>Ga0207659_10000079_pt1 | contig 60790 bp, 51 predicted proteins | sample KBSM43metaG_FD_184330 | JGI IMG/M metagenome (GOLD analysis project Ga0207659, IMG submission 184330) | Miscanthus rhizosphere microbial communities from Kellogg Biological Station, Michigan, USA - KBS M4-3 metaG (SPAdes) (version 2) | ecosystem: Host-associated > Plants > Roots > Rhizosphere >...
AACGAGTCGAGCGTTGGAGTGGGGATCACGCCGCCGAAGGTCGAGGTCTGGCCGTAGCCAGCATCATCGAGCAGAATCACCAGCACGTTCGGCGCGCCGGACGGAGCGCTGCGTGCAGAAGTCGACTGCGGCGCTGATGCATTCTGGCGATCGGCAACGCGCGAGCGCACGCGCGGCGCCGCCACGCCCATCAGCAGAGCGATTGCGATCAGCAGCAGTGCTCCGCGCCCAACGCGTCGAGGCAAATGTCAACCCCTGATCAAAGACGGGTCCGTCATTATACTGGCGGGTGATGCAGTTCCTCGACGCCTTGAATCCGGAGCAGCGTGAAGCGGTCCTGCACATCAAAGGGCCGCTGCTGATTCTCGCCGGGGCGGGCTCTGGAAAAACGCGCGTCATCACCAGCCGCATCGCCTACCTGGTTGGCGACGGTCACGCCGAACCACACGAATTGCTCGCTGTCACTTTCACCAATAAGGCCGCCGAAGAAATGCGGGCGAGGGTGGAAGCGCTGCTCGGCGCGGACTGCTCGAAGATGTGGGTATCGACGTTTCACTCGCTCTGTGCCCGCCTGCTGCGGCGCGAGGCGCCGGCGATTGGTTTGTCGCGCGATTTCGTGATCTACGATTCGTCCGATCAGCTGACGGTTGTGAAGCAGGCGTTGAAAGACCTGCAGATCGACGACAGCTTCGTTCAACCACGCGCTGCGCTGTCGCGGATCAGTCACGCTAAGAATCGAATGGAAGGGCCGGAGGCGATTGCCGCGAACGCCGGGTGGAATCGCCGCGACGAGCAAATCGCCAGGGTCTACGACTACTACCTGAAAGCGCTGAAAGACTCGACGGCGCTCGACTTCGACGACCTGCTGCTGAAAACGGTGGAGCTGTTCGAACAATCCGAACGCGTTCGCACCAAATATTCCGAACAATTCCGTTTCGTGATGGTCGACGAGTACCAGGACACCAATCGACCGCAGTACCTGCTGATTCGTCGCCTCGCCGAAACCTATCGCAACCTCTGCGTGGTTGGCGATCCAGATCAGTCGATCTACAAGTGGCGCGGTGCCGATCTTCGGAACATCCTGGATTTCGAAGAGGATTTCGGCGACGCGAAGATCGTCAAGCTCGAACGCAACTACCGATCGACCCAGGTGATTCTCGACGCCGCCAGCGCGGTGATCGGTCAGAACCGCAACCGCAAGGACAAGCGGCTGTGGACCGATCGGAAAGGCGGCGACCAGATCGCCTACTTCCGCGGCGGTGACGAGCTCGAGGAAGCGGATTTCATCACGCGTACCGCGCGCGCCGCCCTCGCCGACGACGTCGAGGCGGTTGTCGCGGTTCTCTACCGCACCAACGCACAGTCGCGGACGATTGAAGACGCGCTGATGCGCGAAGGCGTCGCCTATAAGATCGTCGGCGGCGTCCGATTCTACGAGCGCAAGGAAATCAAGGATGCACTCGCCTACATGCGACTCGTCATCAATCCGCACGACGACGTCAGCCTGCGGCGCGTCATCAACACGCCGGCGCGAGGGATCGGCAAAGGCGTGATGGAAGCGGTCGAGGCGATCTCGCTCGATGACGCGCCACCCGACAATTTACCGCTGCTCTCGGCCGGCCTGGCGCCGGCGGTGACGGCCAATTCGCTTTGGTCGCGACTGGTTCGCGGACTGCAGAACAAGGCGTTCCCGAATCGCGCCACTGCGTCGCTGACCGTGTTTCGTGATCTGCTGGTCGGCCTCACCGACGTTGCCCGTGCCGAGCCGGTGTCGTTCGCGATCGGCAAAATGCTCGATCAAAGCGGTTATCTGCAGGACCTGCGCGACGATCGCAGCGAGGATTCCGAAAGCCGCATCGAAAACCTCGCCGAATTGGTGTCCGCGGCGCGCGAATACGAAAGCCGCGAGGCCGAGCCGTCGCTTGGCGGGTTCGTCGATCGCTTGTCCCTGCTCTCCGACGTCGACGAGGAAGCCGGCAGTAAGGACGCGCGGGTATGGATGATGACGCTCCACAGCGCCAAAGGACTGGAGTTTCCGGTGGTCATTCTCGCCGGCCTCGAAGAGGGACTGTTCCCCCACTCGCGGTCGGCGGAAGACGAAGAGGAACTCGAAGAAGAGCGGCGGCTCTGCTACGTGGGCATGACGCGCGCGCGGCTCAAGCTGGTGCTGACTGGCGCCGCCCGCCGGCGCATCTTCGGCGAGTATCAGAACAGTCAGCCGTCGCGGTTCATCGACGAAGTACCAGCTGCGCTAATCGATCGCGTGGCACCCGCGTTCACGCCGCCAGGAAATCGCAACTATCAGAGCAGTTTCTACGAGTATCGGACCGATCCATATCGCAGCGGCGGCCGCGGCCGTGGGAGTCGGATCCGTGAAGACGCGCAGGTGTATCACTACGAGGACGAGGATCAATCAACCGGTATGGCGCTGAAACTGGGGATGCGCGTCCGCCATCCGCAGTTTGGCATCGGCACGGTTCTCAGCGTCGAAGCGCTGAACGACGATACCAAGCTGGTTGTTCGTTTCGCGGCCGTCGGTCAAAAGACGTTGCGGGCCAAATACGCACGGCTGGAGCCGGCCTGATAATTGCGGATTCTGCTCGGCGCGAATCCGCGGGCGACGCTGATCCGCGCGGCCGTGTTGATCGCCGCCGCCATCGTTGTTTTTGGCTACATCCTGCTGCCGATTCGCATGGAAGGCATTTCCATGCTGCCGACCTACAGCGGCGGTATCAACTTCGCCAACCGTTATGCCTATCGATGGTCGCCGCCACAGCGCGGCGATGCCGTCGCGGTGCGGATGGCCGGCGAGGGCGTGGTCTTCGTCAAGCGGATTGTCGGTATGCCGGGAGAGCGGGTCGGCATCGAAGTCGGCGTCGTCATGATCAACGGCGAGCCGCTGATCGAGCCGCATGTGCTGTATAAGACGCTGTGGAACATGCCGGAGGTGACGCTTGGCCCGGACGAGTACTTTCTGATCGGCGACAACCGCGGCATGCCGATGAAGAACCACGACTTTGGCAAAGCGTCGCGTGGTCGGATCATCGGAAAGATGGTTTTCTGATGCCGGATTCGAGGGTGTCGCTCGGGACCGTGGTGCTGTCGCTCGTAGCGGCGGTGGTTGTGGCGGCGCTCGTCTACGTGTTCTGGCCAAACGAGGAACGGATTATCCGGGCCCGGCTGATGGACATCGCTTCAATTCTGACGGTGCCGGCGCACGAGGCCGATCTGCCGCGGATGGAACGGGTCGCGCACCTGCGCGACTATCTGGCGTCCGATATTCACGTCCGTTACGGCAGCCAGGAAGCGACCACCCGCGACATGGTGCTCGGCGCGCTGATCCAGTGGGGACGTTTTCCGGACGGCGTGAAGGTGGAATTCGTCGACCTGCAGGTAACGCTGGATCCGTCGCGGGCGAATGCGGCGAGCGCTTACCTCACCGCCAAAATCACCGGGCGCGATTCGGTCGATGCACGTGAAGCCGACGTGCGCCTGACGCGGAGCGACGGAAAATGGGTCGTGAGCGGTGCCGAAACTAGGGAGACGCTGACTCGGTAGAGACGCGGACCGCGGCGACGCGCAGACCTTCCGGCGTCCGTTTCAAGGTGACCAGCAACGGTCGGCGTTCGGTGCGGCCGCTCGGCATCCGAACTGTCGCATTGACCAGAACTTCTTCGCTGTCGTCACCGGTCCTGCGGATCCATTCGACATCGTAGGCCAGCACCGTTCCGTCCTGGCGTGGTTCGAAAATGACGGTGGAGACTTTCTCGAGCGCGGTCAGATCGCGCAAGCGCGAGGCGGCGAAAAACTGATCGAGCACTGCTCGCTCGGCACCACCGGCGCAAGCGCCGGCTGCCACCATCAGCAGCAGCGCCGCAGCCTGAACCGAACGATCACGCCGCCGGCGCCGTTCCGTTGGGGTCTTCGTCCTCTTTCTCCACCAGCCGTGCGATCGACACGACCTTGTCGTCCGGCTCGATGTTGATCAGCGTCACCCCTTGCGTCGCGCGACCGATCGCCCGGACATCGTCGGTCGCCATCCGCAGGATCATTCCCTGCTGGGTGATCAGCAGCAGTTCGTCGCCCTCCTGCACGTAAGACACGCCGACGACCAGCCCGTTCTTCTGGGTGGTGGCGATGTTGATGATGCCGACGCCGCCGCGCGACTGCACGCGATACTCGTCGATTTCGGTGCGCTTGCCGAAGCCGCGCTCCGTCACCGTCAGCAGCGTCCCGCCTGGCTTGACGACCTCCATCGAGACCACGTAGTCATCGCCGCGCAGCGAGATCCCACGGACTCCGTAGGCAGTGCGCCCCATCGGCCGCGCGTCGGATTCGTGGAAGCGAATCGCCATACCGTAGCGGGTGGCGATGAACACTTCGCCGTTGCCATCGGTGACCTGGACGGCGATCACCGCATCATTTTCCTCGACGCCGATCGCGATAATCCCGCCGGCGCGCGGATTGCTGAATGCCGACAGCGCACTCTTTTTCACGACGCCTAGCCGTGTGCCCATCACGATGAACTTGTCGTCTTCGAATTCCTTCACCGTCAGCATCGCGGCGATCTTTTCGCCCTCTTCCATCGACACCAGGTTGGCGATCGACTTGCCCTTGCCGCCCGGACCGACATCGGGAATTTCATGGACCTTCAGCCAGTAGGCGCGGCCCCGGTCCGAGAAAATCATGATGTAGGCGTGGGTGGATGCGACGAAGAGGTGGCTGACGAAATCCTCCTCACGCGTCCGCATGCCGATCCGCCCTTTACCGCCGCGCCGCTGGCTGCGGTAGGTGGTAATTGCCGTCCGCTTGATATAGCCGGTGTTGCTGACCGAAATCGCCATGTCCTCTTCGGCGATCAGGTCCTCGATGTTGAGCTCGCCCGACTCGCCTTCGATGACCTGCGTCCGCCGCTCGTCGCCGTACTTGGTCCGGACCTGCTTCAGTTCATCGACGATGATCTGCATCAGCAGGCGGTCGCTGGCGAGAATCGCGCGAAGCCGCTCGATCGTCTTCAGCAGTTCGGCAAGCTCGTCGAGAATCTTCTGCCGCTCGAGCCCGGTCAGCCGCTGTAACTGCATGTCGAGAATCGCCTGCGCCTGAATCTGCGACAGGCTGAAGCTCGTGATCAGGCCTTCGCGCGCTTCCGGCGGCGTTTTCGATCCACGAATCAGCTTGATCACTTCGTCGAGGTGATCGAGGGCAATCTTCAGGCCCTCGAGGATGTGGTAACGCGCTTCGGCCTTGCGCAGTTCGAACTCGGTGCGGCGACGAATCACTTCGCGGCGGAATTCCACGAAGCTGTCGATCATCTCGAGCAGGTTCATCACCTTCGGCCGGCCGCCGACAATCGCCAGCATGATGATGCCGAACGACTGCTGCATCGGCGTGTGCTTGTAGAGGTTGTTGAGGATCACCTCCGGCACTTCGCCGCGCTTCAATTCGATGACGATCCGCATGCCGTCGCGGTCGGACTCGTCGCGCAGATCCGAGATTCCCTCGATCACCTTGTCGCGGACCAGGTCGGCGATGCGCTCGATCAACTTCGCCTTGTTCACCTGATAGGGAATTTCGGTGACGATGATCGACGTGCGATCGCCTTTCTTGTTCGTCTCGGTCTGGCTTCGCGAACGCAGCAGAATCGAGCCGCGCCCGGTCGTGTAGGCCTGCGCCAGGCCCTGCCGGCCGACGATTAAGCCCGCGGTCGGAAAATCCGGGGCCGGGATCAGTCGAATCAGGTTCTTGAGTTTTTCTCCTTGAGATAATCGCTCGGCGTCGTCGCCGAGGCCGGCGTTCCTGAGATACGTGTTTTCGACCAGCCAGATGCAGCCGTCGATCACCTCGGTGAGGTTGTGCGGCGGAATATTGGTGGCCATGCCGACCGCGATGCCCGCCGACCCGTTGACCAGCAGGTTGGGAAACGGCGCCGGCAGGACGGTTGGTTCTTCGGTGGTCTCGTCGTAGTTCGGCACAAAGTCGACGGTCTCCTTGTCGAGATCCGTCATCATGTCGTCGCCGAGCGATTTGAGACGCGCCTCTGTATAACGCATCGCCGCCGGCGGATCGCCATCGATCGAGCCGAAGTTCCCCTGGCCGTCGATCAGCGGATAGCGCATGTTGAAGTCCTGCGCCAACCGCACCAACGTGTCGTAAATCGACGCGTCGCCGTGAGGATGGAAGTTGCCCATCACTTCGCCGACGATCTTCGCGCACTTACGGTAGCCGCGCGTCGAGGCCAGCCCCATCGTCTTCATGCCGTAGAGCACGCGGCGATGTGCCGGTTTCAGTCCGTCGCGTGCGTCGGGCAGCGCTCGTCCAATGATTACGCTCATGGCGTAATCCATGTACGAACGCTTCATCTCGTCTTCGATGTTGACGGGGAGGTGCTGTGGAACGAGATCGGCCATCGGAGGAATCAGCAGTGATTAGGGATTGGGGATTGGGGATCGGTGGTGGTCCGGTGATTAGCGACCGGTGCTTGGATGTGACCAATCACTGATCTCCACAAATCCCGAATCCCCAATCCCCAATCACTACACGTCAAGGTTCTTCACATCCAACGCATTGTCTTCAATGAATTTCCGGCGCGGCTCCACCTGATCGCCCATCAAGGTGGTAAACATCAGGTCGGCTTCGGTGTGGTCTTCGGCGCGCACCTGCAGCAGCGTCCGCACTTGCGGATCCATCGTGGTTGCCCAGAGCTGATCGGGGTTCATTTCGCCGAGGCCCTTGTAGCGGTTGACCGCCACGCCCTTTTTGCCGGCATTCAGGAAAAACTCGAGCAGTTCATCGCGGCTGCGCAGGCGCACGTCTTCCGCCGGCTTGACCGCCTTGGCCGGCGCAGCCGAACCGTCAGCCTCGGCCTGATCGACTGCCTCGGCGGTGGATCCTGAAACGACGATTTCGCCGTTGAACGACGGCATCTCGCGATGATTCGCCATCAAGGCGCGATATTCCGCCGAGGTCGCGAAGTCCTGGCCAATTCGATGCTGCCGCGGATAGCCGCTCGACCGGTCCTCGACCTGGAGCAGATAGCGATTGTGTTCTTCATCGCGCTGCACGCTCACGGAGCGCGTCGGAATCGACAGCGTTTCGGCAAGCGAATCGAGGCGGTCCTTATCGGCGAAATACTCGCGATCCGCGCCGGCGCGCAGCAGCGCCTCGATGATTTCACGCGTGTGCCCGCGCCGCTCGACGGTCTGCATCAACTTCTGATGCGTAATCATCTTCTGCAGCAGCTTTTCGAGCTCGGCGCCGGACACTTCGACATTCTTCGCAGGCACGCGAACGACGCGCCCCTCGACGGCGCGGCGAATCAAAAAGGAGTCGAGTTCGCGTTCGTCCTTGATGTAGGTTTCCGACTTGCCTCGCTTGGCGCGGAACAACGGCGGTTGTGCGATGTAGACGTAGCCCTGCTCGATAATCCTGGGCAGTTGGCGGTAAAAGAACGTCAGCAGCAGAGTCCGGATGTGCGAGCCATCCACGTCCGCGTCGGTCATGATGATGATGCGGTGATAGCGCAGTTTCTCGATGTCGAAGTCTTCCGCGCCAATGCCGCAACCGAGCGCCGCGATCATCGTCTTGATCTCTTCGCTGCTCAGCATCTTGTCGAAGCGGGCCTTCTCGACGTTCAGAATCTTGCCCTTGAGCGGCAGAATCGCCTGGAAGCGGCGATCGCGTCCCTGTTTGGCCGATCCACCGGCCGACTCGCCTTCGACGATGTACAGCTCGCTGAGGGCGGGATCGCGCTCCTGGCAGTCCGCCAGTTTGCCCGGTAACGAACTGCCATCGAGCGCGCCTTTGCGGCGAACCAGATCGCGCGCCTTTCGTGCCGCTTCGCGCGCGCGGGCCGCGTCGGCCGCTTTGCCGATAATGCGCTTCGCAACCGACGGGTTTTCCTCGAGGTGGGCGCCGAGCTTGTCGTTCAGAACCGCTTCGACAATGCCCTTGACTTCGGTGTTGCCCAGCTTTGTTTTTGTCTGACCTTCGAACTGCGGGTGCGGAATCTTGACGCTGATCACCGCGGTCAGTCCCTCGCGAATGTCGTCGCCGGTGATGCTTTCCTTCAGGTCCTTCGTCAGGTTGTTCTTGTTGCCGTAGTGATTGATCGTGCGGGTGAGGGCCGATCGAAAGCCCGACAGGTGCGTTCCGCCCTCATGCGTGTTGATGTTGTTCGCGAACGAGTAGACCGCCTCGGCGTATCCATCGTTCCACTGCAACGCGATCTCGACATCGATGCCGTCTTTCTCGCCCCGCATGTAGATCGGCTTCTCGTTGACCGGCGTCTTGTTCTTGTTCAGATGCTGCACGAACGAGACGATGCCGCCCTCGTAGTGAAACTTGTGGCTCTTGCCGTCGCGTTCATCGTCCAGGGTAATCGTGACGCCGCCGTTGAGGAAGGCGAGCTCGCGCAGTCGCTGCGCGAGCGTGTCGAAGCTGTAGACGTTGGTTTCAAAAATCTGGGTGTCCGGCTTGAACGTCACCTTGGTGCCGCGACGCTTGGTCGTTCCGGTCATTTCGAGGTCGGCGCTCGGCACGCCACGCTCGTAGAACTGGTGATAGACCTGACCGTTGCGCCAGATTTCGAGATCCAGCGTTTCCGACAGCGCATTGACCACCGACACACCAACGCCGTGCAGACCGCCCGACACCTTGTAGGCGCTGTTTTCGAACTTGCCGCCGGCGTGGAGCACGGTGAGGACAACTTCAGCTGCCGACTTGCCGCTTTCGTGCTGGTCGACCGGGATGCCGCGGCCGTTGTCGACCACCGTCACCGAGCCGTCGATGTGGATGCTGACATTGACCTCGCTACAGAAGCCGGCCAGCGCCTCGTCTATCGAGTTGTCGACGATTTCGTAGACGAGATGATGCAGACCCGACGGCCCGGTCGAGCCGATGTACATGGCCGGCCGTTTGCGGACCGCTTCGAGGCCCTCGAGAACTTTGATTTGGGATGCGGAGTAATCGTCTTCGGGCCGCTGTCCCCCGGGCGCGTCAGTCCCGGGAATCGCCGAAGACCCGTTGATATCCGGATTTTGCATCAGACTCGCATCGGCATGATCACGTAGGTGTAGTCGTACCCTTCGGCACCTACCGGCTTCATGACCGCCTGGCTTACTTCATCCTTCAGGTCGAGTGAAACGACGTCGGTCGAGACCGCCGCAAGAAAATCGAGCACGTACTGCGCGTTGAAACAGATCTGCACCGGCGCGCCGCTGTATTCGACCGGCAGCGTTTCTTTCGCTTCGCCAAGGTCCGGACTACTCGACGTCACGTCAACCTTGCCTTTGTCAATTTGAATCTTCACCGCACGCGACCGCTCGTTCGAAAGCAGCGCGACCCGTTTTACGGCGTTGGTCAGCCGATCCCGCTCGAATTCGATGTGCTTGTCGTTGCCCTTGGGGATGACCCGCTCGTAGGCCGGAAATTGCCCGTCAATCATCCGCGAGATCAACAACCGTCCGCCGACGTCGAAGAACAGATGGTTTTCACCGCGTTCATAGGCGATGTCGCCGTCGCCGTCGGTGAGCAGCCGCGCCAACTCGCCGAGAGTTTTCTTCGGGAGAATCGCTTTGATCTCCCCTTCGTCTTTCTTCGCTTTCGCGTCCCGGGCCGTCGTTACCAGGGCGAGCCGATGACCGTCGGTGGCGACCAGGCTCATTTCCGTCGGTCGCAGCACGAACAGCGCGCCGTTGAGGAAGTAGCGAGTGTCTTCACCGGTAATCGCAAACTGTGTTTTGGCGACCATTTCCCTGAGCGAAGCGCGTGACAACGTCGCCGTCGGCACTTTGCCGCCTTCGGGAAGCGTTGGAAAATCCTCTCGCGGCAGCGTCTGCATGCGCGAGTCAAAACGATCGGCGGCCACTTTCACGCCACCCTTGTCTTCGGCGATGCGGATGTCGGTTTCGGGCAGCGACTTGACGATCTCGTAGAACTTCTTCGCCGGCAGCGTCAGCGCGCCGCCTTTCGCGACCGATGCGCTGCATTTACTGCGCAGTCCCACCTCGAGATCGGTGGCAAGAAAGCTCACTTGATCGCCTTTCGCTTCCATCAGCACGTTAGCCAGGATCGGAATCGTGTTCTTGCGCTCGACGATTCCCTGGAAAAGTTGCAGTTCTCGCAGAAGGTCGTTCTTGCGGACGACTAATTCCATGGCTGTACTGACCTCAGGAGAGAGGAGATCTGAGAATGAGAAAGTATATAGGAGAAGAGTGTCTGTTGAAAAGTCTGATGGAAGAATTAATCTTTTAATATCAATAGGTTAGGTTGTGGAAAAATCGTGATTGCCGAATCCGACCTTTCGCAGCATTTTCGCCCCCTTGAATCCCTTTCAACAGATCGTCAACAGGTGTCCACAGGCTGGGCTGTAGAAGTGTGGAAAACGCCTAACCTTACTTGAAACCTTCGAGAAAGTTCCCAATCTGGCTGTTGAAATCGGCGTTTTCTTTGCGCAAAGCCTCTACTTTACGAATCGAGTGGATCACGGTGGAGTGATGCTTCCCGCCGAAACTCCGGCCAATCTCCGGCAGCGACGCATGCGTCAGCGACTTGCACAAGTACATCGCAATCTGCCGCGGCATCGCCACCGACTTCGAGTTATTGCGCGATTTCAGCTCGACCAGCTTGAGGTTGTAGTACTCGGCAACAAACTTCTGAATTGCGTCGATCGTAACCGCTTTCTCCTCATGATCGATGATGTTTTTCAGAACCTCCTGCGCCAGGCTCAACGACAATTCCTGACCGGTCAACGACGCATACGCAATCAACCGAATCAGCGATCCCTCTAACTCGCGAATATTCGATTTGATTTTTCCAGCGATGTACATCGCGACGTTGTCGGGCAGCGGCACCGCTTCGGTTTCGGCTTTCTTCTTGAGAATGGCGACCTTGGTTTCGAGATCGGGCGATTGAATGTCGGCAATCAGTCCCCACTCGAAGCGCGAGCGCAACCGCTCTTCGAGCGCCGGAATCTCGTGCGGCGGACAATCGCTGCTCAACACGATCTGCTTTTGCGAGTCGTAAAGCGCATTGAAGGTGTGGAAAAATTCAGTCTGGGTGCCCTCTTTCCCAGCGAGAAACTGGATATCGTCGACCAGCAGGACGTCAACCGAGCGATACCGTTCGCGGAAGTCGAGCACGCGATCGTAGCGAACCGCGTTGATCATCTCGTTCATGAATCGCTCGGACGAGATGTAGGTGAGTCGCAGGCTTCGATTGTGTTGCACCACGTACTGCCCAACCGCGTGCATCAAATGCGTCTTGCCCAGACCCACACCGCCGTAGATGAACAGCGGGTTGTACGAGCGTGACGGTGCTTCGGCAACCGCGCGGCATGCCGCGTGCGCGAATTGATTCGATGATCCGACGATGAACGTATCGAAGGTGTAGCGTGGATTCAGTCCCACGACTGCGCCTTGCGCACCCGACGCGTCGTGCATCGCGTTCGAACCCACCGCCGCCGGATACCTCACCGTGCCTGGTTGTTCGGATGCCGCGGTTTCGTTCGGTCCAAGCTGGATGGGCGGCGCATCGGCAGACGATTCTGCGACGAAGTTCACCGTCGCGCCTGGCCGCTTCACTTCGGCGAGCGCTTCGGCGAGGACCGGCGAATAGTGGCGCGGCAGCCAATCAATGAACATCGAGTTCGGCACCGACACGGTGATTGAGGATCGGTCTTCGCTGAGAAATGTCGTCGGGCGGAACCAGGTGTAGAACGAATGGCGGCCGACCTTGCCTTCGACGCGGGCGAGGACCTGCTCCCAGATGTTCATCGGTCCAGGTTTTCCAAACTTTCGCCCCAATTTCCACAGGTTTTTCCACAGGTGTGGAAAACTCTGGGGAGAGACCGAAGACTCATGCGGACATCCGGAGACGTGGGGTTGTGAGAAGTCCGCGACTTTAGCACACCGCTAGAGCCGTTGACACCCCTTCGAGCGGTTCGCTAACATTGACGGTTCATTTCAACGAGCTGACAAGTGCGGAGCCGGTGACTTTTGACCGGCCCCGAAGCGCTTTCCGGAGAACAGAATGAAAGGCAAGAGAACGTTTCAGCCAAATCGTCGCCACCGCAGCCGTACGCATGGGTTTCTGGTCCGGATGAGCACCAAAAATGGCCGTCTCGTTCTGAAGCGCCGGCGCGCCAAGGGACGCAAGCGACTGACCGTTAGCTCCGAGTCTTAATCACGGCCCAAGTTCTCTCATCTGGGCCTCCGCAAAGCCAACCGATGAAATTCTATTCGGCCGAGCGGATCCGTCGCCGACCCGATTTTCAGCTGGTTTACGACCGCGGCTTGAAGGTCGGTGGTCGATACAGCACAATTTTCGTCCTTCCCCACACCGCACCGGGGGGCGGACCGAGCAGGCTGGGAATCGCGGCGACGAAGAAACTAGGGGGCGCGGTCGTGAGAAATCGCGCCAAACGATTGATTCGAGAGATTTTTCGTCGTAACAAGATCGCGCCAGGGTTCGACATTGTCGTCATTCCCAGGCGCCCTCTGCTCGACGCCAGCCTGACCGTCCTTGAAGCCGATTACCGAACACTCGTCTCACGTCAATTGGCCCGTGCAGCCGCAGGTCGATAGCGTGCCCAACATGGCGGTGCGCGTCGCCCTGGCCGCCATCCGTGGCTATAAACTCATTTTGTGGCCACACTTTAGAGGCTCGTGCCGCTACCTGCCTGGATGTGCGGATTACGCGTCCGAAGCGCTGATTCGGCACGGTCTGGTTCGAGGCTCGTGGCTGGCCGCCCGCCGGATCGCCCGGTGCCACCCTCTCGGTTCGCACGGCTACGACCCCGTGCCCCACTCGTAAATGGAAAGACGGGTCCTCCTCGCGATTTTTCTGTCGTTCCTGGTGCTGTACGTTTACCAGGCGCTCATCGTCAAGCCGAAGCCTGGCGGTGCCGTGGCGAACGCGCCAGGTTCGTCGACGTCGGCCGCAACACCTTCTGACGCTGCCGGCGCCGCAGCGGCGGCGACGAGCGTCAATCCCAATTCGGCTAATCCGGCCGCTACGACTCCGCAATCGCCAACCCCTGCTCCCTCTGCGGCACAGGCGGCGAAGCCGGAAGTCGGGGACACGGCGGAACGTGACATTCGCATCGAGAACGCCGATGTCATTGCGACGTTCACCAATCGTGGTGCGCGGCTGAAAAGCTGGAAGCTCAAGAAATATTTCGATCGTCACAGGCAGCCGCAGGAACTGGTCGAGCAACTGCCGAATCAGCCGCTTCCATTCACGCTGAAGACCGCCAACGACGCGGTTAACGCGACCATCACCAATGCGCTCTACTCCGTCAGCGGCGAGCCCTCTGGATCGACGCCGGCACCGGTTGACTTGCGCTTCGAATATCGCGACAGCAGTGGCGTCGCTGTCGTGAAGGAGTTTCATCTCGAGCCAACTTTTTACCTGATGACGTTGCTGGCCAGCGTGCATGACGGCGGCGCGGAACTGCCGGCCACGGTGCAGTGGGGCCCAGGCATCGGCGACACCGGCGTTGGCACTATCTACGGCGCGCAGAAGGCGCAGGGCCTGATCGCCGCAGGCTCGAACGTCAAGCGGATCGCGGCCAAGGACATCGCCAAGCAGGCGTCCTACGACGGCGACTACAAATATGTGGGCGTTGACGACAACTATTTCATGAGCGTCGCGCTGCAACCCGGACCGCTGAAAGTTTCGTACGAACACCTGACGATTCCCGACCCGGCGAACCCGAAGGCGCCGCGCGAGTTGACGGCGTACTCGCTCGAGCCGCGCCAGGCGACGCAGCCGATCAAGTACTTCATCGGCCCGAAGGATTTCGACGTGCTGGCCGCGCTCGGCCCGGACATGACGCGGGCGATCAATTTCGGCATGTTCTCGGTGATCGTCGTGCCGTTACTCCGCTCGCTGAAGTGGGTGCACAACTACGTCGGCAACTGGGGCTGGTCGATCGTCGTGCTGACCGTGCTGATCAACGTCGTGCTGTTCCCGCTGCAGCACAAGAGCATCGTCTCCATGCGAAAGATGCAGGAGATTCAGCCACAGATGAAGGCGATTCAGGATCGCTATGCGAAATTCAAGGCGACCGATCCCGAAAAGCAAAAAATGAATCAGGAGTTGATGGCGCTCTACAAAGAGCGCGGCGTCAACCCGGCGAGCGGCTGCGTGCCGATGCTGCTGACGATGCCATTGCTGCTCGCGATGTGGGCAATGTTGCAGACCTCGATTGAACTGCGAGGCGCGCCGTTCGTCGGATGGATTCACGACCTGACCGCCGCCGATCCTTACTACATAACGCCGGTGATGATGGGGCTGACACAGTTCTGGCAGCAGCGGATCACGCCGTCAGCCGGCGCCGATCCGGCGCAGCAGAAGATGATGATGATGATGCCGGCGATCATGACCGTCATGTTCCTGTGGCTGCCGGCTGGCGCGTTGATTTACTACACGGTCAGCGGCGTGCTGCGCATCGGCCAGCAGTACCTGACGAACTCGATCATCGGACCGCCCAAGATCCGCAATGTCCGCCCCGCGGCGGAACGGCGCGTGAAGCGTGCTGGCGGCGAAAAGAGCGACGCATGACGAACGACCCGACCCGTCCAATTGTCGATTTTCTCGATCGTTTCGCTGCCGCCCTCGGCATCAAGGCGACGGTCACCGTCGAAGACACCCCCGATGGTCCGCGCCTCAATCTCGCCGGCGAAGAAGCGGAGTTGCTGGTGCGTCATCGCGGCGAGCCGATCAAGGCGCTACAGCACGTCGTCGACATGTCGTACGCCCGTGCGTTCGAGGCCAGCGACAACGGGCGGCGGGTTTTTGTCGACGCCCTCGAATACCGCAAAGGCAAGGACGTCGAGCTGCGAAAGATGGCGGTGTTCCTGGCGCAGAAGGCGAAAGACACCGGCGTCGAGCAGCAGCTTGGTCCGCTGAATCCGTACGAGCGGCGCATCGTGCACATGGCGGTCGCCGAGGTTCCGGGCGCGACGACCGAGAGCATCGGCGACGCGTTTTCGAAGACGGTCCATATCTCGGCGAAGAAATAAGGCCGCTCGTCACTGGTCATCCGCGGCTGGTCGCTCGCCGCTCGACGCTCGAAACGTAGCCGCGAGGAGCCGCGAGCAACGGCATGTCCTTCTCCATCACCGACACGATCGTTGCCATTGCGACACCACCCGGTCGCGGCGGAATTGGTGTCGTTCGTCTGAGCGGCCCTGCCGCGGCCGCGATTGCTGGTCGCCTGATCACCCATCGCACTCCCCTCGAGCCGCGGCGAGCGATTTTTACCCGCCTTCGCTCGGTGGATCGCGCCGAGCTTCGGCGGGCAGGCCAGGGCTCTTTCGATTGCGCCGAGCTTCGGCACTCCAGCTCCGAATTCCAGGACAGCGACGCGACTCATATGGCCGATGGGGACGGGACGGCTTCTGCGGTCACGATCGATCAAGCGGTCGTCACGTTCTTTCCGGCACCGCATTCGTACACCGGCGAAGACGTTGTCGAGTTGAGCGCGCACGGCAGTCCGGTGGTGCTACGGACGATTGTGGCGTCAGCCGTGAACGTCGGGGCTCGACTTGCCCTACCCGGGGAATTCACGCTTCGTGCGTTTCTGAACGGTCGGATCGATCTCGCGCAGGCGGAAGCCGTCGCTGATCTGATCGACGCCGTGACGCCGTTGCAGGCCCGGGCGGCATTCGATCAACTCGAAGGCACGTTGACGCGGACGATCGGCGAGCTCGACGCGGCGCTGTTCGATCTCATCGCTCGGCTCGAAGCGTCGGTGGATTTTCCGGAGGAGGGTTATCACTTCGTTGCGCCTGGTGAACTGGCGAACGCGATTGATACGCTCAGCTGCCGGACGGCCTCGTTGCTCGCCGAGGCGCGCCGCGGACGCCTGATTCGCGAAGGATCGCAGGTCGCGATCGTCGGCGCGCCGAATGTCGGCAAATCGAGTTTGTTCAACGCGCTCGCGGGTGCATCGCGCGCGATCGTCGCCGATGTCGCGGGGACGACGCGCGATTTGGTGACGGAGGTGATCGATCTGGACGGCCTGCGCGTCACGTTGATTGACACTGCCGGCCTCAGAGACAGCACGGATGCGGTCGAAGCGGAAGGCGTTGCGCGATCGCGCCAGGCACAGACGGTCGCCGATCTCGTTGTGCACGTCGTTGTTGATCCGATTGGCCAACATCCCTCGTCGTACGCGACCACGCTGCTCGACAGTGCAAAGAACTTTATCGTCCAAAATAAGATCGATCTGATGGGTCCGCGCTGTCCGGTTGCCGACGCGCACGTTTCCGCCACGACCGGCGAGGGTGTCGATGCATTGCGCGCCGCGATCGTGAATGCCCTTTCGTCCGCCGACGCGGGAAGAGCCGAGCCCTTACGCGAGCGGCCGGAGATCACCAACGTCCGGCACATTACGCTCGTTCAGCGCGCGCACGACGCGCTGTTGCGCGCGCGTCACGCTGCCGGCGCAGCGGCGGGTGCGCTGCCGGAAGAATTTGTTCTCGCCGATCTGCAGGACGCGCGGGCGGCGCTCGAGGAAATCGCCGGGCGTCGTACGCCAGACGATCTGCTCGAGCATATTTTCGCGAGGTTTTGTGTCGGCAAGTAGGCCTGCGCATGTTTGACGTGATCGTGCTTGGCGCCGGTCACGCGGGTGTCGAGGCTGCGTATGCGGCCACGCGGCTCGGCGTCCGGGTTGGCCTCTGCACGTTGTCGGACGACACAGTCGCGCACATGCCATGCAATCCGGCGGTCGGCGGCACGGCAAAGGGTCATCTGGTTCGCGAGATCGATGCGCTCGGCGGATTGATGGGCCGTGCGATTGATGCGACCGGAATTCAGTTCAAGTTGCTCAATCGCAGTCGCGGCCCCGCGGTGTGGTCACCGCGGGCGCAGGCCGACAAGAAAGTCTATGGTCGATGGGTCAAGGCGGCGCTCGATCGCGAGCCGAACATCACGTGGTTGATCGGTCGAGCCGGTGCGGTGATCGTCGAACACGGGCGAATCGCCGGCCTCCGGTTCGAGGATGGCCGCATCGAAAAGTGCCGTGCGCTGGTTGTCACGACCGGCACCTTTCTGAATGGTCTGATTCACATCGGGCTCGAGCAGCATCCCGCTGGTCGCGCCGGAGAACCGCCGTCGCGCGACCTGGCGGATTCGTTGAAAGCGATCGGCTTCAACTGCGGTCGGCTGAAGACCGGCACGCCGCCGCGGCTCGATCGGGCTTCAATCGATTTCGAGCGCCAGGTACGCGACGGCCGCTTCGTCCTCGAGCGCGGCGATCAGACGCCGGTGCCGTTTTCGTTCCTGTCTCCGCCTATCGATCGGCAGCAGGTTGATTGCTATCTGATTCATACGAACGATCGGGTTCGCGAGCTGGTAAAGGCAAACATCGATCGCTCTCCGCTCTTCAACGGTCAGATTCAGGGAATCGGGCCGCGTTACTGCCCGTCGCTCGAGGACAAGATCATTCGCTTTCCCGACAAGGAGCGGCACCAGATTTTTTTGGAGCCGGAAGGCGTTGATGCGCCGGAGATTTACGTCAACGGGTTCTCGATGTCGCTTCCGCGCGACGTTCAAGCCGATCTGATCCACGCACTTCCAGGCTTGGAAGATGCCGTGCTGCTTCGCCCGGGCTATGCGGTTGAGTACGATTTCATTCAGCCAACCGAGCTGACGCGTTCACTCGAGACCAAGCGTGTCGGCGGACTCTTTCTCGCCGGCCAGATCAATGGGACGTCGGGTTATGAAGAAGCGGCGGCGCAGGGTCTGGTTGCCGGCGCGAACGCCGCGCTTCGGTGCGTGAATCGCGACCGATTTGAGCTGCGGCGAGACGAGGCGTACATCGGTATCCTCGTGGACGATTTGATCACGAAAGGATGTCTCGAGCCGTATCGCATGTTCACGTCTAGGGCGGAGCATCGCCTGTTGTTGCGCATCGATAATGCGGACCTTCGTCTCACCGCTCGAGGGCGTGATGCCGGACTCGTGGATGACGAACGCTGGGAGACCTTCAGCGCCAGGCGCTCGCGTTTCGAGACGAACCTCCGCGTGCTCGACACGTCGCTCGTGCGCGCGTCCGACGGAAACCGCGTGCCGGCCAGCCAACTGCTCCGCCAACCCGGCGTGACCCTCGAAACCATCATCGTTGCTTTGGGGACAGACCCGGGGCCTGTCCCCGAGCCTGTCCCCGGGCCTGCCCCCGGGTCTGTCCCCGGGCCTGTCCCCGGGTCTGTCCCCGGGCCTGTCCCCGGGTCTGTCCCCGGGCCTGTCCCCGGGCAGGTGGGCTTGCAGATTTTGCGAGCTTCGGCGGGCTTGGATGCAGCTAGCGTCGAAACAGCGGTGAAGTACGCGGGATATTTGCGTCGTCAGGAGAGCGAAATCGAGCGGGCGCGGAAGGACGAGCGGCGGCGGATTCCGTCGAACTTTCCGTTCGAACGAGTTCCAGGACTGTCTCGTGAGGTCGTTCAACGCCTCAGTCAGGTGCGACCGGACACGCTTGGCCAGGCGCTACGGATCCCAGGTGTGACGCCCGCTGCCGTCGCCGTTCTTGCGGCTTATGTCGGCCGAGAGCTTCAATGAGATTTCGCGACCAGCTGATCACGCGGCTCGAAATGGCGAGAGTCGCCATCCCGGACGATGAGGCGCTCGATAAGATCGAGGCCTACTTCGAGCTGCTAACTCGTTGGAATCGAACGATTAATCTCACGGCCCTACCGCTGGAAAAACCGACGGACGAAACGATCGACCGCCTGTTTACCGAGGCCCTTGCCGCTGTTCGACACCTTCCGAACTCGGCAAAACAGTGGTTTGATTTCGGATCGGGCGGCGGTTCGCCGGCCGTCCCGATGCAGGCGGTCGCGTCCCAAATCCATCTCACCATGGTGGAATCGAAGGAGCGCAAAGCTGCGTTTCTTCGTGAAGTCGTGCGAAATCTTGAGCTGTCCGCCACGGTGTCAAACATGCGGTTCGAAGACGTCGTTAGCCTTGACGCGCAGGATCGCATCGACGTTGTCACGGTCCGGGCTGTTCGACCGAACGCGACGGTCTTCGCGGCCGCCTCAGCTCTGCTGTCGCAGTCCGGTCTCCTCCTGATTTTTCAGAGCCATCCTCATTCCGAGGACGTCGGGGGGTTTCGACTCCGCGGAATCACTCCACTTGTTGAGTCTCGTCAGACATTCCTCGCGACGTACTCGTTGAGCTAGCTGATCCAGGCGCAGCTTCCTACCGAATCACAAGGCAATTCGAAATTGCTCGAATGTTCCACGTGGAACAATTCGATTGTTGACCGTCGATCGGCCAATTTCGTACACTTCGTTTAGCCCGGACAAGAGCTTTCTCTCGACAATATCGGGCTAATGCCCAATAAATGGCCCGCGTCGTCGCCGTCGCCAATCAAAAAGGTGGAGTGGGAAAGACCACCACTACCATCAACTTAGCGGCATCGCTGGCCCTTGGCGACCAGCGCGTGCTGCTTGTTGACGTCGATCCCCAGGGCAATCTGACCAGCGGAGTCGGCCAGAAAAATAAAGCGTCCGAGGCCGGCACTATCTATCACGCCCTGACAGGTGCGGAGCCGACGCGTGACGCGCGACCGTTCATCATTCAGACCGGCATCGATCGGCTGTCGCTGATTCCGGCCGACCGTCATCTAACTGGCGCCGAAATCGAACTGGTGACGCTTCCCGGTCGCGAAGAACGGCTGCGTGCATTGATCGATTCCGTTCGCGGCGACTACGACTACATCTTCATCGACTGTCCGCCGTCTCTCGGCCTGTTGACATTGAACGCGCTGGTCGCCGCTGACGCGGTGCTGATCCCTCTGCACTGCGAGTACTTTGCGCTCGAGGGTCTCGCCGATCTGGTGGGCACGATGCGCCGAGTTCGGGCGGCGCTCAATCCACAACTCGACATCGAAGGAGTGCTGTTGACGATGTTCGATGAACGGACGAACCTCGGTCAGCAGGTAGCGACCGACGTGCGCGGTTTCTTCAAGGAAAAAGTATTTCGCACCGTCATTCCGCGCAACATTCGACTCGGCGAAGCGCCCAGCCATGGAATGCCGGTGATTCTCTACGACGTCAAGTCACGCGGCGCCGAGGCGTACCTCGCGCTCGCCAAAGAAGTGATCGAAAGCGCAAAGAACGCCCATGCAACCTAAACGTCCTGCTCTCGGCAAGGGTCTCAGCGCGTTGATTCCCGACGCGCTCGATGGACAGGCCAGCGATGGTTCGAATCCACCACCGCTGATTCGTTCAGCGTCATCGGAGGTTGACATCGATCGACTGACGCCGAACGATTTCCAACCGCGCGTGTTCATCGACGACACGCGGCTGCAGGAGCTCGCCCAGTCGATCAGGGCCAACGGTCTGATCCAGCCGATCGTCGTGCGTCGCGCCGGCGATCACTTTCAGATCATCGCGGGCGAGCGGCGCTGGCGCGCCGCGAAACAGGCCGGCCTGCTGCGCGTGCCCGTCGTGATCAAGGAAGTGGCGAGCGGGCAGGAGCGCTCGCTCCTCGAGATGGCGCTGATCGAAAATATTCAGCGCGAAGATCTCAACCCAATCGACGAAGCGCTTGCCTATCGCCGGCTGGCCGACGAGTTTCAGCTGACGCAGGAAGCGATTGCGGCGGCAGTCGGCAAAGACCGTGCGTCGGTTGCGAACACCGTCCGACTGCTCAGGCTGCCGCAGGAGGTTCGCACCGAAGTCGCTGGCGGTCGGCTCTCGATGGGACATGCGCGAGCATTGTTGTCCCTCGCCGACGAGGCCGACCAGCGGCGCGTCGCGCGCGACGTGATCGGCCGCGGCCTGTCGGTCCGCGACACCGAAACGCTGGTCAAGAAGATCCTCGAAGGCCAGGAGCCGAAAGAAGCGGCGGCGCCCAAGCCGATCGATGTCCACACTCGAGCCGCGGAAGATCGCCTCAAACTTCTTCTCGGCACCCGCGTCCGCATCGTGCGGCGCGGTCCGCGCGGACGGATTGAAATCGAGTTCAGCAACGAAGACGAGTTGATACGCATCTACGAACAAATCACGGAGCGATAGCGGGGTGACCACCGCTAATCCCCAATCCCTAATCACCAGAAAGGAGCCAACCGATCCCATGCGACTCACGCAGATGGTCTCCTGCGCCGGTTGAGCGAGCAAACTCGCCGCAGGCGAGCTCGCTCAGGTGCTGAGTGACATTCCGGCGCAAACCGATCCCCGGGTGCTGATTGACTTCAGGACCGCGGACGATGCGGGTGTGTACCGGTGGGAGAGTGGGCCGGCGTTGGTGCAGACAGTCGATTTCTTCACGCCGATCGTCGACGACCCATACGTCTACGGCCAGATTGCCGCGGCGAATTCGGTGAGCGACATCTACGCGATGGGCGGACGGCCGTTGACGGCGTTGGCGATCGCTGGCTTTCCGGAATCAGGTCTCGAACCCGAAGTGATCGGCGCGGTGTTCAGAGGCGGTTTCGACAAGCTCCGTGAAGCGGGTGTCGCGCTGCTCGGCGGCCACACGGTTCGCGATCGCGAGATCAAGTTCGGCTACGCCGTGACCGGCGCGATCGATCCGGGTCGAGTGCTGGCCAACGGCGGCGCCAAGGCGGGCGACGTGTTGTATCTCACCAAGCCGCTGGGTACCGGAATCATCGGCACGGCGATCAAGTTCGAGCGCGCGGATCCGAAGATGATGGAGCAGGCAATTGCATCGATGCGCGCCTTGAACCAGGCCGCCGCTGAGGCGATTCAGAACATGCCGCCGGGAACAATTCGCGCATGCACCGACGTCACCGGATTTGGCCTCGCGGGCCATGGCACCGAAATGGCGCGGGCAAGCGGCGTGACGCTGGAGTTGAGTCTCGACGCGTTGCCGGTGTTCGACGGCGTGCTCGAGGTTGCCGCCGAGAACCGTTCCGGTGGGATGACATCGAACGAAGCGCATTTCGGACCAGGGGTCCGATCTGGGGTCGGATCCCACCACATCATCTACGACCCTCAGACGTCAGGCGGTCTATTAGTAGCGGTCGAACAAACGGCGCAACAAGCCATGGACCAGGCGTTTCGGAACGCGGGCGTTACTGCCTGGAGAATTGGCCGGGCGGTGGCTGCCGTTCCGGGCATCCATATTCATATGATTCATATGGCATAAATGAGTCGCTTGTGAAATACTTCTCAAGCTCCAGATCCCCGCACAATGTCCAATAAAACCGCCGCCATTCGGTATGCCCGCGCACTCTTCGATGTCGCGATGAAGGAACATGCCGACCTGTTGCGGGTCGAGCAGGAACTCCTCGCGTTCAACACACTGTTCGACAACCAGCCGACGCTGAAGAAAGTGCTGCTCAACCCGGCGGTACCGGTACCGCGCAAGCGCGACGCGATGGTGAAGTTGACCGAACGCGCCCAGACGTCGCCGATCGTCGCCAAGTTGCTGGTGCTCCTCGCCGAACGCGATCGGCTGATCTTGTTGCCCGACTTGCTGGTGTCGTACCGCGAGCGGATGCTCGATCACCAGAAAGTCGTCCGCGCCGAAGTGGTCACCGCCACGCCGCTCGCCGACGATAGAATGCAGGCGATTCAGAAGACACTCGCGAGCCTGACCGGCCGCACCGTCAACGTCCAGCCGAAAGTAGACCCGTCAATCATCGGCGGGATGGTCGCCAAGGTGGGCAGCACGGTTTACGATGCCAGCGTGAGCCGCCAGCTCGAGAAGATAAAACAATTGCTGAGTAAGTAGGCGCTTTCGAGCAACGAGAGAACCAACGGCGAGCGACCAACAGCGAGCAACGAGCAACGAGTCACACCATGGACATCAAAGCCGAAGAGATTTCCAAGATTATTCGCGAACAGATCGGCAGCTACGCCGTTGACGTCGACGTCGCCGAGGTCGGCAGCATCATTTCCGTCGGCGACGGCATTGCGCGGGTGCACGGCGTAGAAAACGCGATGGCCGGCGAGATGCTCGAGTTTCCGCACGGCATCTTTGGGATCGCCTTGAATCTCGAAGAGGAGAGCGTCGGCGCGGTGTTGCTTGGCGAGTTCAAGGAAATCAAGGAAGGCGACATCGTCAAGCGCACCGGCCGCATCATCTCGGTGCCGGTCGGCGAGGAACTGCTCGGCCGCGTCGTCAACGCGCTCGGCCAGCCGATCGACGGCAAGGGCCCGATCACGGCGAAGCGGTTCGACCCGATCGAGCGGATAGCGCCAGGCGTCGTCGATCGCCAGTCGGTGAAGGAACCGCTGCAGACCGGGTTGAAGGCGATTGACGCGATGGTGCCGATCGGCCGCGGTCAGCGCGAGCTGATCATCGGCGACCGGCAGACTGGCAAGACCGCCGTTGCCATCGACGCCATCCTCAATCAGAAAGAGACCGGCGTCATCTGCATCTACAACGCGATTGGGCAGAAACAGTCGACGGTCGCGCAGGTGGTGCGGACGCTCGAAGAAGCCGACGCGCTGAAATACAGCATCATCGTCGCGGCAACCGCATCGGATCCGGCGCCTCTGCTCTACATCGCTCCGTATTCGGCGTGCACCTTCGGCGAGTTCTTCCGCGACAGCGGCCGCCACGCGCTGGTGATTTACGACGATCTCTCGAAGCATGCGCAGTCGTACCGGGAGATCTCGCTGCTGCTGCGCCGCCCGCCGGGGCGCGAGGCCTACCCCGGCGACGTCTTCTACCTGCATTCGCGACTGCTGGAACGCGCTGCGAAATTGAACAAGGAGCTCGGCGCCGGCTCGCTGACGGCGCTGCCGATCATCGAGACGCAGGCAGGCGACCTGTCGGCCTACATTCCGACGAACGTGATTTCGATCACCGACGGCCAGATCTTCCTCGAGAGCGACCTCTTTCACCAGGGCGTCCGCCCGGCCATCAACGTCGGCAACTCGGTGTCGCGCGTCGGCGGATCGGCGCAGATCAAGGCGATGCGTCAGGTTGCCGGGACCCTGCGACTCGACCTTGCCCAATACCGCGAACTGGCCGCGTTCGCGCAGTTCGGCAGCGACCTCGATAAGTCGACGCAGGCCCAGCTGAATCGCGGCGCGCGGCTCGTCGAAATCCTGAAGCAGCCGCAGTACGAGCCGCTGGCGGTCGAACGGCAGGTCGCGATCATCTTCGCGGGCACGAATGGCTACCTCGACGGCGTGGCGGTATCGGACGTCCAGGCTTTCGAAAGCGAGCTGTTCAAATACCTCGAAAGCCGCCACCCGAAGGTTCTGCCAGGCATCAGTGAAAGGAAGCAACTGGACGACGAGCTGAAGGGCGCGCTGAACACGGCGGTGTCGGAGTTCGCGAAGGACTTTGCGGCGCGGAAGAAAGCCGCTGCATAACGTAGGTTCGAATGCCATCACTGATCGACTTACGGCGCCGAATCCGCGCGGTCAAGAACACGCAGCAGATCACCAAGGCGATGAAGATGGTCGCTGCCTCCAAGCTGCGCCGCGCGCAGGAGCGCGTGATGAACGCGCGTCCGTTCGTCATCCAGGCGCATCAAGTGCTCGCGTCGGTTGCCGCGCGGGTCGATCCGTCGATTCATGCGTTGCTCGAGCAGCGCGAGCGGACCCGGGAATCGAGGACCCTCGTGATCGTCGTCACCGGCGACAAGGGCCTGTGCGGCAGCTTCAATACCAACGTCATCAAGTCTGCGGCGACATGGATTATCGATGCGGGCAAGGACGTCTGTGAGCTCGGGTTGATCGGTCGCAAGGGGCGCGACTTCTTCGCGCGCCGCGGCTTCGGTATCGCCTTCGAGCACGTCGGCATTTTCCAGACGCTGAAGTTCGAGGACGCGCAGACGATCGCGCAGCAGGCGAGCGAGATGTTTCTCACGCGCAAGGTCGACCGCGTGATGCTCGTGTTCAACGAGTTCCGTTCGGTCATGTCGCAGCGCCTGGTCGTTGAGCAGTTGCTGCCGATTGCCCCCGAGAGTGTGAACCGGGGCGGTCCGGAGGGCGGGGCGCCCGGCGCCGGATACCAGCCGGTCGAGTATCTGTACGAGCCGTCGGCGCAGGAAATTTTCGACCGGCTGCTGCCGCGCTACGTCGAGGTGCAGGTCTACCGCGCGCTGCTCGAGTCGAACGCCGCGTTCTTCGCGGCGCAGATGACGGCAATGGACGCCGCGACGAAGAACTCGGCGGACATGATCGCCAACCTGACGCTCTACATGAACAAGGTTCGCCAGGCCGCGATCACACGGGAAATCATCGAAGTCGTTTCAGGCGCAGAGGCTCTCTGACGGCGGACACAACGGTGATTAGGAATTGGGGATTGGGGATTAGGGATGGTCAGGTGATGGGTGTTAAGGGCTTGGTTTTCCAATCCCTAATCCCCAATCCCTAATCACGACCAGGATCAGCAAATATGGCCACAGCAACCGCAACCCGGGCCGGCAAAATCGTCCAGATCATCGGACCGGTCGTCGACGTGGAATTCGAAGCGGGACATCTGCCCGCCATCTACAACGCGATCCGCATCACCATGATGCAGGACGGCAAGCCGGTGGACGTCGTCGCCGAAGTCGAACAGCACCTCGGCGAAAATCGCGTCCGCGCGGTCGCGATGAAGCCGACCGACGGCATGCAACGCGGCATGGAGGCCGTCGACCTCGGCGAGCCTATCACGGTGCCGGTCGGGCCCGAGACCCTCGGACGCGTGCTGAACGTGCTCGGCGAGCCGGTGGACTTCCCCGATCGTCCGGTCCAGTCCAAAGAACGGTGGCCGATTCACCGGCCCGCGCCGACGCTGGAAGACCAGTCGACCGAGCTGAAGATGTTCGAGACCGGCATCAAGGTCATCGACCTCCTGGAACCGTATCTCCAGGGCGGCAAGATTGGACTCTTTGGCGGCGCTGGCGTCGGCAAGACCGTCGTAATCATGGAGCTGATTCACAACATCGCCCTGAAGCACGGCGGCGTGTCGGTGTTCGGCGGTGTCGGTGAACGCACGCGCGAGGGAAACGACCTCTGGCACGAGTTTCAGGAAAGCAAGGTCATCGATCCGCACGATTGGACGAAGTCGCGCGCGGCGTTGGTCTACGGCCAGATGACGGAACCGCCGGGCGCGCGCCTGCGGGTCGGCCTCTCGGCGCTGACCGTGGCGGAATACTTCCGCGACTCCGAAGGCAAGGACGTGCTGCTGTTCATCGACAATGTGTTCCGCTTCACGCAGGCGGGCTCGGAAGTGTCGGCGCTGCTCGGACGCATGCCGTCGGCGGTCGGTTATCAGCCGACGCTGCTGTCGGAAATGGGTGCGATGCAGGAGCGGATTACGTCCACCAAGAAGGGATCGATCACGTCGGTGCAGGCGATTTACGTGCCTGCGGACGATTACACCGACCCGGCGCCGGCCACGACCTTCGCGCATCTCGATGCGACCACCAACCTATCGCGCTCGATTTCGGAGCTGGGCATCTATCCGGCAGTCGATCCGCTGGCGTCGACGTCGCGAATTCTCGACCCGCGCATCCTCGGCAAGGAGCACTACAACGTCGCTCGTCAGGTGAAGCAGATTCTGCAGCGTTACAAGGACCTGCAGGACATCATCGCGATTCTCGGCATCGACGAGCTGTCGGAAGACGATCGCATCACCGTGTCGCGCGCGCGGAAGATTCAGCGCTTCTTGTCGCAGCCGTTCTTCGTCGCGCAGCAGTTCACCGGCATCGACGGCAAATACGTGCCGATCGCCGACACGATCCGCGGCTTCAAGGAAATCGTCGACGGCAAGCACGACGAGATCCCGGAGCAGGACTTCTTCCTGTGCGGTCCGATCGAGGACGTGGTGGCGAAGTTCAAGGCGCGCAAGTAACATGGCGTTACCGACGAAACTGCAGCTGAACATCGTCTCGCCCGACAAATCGCTGGTGAACGAGTTGGTCGACGAGGTGGAGATCCCGGGCGCCGGCGGGTACTTCGGCGTCCTGCCGGGTCACACGCCGCTGCTGGCGGCGCTCGGCGCCGGGGAGCTCTGGTATCGCGCCGGGCAGGAGAAGAAGTACCTGGCGATCTTCTACGGCTTCGCCGAAGTGCAGCCGGATCGGGTGACAATTCTCGCGCGGACCGCGGAATCGCCGGACGAGATCGATGTCGCCAGGGCCGAGGAGGCGCGCAAGCGTGCGCAGGAACGCATGGCCCGGCCGACGGTCGACATGGACGCGGAGCGGGCGCGCATCGCGTTGATGAAGGCGCTGATCCGTCTACAGGTCTCGAGTCGCGCTAAAATCCGATCGTAGAGCGGGCTTCTGGCCCGCTCCCAAATATTGTTTTCCAACCTCGCCAATCTACTGCGCTACCGCGGCCTGATTAGCAGCCTGGTGGCGCGCGAGCTGAAGGCGCGGTATCGCGGTTCGATGTTCGGCTTCTTCTGGTCGTTCATCAATCCGTTGCTGCTGCTGCTGATTTATTCGTTCGTCTTCACCAACATCATTCCGAACCAGGACGACAAGACGAAGCCGTACGCGCTGTTCATGTTCTGCGGCATCTTGCCCTGGACCTGGTTTGCGACCTCGTTGTCGGACGCTGCTGGTTCGCTGCTGGCGGGTGGCAATCTGATCAAGAAAGTGCTGTTTCCAGCCGAAGTGCTGCCAATCGTCAACGTGCTGGCGAACATGGTGCACTTCTTTCTCGGGCTGACGATCCTGATTGCGTTTCTGATCTTCTATCAAAAGATGCCGGATCCCTGGGATCTGGTGTGGTTTCCGATCGCCGTCGCGATTCAGCTGGTCTTCAGCACGGCACTCGGCCTGCTGCTGGCGGCGCTGACCGTGCACTTTCGCGACATCCGCGACATCCTCGCGAACTTACTGACCCTGTGGTTCTTTGCCACGCCAATCATCTATCCGCACTTTCAGGCGAACGTTCAGAAGTTCAAGCCGCTGTTCAACGCCAACCCGTTCACGCACCTGGCGATTTCGTATCAGGAAATTCTCTTTTTCCACGGTCCGATCGGCCACTGGAAGTGGCTGCTCGGACTCGGGGCGGCGTCGATTCCACTGTTCCTGGTCTGCTATTGGGTGTTCGACCGGCTGCGCGACTCGTTTGCGGAGGCGGTGTGATGGCACTGCTCCCCGTGGTCATGCCATGACCGCCGCGATCGAGTTGACCAACGTCTCGAAGCTCTACCGCAAGTACAGCGGTAGGCAATTCTCCACCCTGAAAAGCGCGCTGCTGCAGCGCAGTATCTTGAAAGACCTGCGGCCGAACGAGACGTTCCCGGCGCTGACCGACGTGTCGTTCGCTGTCTCCCGAGGATCGACCTACGGCGTGATTGGCCGCAATGGTTCGGGCAAGAGCACCGCACTCAAGCTGGTGGCTGGCATCACGAAACCGACCAGCGGAACAGTACGCGTTGACGGGCGGATCAGCGCGTTGATCGAGTTGGGCGCCGGCTTTCATCCGGAAATCTCCGGCCGCGAAAACGTCTACATCAACGGCATCATGCTGGGCCTGACCAAGCGGCAGATTCACGAGCGATTCGACGAAATCGTCGAGTTCGCGGAGCTGCGCGAATTCATCGACGCACCGGTGAAGACCTATTCGTCCGGTATGTACATGCGGCTTGGATTTGCGGTGGCGATCAACGTCGATCCCGATGTTCTACTCGTCGACGAGGTGTTGGCGGTCGGTGACGAAGGTTTCACGCACAAGTGTCTCGACAAGTTCTCGGAATTCCGTCGCCGCAACAAGACGATTCTGCTGGTCACTCATTCCCTGAACCTCGTGGAAAAGTTCTGCGACGAGGCGCTGTGGCTCGATAACGGGCGCGCGATGAACCATGGCGATCCCAAGCGGGTGGTCGGCGCTTATTTGTCGGCCGTCGAGCAGTCCGAAGAGCAGTTGATGGCCGCGACGACGGCAAAGGCTCTGCGGGAACACGACGGCCAGGCAGGGCCGGTGGCACAGGAAGGGCAAGAACCTCAGGAGCAGCCGGCCGACCCGACAACGAACATGTTCGAAGCCACCGAAGGACGGTGGGGCTCGCGCGAGGTCGAGATTACAGCCGTATCCTTTGTCGCCGGCGACGGCCAGCCATCGCACATCTTCCATTCAGGCGACGCGATGGCCGTGACCGTCAGCGTCCGCGCCAAGCATCCAGTTGACGACTTCGTGTTCGGGATCGGCTTCTTCAATGCCGAAGGCGTCTGCTGTTATGGCACCAACACCTATCTGGAAGAAATGAATCCGGAAAGGCTCGCCGGTGCCGCGGAAGCGACGTTCCTGGTCGACAGCCTTGATCTGGTCGAAGGCACCTACAAAGTTGACGTCGCCGTGCACAAACGCGACGGTGCGCCGTACGATTATCACCGCTTGCTTTACACGTTCCGGGTCAAATCGCGCGTCCATGACGTCGGCATCTATCGACCGAAACATCGCTGGCGTTTTGCCGGCGATGTGACCTTCGGAGCCGTCAAGTGACGCTCGACGAAGCCGTCGCGCTGGTGACGCGCTGCCGCGCCGCGCGTCAGCAGGTGGTGTTTACCAACGGCGTCTTCGACCTGCTCCATCCAGGACATGTCCGATATCTGCAGCAGGCCCGCGCGCTCGGCGACGCACTGATCGTTGGCGTCAACTCGGATCGGTCGGTTCGTTCGAACAAGGGACAAGGCCGCCCGATCACCCCCGAAGTCGAACGCTGCGAAATTCTCGAGGCGCTGGCGTGCGTCGATGCCGTCGTGGTGTTTGACGAAGACACGCCGCACGCATTGATCGACGCGATTCAGCCCGACGTCCTGGTGAAAGGCGCCGACTGGGCCGAAGACGCGATCGTCGGTCGTGCCAGCGTCGAGGCACGCGGTGGCCGAGTGGTTCGTGTCGCGATTGAACAGGGCTACTCAACCACCGCGCTCCTGAAAAAGATCCAATCGCACGGCTCGGTATAATTAATCGTTTATGCCGCAGCTGCAGTTCGGATCGCGGACGGTTGGCGACGATGCGCCGCCGTTGGTGATCGCCGAGATTGGTATCAATCACGAAGGTAACTTCGACAAGGCGCGGCAAATGGTCGAGGATGCCGCTCGCGCCGGGTGCGAGTGCGTCAAGTTCCAGTGCCATGTCGTCGACGACGAGATGATTCCGGCGGCCGGGGAAGTTATTCCCGGCAACGCGACCGAAAGTATCCTGACGATCATGCAGCGGTGCGCGCTGACCGACGATCAGGATCGGGCGTTGAAGGCCTACACCGAACAGTTGGGCCTGATCTACCTGTCGACGCCGTTTTCGAGGGCTGCGGCCGATCGCCTCCGGCGGATGGGAGTGATCGCGTACAAGATTGGTTCGGGCGAATGTAATAACTATCCACTGGTACGCCATATCGCCGGCTTCGGCAGACCGGTCGTGCTGAGCACCGGCATGAACGATCTCGACAGTGTTCGACCTTCGGTCGAGATTCTTCGCAACGCCAGCGTGCCGTTTGCACTGCTGCACTGCACGTCGATCTACCCGACGCCCTACAACAAGGTCAGGCTCGGCGGGATTACTGATCTCAAGACGACTTTTCCTGATGCCGTCGTCGGGTTGAGCGACCACACGCTTGGCAATTACACCTGCCTGGCGGCCGTGGCGCTGGGCGCTCGCATTCTCGAACGCCACTTCACGTCCGACAAATCCTGGCCAGGTCCGGATGTTCCGATCTCGATGGACCCATCCGAGTTGCGTGATCTCGTCAGCGGCTCGCGCGCGGTCTTCGAGGCACTGGGCGGCGGCAAGACGATCCTCGGAGAAGAGCAGCCGACGATCGATTTCGCCTATGCGTGCGTGGTCACGACCCGTGAAGTCACCAAGGGTGAAAAACTGTCGAGTGATAACACCTGGGTGAAACGGCCGGGGACCGGGGAGATCAAGGCGAAGGATTACGAGCGCGTACTCGGCCGTTCCGCGGCGCGCACCCTGCCTGCCCACGCTCAGGTGGGTTGGGCAGACCTGGTGTAAACGCTAAACTGGAGTGTTGTGGCGACGTCGACCTCCCTCAACCTGCGCGCCGTCCTGAAGACCGCTCTGGCCCGCAGCGGCATGGATATACCTGCTGCCGCTGTTTCGGGACTGACTCCGCCAGCGAAGGCGCTGTTCGTCGCGGGAGCGGCGAGCGCACAGCCCCATGGTGTCGTTTTGTACGTCGTTCCGACCGATGCGGTGATCGACGAGGCGGTCGCTGATATCGACTTCTTCCTCTCGGCAATCGAAGGCCTCGGACCGCTGGATCGCAGCGTCCTGCCGTTTCCTTCCAACGAAATTGATCCGTATCGTGGCCTCGCGCCGCACGTCGGTGTCACATCGGCGAGGGCACGCGCCCTCCACGCGATTGCAACCGGTGCCACGCGGGTGGTGGTTGCCTCGGCCGCGGCGCTCCTTCCACGATCGACCGCACCGGCCAAGCTGCTCGCCAGCACGATCGATCTCAAGCCCGGCCAGGACATCGCGCCGGCGGATCTCGCCGAGTTGCTGGTCGATGCCGGATTCACTCGCGAAGATCCGGCCGATCAACACGGCGAATTCGCGGTGCGCGGCGGCATCGTCGACATCTTTCCGGCGGGTGCGAGCAATCCGGTCCGGCTCGAATTCATCGGCGACACGATCGAAACGATCCGCACCTACGATCCGGCGACCCAGCGATCGATCAAACCGATCGATCAGGTGCAAGTCGTTCCACTTCAGGACGTGCTGAACGATCGCAGCGCGACGATCTTCGACTATCTGAAGCGCGCCCGGGCCTCGCGCGTGGTCGTTTCAGAGCGTGACGAAGTCGACGCAGCTGCCGCCAAGCTCGTCGAGCAGGTCGAGCGCAGCTACCGGCAGGCAATCGGCGAATCCGACGGTGATGGCGGCAAAGAGTCGCCGATCGTCTCGGCTGAAGAGTGGGCCGAGCTGAGCGCCGAAGACGACCCCGAGATGATGTCCGAGCGGGCAGAGTTGAAGATCCGCCGGGTGGCGCCCGCGCCAAATCGGCCCCGCAGGGAGGAAAGGGAAGGAAATCGAGAGATTTCGGCGCCGGCGGAATTGTTTGCCGACTGGGTCGATATTGCCGCCCGCCTCGAGACCGCAACCACGATTTCGCAGCTTGGTCTCGGGGAATCGCACGAGGTTCGATGTCAGCCGACCGTGGAAATGCGCGGCCGGTTTCAGGACTGGGTCGTCGAGGTCAAGCGTGCACATGACGCGCATGAAGCGACACTGTTCGTTGCCGCCTCGCCGGGCCGGGCCGAGCGCACGATCGAGTTACTCAAGGAGTATGACGTCTTCGCGATTCCGGTCGAACGCGCCGAGGACGCGCAATACGCCGCGGTGCTGGTCGCGGTCGGCGGCCTGTCGCGCGGATTTCGTTTGCCCGACGCCGGTGTGCAGATCTATGCGGAACCGGATGTTTTCGAAGAGGATCGGCGCGCTCCCGAGAAGCGCCGTTCGGCCACCAAAGCGTTCCTCTCGGATCTCCGCGACCTGAAAGTTGGCGACCTGATCGTCCACGTCGACCACGGCATCGGCGTGTTCGTCGGGCTGAAGCAAATCGGCGTTGCGGGCAGCACCGGGCCGGCCGACGACCGGCAGGAGTTCCTCGAGCTCCGCTACGCAGGCGACGACAAGTTGTTCGTTCCGGTCGAGCGGCTTGATCTGGTGCAGAAATATACCGGCGCGACCAAGCCGCCAATCGACAGACTCGGTGGCACGTCGTGGGAGCGCGCGAAGACCAAGGTCAAGAAAGCGATGCGCGACATGGCCGAAGAGCTGCTGAAGCTCTACGCCGCGCGCAAAGCCGTACCCGGCCATGCATTCAGCACCGATTCGCACTGGCAGCAAGAATTCGAAGATGCATTCGAGTACGACCTCACGCCCGATCAGCACTCGTCGGTCGCCGATATCAAGTTCGACATGGAATCGCCGACGCCGATGGACCGGCTGCTGTGCGGCGACGTTGGCTATGGCAAGACCGAAGTCGCGATGCGCGCCGCGTTCAAAGCGGTGATGGACGGCAAGCAGGTGGCGGTTCTGGCGCCGACCACGGTGCTGGCGTTTCAGCATCAGAAAACATTGAAAGAGCGGTTTGCCGGATTCCCGGTCCGGATCGACATGGTCAGCCGGTTTCGCTCCAAGCAGGAACAGAAAGAGGTGGTGGCCGATCTGGCGGCGGGCAAGGTCGACATCATCGTCGGCACGCATCGCCTGCTGTCGAAAGATGTCCAGTTCCGCGATCTGGGATTGCTGGTCGTCGACGAAGAGCAGCGGTTTGGCGTCGGCCACAAAGAAAAGATCAAGCAGATGCGGAAAAAGGTCGACGTGCTGACGATGAGCGCGACGCCGATTCCGCGTACCTTGAACATGTCACTGGTCGGCATTCGCGACATGTCGATCATCGAAACGCCGCCGAAAGATCGGCTCTCGATTCAGACCAACGTCGTCAAGTTCGATCAGGCGGTGATCGGTCGCGCGGTTCGCAACGAGCTGGCGCGCGGCGGGCAGGTCTATTTTGTGCACAACCGCGTCGAGTCGATCTTTTCGATCGGTACCCTGCTCCAGCGGCTCGTCCCCGAAGCGAGGATCGTCATCGGCCATGGAAAGATGGCCGAGGAGCAGCTCGAAAAGGCGATGCTCGAATTCATCGCGCGCAAACATGACGTGCTGCTGGCGACGACGATCGTCGAAAACGGGCTCGACATTCCGAACGCGAACACCATCATCATCAATCGCGCCGATCGGTATGGCCTGTCGCAGCTCTATCAGTTGCGCGGCCGGGTCGGCCGGTCGGATCGGCCGGCCTATGCTTACCTGTTGATTCCTCCCGAAGATAACCTGTCGCCGATTGCGAAAAAGCGTCTGGCGGCGATCAAGGAATTCAGCGACCTCGGCAGCGGGTTCCGCGTCGCCGCACTCGATCTGGAATTGCGCGGCGCCGGCAATCTGCTTGGCGGCGAGCAGAGCGGGCAGATCGACGCGGTCGGCTTCGAGATGTACACGAAGCTGCTCGAGCAGACGGTCCGCGAGCTGAAGGGCGAGGAGATCGAAGACGACCATCGTGCGACCGTCAACCTGAAAGTCGACCTGCGCATCGATGAATCGTATGTGCCGGACATGAATCAGCGGCTGATGCTCTACAAGAAGGTCGCCGCAGCCCGAACCGATGAGGAGATCGACCGCGTGCTCGAGGAAGCGACCGACCGCTACGGGCCGCTGCCTGCTTCGGTGCTCAACCTTGCCGACTACGGACGCATCCGCGTGATGGCCGACCGGCTGGGCATCGACAGCATCGACCGGGAAGGTCGCCTGGTCGTCTTAAAGTTCAGACCGCAGGCGAAGCTCGATCCGGTCCGGCTGCTGACGTTCGTGCGGGAGCGTTCAGAGCTGACGGTGGCTCCGCCGAGCGGTCTAAAGCTGAGCCTCGACGGGACAGGGGACTTGGGGACTAAGGGACTCGGTCAGTCCCCAGCTCCCCAGTCCCCCAATCCCAACAGGCGAGCGCCCAAAGGGCGCGAGTCCCTCAAGGGCCACGCCCCCTCGTGGTGGACCGCGCGGGCACGGGAAACCGAAGTGAAACCGGGCTTTACCAAGGCCGAGCTGACGCGCGGCGCGAAAGAAAATCCGCGGGCTCCCGGCGGCGTGTTCGAGCGGGTCGGCGCATTATTGAGCGATCTCCTGGAACAGGTTTAAAATCTTGATATCAAAACATTTATGAAAACGACCCTTCTGGCGCTGTTCGCGGTCATGTTGTTCGCCGTGGCACCGCATGCGGAAATCATCGAGCAGGTGCTGGTCAAGGTGAACGGCGAAATCTTCACCAAGACCGAACTCGAACAGCGGCAGGTGCAGACGCTGCGTCAGCGCGGCCAGCAGATCGACCTGAAGGCCGACCCGTCCAACCAGCAACTGCGCAAGGCGCTCGACGAAATTACGCCGCAGATCATGGTCGACGTGGTCAACGAAATGCTGGTGGTCCAACGCGGGCGCGAACTGGGCTACACCCTCAGCAACGAGCAGTTCAACGGCATCGTCGAGAACATCAAGAAAGAGAACAAGATCGAAACCGAGGAACAGTTTCAGTCGGCGCTCAAATCCGAAGGCATGTCGATGTCCGATCTGCGCCGGCAGCTCGAACGTTCGATGATTCGCCAGCGCGTCGAGCAGAACGAGGTCCTCAGCAAGATCGGCATCAGCGAGACCGAAGCGAAGTCGTACTACGACACGCACATGAACGAGTTCACGACGCCTCCGTCGGTGACGCTGCGCGAGATTCTGGTGGCGATTCAGTCCGACAACCGCGGCGTCAACGTTGGCGCCGAAGATTCGGCCAAGACGCGCATCGAGGAACTCCGGGCGCAGGTCACCTCCGGCAAGCAGCCGTTCGAGAAACTCGCGTCCGAGTCGTCGGATTCGCCGTCGAAAGCCAACGCCGGCCTGATCGGACCGCTCAGCGTCCTCGACCTCTCGCCGGATCTCCGCAAGCTGGCCGAAACGATGAAGATCGGTGACGTCAGCCAGCCGATTCGCACGGCGCGCGGGTTCCAGTTGTTCAAACTCGAATCGAGAACCGACACACACACCTTGCCGTTCGATCAGGCGAAAGATCAGATCGGTGAGCGGGTGTTTACCGACAAGCGGAAGGGCGAGTATTTGAAGTACCTCGAAAAGTTGCGTGCTCAGGCGATTATCGAGTGGAAAAATCAGGACGTGAAGCGGGCGTTCGATGAAGGCCTGAAGCAGATGTCTGCTGCGCCGTCGCTCTAACGATGCTTTCACGAGAGAGCAGCGGCGGCGAGTATCGCGCGCCGACTCCCGACACACAGTGGTTTGCGATTTGGACCCGCTCGCGTCACGAACAAGTCGTGCGCGAGCAGCTCGAACGCAAGCACTTCGAGGCGTTCCTGCCGACGATTACGCGCTGGAGCCGGTGGAAAGATCGCAAGAAGAAGATCGACTGGCCGCTGTTTCCCGGCTATTGCTTCGCGCGGTTTGACGCGAACGACGCCTTGCCGATTTTGAAGTGCACCGGCGTCGTGAACATCGTCTCGTTTGAAGGCAAACCCGCACCGATTCCCGAGTACGAGCTCGAAAGCATTCGACTGCTGATCGGCAGCGAACTGCGGTACGACCCCTGCCCGATGATCAAGGAAGGCATGATGGTCGAGGTGAGGAGCGGCCCCTTGAGAGGGGTCGTCGGCCGTTTGATGCGAAAGGACGCGATCAAAGCCCGCCTCGTACTGTCGGTCGATTTAATCGGCCAGGCCGTGACCGTTGAAGTCGACGCCGCTGACGTCAAGCCTTATTGACGCTTCGCGATGCCGAACAGATCGCGACCGCAACGAATCCGCCGATCGTGTCCGCAAGCCAGTCGGCGAAATCCGGTACTCGTCCCGGTGTGAAAATCTGGTGAATTTCATCGGTTGCCGCGTAAGCGGTGGTGAGCACGATTGCCGTGCATGCCATGACCAGCCAACTGCGTTGCGTGCCGGCGAGCGCCCAGAGGTAAAGCACTGCCAGCACGCCGTAACCGCCACCGTGCAGTAGTTTGTCCCAGACGTTGCGCGTGACAATCGGTGCGGGATCGGCTTGCGACGACGAATAGAAGATAAGGGCCATGAACACGAATGCCGGTGCCCATCGCGCCAGGCGTTTCAGCACTGACTGTCGAGCGTACTGCATAATGGAGCCGCAACCGGTGAAGGCATGAAGATCGGCGACGTCCAGCTTTCCTCTCCATTCGCGGTCGCGCCGATGGCCGGCATGACCGATTCGGCGTTCCGCCGTCTGGTCAAACGGCGCGGCGGATGCGGTCTGGTCGTCACCGAAATGGTCAGTTCCGAAGGCCTGGTGCGCGGGATCGACCGCACGCTCGAGTACGCGGAATACACCGAGGAAGAACGGCCGGTTTCGATTCAGATCTTTGGCGGCGATCCGGAAAAAATGGCGGCGGCGGCGCAGATCGTCGAAGGGATGGGCGCGGACATCGTCGACGTCAACATGGGCTGCCCGGTGCCGAAAATCGCCAAGCACAACGCCGGTTGCAGCCTGATGCGCGAACCGGAACACGCCGCCAAGGTGATCGGCGCGATGGCAAAAGCGGTGAAAATTCCGGTGACCGTGAAAATGCGCGCCGGCTGGAACGATCGGGCGCGCAACGCTCCGGCCCTTGCCCGGATGGTTGAGGACGCGGGGGCGGCTGCGGTCGCAGTGCACGGGCGGACCGCCGAACAGAGCTACAGCGGCAATGCGGACTGGGATCTGGTCGCCGAGGTCGCCGACCAGTTGACGATTCCGGTTTTTGGCAGCGGTGACTGCGTCGAGCCCGAACAGATTGTCGCGAAGCTCAGGACGGGTATCGAAGGCGTACTCGTCGGGCGCGGCGTTCTGCGCAATCCGTGGATTCTGGCGCAGGCCGAAGATCTCGCTGCCGGCCGCGCGATGCGGCCAGTCACGATGTCGCAACGCGGAGAATTTCTCCTCGAGTACATCGAACTGCTACGCAGTGAGCGCGTGTGGGACCGCAATCCGCAATCCGAAATCCGCAATCCGCAATCGAGTCACGACCGGTGGGTGATTAACAAGCTTCGCGCGTTGGGTTCCTATTACACCAAGGGCCTGGACAACGGTTCCCATCTCCGCATCGCCATCAACACCGCCCAATCGCTGCCACAACTGCAAGCGTTGATCGCCGACTTCTTCGGCGTGCTTCCCCATGTAGAATCGCTGCCGCCATCCCGATAACTCCATACGTGTCTAGCCTTTGACGATGTGAGTCAAAGGGCGGAGCCACTCAATAGCAGCCATTGGTCAAACCACCAATTACGGTTACCTCTATTGCCCTAAGTTGTTTGATCGCCTGCAATAACGGCGTCAAGCCTGGTGCGAAGCGTATCAAACCCGAGTACGACAAGCGGTCGGGAAGGCTTGAAACGTTGAGGTACGACTCGAACGGTGACGGCCGGATGGACATGACATCGACGATGGACGGCGCTCGTGTGATCAAGATCGAGATCGACCAGGATTTCGATGGACGTCCGGACCGCTGGGAGTACTACGATGCCCATCAGAAACTCGAAAAGGTGGGCTTTTCACGGGCTGGCGACGGCAAAGAAGACGCCTGGTCGTACGCCGATGGCGCCGGCAACATCGAGCGAATCGACGTGTCGACAAAACGCGATGGCACCATTCAGCGCGTCGAACACTACAAGAACGCAACCCTGGTCGGGGCTGACGAGGACACCGATGGCGACGGCAAACCTGACAAATGGGAAACCTACGATGGCGATCGGCTTGCGATGGTGGCCTACGACACGCTGCATCGCGGCACCGCTGACCGCCGCCTGATTTACGGCGCAAACGGACGCGCGCAGCTCGAAGTCGACGCGAGAGGTAACGGCACCTGGACCCCACGCTAGAACGGATTTTTCAGCAGGCGATCGCCGCGCATTCGGACACGCTGCGTCAGTCGGCTCCGGCAATTGGCCGCGCCGCCGTCATGATGCGCGAGGCGTTGGCGAGCGGCGGAAAGATTCTGATCTTCGGCAATGGCGGCAGCGCGTCGGACGCGCAGCACTTCGCTTCGGAACTCGTCAACCGCTTTCAGCGAGTGCGCGCCGCCTTCGCCGGCATCGCGCTGACCACTGACAGCAGCGTTCTGACCAGCATCGCCAACGACGATTCGTTCGAGCGCGTGTTCGTTCGGCAGATCGAAGCGCTTGGGCGGCCTGGCGACGTCGCGGTCGGCATTTCAACCAGCGGCAACTCGTCAAATGTCATCGCCGCGCTCGACTACGCGCGGCGTCATCGACTGGCCACCATTGCCCTCACCGGCGCAACGCCGATGGTCGCCGACCTCTGCGTCAACGTGCCGTCAGCCATAACTGCCCGCATCCAGGAAGTGCACCGGACGATCATCCACGTGTGGTGCGAGTTGCTCGAACAGTGATCGGCGAAACGATTGTGCGAGGGCTGCTGTCTGCTCCGGCACTGGTCCTCGTCGGCGCGCTGGCGGCTCCCGCCGCCGCACAGGGAACGAAAGAGCCCGACGTTTCGAAGGTTCGTGTCCGGCTCGGGCCGGTGGCGCTCGATCCGACGATTGAGCTGACCAATTTCGGCGTCGATACGAACGTCTTCAACGAGCCGAGTGGCGAGGAGAAACAAGACTTTACCTTCACGCTGACGCCTCGGGCACGTGCCTGGATGAAAGCCGGTCCCACGTGGGTGACCGCCGACTTTCGCGAAGATATCGTCTGGTATCAGGAGTATTCGAGCGAGCGAGCCGCCAACACATTTTTCAGCGGCGGCTGGATCGTCCCGCTGAATCGTCTTGCGTTCGGATTCGACGGCACGTATCTGAACGCGCGCGAGCGGCCCGGCTACGAGATCGACGTGCGCGCCGATCGGCGGGAACTGCAAGGCCGCGCCGCCATCGAATACCGCGCACTTGCCAAAACCTTCCTTACCGCCAGGGCCGGTCGCAGCGATGTCGAGTTCGATGCCGACGAGTTTTTTCTGTCGTCCAATCTCAGTCGTGAACTGGATCGAGTGGTGACGATGTTCGCAATCGGGATCAAGCACGAGTTGACGCCGTTGACCTCGATTGGTTTCGACCTCACCCGGCAAGAGGACAGATTCGACTTTTCGCAGCTGCGAGACTCGGATTCAACGACCTTCAGCGTGCAAGTGACCTTCGATCCGTACGCGCTGATCAAAGGCACCGCGCGGGTCGGCTACCGCGACTTTGTGCCGCTCGATCCGACGGTGCCCGGGTATCAGGGCGGAACGGCAGCCGTCGACTTGTCGTACGTGCTGCAAGGCTCGACGAAATTGGGCCTTCAGATCGGGCGCGACGTGCAGTACTCGTTCGACGTCAATCAACCGTACTACCTGCAGACCGGCATCAACGGCTCGATCGCACAGCAGATTTATGGTCCGCTCGATGTCGTCGCGCGGGCTGGCACACAGCACCTGTCGTATCGCGATCGCTCCGGCGCCACGGTTGCCGTCGCCGACCGGGCCGACGACGTTCGAACGCTCGGCGTGGGATTTGGTTACCATGTGGGTAGTGAACTGCGCATCGGTTTCAACGTCGATCGGTCGCGGCGCGACACCGACCTCGTCGGACATCGCTACGAGGGCTATCGGGCTGGAATGTCGGTAACCTACGGACTCTAGATGGCGCTTCGGATCGGATTCGATCTCGACGGCGTGCTGGCCGACATGGACGCGGCGCTGCGCGAGCACTGCGAGCGCTTGTTCGGGACTGCCCGCGGCGAGGCGCCGTCAGCCCGTAACGGTGCGCCGGCCGACGACAGCGAAGAAGCCGCAACAATGCCCGCCGAAACGCCAGTGGTGCAGTTGGACCTCTCGGTTCGGCAAGAACGCCAGTTATGGCGGCACGTGTCGACGGTCGAGAACTTCTGGGAAAGTCTGCAGGAAATCGAACCCGGCGCGATCGCACGGCTCGCCAGCCTCGCGCGCGAACGCGCCTGGGAAATCATTTTTCTGACCAAGCGTCCACGAACCGCAGGGGCGACGGCACAAGTCCAGTCGCAGCGTTGGCTCGAAGCCAGGGGGTTTCTGTTGCCGAGCGTTTTCGTCGTCCAAGGATCGCGCGGTCGGATTGCCAAAGCGCTCGATCTCGATATCGTCGTTGACGATCGGCCGGAAAACTGCCTCGACGTAATCACTGAATCCAGTGCGCGGGCGATTCTCGTATGGCGGAGCTCTGAGGCGACCACTGCGCAGCGTCTTGGCATCGGCACCGTGTCCACCGTTGGCGAGTGTCTCAATATCTGTGAAGAAATCGACGCGCGCAGTCGCAAGCAGCCGGGCATGCTCGAGCGCGTCAAGCGCATGCTATCGCCCTCCTCTCACTCCTCGTCCAAGAGTCTCGCCAGCCCTTCAACGCCTTCCAGTTCGAAGTCGTAGACATTGGCCGCAGCCGCGGCTTGATTAAAACGAAAACCTAGTTCCTCGTGTGCAGGATGCCGAAGGTACGCCTGCAGGCCAGCGACGTCGTCGAATTCGATCCAGGCCAGGTAATCGGCGGCATCGGACGCGGAAGCATCGTAACCAGCGCCGATCCTGATGCGGCGACCGAATTGGACGCGTCGTACCGAGGGGATTTCCTTGACCGCCTTTTCGAACGCCGCGACAAATGCGTGGCGAGCGTCGCGCGATAACCCTTTCTTTGGTTTGACCAATACGACGTGCGCGATCATCGATGCCATCCGCGCAGCCAGTAGTAGCCAAGGCCGAGGATCTCGTGCAGGTTTTGCGAGCCGAGATCGAGTCCGCCCTGGCTGGGCAACAGCAGATCGGACCACGTGGCTTGCCCGCGCAGGAACTCCTGCGCAATCGCTGGCGTCGCTTCGATGCCAAGCGATCGAAAGACGCCAAGCGAGCGACGCATGTGAGTTTCGCTGGTAACCAGAATGACCTGCTCGATCCCCTGGGCTCTCAGCATCCGGTCGACGATCAATGCCTCGTCGCGCGTCGTGCCTGATTCGGTTTCAACCAGAATCCGATCGGCTGGTACGCCCAGCGCCACCAGATGTTCGCGCATTGCCTCGCCCCCGGGGACCATCGGCCGGTGCGGATGCGGATTCCCACCCGACGAGATCACCACGGCCGGGTTGACGAGCCGAAACACACGCGCAGCCTCGAGTTCTCGTGTCGCCGCCGGAGGGTCTGGATAGACCGCGATGCGTCCGTCCCAATCCATCGCGTGCCAGCTGCCGCTGCCGAGCAACACGATCGCGGTCCGTTTGTTCGGCGCGATCTGTGCCGGGTTGAAAGGCTTCATCGACCCGATGATCACGCGCGCGAAGAGATACTCGAGGCCGTAAATGCTGAAAAGTGCCACCGCGATCGCGAACGCCAGCGCGGCCCGACGAGCGCGTCGCATGGTTCGGGTCTCGCCTTTCGAGGCGCGTCCGGCCGCGTAAACCCACGCGGAAACGATCAGAAAGATGACGATGATTCCGCCGGTCGACAGCAGCCAGCGGACGATGTCGGCGCCGAGAATCACGAACGGATTCTACTCGTCGTCGCGTTTCTTCTTCGGATCGTGATTCGAGGGGCGTCCGTCTTTCGACCACGGACGTTGGTTTTGGACCTTCGGTTTCCAGGGCCGATCGCCAGCCGGTTTTGGTTTCCATGGGCGATCGCCAGGCGGCTTCGACTTCCACGGACGATCGCCAGCCGGCTTTGCTTGCCACGGACGATCGCCCGGCGGCTTCGGTTTCCAGGGACGGTCACCCGCCGGTTTTCCTTTCCACGGACGATCGCCAGCGGGCTTCGGCTTCCACGGACGATCACCGGGCGGCTTCGCTTGCCACGGACGATCGCCCGGCGGCTTCGGTTTCCAGGGACGGTCACCCGTCGGTTTTCCTTTCCAGGGACGATCGCCAGCGGGCTTCGCTTTCCACGGGCGATCACCGCCCGGCTTGGCGGACCATGGACGATCGCTGCGTGGCGGCTTGGGTTTGTCCGACCACGGTCGATCGCTATCGCGCCGCGGCGGCCGGTTGTTCCACGGCCGATCGCCTTGCGGCTTTGGTTTCCACGGGCGATCCGGCCGGTTTCCCCAGGGGCGTTGACCCGCCGGTCGATCGCCGCTCGGCGTCGTGTTCGAGGATGCGCCAACATTCCGGTCGGCACGCTGCTCGCGCTTGTCGCGACGCCGCTTCTCCTTGTCGAATCGCGCTCGCGGGTCCTTGTGATCCCCACCCGGCCGCCAGTCGCGATTTCTTTTTTCCTGGACCTTGATCTGCTGAAAGTCTTCGTGCTCCTGTTCCATCGATTCCCACAACCGGCCGCGCGCGAACCATTTCATGACGACGTTCGGATTGGTTCGTTTCAGCTGCGCGAGGGTAGGGCGAAGTTCCTCCGGATCGCGCGCGCGAAAAGCGGTCGGCGCGTTGTCGATCAGGATGGTCCAGTACGCAAAGCGGGGCGGCATCCTTACTATTGTCCCCGATTCAGTCTGTCGGGCGGCGGTTAACTCAGTCGCCTCAATTTTTCGACCAGGGTCGTGCGTTTCAGGTTCAGCAGTTTCGCCGCCGCACCCTTGTTGCCGCCGGTGCGTTCCAGCGAACGCTGAATCAGCTCGCGTTCGACATTGGCAACGAAGGCGTCGAGATCGATGCCCTCTTCCGGGAGCGTGACCGGCGACGCGAGCACGCTTTCCTGGGCTTGCTGGATTTCCATCGGCAGATCGGTCACGTCGATTTGGCCGCGGCCGGCGCTCATCGCGACCGCACGCTCGATCGCATTTTCCAACTGCCGGACGTTGCCGGGCCATTGATAGGCCATCAGCCGCCGCATCGCGTCCTGCGAGATCGTTTTGGGCCGGGTGTCCGGATTGTCCGCGCCGAGCCGATCGAGGAAATGTTTGACGAGCAGCGGAATGTCTTCCTTGCGCTCGCGAACCGGCGGCAGTTGAACGGCGATCACGTTGAGGCGGTAGAACAAGTCTTCGCGGAACTCACCGTCAGCGACCATTTGCGCGAGGTCGCTGTTGGTCGCCGCCATCACCCGAACGTCGATTTTGGTCGAATGCGAATCGCCAACCCGCTCGAATTCGCGTTCTTGCAGCACGCGCAGCAGTTTCATCTGCAGCGCGGTGCTCATCGTGCCGACCTCATCGAGAAACAACGAACCCTTGTGCGCCTGTTCGAGCCGGCCCTGACGGTTTCCTACCGCACCGGTGAACGCGCCGCGGACGTGGCCGAACAGCTCGGCCTCGAGCAGCGTTTCGGGAATCGCGCTGCAGTTGAGCGCAACGAACCGATGGGCGCGCCGCGGGCTTGCGTGATGAATCGCCTTCGCGACCACTTCCTTACCCGACCCGGTTTCGCCAGTTATCAAGATGGTGCTGTTCGTGCCCGCGACCGTTTCGAGCATCTGAAACAGCTTCTGCATCGGCTGGCTCTTGCCGATCAGGCCCTCGAACCGGTAGCGTTCTTCGAGTTGCGCGCGCAGATAGGCGTTTTCAGATTTCAGCCGCCGCTGTTCCTGAGCCGATTCCAGCACGTGCATCAGTTCGTCGATCTGGAACGGCTTGCTGACGAAATCGAACGCGCCGCTCTTGATCGCGTCCACTGCGTGCTTGGTCGTTCCGTAGCCGGTGACGATGATGGCGATGATGTTCGGGTAACGGGCGACCGCCGATTGGATTAGCGCGGTGCCGTCCATGCCGGGCAGTCGAAGATCCGTGATGATGATGTCGAACGCGAAATCGGCCAGCTGAGCCATGGCGGCCTCACCCGAGTCGACCTGCTGGACGTTGAAGCCGCGGTCGGTCAGCTGTTCGGCGATCGCCTGGCGAAGCGCGGACTCGTCTTCGACCAGGAGCAGATGTTTTTGGTTGTGAGGCACTTAAGCGCGTCGTCAATATATTGACACATCCGAGTCAGAGGAGGGGCCTGTCCCGGGGACAGTCCCGGGGACTGTCCCCTAGCCTGTCCCCTGGGGACGGACCTGGGACCACGAAGGGGGTCAGATACGGGGTCAGATCCAAGGGTCGCCGTCGCGTCGCACTCGTTTCCGAAGAGCGAAACGCTCAAGCGGGAACTGCTCGCGCGATTTCCGGCCTCCGTGTTCAACGAAACGCGCAAACCGTTAGGCGGCGCGGCGCTCGTGCAGTTCCTTCGCGGTTACCGCCAGGCGATCACCGGGCTCGAGGTCCTGGACGAGGCGATGTTCGCGGCGTTGCCGGAGCTGAAGCTGGTGAGCAAGTACGGCGTCGGCCTCGACATGATCGACTTCGACGCGGCTCGGCGCCACGGCGTAACGATCCGGCACACTCCCGGCGTCAACGCGCAAGCGGTGGCCGAGCTGACACTCGCGTTCATGATCATGCTCGCCCGTCGGCTGCCGATCCTGACGCGCGAGATGCGCGACGGCATCTGGACACATGGCGGCGGCCGGCAGCTCTCGTCAGCGACCGTTGGGGTGATTGGTTGCGGTCACGTCGGCAAGGCGGTGGCGCGATTGTGTCGCGCCTTCGACGCCCGCGTCGTCGTGCACGACATCGTCGACTACGCCGAGTTCTTTCGCGCGCACGACGTCACGCCATTGACGCTGCCGATGTTGCTGGCCGAGTCCGATTTCGTGTCGATTCACGTCCCGCTCGACGCTTCGACGCGCGGCATGATTGCCGCCGCGCAACTAGCGCAGATGAAACCCGGCGCCTTCCTGATCAACACGGCGCGGGGCGGAATTGTCGACGAACGGGCGCTTCACGATGCATTGATTGCAGAGATCATCGCCGGCGCGGCGTTCGACGTGTTTTCCACCGAGCCTTTCGCCGATACGGATTTGTTGCGACTGCCGAATTTCGTAAGTACGCCCCACGTCGGCGGTGCGTCCGAAGAGGCCGTTCTGGCGATGGGGCGCGCCGCAATCGCAAATCTCTGTGATGATTAGGGATTGGGGATTGGGGATTGGAACCGCTAACCCCTGTGCACTGGTCACCTATCTTCACTAACCCCAATCCCTAATCCCTAATCACATAGCTTCCGATACGATCCACCGGAGGCAGTAGGTGGAACGAAAAACGATTTCGATCATGAAGGCTTGTGAGCTGGTGGGTGTGAGCCGCCGAACTATCTATAACTGGTTGTCGAGTGGCAAGATCGAATATGTCCGGACAGCGGGCGGTTCGGTGCGCATCTTCGTGGACACGCTCTGGCGCGATCCGAACAACACCAATCGTCCGGCCGTCCAGCAGATGTGGCAAGCCGAGGGACGCAACCAGGCCTGATGCATCGTCCGCTCAGCGTCGAGGAGCTCCTGGCGAGGAGACCGATGGACGAGTCACCAGAACTGCGTCTCCTCTTTCATCGCTTGAACAACCAGCTGGGAATCATCCTCGCACACGCCGAATTGCTCGAGGCAAAGGCGCCCGACGACATGAACCGCGCCCGTGCGGCGCAGGTTGTCTCGGGCGCGCTGGACGCCATGACCACGGTCAAAGAGCTTCGGCGCGTCACTTCCAGCCCCGTCGATCCGCAGTAATAGCCAATCAAAACTGTAAGTACGGCGTCAAAATAATGGCGCCCTAAACGTCGAAATCGTCAAATTTTTGACGAATTGCACGGTCTTGCGCCCGAATTCCTGCTGGCCGTCCCACTTCGAATCACGGCAACAATTGCAATAATGCCAAAGGCTTACAATGAATTACGGTGATCCAGTGCCGTACCGTTGGACACAGACTCGGCAGTTGGTACCTGAGTTGCGAAAGAGCGCACCCGTCGGCAACCCCGAAGGAGACTCGAATGCGTGCTCAGCCCGTCGCAGCCAGTCAGAACCGCCGAATCGTCGCCGGCCTTCCCTTTGTGGAGGCTCTGGCCCGTCGCATGGCTTCGTCCATGCCGAATTCCATCGACATCGGCGATCTGGTCCAGGACGGCGTCCTTGGACTGATTGACGCCGCGCATCGGTTCGACGAAGCGCGCGGGATCAAATTCGAGACCTTTGCCGAGCGGCGTGTGCGCGGCGCGATGATTGACGCGCTGCGTCGCGATGCGTGGCCGCGCGGTGTGCGCCGCCAGCGCCGTGAACTGGACGCCGCGCGCGAAGCTCTGCGCCGCGAACTTGGGCACGAGCCGTCAATGGCGGATCTTGCCGCCCGCGTCGGTTCCGACGAGAAACGCCTGAGCCGCACGATCGTTCGCATCAACACGATCGAAGCCACGTCGCCGCTCGCCACCGGCGAGCACATGGACGAAAGCTCGCTGCCTACGGCGTTGGTTCCCTCCGAACCTGATTCACCCGACACCGCTTACGAGAAAACCGAGACCAAGGAGCGCGTTCGCGCCGCGATTCAGTCGCTGCCATGGCGCGAGCGGAAAGTCATCGGCCTGTATTACTACGGCGAAGTGACGATGAAGCAGATCGGCGCGGAGATCGGGGTCAACGAATCGCGCGTCTCCCAGCTGCACGCTCGGGCCATCCGCCGGCTGCGCGACGCACTCGGCGACATGAACCCGCAGAAAGTTGCCGAGATGAAACGTCAACTGCTGGCCTTCGCCACCGCGAAGAAGCCGGTGATGGCGAAGGTGCAGCCCAATCCGGAAATCGTTCAAGAGACCGTGGCGAAGCCACATGCCGTGGTGTTGCCGTATGCGAAGTTGAAGAAAGCGGTGCCGGCGAAGGCGGCATTGAAACCGGCTCGTCACTCGCGCGTTGCAGCGGCGGCGCGCTGACAAATCGAACTCCGCGTTCAGCTTTTTACGCGAGACCCTCTCTTACCGCTCGTAATAGATCGCCAAGCCTGAACGGCTTGGCGAGCCAGCGGCAACCGCTTTCGTCGAGAAACTCTTCCGCATCCGTACCCGCCACGTCGCCAGTCACGAAGATCACCCGCTTCGCCAGCGTCGGCACGTCGGTCGAGAGCCGCCGGTAAAACATTTTCCCGTCTACTTTCGGCATCTTCAGATCACAGATGACCAAATTGTACGGCGTCGTCGCGGCGTTGATTCGCTCCAGACCTTCCTCTCCGTCCGACGCGTGGTCGACGACGTAGCCGGCATCGCGCAGGGCGTCGACCACCGCATTTGCAAGCTTGGTCTCGTCTTCGACCACGAGGATTGACGCGCCGGAGACCGCTTCTGTCTGGCTATCGAGCCGCCCGCGCGACAACGGCGCCGGGGGCAGTTTCCCGCCGCTGACCGGCAACTCGACATAAAACGACGCACCGATATTGGGATGGGATTCCAGCCGAATCCGGCCGCCGTGTTCCTGGACGATCGCGTAGGCGACGGTCAGACCGAGTCCCGTGCCCTTGCCGACTTCTTTCGTCGTGAAAAATGGGTCGAAGATCTTCGGCTGCAACTCGTCCGGAATTCCGGGACCGTCGTCATTGATTTCCAGCACGACCGATTCATGGTTGACGTCGTGCCAGGTGCGGACCACCAGCGTGCCGCGGCCGTTCGCGGTGAGCATCGCCTGTTCGGCATTGATGATCAGGTTGAGCAGGACCTGTTGAATCTGATGGCCGTCAGCGAAGACTTGCGGCAGGCCGGCGGCCAGCGCGTCGAGGACGCTGATGTTGCTGACCCGCTGTTCGTACGAGCGCAGCGCCAACGTTTCGCGCACCACCTGGTTGATGTCCACCATCGCACGGGTGGTTTGCCGCTTGCGAGCGAAGGTCAGCAGATTGCGGACAATCCGCGCCGCTCGTTCGGATTCAGAGAGGATGGTTTCAAGGCCGCGGCGAATGGGATCGTCCAGGCCTTTGCGCTGCGCTAATCGCTCCGCCCAGCTGAGGATCGTCGCCAGCGGATTGTTCAGTTCGTGCGCGACACCGGAAATCGTCTGACCGAGAGCCGCCATTTTTTCGGCTTGCAGCAGCTGGTGATAAATGTCGCGGGTTTCGTCGTCCAGTTTTTTTCGCTCGCTGACGTCGCGAACCAGCGCTTCGATGCGAAGGCGTTTGCCAGTTGCCGGTTCGCCTTCTTCCGATTCGGATCGCGCGGTCAGTTCGACCCAGACCGTGTTGCCATCGGCGCGGCGCAGTCGCAGGAGGTAGTCGTTGACCGATCCGTCGTTGTGGAGCCGCTCGAGAAGCGCGACGCGGGCCTGGGGATCGGCGAAGCAATCCGGATCGAACGGGCGAACTTCGGTCGCGGTCGCTTCGCTCGGATACCCGAAGATCAGCTTGAGGTGCGGATTCGCAGCGATGGTGGTCGACGATTCGACGTCGAGCGTCCCAATGTAGACGCCTTCGTGCACCGCTTCGAATAGTCGCGCAAATGCCGCGGCTGGACGCTCCACGGGCGGGAGTATAGCTGCGTATCAGGTGATTGGGGATTGGGGATTAGGGGTTGGTGATGGTCGGTGATCTGTGACCGGGGATTGGTGCAGCACGCGTCACTCGTGCGCCACTAATCCCCAATCCCCAATCACCTAGTTTGTCTTCCCTGGAGCTGCCGGCGTCGGTGTATGGCCGCCGTTGAAGCCGGCCCACTTTTTCTCGACCGCGGCACGAATTTCGCGCACGTTCGCGCCCGAGGCGTACAGCTGGCGCGCTTCGGTGGCGACGTCAATGCATACCGTGCATTCGAGCCCGTGCGGCTCCCACGCCGTCACGTCGCCCTTCTGATCGCGATTCGCGACGAAGCAGTCGTGGTTGCCCTGATGGCCGCCACGTTCGCAGCCGCAAAAGCACGGCACGTAGCTGAGAATTTCCGGATGTTCGGCGGCGAACAGATAGGCCTCGCGAACGACGTTCATCGGCCGCGGCGGAGCGTAGGCCTGCGTCGGCATCGCCGGATAGTTCGCCTGCTTGTGCGGACCGAACTTCGCCCAGCGTGCGTCGCTGGCCGGCGGCGCGGTTTGCGCGTGCTCGCTGTGGTCGGCTGCGGCTGACGCGTTGCGGCTGTTACTCATATAGGCGTAGCCGCCGGCGCCGGCCACCAGCGCCACGATGGCCACGACCAGTGCCGTCGACGACCTCCCCGAAGCAGGGGGCTTGCTGTCGCCCTGCGAGGACTGAGGCGCGGTCGCTTTCGCCGAAGACTTTCTTCCCATCCCGATATCTTACCCGTACCCGCCGCTCTCTGAAACCAAGCCGTCCGGCTCTTGGACCGGTTCAAACCAGGTCGCCATGGTACGGTACGCGGATGTCTCCGGCCCGCCGGGCCTACGCCGCCTTCATCATTACTTCCATCGTCTGGGGCACAACCTATCTGGCGATTCGCATCGCGCTCGAAACGATTCCGCCGATGCTGATGGCGTCCGCGCGATGGATTGTCGCCGGGACCGTCTTGATTGCGGCCCTCGCAGCGCGTGGCGAAAAGCTGCCCGGCCCCCGCGAATGGCCGGCACTGACGATCCTCGGCATCCTTCTCCTCGGCTTCGGCAACGGCGCGGTGGTATGGGCCGAGTTGACCGTTCCGAGTGGGCTGACCGCAGTACTCGTCGCCACCGTTCCGTTCTGGATGGTCGGGATCGACGCGGCGGCAAACCGCACGGCGCCGGCGGCCACGGCCGATCCGCTGGCAACCAGGCGGATAATCGGCTTGCTCGTCGGATTCTCTGGAATTGTTTTGCTGGTGTGGCCAGAGCTGAAGGTTTCAGGAGCGCGCGGGTTTCTCACGGGAGTGATCTCGACGCAAATTGCGTGCATCGGTTGGGCGCTTGGATCGAGTTACGCGAAGCGCCGTGCTCGCACTGGTGCGGTCGAGGAAAACGTGTTGGCGAGCGCCGCGTTTGAAATGCTGTTCGGCGGCGTGGCGTTGCTGGTCGTCGGCGTCGCGCTGGGCGAGTGGTCGCGCGTGGCGTTCACGCCACGCACGACACTCGCCCTTGCGCATTTGATCGTGTTCGGATCGATCGCCGGCTTTACGGCGTACATCTACGCGCTGAAACACCTGCCCGTTGCGACGGTGTCGCTCTACGCGTATATCAACCCGTTGATCGCGGTCGTGCTTGGCGTGCTGATACTCCATGAACCATTCAGCGTGCGGATGGCGGCGGCAGCCGCCATCGTGCTCGCTGGGATGGCAATGGTTCGCCGCGATTAGGGAATCAGAATGTCCCTAGACGGCGGTTCGTCCGCCTACCAGGCGAACGAGGAACAGCACGATCGCAATGACGAGCAGAATGTAGATGAAGTTTCCCATTGTGTAGCCGCTCACGATCCCCAGCAGCCACAGCACGATCAAGATGATCGCAATCGTTTCCAACATGCGCGCCCTCCAATCGTCGGCACCCAGCTGCAACTTGAGTACCGAACAACGGTCGAGCTTGCGAACTGAACTATTCCTGGCTGAGCGCGAAGGTCATCGTGCCCTGCACGGCGATTTTGCCGTCAACCCGCGCCGTGCCTTTGAGACGACCCATGCGGCTACGCAGCCGGAGCACTTCGGCTTCGATGATCACCACGTCGCCTGGGTGAACCGGACGCCGATATCGTACGCGTTCAATACCCGCAAAGAACGGCAGCCGCCCCCGGTTTTCCGGCTTCGCGAGAATCATGATCGCGCCGACCTGCGCGATCGCTTCGGTGAGAATCGTCGGCGGCATCACCGGACGACCACCGGTCACGTACGACAGGTACTTCTCGTTGAACGAAACGTTCTTGATGCCGACGATCCGCTTGTCCACTTCGAACTCGGTGATTCGATCGACGAGCAAAAAGGGGTATCGGTGGGGCAGGATGCGTTCGATGGCGGCGTGATCGAGCGGAAGCGTCAGGTCCATGGAAAGAACCAATTATACTAGGCAGGGCTGACGCCCACGCCGCCGCGACGTGGCGCAGCGCACCGTGTCTACGATTCCGCCAAACACACAGGAACAACTGACGACGCTGTTCGCGCTCGGTCGCGAAGTTGCGTCCGTGCTCGATTTGGACGAGCTGCTGCACAAGATCCCGCAGCTGATCGCCCGCCTCACCAAGTTTCAGGCCTTCGCCGTCTACTTGCTCGATCCCAAGCGCAACGAGCTGTCGATTGCCTACTCGGTCGGCTATCCCGCCGACGTGTCGAGCGGCCTGCGCCTGAAGGTCGGGCACGGGCTGGTTGGCGCCGCAGTGGCCGATGGACAGCCGATTCTGGTCAATGACGTCCACACCGATTCACGATACGTCGAAGCCGTACCCGGCTCGCAGGCCGAACTGGTCGTCCCGTTGCGCAGAAAAGGGCACATCATCGGCGCCCTGAACCTGCTCAGCGACACGGCCGGCCAATTCACCGAAAGCGATGAGGCGATGCTGCGACAATTCGGCGCGCACGTCGCTGTCGCCATCGAGAACGCGCTGCTGGTCGAGCACGATCGCGAATACACCAGCACGCTCGAGACGTTGTCGGAGATCGCGCGCGAATTCGCCGCGATTCTCAACCTCGACCAACTGTTGACGCGAATCGCCCACCTCACCAAACGCGTGATCGACTACCGCACGTTCGGCATCCTGCTCGTCAACGAAGAGACCAGCGAACTCGAGATGAAGGTGGCGGTCCGTTACGGCGACACCGTCACTGTGCCTCGTGTGAAGCTTGGCACAGGGTTGGTCGGCTACGCGGCGCTACATCGCGAGACGGTGCTCGTGCCCGACGTCGACGCCGACCCGCGCTACATCAAGGTGGTCGACGATGCGAAGTCGGAGCTGGTGATCCCGCTGCTGCTCAAGGATCGCTGCATCGGTGTGTTCGACCTGGAAAGTCCCGACATCGACGCGTTCAACAAGAGCCACATCGACATCCTGCAACTGCTGGCCAGCCAGGCCGCCGTGGCGATCGAAAACGCGCGTCTGTACGAAACCATTCTCGCGAACGAGGATCGGTTGGAGAAAGAAATCCGGTTCGCGCAACGGGTGCAGGCGGCGCTGTTGCCCACCGAGCTGCCCAAGCGGATCAAAGGCGTCGACGTCGCGGCGCGGTTCGCGCCGGCCCGCGAACTGGGCGGCGACCTCTACGACTTTCTCGCGCCCGAACCCAACAGTCTGGTCGTCGCAGTCGGCGACGTGTCGGGCAAGGGCGTTCCAGCCGCGCTTTACAGCGCTTTCGCTGGCGAACTGATTCGCTCACGGACCTTCCGTCGTCGCTACGCTCCGGAACGATTCAGTCCTGCTGGTGTGCTGGCATCAACCAACAGCATCCTGCACGAGCGGCAGCTCGAGGAGTACTACTGCACCCTGTGTTACGCAGTGTTCGACTTCAAGCGGCGGACGCTGTTGCTGGCCAACTCGGGGCTGCCGTATCCGATTCAGTACTGCGGAAAGACCCGGAAGGTCTCACAGTTGGTGCTGCCTGGCGTGCCACTCGGATCGTTCGCCGGATCGACCTACGACGAGTTGTCGCTCGAGCTGTCGCCTGGCGACGTTTACGTGTTCTGCACCGACGGCGTGACGGAAGCGGTCGACGGCCTGGGCCGCGAGTTCGGCAACGAACGGCTGCTTAGGGTCATCGAGCAGTCGCACGACAAATCAGCGCGCGACATCGTTGACGCGATCTTTTCGGCGGCGTGGTCGTTCAGAGGGGATACCCCGCCGAATGACGACATGACCGCCGTCGCCATCAAAATCACGGTGTAGCCAGTTCGCTGGGAATTGGGGAATAGGGATTCGGGATTAGTGGAGGTCGGGGATTAGTGGTCTGGTGATTAGTGCCACCACATCAGGGTAGTTGCGACACATTCGGGGTAGTCTTGACCCGCGGTTGCCCCTGTAACTCAAAGAAAATTCTCTCGCGAAGCGCGGTACACGTTGTGCCTATCGGCCTTCCATGGGCGAAATTATCAGCTACCGCGATCGGAAGTATGGCAGCAGGCGATGGATCTGGCTGATCTCGTGTACGACCTTACGGAAGAATTTCCGGCGCGCGAGCGTTATGGACTCGCACAACAGATGCGTAAGGCCGCTGTGTCGATACCTTCGAACATCGCCGAAGGCACTCGACATCGCACGCCCGGTTACATGTCGCGCGTCATCATCGCGCTAGGCGAGCATGCCGAACTCGAAACGCAGACCATCCTGGCGGTTCGGCGAATCACTGGCCGCCCCTAATCCCTAATCCCCAATCCCCTGGAGGCTGCGGCATAATCCTTTCGTGAAGCGCCTGGCTCTTTCCATGCTTCTGCTGGCGGCCTCGGTGGCCGCACAGCCGGCGGTGGAGCTCCGCGAGAAATTCGCGGCTCGCCTTGCGTCAATCGCGGCAGGCGTCGATGGGGTGGTCGGCTACGAAATCGTCGATCTGACCTCGAACGAGCGCGTCAGCCACCTCGAACGCGAAACCTTCCCGACGGCATCGGCGATCAAGCTCGCCATCGTATACGAACTCTACAAACAGGTTTCCGAGGGACGGATCACGCTCGACGAGACGCTGGTTCTCGATCGCAGCAAGGCCGTCGGCGGGAGTGGCGTCCTGATCCACATGGGCACGCCGACACTGTCGCTGCGCGACTACGCGACGCTGATGGTCACGCTCAGCGACAACACCGCCACCAATGTGCTGATCGATCGCCTCGGTATGGCCGAGATCAGCAAGCGCATGCAGAAGCTCGGACTTCTCGGGACGCTACTGCGACGCCACATGATGGATAGTGCGGCCGCGCGACGAGGTGACGAAAATGTCTCGACGCCGAGCGAGCTGATCGCACTGCTGAAGTCATTGCAGTCGATGCCGGAAGCGATTGGGTTGTTGAAACTACCCAAAGAGAACCGGCTGCGCCGCGGCCTTCCCACGGGCGTCGAGTCGGCGGATAAGTCTGGCGAGCTGGACGGCGTGCGCGTTGACGCCGGCATCGTCTTTCTGAAGAACCGGCCGTACGCCTTTTCCGTGATGACGACCTACTTGAGAAACGAAGACGAAGGCGAGCGCGCGATCACCGAGATGTCGCGCGCCGCCTATCAGTACTTCGAACGGTTAGCTACCAGCGGAGTGGCAGGCCGGCGGATCGGAAACTAGGCAGTACGGGCCGAAGAGGAACGCCGAGGCCGCAAAGATCGCCGAGTGTGAATTTCAACCGCATTCTCGGCGTTCTTTGCGAACTCTGCGTTCATCGTAAATAGGCGAGCGGGATTACGCCCCGCGAGCCCGCTACTGTGACCGGTGATAAATATCGGTTTCGCGAATGTGCAGACCGAGCGGCCGTCCGCCGAAGATCGCCAGATCTTCGACGCGACCCTTCACCCTTACGCGTTCGCCAGTAACCGGCGTACGCGCGCCGGACGACACCACCGTCACTTCGCCAGTGCCGTCGTCAATCTTATAGAGACGGAACGGTACCAACGGCAATCCCCACGAGTTGGTGACGACGCCGCTGACGCTGACCGTTTTGTCGTGATATTTCGCCGGGTGCAGCTTCAGGTCGCTGATCTGGGGATTGCGCAACGACAGCGCGCATCCCGAACACAGGAAGGCTATCGCGATTGCGAGTGTTGTGCGTTTCATCACAAGTCCCCCTTGGCTCAGCAATCCCGCCGCCACTAACCCCTAATCCCCAATCACTTCCAGGAACGAGAGGAAGATCGCGCCAAACCGGTGAATGAAGCTCGGAGTGCGGCGATGCCAGCGCCTGCCTGATGTTACGCACCCCGTGATTCGACGCGACCCGAAGGGGTGTTCATCAAAGGCTGTGCCCGCCGCGATCGCAGGAAATCCTAAGAAAAACGCTTGTTGGTGAACTCGGCGTCCTGAAGCGCGGACAGCCGGCTGACCTGGTTTTGCGGCGTCAATCCAGACGGCCGGATTTTTTTGGCGGCTCAGTTTTGGACACCGTGCGAAATCGAACAAATTGTCGTTGAAATTTATAAGCCTTCCGTTTACGTTCTGTCTCCGTTTGTAAGACGTGCTGGTTGATGGGAGGAGACATGAAGGCTGTGTTGCGTGTGGCAGCGCTTTTGGCGGCCGTGATTGGCTGGGCGTCACCGAGCTACTCCCAGGGTGGGACATCGTCAACGCTTTCCGGAGTCGTGGTGGACAGCAGTGGCGCCGTGATTCCTGGCGCGGATGTCGTGGCGAAGCAGATTTCGACCGCGGTGGTGACCAGCGCGGTGAGCAACGCCGAAGGCCTGTTCTCGTTTCCCGGCCTGAACGTCGGCACCTACACCGTCACGGTGTCATTGCAGGGATTCAAGACCTACACTGCAACCGACGTTGTCTTGACCTCGGGTGCGGGCGCCAACGTCCGCGTGGTGCTTGAAGTTGGAGGTCTCGAGGAACAGGTCACGGTCATCTCACAGTCGGAGATTCTGCAGACCCAGACCTCGCACATCTCGACCACGATCAACAGCAACCAGATCCTGAAGCTGCCGCTGACGACGCGCGCCGCGCTCGATTTCGTCGCGATGATGCCCGGAGTGACCTCGGCAGCCGGCAACCGCGACTCCACCATTAATGGGCTGCCGCGCGGCACCATCAACATCACGCTCGACGGTGTGAACGTGCAGGACAACACCCTGCGCTCGACGGACGGGTTCTTCGCGATCGTCAACCCGCGTCTCGACGCCATGGAAGAAGTCACAGTCACGACCGCGGCACAAGGCGCTGACGCAGGCGGACAAGGCGCAGTGCAAGTGAAGTTCGTGACACGCTCCGGCGGCAATAAATTCAACGGCAGCGCCTATTACTACTATCGCAACGACAAGTTGAATGCGAACACGTGGTTCAACAACCGGAACGGCATCGCGAAACCAAAGCTGCTGCAGAACCAGGGCGGCTTCCGTGCCGGCGGCCCGATCGTGATTCCGAAAATGTTCGACGGCCATAACAAAGCGTTCTTCTTCGTGAACTACGAAGAGTCGCGGCAGCCAAGCGACACGACCCGCAACCGGATCGTTCTCAACACCGATGCGCAATTAGGCATCTTCCGTTATCCCGGTGCGGGCGGAGCGGTACAGACGGTAAATCTGCTGCAACTCGCGGCCGCGAACGGCCAGCTGGCGGCAGCCGATCCGACGTTCGTCAAGATGCTTGCCGACATCCGCGCGGCTACCGGCAAGACGGGAACGTTGGCGGTTGTCGATCCGAACCTCGAACGCTACACCTACAACCTCAGTGTGACGTCGCTGCGCCGCTATCCGACCTGGAAGGTCGACTACAACGTCACCAACAACCATCGGTTGACCAGCGCGTTCAACTATCAGTACTTCACCGACACACCGGACACGTTGAACAATCGCGACGCGGCATTCCCTGATTTCCCGGTCGAGGCAGGTCAGGCGTCCAAACGTCTCGGGTGGAGCAACACGCTGCGTTCGACATTGAGCCCGAACATGATCAACGAGGGACGCGTCGGTTACAGCTGGGCCCCGGTGACGTTCTTTGGCGAGCTGAGCTCCGACATGTACACCGGTCCGGTCGCCAATCAGGGCGGCTTTCACATCAACTTCCCGACCATCAACTCGGCGCTGACCGCGGCCGGCAACGGCGCCCCGGCGCCGCAGTCGCGCAATGCGACCGCGCTCGTCATCGAGGACGGCATTACCTGGCTGAAAGGGGCGCACAGCATCGCGACCGGCGTATCGTTCACCGAGTACGGCTACTGGGCGAAGAACTCGAACCTGGTGCCGCGCATCACGACCGGACTGATCGCAAGCGATCCGGCGAATGCGATGTTTTCGGCCGCCAACTTTCCCGGGGCGTCCACCGCCAACCTCGGCGCCGCGCAGGCGCTGTATGCGTTTCTGACCGGCCGCGTCACGCAGATTACCGGTGACGGGCGGCTGGACGATTCCGGCAAGTACGTCTATATGGGCACAGGCCTGCAGCGCGCGCGCATGCGCGAGACCGACCTGTACATCCAGGACGCGTGGCGTCTCAAGTCGAACCTGACGATCAACGCCGGCGTGCGCTATGGCCTGCAGTTCCCGTTCTACCCGACCAACAGCAGCTATACGACACCGGGAATCGCTGACGTGTGCGGCGCGTCGGGCGCTGCGGGCGACAATGCGTGCAACGTCTTCAAGCCGGGCGTCGTTTCCACCGCCAAACCGCTCTTCTATCAGTTCGAAGCGGGCACGCGCGCCTACGACGTGGATCTCAATAACATCGCTCCGAGCGTCGGCTTCGCCTGGACGCCGAGATCGCCCGATGGCTTCCTCGGCAAAGTGATGGGCGCCGAGAACGACTTCGTGGTGCGGGCCGGCTACACCCGTGCGTACAGCCGTCCTGGCATGACGGATTTCACCGGCTTCTACAACGCGAATCCCGGCGTGACGATCCCCGTCAACCGCACCGATGCGCAAGGGAATCTCACAGCAGCGGGCTTGCCGCTGCTGTTTCGTAACACGGCCAGCCTGACACCGGCCCCGTTCAGCCCAACGCCGGCCTATCCGCTGTCGGACATCGTCACCGAAGACACCAACATGTTCGATCCGCACATTCAGGTGCCATCGGCCGATTCGTGGCAGGTTGGTTTCCAACGTTCTCTTGGTCGCGACAACTCGATCGAAATCCGTTACGTCGGTTCACGCGGCCATGGTGAATGGGGAACCATCAACTACAACGAAATCAATATCAAGGAGAATGGCTTCGTCGACGAGTTCCGGAAAGCGCAGGCCAACCTGACCGCGAACATCGCTGCGGGGCGCGGCGCCACCTTCGCTTACACCGGCGCACCGGGCACGTCGCCGCTGCCGACGCTGCTCGCGTTCTACAACGGCCAGGGTGCCGCGCAGGCCGGCAATCCGGCAGCCTACACCGGTACGAACTGGACGAACGCTACGTTCCAGACGTTTCTCGCCGCGCGCGCGCCGAATCCGATTGGCCTGGTGCGAAACACATCGAACTCGGGACTGATGGACAGCGCGACGTTTCGCACGAACGCCATTACGGCAGGAATTCCGTCGAACTTCTTCCTCGCCAACCCCGACCTCCTCGGCGGCGCCAACGTCCGAACCAACCTGCAGGACTCGAAGTACAACTCGCTGCAGCTGGTGTTCCTGCGCCGGTTCTCGAAAGGTCTCCAGGCTCAGGCGAGCTATGTCTTCGGCAAGGGCTATTTGACGCAGTTCGAATCGCTGCGCGAATCGCCGCAATTCCTGCGCGACGTCAGCACGCCGCAGACCGCGGCCGGCGACGTCACTCACGCTCTGAAACTCAACGCCGTGTACGAACTCCCGTGGGGTAAAGGAGCCAGCGGCACTAAGGAGCGGCTCGCCAACGGGTGGACCATTGGCGTCGCCACGCGCATCCAGAGCGGGCGGCTTCTCGACATCGGCAATGTCCGCCTCGTTGGCATGACGGCTTCGGACGTGCAGAACATGTTCAAGCTGCGCTTCGACGATGCGGGTCGCAAAGTGTGGATGTTCCCGCAGGACGTGATCGACAATTCGATCAACGCATTCAGCGTCAGCGCAACGTCGCCGACGGGCTATGCCGGCACGCCGCCGACCGGTCGGTACTTCGCACCGGCGAACGGACCGGACTGCATCGAGCTGGACAACGGGTCGGACATGGGCGCGTGCGGCACCCGCACGCTCGTCGTCACCGGCCCGATGTTTCGTCAGACCGATCTCCGCGTCGCGAAGCGAACCAGAATTGCCGGCAACACGAGCTTCGAGCTTGGCTTCGAGCTCTTGAATGCGTTTAACCAGGCCAATTTCGTCCCCGTCACTGGATTCGCCAACCCGAACACGACGAACTCGAACAACAACAACGGGTTTTTCAACAGTTCCGGCGCGGCCATCAACAACTACGAGGTGACCGGTCTGACTGGCACCAACAACGCGCGTGTGATGCAGATCGTCAGCCGTTTCAACTGGTGAAACCCGACAGTTCCTTGTCCCGGTCGCCGGCCCAGATTTGCTGGGCCGGCGATCGGAAACCTCACCGCAGGAAGAACGCCCGTTTTCGCACACTCCAGAATTCCGTATTCAACCGCAGTCCAGTTTGAAACCCTGTTCAAATTCATAAATTTTCCGTTGACCGGAGTGGCGGAGGCATCCATAGTCTGCGGCCATGAAGATGCCGCAATTCGTTCGATGCCTGCTGGTCGCTCTTCTCACGCTCAGCGCCGCCAGCGCTTATGCGCAAGGCAGCTTTTTCACGTCGCTGTCTGGAACCGTGACCGATAGTTCGGGCGCGGTCATTCCGGGCGCAAACGTACTGGTCAAAAACACCGGAACCGGGATTCAGAACGACACCATAACCGGCACCGACGGCGGGTTCACCATCCCGTCGCTGCCCGGAGGCATCTATTCGGTGACCGTCTCGCTGATGGGATTCAAGACGGCCATCCTCAATTCGGTGACCCTCCAGGCCGCCGTGCCCGCCACCGTCAAGGTGACGCTGCAGGTCGGCGCGCTGGAAGAGAACGTAACGGTGATCGGCGACAGTGCGCTCGTCGTGCAGACGCAGTCGCCCGCCATTCAGACGAACTTGAGCGGCGCGCAGATCACCAGCCTGCCGTTGACCAGCCGCAACGCGCTCGACTCGCTGACCTCGCTGCCAGGCTTCAACACGTCTGGAACGGCGCGAAATTCCACGGTCAGCGGCCTGCCGCGCAGCGCGATCAACATCACGCTCGACGGCATGAGCGTCCAGGACAACTACCTGAAAACGACCGACGGCTACTTCGCGCGATTGAGTCCGCTGCTCGACTCGGTTGAAGAAGTCACCGTCACCACCGCCGGCAACACAGCCGACGCGACCGGCCAGGGCGCCGTTCAGATCCGCTTCGTCACGAAATCGGGGACGAATCAGTGGCGCGGCACGGCATACGAATACCTGCGACACGACGCGCTCAACGCCAATGACTGGTTCCGAAACCGCGACCTGCAAGGCGCCAAAAACCAGCTGCGCAATTATCAGCACGGGATTGCGCAGGGCGGCCCAATCGTTCCGAACAAGGCGTTCTTCTTCTTCAACTATGAAGAACAGCGCGTGCCGAGTTCGAGCACGCTGCAGCGCGTGGTGTTGACGCCGGAAGCGGCGGGCGGCTTGTTCAGTTACAACGTCGCCGGTTCGGTCCGTCAAGTGAACCTGCTGCAGCTCGCCGCCGCCAACGGGCAGTTGGCGACGCTCGATCCGACGGTATCGAAGGTGCTGGCCGACATCACCGCGGCGACCAAATCGAGCGGCGGTGTGACCTCGTTGAACAACCCGCTGGTCCAGCAATATACCTGGTCGACGCCGACCAAGAATTTCAATCCGTCGCCGACGTTCCGCCTCGATTACGAGATTGCGAAGAACCATCGGCTGACTGGCTCGATGAACTATCGCCACATCAACTCGGATCCGGATACGACCAACAATGCCCAGCTGCCGTTCCCGGGTTTCGCCACGACTGGCAGTCAGCAGTCGACGCGCTGGACGACGTCCGAGTCGTTGCGGTCAACCTTCGGCGCCAATCTCGTGAACGAGTTCCGGATCGGCGGATCGGGTGGTGCGACGCTCTTTTCGCCAGAGCTCGAACCAGGGATGTGGAAC
>Ga0207659_10000080_pt1 | contig 60332 bp, 58 predicted proteins | sample KBSM43metaG_FD_184330 | JGI IMG/M metagenome (GOLD analysis project Ga0207659, IMG submission 184330) | Miscanthus rhizosphere microbial communities from Kellogg Biological Station, Michigan, USA - KBS M4-3 metaG (SPAdes) (version 2) | ecosystem: Host-associated > Plants > Roots > Rhizosphere >...
AACATGAAGAGTGGAATCCCCCAGCGAATCGTCGCGATCGCGTTGCGTCACGGTGCGGCCGCTCCGGTGCGCTTTAAAACGTGCGCCTGCACCCGGACAGAGGACAATGAAGCTCGATGATCGGCCGTCAGGTTTCGCATTTTTACATCATCCGCACGCTGGGCAGCGGCGGCATGGGTGTCGTCTATGAAGCGCAGGATACCCGTCTTCCAAGGTCGGTGGCGATTAAAGTGCTCCGGGAAGACCTGACGCACGACGTCGACGCCCTCCGCCGCTTCAAACGTGAAGCACGCCTCGCGGCATCGCTGAACCACCCAAACATCTGCACGATCCTCGAGGTCAGCGACGACGTGTCGCCGTCATTTATCGCGATGGAGCTGCTCGAGGGCAGGAGCCTGAAATCGAGGCTGCTTGGCGGTCCGCTCGCACTACGCGAAATCGTTGATACCGCGCGCCAGGTCTGCGACGCGCTCGGCGCGGCGCACGACCAGGGGGTCATTCACCGCGACATCTCGCCGGCGAACATCTTCGTCACCACCGGCGGACTCGTAAAGCTGCTCGACTTCGGGCTCGCCAAACACTTCCCGTCCGCCGCAACCGACGGGCAGACCACCGACGACCTGACCGGTGCCGGCACCGTTCCGGGGACGATTCATTACATGTCGCCCGAGCAGCTGGCCGGTGGAACGGTCGATCACCGCTGCGACCTGTTTGCACTCGGCGCCGTGCTCTATCACGCCGCCACCGGCGCATGTCCTTTCGATGTGCTGCCACGTAGTGCACTCAGCTCGGCAATCCGGTTTCAGGCACACATGCCGATGCGGCAACTGGCTCCAGAGTGTCCGATCGAACTCGAGCGAATCGTCGATCGACTTCTCGAAAAAGATTCGGATAAACGCTACCAGTCGTCGGCGTCGGTGCGGGCCGCGCTCGACGCACTCGACGCCGGCTTTCGCCTCGCGTCGCCGCCGGCGCTCACGAGCGAGTCGGGCCGCCACGCTCGCCAATCGATCGCGGTGCTGCCATTCGACGTCGTTGGCGTTGGCGACGCGGACGCGTGCGCGTTGGCCGACGGCCTGATTGCGGATCTCACCAGCCGTCTGAGCCAGATCAAGGGGCTGGTCGTCGCACCGCGAACATCGACGCGTGCGCTCGCGGGTCAGACTATCCGGGAGATCGCCACGCGCCTTGATGTTGGAATGGTTCTCGAAGGGACGGTGCAGCGCAGCGCCCAGCAGGTCCGCGTCAACGCGACACTCGTGGACGCGGCACATGAAGCGCCGCTATGCCCGTCGATGGTCGTCGACGCGCCGCTTGGCGATCCGCTCGCGACGCAGGCCGAGATTGCCCGCGACGTTTGCGGAACGATCACGGCGGTCGTATCCCGCCTGGCCGCCCGAGCGGACTCGCAGAAACCCGAGGCGTCCCACGCTTTCAAGCGCGGCCAGCATCTCTGGAAATCATGCTTCGCTGGTGGTTGGCGCGAGGCGATCGAGCACTTTCAGCACGCGATCGCCCTGGATCCGCAATTTGCACGCGCGCACGTCGCGGTCGCGAGCGCCTATAACTTCCTCGGCTTTTATTCCCTGGTGAAACCGACTCTGGCGTTCGCCGTCGCCGCCGGCGCGGCCGAACGTGCCTTGAGCGTCGATCCGAGTCTTGGCGCCGGCTGGATCGAAGTCGCGCTCGCGAAGTTTGGCGGCGAATGGGACTGGGACGGTGCCGAAGCGGCGTTCAGGCGAGGCTTGGCGCTCGATGCCGCGAATCCGCTCGCGCACGTGCATTACTCGTGGCTGCTGGTGCTGCTCGGCCGCGACGACGCCGCGTATGCTGAGGCACGCCGTGGGCACGACCTCGCACCCGCGTCGCGGCTCGTCGCCGGCGCGCGAGCGCAGACGATGTATATCGGCGGCCGGTATGACGAGGCGATCGCGCTGTGCAATGAATGCCTGCGCGTCGATCCGACCTACGTGTTTGCGCTGCACCTTCGCGGTTTGTGCCATCTTGCAACGTCGGCGCGCGACGGCGCTGTCGCCGATCTCGAGCGCGCCGCTGTGCTCGGAGGACGCGCGCCGTTCTACCTCGGCTTGCTCGGCCGGTGTTACGGCGAGTTTGGGATGCGTCGTGAAGCTCTCGACCTGATCGCCGAGCTCGAGCGAAAGTCGCCCGACACGTATGTGGCGCCACAAAGCTACGTGTTCATTTACGACGGGCTTGGCGAACGCGAGCGAGCCCTCGAGTATCAGGAGAAAGCCTACGTGGACGGTGCGGCGCCGTTCAATTACCTGGCGCCCTTTATTCGGGATCTGTACGCGCTGTCCCCGCACCACAAGCGCCGCCTCGAGCAGATGCGGCTGATCGTGTAATCGTCGTTACCGGGTGACCGCCGATTCGAAGGCTAGCTCAATCACCGCGGCCTCGCTGATTCCGAGCAGGCCGTAATTGCGATAGCAGTCGTCGATCGCTCGCGTATGGTGGTGGGCGGCAATCCGCAGCTCGCGCAGGTGCTTGACGCGATCAAGCACGCGCTCGACGAGCGCGGCGTCTACCGTAATGCCCTGCGCCGCCAGGCGATCGGCGTGGTGCGCCAACACGGCCTCGACTGCCGCGGCGCCCGAATGCTTGCCGAAGACAAACCGCTGCGTGCCGCCAACGGTTTCTTCGCGAATGAACTGATAGATTGCCGGATGGACCAGAATCGCGGCGGTGTGAATGCCCGACTCGTGCGAGAACACCCCCTCGCCGACAATCGGCTCGTGCGGCGGCAGCGGCACGCCCGAGGCCCGCTCCACCGCGTCGCGCAACTCGTGCAGCCGCGCATATTGAAATCGCGGCAGCGTCACCCCGTACAGTTCCTTGAGCACCATCACGAACTGATGGATCGACGTGTTTCCGGCGCGCTCGCCGATGCCGTTGGCGGTCAGGCTCGGATGGGTCGCGCCGTGCATGACCGCGCGAACGGTGTTAATCGCGCCGAGGCCGAAATCGTTGTGAAAATGCGCGGTCAGCTGCACGCGTCCGCGACGCACGCCGAGCGCTTCGACGACTGGTGGGAAATAGTGATCGACGCCTTCAGGGGTGAAGACACCGCAGGTGTCGGAAAAACAGAACCGCGTGCCGCCGGCGGCGATGCAGGCGCTCGCCCACTCCAGGATGTAAGCGAGGTCGCCGCGGCTGGCGTCTTCGGCGGCGAACTCGATCCGTTCGATACCGCGCGATCGAGCATAGCGGATCGCGTCGGTGATCAGGCGGATGTTGGCGTCGCGGTAGAACGCAACCGGTGTGTCGAGCCAGGCCGACTGGTCGCGACCTTCGCGTTTCAGCAGCGCCCGCCCCAATTTGTATTTCAGATGCAGATCCGATGCGGTCGACAGAATCAGCACCGACACGTCGGACGGTTGCCGCCCGGCAGCGGTAACGGCGTCGAGCACACAGTCGACGTCGCCAGGCAATGCTCTGCACATCGCCAGCACATCGAGATCGGCGCGGACCGCGCCGCCGCGTTGCGCCTCGAGAATGCGTTGCAGCGCGATGCGATCCCCGTCCGAGACGATCGGAAACGCGACGTCGACGACGTCAATCCCGACCTCGCCGAGCAGTGCGGCCAGGGCCACTTTCTGATCGGGCGAGAACGCAACGCCGGGCATCTGTTCGCCGTCGCGAAGCGTGTCGTCGTAGAGGATGATCTCCGCCGGATCGGGAAATCGAAGGTGCGACGTCAGCGATTGCGGCTGGTGTATCAGCTGATGGAGCGGCTCGCGAAGATCGACCATGCCGGCAATCCTACGCCTTCACGCTCGCCGTTCACAGTTTGACGATGGACGCCACGAGGTCGACCAGCTGCTGCGGGTCGACCGGTTTGATCACGTGCTGCTGAAATCCGGCAGCGAGGGCGCGATTGCGATCGGTGGTTCGCGCATACGCGGTGAGCGCGATCGCCGGAAGATCCGGGTAGATCGTTCGCACTCGGGTCAATAACGCGTAGCCATCTTCGCCCGGCAGACCGAGATCGGCCATCAGCAGATCCGGACGTGCCGCGACCGCTCTATCCACTGCCTCACCCGTCGTCGAAGCGGCAACCACTTGGGCCCCGGCGCGCGCGAGCACGGCGGTAATCAACTCGCGGGCATCGTCGTGATCTTCGACCACGAGAATGGTGCACCCGCGGAGCGAGGGTGATGCCGGTCCGTCCCGCAACTCGGTCGATGGCTTCGCGGGCAGAACCACCGACAGCGCCCGGTCGGCAGTCGGAAGCTGAAACAGAAACGTGGCCCCGTGTCCTTCGCCGGCGCTCACTGCGCGCACAGTTCCACCGTGCAGCTCGACGATATGTCTGACGATCGAGAGACCCAGCCCGAGGCCGCCCTGGGTCCGCGTCATCGACGAGTCCGCCTGACGGAACCGATCGAAGACGAACGGGAGAATGTCGCGCCGGATGCCGACGCCGGTGTCGGTGATTTCGAACTCGACGTGTGTCGCTGTAGCTCGGAGGCTGACGGTGATCGCGCCGCCGTCACCGGTGAACTTGAGGGCGTTCGAGAGCAGATTCCAGAACACCTGCTGGAGCCGATGGCCGTCGCCAATGATCGGCGGCACGTCTTCGAGACGCTCCTCGAGGCGAATCCGTTTGGCGTGCATGCCGGGGCGGACCATATCGATCGCTGCGCGGAGCGTCGCGCGCAGGTCGACCGCTTCCGCAGCCAGCATCATCTTGCCGGTGATGATGCGCGAGACGTCGAGAACGTCCTCGATCAATCGGACTTGCGCCTCCGCGTTGCGTTCGATCACGGCGACGGCGTGCGCCGTGCTCGGGTCGAGATCGCGTGTCCGCAAGATCCGGGCCCAGCCGAAGATTGCGTTGAGCGGCGTCCGCAACTCGTGCGACAAAGTGCCGAGGAATTCATCCTTCAGTCGGTTGGCTTCCTGTGCCTCCCGATAGAGCTGAATGCGATCGAGAGCCAGTCGGATTCGACGGACCATTTCTTCGACAACGAACCCATACGACGGTCGCAGGCAGCGTTCAGTTTCCGATACCAGCGAGAAGATCGCTTTGATGGTACCGTCCATGAACAGCGGCACCATCGTCGCTGTGGCGCCGTCAAGCCGCTCCGTCACCGGCTCTGCACTCCCGGTTCGAACGCGGACCGCCGCCAGAGCGGCGAGCGACGGCTCGAAAGCCGCGTCGCCGTGAATCGGGGTCGCTAGCCGAATCGCGCCTTCATCGTTGACGATGTGCATCATGGCGGAGTCGGCCACGAACGGCACCGGCAGGCGTGGGACGACCTCGACTAACTCTTCGAATGCCACGAGCGGTGACAGACGGTCCGAAAAATCGGCAAGAAACGTCAGCGTTTCACGCTGCTCGATGTTGTCGCGAAGACGGCGTTCGACAGACACACGGTCGGAGATGTCGATCGCATGGCCGATGACGTACGACGTGCCGTCCTGGTGCCTCGACAGGACGTTACGGTACATCCAGACTCGCGTTGTCCCGTCGGCCGCGACCAGGCTCATCATCCCGGCATCGTTCCCCTGGTCTTGAATTCGCTGCAGGTAATCGTCGAACAGGTGACGTTTTTCAGGGGAAATAAACTCACGCAGATTGCGGCCAACGCCTTGGTCGGGCTGGTAGCCGAGCGAGCTGGCCGAAGCGGAATTGATCGAAAGAATCTGACCGGTCAGATCGTGCGTACAGATCAGGCCGAGGCTGCATTCCACCAGTTCGCGGTATCGTCGCTCGCTTTCGCGAAGCTCCTCGATGGCTTCCTGCCAGGCAGCCGTTATTCGTTCGATCGTGGGCGGATAACCATCAGCCATGGACGAATTCTCCTTCACGCCGCCGGTAGGTTGCACCTAGTCGGTCCATGCGACGAGGCGGTCGCCGTTTGAACGCACGTCGACAGTCCGAGCACTGCAGCGGCCAGCACAGAAATCGTAGCGCGACGACCGAGGGCCATACTTTCTAGTTGCGCCCGCGTTCACGCCGCCGCGCGGCAGCTACTTGCGTTCGAGCGCTCCGCGCAGTTTGTCCGCGAGCGACGCGCCGAAACGAGGTGTGTCCGGATCGGGCGTGGGCGTTTCAGCCCCGCGCAGATCTTCTGCGCCCGCCGCGCGCGACGAACCTTCGGGCACGATCGAAACGCCGATCCGTCGTTTAACCGGATCGATGGTCAGGACCTCCACGTTCACCGTTGCACCGGCCGGAGCCAGCCGTGCCCACTCGTTGGATTTCCCTGCTGGCGGAAACGTCGAGACGTGAGCGAGCGCTTCAATCCCAGGCGCAAGTTCGACAAACGCACCAAACTCCGACAATCGAGTGACGCGGCCAGCATAGACCTCGCCTGTAGCGAAGCGCGATTCGACGCTGGCCCACGGATCCGCGCCGAGCTGTTTCAGCCCCAGCGCAATCTTTCTTCCGTCATCGTCGAGCCGCAGCACCTTGACCGTGATTTCTTCGCCGGGCTTCACGAACTCCGACAGGTCGGTCACCCGCGACCATCCCATTTCGGACACGTGGAGCAGGCCTTGAACGCCGGCACCGAGATCGACGAACGCGCCAAAATCGCGGACCGAAGCCACCCTACCGGTCAGCACCGCCCCCGGCACGATCGATTGCCGAACCTCGGCGGCCTTTGCCCGCTGCTCCTCTTCGAGGACCGCACGGCGCGAGACCACAATGCTGCGGCCGCCTTCGCGATACTCCGTGATGCGGAACGCGTAGACGCGGCCTTCATGCTGTGCCGCGGGCGTATCCCGGATGATGTCGATCTGCGACAGCGGGCAGAACGCTCGCGCGTGGCCAATCCGCACTTCGTAACCGCCCTTGATCGCGCCGACCACCTTGCCTTCCACAGCAAGCCCGGCGCGATGGGCGTCTTCGATTTGGCGCGCACTGGCAGCGCTGCTAGCCAGCCGCCGCGACAACGTCAACCCGCCGTCGGTCGAGACGACAACCGCCCGGATGCGATCTCCGACTGCGACCTCCATGGTGCCGTTCTCGTCCTTCAATTCCGCAACGTCGATCGCCGCCTCGCCTTTGCCGCCGACGCTGACCAGCGCCACTTCCTTGCCAATGCCGACGACCGTGCCTTCGACGGTCTGGCCGCGCGTAATGCGCCTGGTTTTTGTCGATGCCTCGAACAGGGCGGCGAAATCTTCTTCTTCCGGCTCGCTCACAAGATGTTCCTCGCGTCAGTTGTCGGCTGGTTGTGGATTCTCGTCGAGCGGCCGTGGACGCCAGATGACCAGCACTTTGCCGACGCGCTGGACTTCGGCGGCGTCGCTGCGCGCGCAAATCGCGTCGCACAAGGCTTCGCGCGCCTCGCGGTCCGCGGCGTGGACCTTCACCTTAATCAGTTCGTGCGCAGTGAGCGCGCGGTCGATCTCGGCCGCGACCGAATCGCTGAGACCGCCGTGCCCGACCTGCACCGTCGGCTCGAGCGGGTGCGCGCGAGCCTTCAGGTGAGCACGCTCGCGCGGCGTCAGGTGGACGGCCATCCAACAATTGTAGGTCACCCAGAAGAGGAACGCCGCGGCCGAAACGATCGCATCCACGCCGCACTTTCGTCCAATTCTTGGGGCGCTTCTGATGGATCACTGCGTCGCGCCGAGGCACAGAGACTCAGAGGTCACCGAGTATTTGAGGCGGCGTGGATGCCAGTTCGTGCGAGCGGTACCGACATCAGGACCGTCCAGTTCGGCGAGCGGCGCGAAGCGCCGCGGAAGGACGCCGCGATCCGTGAACACGAGACGCGCGCTCGCTCAGCGCCAACAGCCATCATCATTGGGGACACTTCTGTTGAGTGAAGAACGGGGTTACAAGCGTTCCGTTTGGGTGAAGTCGGCGACTGCTTCCGCCGACTCCCATACGACTTCAGTGAGTTGTCCGTCGAGAACGATGTTCAGCGGCAGCGTTCCAGCGAATCGACGGCGTGGTGATCTGGCTGAAAGCCGGCTGACGCATAACAGCAGCGTGCGGATTGTAGTTATTGCCCGACGCGCCACGGCGACAGGTTCGGCCACTTTTTCAATGCGGCGGTCGCCCAGGCGTTCGACTTGTCCTTATGGCAATCGACGCAGGCGTTTGGAATCTTGAACTGCTCGCTTTCCTCGGGCGTCACGAATCGGAACGTATGACTGCGGACGCTGACATTGGCAATCGTCTGCTCGATCCTCGGCATGTGGCAGGCGACGCAGTCGCCGCCGGCGCTGCCGGGCGCATGATGCGTGTGCTGTTCGATAGTCGCGGCCCGCGGCCCGTTCGGCGATCCGGGCGCGTGGCAGGTGAAACAGACATCCCGCGCCGGCTTGATCAAATCGGCGTTGTTCGGAGTGCCGTGGACGTCGTGGCAGCTGAAGCAGGTCACGCCACGCTTGTACATTTGGCTCTGAACGAAATCGTTCCCTTGCATCCGGTTCTTGTGGGCGGTCCCGTCGGCAAAATGCGTGAACGAGGTTTCGCCGAGCTTGTGCTCTTCGAGCCGCCAGACGTCACTGAGCCGGCCGCCCTGATGGAAGCCGACCGGCCAGTCGTAATACTGTCCTTCCTGGGGACTCTGCAGCGGCTGTCCTTGCGTGTGGCACTGCAGGCAGGTGTCGGTGGCGCGCACGAAATCGAGCTTCGCTGGATTGACGATGTTGCGCGCGGTCGGCTGGCGAACGTGATCGCTACCCGGCCCATGACAGCGCTCGCAGCCCACGTTCCATTCGGTGACGGTCTTGGAGCGGATGTCGTAGTTCACCGAATGGCAACCGTCGCACAGTGGCCCTGTCGGCCGCTTCATGTTATCTGGCGGATAGTGCGCGACCCACCAATCGGTGTTCGGCTGCACAAAGTACGGCCGCCAGACGCGGTTGGTCACATCCCACTGCGCCGGCAGCGGAAAGTAATCGTCGCCGATTTTCTTGAAGTACCGCTGCTTCCACTTGCTGCCGTAGACGAACGCGACGTCCTGCAGCGTGAACGTCAACAGCGGATCCGGTTTCGAAAAATCCGGCAGCACCGCTTCGGGATGTGCCTTCGGATCGCGAACGACGTTGGCCATCAACGTTTTCGACCAGCGCTCGTACGTCGGCGCGTGGCATCGTCTGCAGCTGACCGACCCGGCATATTGCGGCTGAGGGGTTTGCGACCGCACCGCGGTGGACGCGGAGTAGACAAAGGCGCAAAACGTACCAAGCAACAGCGATGCGGAACGTTTACTCATAGAGGCGGTCATCCTCTTATCGAGTCGGCGGGAATGTCCTGCTTTCGCGGGCGGTCGAGGTGCCGGTCATCGCTCCAGCAATTCCGACGGTAATCAGGAGAGTATGCATAGAAAGGCCTTCAGGCATTCAACTCTTCTATTGTGTCGCACCCGGGACCACCGGCGCATTTCTGACAAAGAAGTCAGGTAAATGCCAGATCCAGCTGAGGTTCTCCCACCTACGATGGCCGAAACGACAAGGAGAGCCACGATGACTGCGCGCGAATTTCTGACGACCGTGACGATCATCCTGACGGTCATGGCGCTCGGCAGCGTGATTGAAGTGCTCGTACCGATGTTTGCCGACAAGCCGTGGAAGCGAGGCCGCCGCGGCGCCAATCTGCGCTTCACGGCGTTGTCATCCGCATCGAACTGGATTCTGGCATCGGTCGCGGCCGTCGCCGCGTTGCGATGGCGGCCCGCTGGCGTCATGGCGCGGATCTGGCTGCCTATAGCGGAGATCGGACGATGATCTTCCGGGCCTATCGGTAGGTTTGTTTGCGCCGTCGATCGAGAAACAGCCGGATGCCATCGGTCCACCACCGCCGGCGATCGTTGGCAAGACGCGGCATGTCGCGGCGATCCCCGCCGCTGCGGCGCTCGGGCGAATAGGCGACGAACTGCCAGCCGGTGCGAAGCAGGAACGCCTCCATGTCCGATTGAAATTTCACCAGCCTCAAAATGTCGGCGAATGAGTAGACACGCGGAACCCCTTCGCCTTCGACCATCAGGTTGACGCCGTCCAGAGTTTCTTCCCGACGCAGCACGACGCGATCGGCTCCGCGGGCGAACGTCCAGGACGGCAGTTCCACGACGTGTGTTATCGGCTGGGCTGGCGGTACTCTTCAGGGCTTCCCGCCAAAGTCCGATCGAAAAAAGCAGTGCGACACCGCGCAGTTTTGTGTCACCCGTGAACATAGCCCATCGCCGGCTTTACCCGGACGGTCGGCGGCATGGTCATGGCCGATCTCACGATCTGATGACAACACGGTAACGCGCGGTTCGACGTTACCAGAACATCGCATCGCGTTCATACCCTGATAACACTCCGCTGCTAGCCTGCCGCGGCTAGTCCGACGCCAGTCATGGCCCTTCGGAGGTGTTGTGATGAATGCAAGTGACCGCCTCTATCGCGCCGCCGGCCATCTCGAGAACGGCGACGATTCCATAAGCGATCCATTAATGGGCGGCCTGGTCTAGCAACACAATCAGGAACGCCGAGCATTTCCTTTTCTCGGCGTTCCCAGCGGGCTCTGCGTTCATCGCTGCTCTACGCCACATTTTGCCGACTGTTTCGAAGAATTCACATCGCCGTTGCTTGGCGTCGACATCGGTCAGCCACGATCTGCAGTCGCGCCTTACTGGCGTGTCTCTAAGGAGGATGACTGATGAAATCATCGTGGATATTTGCGTCCGCTGTCGCGGGGGCGTTGGCGGTGGCCGGCTCAGCGGTGCGTGCGACGGAAGACGGCCCGAATCAGGATTTCGGATTGTTCATCGCGGAACAACTGCGCGCACACTCAGAGCAGCTCTTCGGTTTCTCTCACCCGCTTCGTGAATCGTCGGTCGGCCCGTACGACGGCGCCGACAATACCAAAGCAATCGATGTGGCTCAGGGTCTGAGCGTATCGCTGGTTTCGAGTTCAGTCGCGTCGGCCACCGACCAGATCGCGCTCTGGCCGGACGACGACCGGCCGCGATATCTGTTTGTCTGCGACGAGGAAACGTCAAGTCCGGCGGTTCAGCGGGTTGATCTGTCGAAGCCGGCGGCGTCGAACGCCACGACGATCGTCACGGGCCTGCTGTCGTGTGATCCCGTACGGCGCACGCCGTGGGGCACCATCATCGTTGCTGAGGAGCACGGAACCGATGGCGGACTCTACGAGATTCTCGATCCGGTTTCCATCACCACTGCGATCAATGTCACGAATCGCGCGACCGGCGCCAACAGCGACATGAACCACCTCGTCAAGCGGAAGGCAGTCGGCGCGTTGTCGTTCGAAAGCTTCGCGATCAAGCCGGACGGCACGATGATCTACGGCGATGAACTTGCGCCGAGCGGCGGGACTGCCGGCGGCGCGCTGTATAAGTTCGTGCCGATCGTTCCCTACACCGGCACCGGCCAACCGCCAGTCACGCAGGCCCAGTTGTCGCCGCTTGCGGCCGGCAGCGTCTTTGGATTGCGCGTCGCGGCCAACGGCTCGACGAACTGGGGACAGGGCGCCGAAGTCGGCAAAGGACGCTGGGTAGCAATCGACACCGCACCTGCGGGCATCGTCGACGTCAACGGCAACATCAACTTGCGCGCGGCGCAGGCGCTGCAGAAGTTCACTGGCTACTATCGTCCGGAAGATATGGACATCGATCCGCGCGCCGCAGCGAACGGCGTCTTCCGTGCGTGCTGGGCGAACACCGGGCGGCTGAATTTTGGCGGTGGCAGCCTGACCGAGAATTCCGCGGTGCACGGTGAAGTGCTGTGCATCGTGGAAGAGCCGAGCGCAGCGGTGCCGACCGGCGCCATTCCGGTAATCACCCGATTCGTCGTCGGCAACCAGGAATTCGGCATGCCCGATAACGTGGCGTTCCAGCCGAAGACCGGAAACCTGGTCGTCCTGGAGGACGGTCCCACGAGCATCGCGACCGCATCAGGCAATCAACCACGGGGCAACGATCTGTGGATCTGCCTGCCCGACGGCGATGACGATGACACGTTGACCGACGGCTGCGTCCGATTTGCTTCGGTGCGCGACACCAGCGCGGAGCCGAGCGGGTTCATCTTCCTCGGCTCGGGTGAATCGGCGTTCGTCAGCATCCAGCATCGCGCCGTGAACGACGCGGCGGGCGTAGGCGATCATGGCGCGCTGCTGAAGATTTCCGGCTTCAAGGTCCGTCGCGACGAAGACCGCTAGCGATTCTTACGACGAACCCAACGAGAGGGCGCAGTCGTAGAGCGTTGCGTCGGCAGCCCGAGGCGAGAAGCCGAGAACGCGGCTGGCCTTGACTGCCGACAGCTCGTAGCGCTGACCGATCAGCGGCGCCAGCGTTTTCAACTGCGGCAGGAAGATGGCCACGAACCTGAAGAGCGCGTCGGGCAGGCGTCTGGTCGGCACCTTTCCGCGGCTCGGCTTCTGGGTGGTTGACGTGCGCGCCGACCAGCGACCGCCGCGAGGATCTTGGACCGCCGGTACGCATCGAACTGCGGACTTAAGAGAGCAGCGACGAACAATCAGTTGCGCCGACATCCATATTTAAGTCTACATATGTATACTTATGAAACGCAACCACCGCCCGAAAACGGCCCATTCCCCGGTCCGCAAGCGGCACGCCGCCACCACCCGCGCCGCGATTCGCGCCTCGGCCCGAAAGGCGTTCGCGCGTGCCGGCTACGACGGCGCCGGCGTCCGTGAAATTGCCAAGGGTGCGGGCGTCAGCGCGATGCTGGTGAACCGCTATTTCGGATCGAAAGAACGGCTGTTCGCCGAAGTAGTTGCCGACGCGATGGCGGCGCCGACGATTCTCACCGCCGAGTTCTTCAGTTCGGCGGCGCCCGGCGCCTACATGGCGGCCGCGCTGGTCAGGCAGACGATGCCCGGAGCGACGCCGCTCGACGGCTTCCGGATCATGTTTCACTCCTCGTCGAGCGCGCGCGCGGCGCGGATCGGCCGCGAGCAGATTGAGAAGCGCTACCAGAAGATGCTGGCGGAGGCGTTACCCGGAAAACTGTCGGCCGAACGGGCGGCGCTGGTTTTATCGCTGGTGGCCGGCGTGCAGGTCATGCGCCAGATGATCGGCCTGGCGGCGCTGGTCCACGCCGATCCGGCGGCGCTCGCCGGCATTCTCGCGCCAGTGTTGCAGCGCTTGATCGCCGGCGAATAAGAGGAACGCCGAGGCGTTCCTCTTTTCGGACCGATTGAAGCTAGCGACGCGATCGCCGACGTTTGACCGGCGCAGCACGCTGGTACGCCTCGCGCGCGACCATCACTTCAGTCGATTTGATCAAGGCAATCGCGTCGTCGCCGCGGCTCAGCTTCAACTCGGCCAGCGCATCGGCCGTCACGACGGCCGTGAGGGTTTGATCGCCAATCCGGATCCGCACCTGGCCGAGCAGACCATCGACCCGCACTTCTTCGACGTAGCCGCGCAGTCGATTCCGGCAGCTGAGCGCAACGATCTGGCTGGCGCCCGTCTGGGCATGGCGGGCGCCCGGTTTCGCGGGCGCCTGGCGCGCCTGAAAGCGATCGATCTCGGCGTCGGCAATACGATGATGGCCGCCGGCGGTCGTTGTCGTCCGGATTTTTCCCTGGAAGATCCACTGCTTCAGGGTCGAATAGCCGATTCCCATCCGTTCCGCGGCGGCCCGGACCGTCAGCAGCGCCATATAATCGATACTCGACGCGATGATATCAGCGCCCGGCCGTTGCAGGCAGCGCAAACCCGAACGACTGAAGGATCCGGACGACCGCGGGCGTTTTCAGAGTCTCGATGAATTGACGGGCAACATCTTTCTGACGTGACGCGGCGACGACAACGGCGCCCTGTTGGATCGGTGGATAGGCGTTGTCGGGAATGTCGATATACAACCCGGAGTTCTTCAACGTCGGCGTGAGCGCCAGCGACCGCGCAATGATGCCGACATCGGCGCTACCCGACTGCGCGAACTGCGCCGCCTGCGAAATGTTCTCTCCCATCACCAGTTTGCCGCGGGCGGCGCTGTACACGCCGTCGGCCTGCATCGCCGCGACGGCAGCGCGGCCGTACGGCGCGTGTTCTGGATTGGCGACCGCGATCCGACGCACTTTCGCATCGACCAGAATCTTCAACCCGGCGGCGAGGTTGATACCGCTGTCGCGGCGCGTCCAGAGGACGAGGCGGCCGCGTGCATATTCGACGAGACTGCCGCGTTCAGCGACACCCGAGTGCTCGAGTCGTCTCGGGTAATCCAGATCCGCAGATAGAAACAGATCGAACGGCGCACCGTTTTGAATCTGTGCGTAGAAGTTGCCGGACGACCCGAACGTGACCGTTACCTTGCGACCGGTGTCTTTTTCGAACTGCTGAGCAATGACCGGCAGCGCGGACTGGAGATCGGAAGCGGCCGCGATCGAAAGGGTTTGCGCCCCAGCGCTCGTGGCACACCAGAGCAGCAGTAGCGCGCTCCTCGTAACAGACATTTCTAGTCGATTAGAGCCGATTTGAATAATATTTACAACCGATATAAAGTCGTCCGGTGCCACGCTTGGCGCTGCTCGTCCTGGCCCTGATGACCGCCGGCGCGGCGCCGCTGCGCGCACAGCTGGGCGCCGGAGAAATTACCGGCGCTGTCTGGGATCAGGCCGGCGCTCCCGTCGCTGGGGCGACCGTCGCGGTCACCCATCTGGCAACCAATCGCTCTCGGGCGGTTGTGACAACCGGCGACGGCGTCTACACCGCCGCGAGCCTGGTGCCCGGCGAATATCGCATCGACGTTTCGCGCGCCGGCTTCAAACAGGTTCAGCGGACGCACATCCGACTCTCGACCGGCGAGACCGCTCGAGTCGATTTCAGTTTGTCGGTCGGCGAGATCCGTGAGCAGGTGACGGTGACCGCCGACGCGGCGATCGCACGCCAGGAAACGGCCAGCCTTGGTTTGGTGGTCGAGCAGGAACAACTCGTGCAGTTGCCGCTCAACGGGCGGTCGTTCATCACGCTCGCGTCGCTGGCACCGGGGGTCGCGCTGCCGCCGACGTCGCAGCTGCCGCGTGTCAACGGCGGGCGCCCGCGGACCAACGAGTATTTGTTCGACGGCATTTCGGTGCTGCAGCCAGAACCGGGCCAGGTGGCGTTCTTCCCGGTCGTCGACGCGATCCAGGAATTCAAAATCGAAAGCAACAGTCCGGCGGCTGAATTCGGCCGATTCAACGGCGGGGTGATCAATCTGACGACCCGCGCCGGAACGAATGCGTATCACGGTGTCGGCTTCGAGTTTTTCCGTAATCAGGCGCTCAACGCGGTCAATTATTTTCAGGCAGCCGCCACCACCAAGCCTGACTATCGACGTAATCAATTCGGCGGAACCTTCGGCGGGCCGCTGCTGCACGATCGGACGTTCTTCTTCGCGGACTATCAAGGACAGCGTCAGGCGATCGCCCGGATCGTAACGTCCACCGTGCCGACGCTGCTGCAGCGGCAAGGCGTCTTTACCGAAGCGATCGCCGGCCGAGTACCGGCTATCTACGATCCGGCGACGACGTCCGGATCGGTTCGACAGCCATTCACCAGCAATACGATTCCGCTGAACCGGATGGATTCCGTTGCGCAATCTCTCTTGCAGCGCTATCCCCTGCCGACCGCCGCCGGGACCGCGAACAATTATCGGCGTACCGAAAATGAGGTCGATGACCAGGACCAGTGGGATGTCCGAATCGATCACAAGTTCCCGTTCAATCGCGATCAGATGTTCGGACGGCTGTCGTACTTCCGCGACGACTTCGTGCCGGTCACCTTTCTGCCTGACGGCAGCGGTGCAACCCCAGCGGGTGTGATCGGTCCGCAAATGGCTGCATCGTGGTCGTTCGCCTCGAACTATCAGCACATTTTCTCGGCCACTCTGCTGAATGAGCTGCGCGTCGGCGATTCACGTCGAACCGTCGGCCGGACGGCTGCCGAACTTGCCGGCTCCGCGGGCGGGGAACTGAGCATTCCGGGCATTCCGTCGACAGCGAAGTTCCCCAACACGCTGCCGACGTTTCTGATCAGCGGCTACCAGCAGCTCGGCTCGCCGCCGAACACCGCAACCGACTTCAGCACCGGCCTGACCGAGATCGCCGACGCGCTGACCTGGGTGAAGGGCTCACACACCTTCAAGGTCGGCCTCGATTGGCGATGGGAGCGGTTGAATGTCGTCCAGCCGCCGTCGCCAACCGGCTCGTTCACCTTCAACAATCTCGGCAGCGATCAACCGGGCGTCTCCAACACCGGGACGCCGCTCGCCAGCTTCCTGCTCGGTCAAGTGCAGCTGTTCAGCATCGACTTGCAAACGCTGCCGATTCAGGAGCGCGCGCGATTCCAGGAGTACTTCGTGCAGGATGATTGGAAAATCGGCGACCGGCTGACGATCAATCCGGGACTGCGTTACACGCTCAACTTCCCATCCACCGAGATAAACGGGCAAACCGCGGTCTTCAACCTCTCGAACGCACAGCTCGAATATCCCGGCGATCGGCCAGTGCGGCCGTTGAAGAAGGACAACTTTGGACCCAGGCTTGGCGCGGTGTATCGGCTGACCGATCGGACGATTCTCAGTTCCGGCTACGGCATGGTGTGGATCGAGATGGCCGGCATCACCACGCCATTTACCACGCCGACCTTCCCGTTCCTGCAGACCGTCAGTCAACGCGCCCTCGACACCATCAATCCCGCCTTCCTGCTGCAGAACGGACCGACGGTTGCACCACTCGAGCCGACGCCGACCGCCGGCCTCGGTCAAGGCGTCTTTGCCGTTGACGGTACGCTCGGCTCCGGCTATGTGCAGCAGTGGAACGCGTCGGTGCAGCGAGAATTGACGACCAACACGACGTTCGAAGCGGCGTACGTCGGTTCAAACATTACCCACGTCGGCATTCCCGACACCAATCTGAATCAGTTGACCGTCGAACAGCTGGCATTGGGCACGCAGTTGAACACGCGCGTGACCAATCCGTTCTTCGGAATGATCCCGCGGTCGTCGTCGCTCGGCGATCCGACGATTTCCTACGGCCAGCTGCTGAAACCGTATCCGCAGTACACGACGGTCAGCCTCTATCGCAACAACGTCGGGACAACGCGCTACCACGGCCTCGAGCTGAGCCTGCGGCAGCGTTTCACCCGTGGCCTCTCGTACTCGGTCGCTTACACGCGCTCGAAGCTGATGGACGATGCCTCGTCCGTGTTCGACGCGTCGATTCTCACCGGGCCCGTCGCCAACTATCCGGTTGCCGACAGCTTCAATCGATCGCTGGAACGGGACTATTCGACCGGCGACATTCCGCACCTGTTCGTCTCGTCGGTGGTGTGGGACCTGCCGGTTGGAGCAGGTCGGCCGCGACAACTGCATGGCGTGCTTGGTGCCCTCGCAAACGACTGGACCGTGACCTCGCTGATCACGATGCAGTCCGGCCTTCCAGTGGCGGTCACGCAGTCGACCAACGCCAACCTGGCCTTTGGCTTCGGCACGCAGCGGCCCAATCTGGTTGGCGATCCGACATTGCCGGCTGAGGAACGTTCAGCCGCTCGATGGTTCAACACGGCCGCGTTCGCAACCGCACCTCCGTTTACGATTGGCACTGCCTCGCGCAATCCAGTGCGTGGACCGTCGTATCGCAATGTGGACTTCATGGCGATGCGAAAACTCCCTCTCGGTGCGAGTCGCGCGCTCGAAGTTCGCGCTGAAATCTTCAACCTGCTGAACACCGTCAATCTCGGGGCACCCGGAGCGACCGCCGGAACGGCCGCATTCGGAACCATCACCAGCGCCTTCGACCCGCGAGTCGTGCAGCTCGCGCTGAAGTTCGTGTTCTGACACCTTGGATTGGTCAGCGATCACGTTGAGCCTGCGGCTCGCGACGGCCACCACGCTGGCGTTGCTGGCGATCGGCCTGCCGCTGGCGGCTTGGCTGTCGCTGTCGAACTCTCGCGGCCGGTGGCTGGTCGACGCGATCGTCGCGCTGCCGTTGGTGCTGCCGCCGACCGTGCTGGGCTTCTACGTCCTGGTGGCGTTGGGACCACGCAGTCCGCTGGGTCGCGGCTACGAATCGATCGTCGGCAGTCCGTTGGTGTTCTCGTTCGAAGGACTGCTGGTTGCGTCGGTCTTGTATAGCTTGCCGTTCGCCGTTCAGCCGTTTGCCGCCGCGTTCGCCGCCGTCGATCGCTCGCTGATCGAAGCGGCGTGGTGCCTTGGGGCATCGCCAGCGCGAACTTTCGCGAGAGTGGTGATCCCGCTCGCTCGTCCAGGCGTCGTTGCCGGTGCGGTACTGGCATTTGCGCACACGATCGGCGAATTCGGCGTGGTGTTAATGGTCGGCGGCAACCTTCCGGGACGGACCCGAACCGTCTCAGTCTCGATCTACGACGACGTGCAGGCGTTCGACTACGCACGCGCGGGACGCACCGCCGCCTTGCTCCTGATCTTTTCGTTCGTCGTCCTGGCCACCACCTACCGTCAACAGCGCCGCGCAGGGCGAGCGTGGCCGGTCACCTAGTCGCGTCGTTTCGGAAAGCACACAGTGCGACGGTCGACGTGCAGGCCGATTTCGAGCTGGAATCGGGCGGCGGCCGCATCATGGCGTTGTTCGGTCCGTCGGGTTCGGGCAAGACGACGATCCTTCGGTGCCTGGCAGGTTTGGAACGGCCGCAGCACGGGTTCATCCGGTTCGACGCCGAGACGTGGTTCGACAGCGAGAAGAATGTCCACGTTCCGCCGCAGCAGCGCCAGCTCGGCTATGTGTCGCAGGAATACGGACTGTTTCCGCATCTCACGGTTGAACAGAACATTCGCTTCGGCATGCAAGCCGACGGATCAGCGGACAGCAGTAGACGCGTCGACGAGCTGCTCGAGCGAGTGCACCTGGCGGCGATGGCCGGACGACTTCCTTCGGAGTTGTCGGGCGGCGAGCGGCAACGGGTCGCGCTCGCCCGCGTCCTGGCGCGCAATCCACGGCTGATTCTGCTCGACGAACCGCTGGCCGCACTCGATTTGCCGCTGCGCGATCCGATGCGCCACGAGCTGCGCACCTTTCTGCGGTCGATCGATGTGCCGAGCGTGATCGTGACGCACGACCGGGTCGACGCATTGGCAATCGCGGATCGGATATCGGTGCTCTCCGGTGGACGCATCCGTCAGGTCGGCTCGGTGCACGAAGTGTTCAGCCGGCCGGCTGATGTTACGGTGGCTGCCTCGGTAGGAGTCGAGACCGTAGTTCCCGGCGAAGTCATCGGTCTGGCGGATGGAGTGGCGACGGTCCGTGCAGGCGATTCACAGGTTCGCGCTGTCTACGCCGGGTCGGTCGGCACACCGGTGTTCGTGTGCATTCGCGCCGAAGATGTGACGCTCGAATCCTCCCTGCACGAAGGAACCAGCGCGCGCAACCGCTGGATCGGCCGCGTCACCAGCGTCCAGCACGAAGGCGCGGTGGTGCGAGTGACGATCGACTGCGGCTTTTCGCTGACCGCGCTGTTGACCAGACCGGCCCAGGAGGAATTGCGAGTCGCGACCGGTGAAACGATTGCTGCCGTCGTGAAAGCGACAGCGGTACATCTGATCGCTCGCTGAGTGCAACGACGTGCTATAAAGAACAGACCATGACAACACAGACCATGCCTTCGCCTGACATCGTTTTCGACACGCTCTTCGCCTACCAGCAATCCGCCGCGTTAAAAGCGGCCATCGACCTTGAAATCTTCACGGCCATCGACGAGGGCGTGAGCACGTCTGACGCAATCGCAAAGCGGTGCGGCGCTTCGCCGCGCGGCGTGCGCATCCTGTGCGACTTCTTATCCACGGTTGGACTGCTTGCCAAGCACGACTCGGTTTACCAGCTGTCGCCAGAGTCCGCGGCATTCTTGAGCAAGCGCTCGCCAGCCTACCTGGGCACGTTGGGAAACTTTCTGCTTCGCCCTGAACTGAAAGGAAACTTCGATAACCTGACGGAGGCGGTTCGCCGAGGCGGCGTTCCGCCGTCAGGCGATAACACCGTTTCGACCGAAAATCCGATTTGGGTCGAATTCGCGCGCTCGATGATGCCGATGATGGTTCCGGCGGCACACGCGATTGCCGATCTGGTCAGCGCCGCATCGGCACCGTCGTTGAAAGTGCTCGACATCGCCGCCGGCCACGGCGTGTTCGGCATCACGCTCGCCCAGCGCAATCCGCGCGCCGAGATTTCGGCGGTAGACTGGCCGTCAGTGCTGGCGGTTGCGAAAGAACACGCCGACGCCGCCGGCGTCGGCGACCGTTGTCGCGCCATTCCAGGCGACGCCTTCACGGTGGAGTTCGGAACCGGATTCGACGTCGCCCTGGTGACCAACTTTCTTCACCATTTCGACGAACCGACCTGCACGACGTTCCTCAAGAAAGTTCACGCGGCTGTGAAACCCGGCGGCCGCGTGGTCGTGCTGGAGATGGTGCCGAACAACGATCGCGTCACACCACCCGTGCCCGCACGCTTCAGCCTGACGATGCTTGCCGGGACACCTGCCGGCGACGCGTACACGTTCAGCGAACTGAGAGCGCAACTCGAGAATGCCGGGTTCCGTAACGTCTCGGCGCACGCGTTGCCGACGCCGGAAACCGTGCTGCTCGCGGAAAAATGAGCAATCACGCACCTCTGCCGGCCGCGACGCACATTGGCGCGGTCCGGCTGCAGGTCGCGGATTTGCGTCGATCGATTGATTACTACAGCTCGGTGATCGGACTCCGCGTCGTCGAGCGCGGCGGCAACTCCGCTGTGCTCGGCCCGCACGACACCAGCACTCGCCTCGTAACTCTCCAGGAGAAGAAAGGCATTCAACCGGCGCCGGCCAGGGGCGCCTACGGCCTCTACCACTTCGCGATCCTGATGCCTGATCGGCCAGCGCTCGGCCGATTCGCTGCGCACATCGGCAGGCTCGGCGTCCGCATCGGCATGGCGGATCACTGGGTGAGTGAAGCGCTGTACTTGACCGATCCCGACGGACTCGGCATCGAGGTGTACGCGGATCGTTCGCGCGATCGGTGGCAATACCGCGGCGGCGAGCTGGCGATGGCCACCGAACCGCTCGACATCGAAAGCGTGATCGCGTCAGGTAACCGGCAACAGTGGGACGGAGCGCCGGCCGGAACGACGATGGGCCACATCCACCTGCACGTCGGTGGACTCGAATCGGCTGCGGCGTTCTATCACGCGGCGCTCGGATTCGACAAAACGGTATGGAGTTATCCGGGCGCCCTGTTCATGTCGGCGGGCGGCTACCACCACCACCTTGCCACCAATACGTGGTCCCCAGGTCCCTCTGCCACCGACAATCAGTCGCGTCTGTTGGAATGGGAGCTGGTGGTTCCGGCGACCGCGGATGGCGCGGCGCTCGGTGGTCGCCTGCGCTCGGCCGGATACGACGCGCGCGAGACCGATCGTGGATGGCTCGTCGCCGATCCGTGGGGTACACAGCTGCGAATCGCTCCCGAATGACCGGCGCTAATCTTCGCTGCCGCTTTCGACGTTGACCCGTTCCGGCTTCGCGACACCGGCCGCGTGATGCGCTAACGGCCGGTCGGCCGCTTCGCCGGCTGATACGGTGGAATAGCGACCGCTTTGCCGGTTTCGCTCGACTCGAGCAGCGCCTGCACGATGCGCACGTCCTGCTGGCCTTCCTCGCCGGACGGCTCGGGCTGGCGATTCTTCAAAACGCAGTCCGAGAAGTACAGCAATTCCGCGGCGAACTGATCGCGTTTACCGGCGCGTTCTCTCGTCGTCTTGCCGTCGATGGTCAGTGCGTAGCGCAGTCCTTCGGCGTATTCGTAGGCGGGATTCACGAACACGTCGCCCTTGGTGCCAACCACGCGGTACGATCCAACATCGCCGGCATTGAAGCTGGTGACGAATGCGGCAACACGCTCGCCGTCGAACCGCAGCAACGCGCCGGTCGATTCGTCGATTTCTCTGACGCGCCTGGCGCCGCTGTTCACGGCCATCGCCAGCACTTCCTTGGGCTCGGCGCGAAAGATATGCCGCGCCGCGTTGATGCAATAGACACCGATGTCGTAGAGCGACCCACCGCCCATCGACTTCTTTGCCCGGATGTTGCCGTCGCGCACGGTCAGTGAAAACGACGAATTGAAGAATTTCGGCGGACCGATCCGGCCCTTGCGCACCAGGTCGATGACGGCGAGGTTGATCGCTTCGAAATGGAGCCGATACGCAATCATCAACTTGACGCGATGCTCGCGGCAGGCATCGATCATTGCCTCACACTCATCGACGGTCACCGCCATCGGTTTCTCACAGAGGACGTGCACTCCCGCTTGTGCCGCTCGCGTGGTGTACTCCGCATGCATCGAGTTCGGCAGAGCGATGTAGACCGCGTCTACTTCGGAGAGGCACTGGTCGTACTCGGCGTACGAATAGGTCCGGTCGACACGGTACTTTCGACCCACTTCGCGCCGCTTGCGCGGGTCGCCGCTGACCACTGCTGTGAGCCGCGAATTGCGAGCGGCATGTTTGAACGCCGGCAGCACGGCGACTTGCGCGATGTGGCCGAGTCCGACAACGGCGTAACGAATGGAGGATGAGGGCATCGACTCAGCCCTTCAGAATCTGCCGCACCGGATCGGGCAGCAGTTTCGTCCCGAACTTCCAGCAGGTATTGCAGCGTGGACAGTCGTAAAAGTGAATCTGGATTTGCGGCATCGACGCCGCCTGCGTTCGAAACGCGCCTGACGACACTTCAGTGTCGACATAGGCGAGGATTGCGCCACAGGCTGGACACTCCGGATCAGGTGGACGATCGGCCGCCTCGAGGATCACACGGAACTCCGCCGTTCTTTGAAAAATGACTGCATCAAGTCGCGGCACGCCGTTTCCCGGATTCCGTTGACCACTTCGACCCGATGATTATGACCGGGTAGCTCGGTGCCCCGGACTGTCGACAGGACGGCCCCGGTGCGTGGCTCCGCCGTGCCGAACACCAACGTGCCGATGCGCGCATGAACCAGCGCGCCGACGCACATCAGGCATGGTTCGACCGTGACACACAGCACCGCACCGGTCAGCCGATAGTTGCCGACCGCTCGGGCGGCGTCGCGAATCGCGACAATCTCCGCGTGGGCTGTGGGATCGCCGGAGGAAATCGGCTGGTTGAAGCCGCGGCCGACGATCCGGCCATCGAGGGCAACCACCGCGCCGATCGGCACTTCCCCGGCGTCGCGCGCCCGTGTCGCCTCGTCGAGCGCCGATAGCATCAACTCATCAAACGACATGGTCATCGCGCCGTCCTTCGGCGCTGCGTCGGTCACTTGCGATTATGATCACCTGCATGACCGCGCCGCGCAAATTGCTCCGTCCCTACATGATCACCAACGATCGGTTTCGACTGAAGGACATCGATCCCGACGATACCGGCGGCATCGCCACCAAAGAAGACGCACACCGCGCCCTCGACGAAGACCTCGGTCGGCTGCGCGACCTGCAGAACCAACTGTGGGCTCGCAGCCGGTGGTCGCTATTGTTGATCTTTCAGGCGATGGACGCGGCAGGCAAAGACAGCACCATCGAACACGTGATGTCGGGAGTCAACCCGCAGGGCTGCGATGTCCACGCGTTCAAGGCCCCCTCGTCGCTCGAGCTCCGCCACGATTTTCTCTGGCGGACCACGACGGCGATGCCGGAGCGGGGACGTATTGGCATCTTCAACCGATCGTATTACGAGGAGGTGCTGGTCGTCCGTGTTCATCCCGGCTTTCTCGGCAAACAGGGTTTGCCTCGTGAAGTGTCGTCCGACGACATCTGGGAAGAGCGTTTCGACGATATCGTCTCGTTCGAGCGGCATATGCACCGCAGCGGCACCAAGATCCTGAAGTTTTTTCTGCATGTCTCGAAACGCGAACAGCGCAAGCGTTTCATCGAGCGCCTCGAGAATCCCGACAAGTACTGGAAGTTTTCGGCCACCGATCTCGAAGAACGGAAATTGTGGCGTGAATACATGGACGCGTACGAGGACATGATCCGCAATACCGCCAGCAAGGATGCGCCCTGGTTTGTGGTGCCGGCGGATCACAAATGGTACACGCGTCTGGTCGTCGCCGCGGCGATTGTCGACGCCCTCGCCGCGATGGATCTGAGGCGGCCGCCGTTGACGCCGGAACAACAGAGTGCGATCAAGCTGGCGAAGAAGACGCTGGCGGGGCGATCGGATAAATCGTGACACCGCCTACAGTCTCGGCCGCCACTGCTGTGACCGGCGCCGGCACCGCCGCCCTCACCGCGTTCTAACAACCGTCAGTTCAGCCACACATGGCTGTGCTTGGGCGAACCTCTCGAGAATGGCAGAGATTTTGTTAGGACCAGTCTGGGACCGTTACGATGACGACCGCTACGAAACGCCGAAAAGGCCAACGAGTCAAACCTCAGCCGCACGAAATCCGGAAAGTCCCGACTGGCATCACGGGGTTCGACGAAATAACCGGCGGTGGTCTGCCCGAAGGACGGCCGACGCTGGTGTGCGGCGGTCCCGGATGCGGCAAAACCTTGTTCGGCCTCGCATTTTTGACTCACGGTGCCGGCGGCGGCCAGCCAGGTGTGTTCGTCACCTTCGAGGAAGCTGAACAGGATCTCGTCGAGAACGTGGCGTCGCTCGGCTACGACCTGGAGAAGCTAATCCGCCGCAAGCGGCTGGCGATCGAATACATCCGTGTCGAACGCGCCGAAATCGAAGAAACCGGAGAGTACGATCTCGAAGGGCTGTTTATCCGACTCGATCATGCCCTGCGCTCGATTGGGGCGCGACGCATCGTGCTGGATACGATCGAATCGCTGTTCTCCGGGTTGAGCAATACCGCGGTGCTGCGCGCTGAACTGCGACGCTTGTTCGCGTGGCTCAAGGACCGAGGCGTCACGGCAGTGATTACCGGCGAGCGCGGCAGCACCACCCTGACCCGGCAGGGTCTCGAAGAGTACGTGTCGGACTGCGTAATCGCGCTCGACCAGCGCGTTACGGATCAGATCTCAACCCGCCGTTTGCGAATCGTGAAGTACCGCGGCTCGAGCCACGGCACCAACGAGTATCCGTTCCTGATCGATCGTCACGGGATCGCGGTGCTGCCGATTACTTCGCTGCAATTGGTTCACACCGCATCGAACAAACGCCTTTCGACCGGACTCGAGTGGCTGGACGAGATGTTCGGCGGTAAAGGCTACTACCGCGCGACCAGCATTCTCGTGTCGGGCGGGGCCGGCACCGCCAAGACCAGTCTGGCATCACACTTCCTCGACGCCGCCTGCCGGCGCGGCGAGCGGGCCTTGTGCTTTCAGTTCGAAGAATCGCCGGCTCAGTACATGCGGAACATGCGGTCGATCGGCATCGACCTCGAACGGTGGGTGCGCAGCGATCTGCTACGCATTCACGCCGCCCGGCCGACGCTCTACGGGCTCGAGTTCCACCTGGCAACGATGCATCGTGACGTCGAGGCGATGACGCCAACCGTGGTGGTGATCGATCCGTTGTCGGCGTTCACCGGCCCGACACTCGAAGAAATCGACAACATGGTGATGCGGCTGATCGACTTCCTGAAAGGCCGCAACATCACCGGCCTGTTTACGCACTTGATTGCCGGCAGCGGGATCGCCAGCGACGTCGAGGTCGGGGTGTCGTCGCTGATGGATACTTGGATTCTGCTTCGCAATTCGCCTCCCGGTGAGCAGGGCGGCCGCCATCTGTCGATCCTCAAGTCGCGCGGTATGGCGCACTCCGCCGCGAACCGCGCCTTCGACCTCACCAATCGGGGAGCAATCCCTCGGGTGAACCTGTGAAACGCAAACCCGGCAAACGGCCGCAAGACGAATGGATCCTGCGCCTCTACACGGCGGGGGCGACACCGCGCTCGACCTCGGCGCTGCACAACCTGCGCGCGATCTGCGAGGCGCATCTCGCCGGCCGCTACCGGATTGAAGTGGTCGACCTGACCAGGCATCCGCAGCTCGCACGCGGCGATCAGATTGTTGCGGTACCGACATTGGTCCGCAGGCTGCCGCCGCCGATGAAACGGATCATCGGCGACCTGTCGAGCGAAGACAGCGTCCTGGTCGGACTCGACCTCAAAGCCCGTTCCCGCCGCGCCAAGGTGAAATGATGACCACCACGCGGCCAAAGCGAACCACTCGCCGCCGGAACGCTCGCGCGAAACACGTGCTGCGGCTCTACGTCACCGGTGTGACCGGCAAATCGATGCGAGCCATCCAGAACGTCCGCCGCATCTGCGAAGAACATCTCAAGGGCGAGTATGAACTCGAGGTGATCGACCTCTACAAGAACCTTCCCCTGGCACGCGGTGATCAAATCATCGCTGCACCGACGTTGATCAAGCGTCTGCCGCTGCCGTTGCGGCGGCTGATCGGCGACATGTCGGACGAGGCACGCGTCCTGGTGGGACTCGACGTGCGGCCGCGCCCACCAGTACGCAACGAATAATGGCGAAGCGCAGGCGGACGGCCAAACCGTCTCACACGATTGCACGACTGCGGCGGCAGTTGAAGGAAGCGAACGACACCCTCAACGCCATCCGCGATGGTCACGTCGACGCGCTGGTGGTCGATTCACCCCAAGGCGAACAGCTGTTTACTCTCCGGACCGCGGATCAGCCGTACCGGCTGATGGTCGAGCAGATGCGCGAAGGCGCGCTGACGCTGAGTGCCGACGGAACAATTCTTTACTGTAACGAACGATTCGCCGAGCTGATGGGTGTTCCCGCCGAACGCATTACCGCCCAGCACTTCACCGAGTTCGTTGCCGCAGACGACCGCGCCCGGATCGAGACGATGCTCGCCTCGGCCACGTATCGCGACGACGTCCAGTTGTTGAGCGCGGATGGCAGCGCGAATCCGGCACAACTCTCGTCGATCTCTTTGATGATCGAAGGCATGCGTATCGTCGCGGTCGTCGTCAGCGATCTGACCTACGAACGGATCGAACGCGGGTTGCGCGAATCGAACCGCCTCAAGGACGAATTCCTCGCGACACTGTCGCACGAGCTGCGGACGCCGCTGAATGTCATCCTCGGCTGGACGCGCATGCTGCTGGCCGGCCATTTGTCGGCATCCGCGCGCTATCACGCGTTGCAGTTGATTGACCGCAACGCCCAGGCGCAGGCCCAACTGGTCAACGACCTGGTCGACATGTCGCGGCTGACCACCGGCAAATTGAAGCTCGACCTGGAACCGCTGCCGATCGTGCCGGCACTCGAGGCCGCGATCGAAAGTGTCCGGCCGGCAGCCGAAGTCAAGAATCTCGTCCTGCAGACCGCATGGCTATCTCCGGACGCCTGCGCGCTCGCCGACGCCACGCGACTGCAGCAAATCCTCTGGAACCTGCTGTCGAACGCCGTCAAGTTCACGCCCGACGGAGGAACCATCACGATCTCCGCCAGCCAGCGCGATGACTGCGTGCAGATCGAAGTTCGTGATACCGGCATCGGGATCGATCACGCATTCGTCCCGCACGTCTTTGACCGCTTCCGGCAGGCTGACAGCGGCACCACCCGGCTGCAGGGCGGCCTGGGACTGGGGCTGGCCATCGTCCGCGAGCTGGTGCTGCTGCACGGCGGCGACGTGACCGCGCGCAGTGCCGGGATTGGCCGCGGCTCGAGCTTCACCATCCTGCTGCGCGCCAGCGGCGAACCGCCGCGGGTGCTCGACCGCCGCGACGCGTCACGGGCGACCAATAATCTGGCCGGCCACTGCGTCATCGTCATCGAAGATCACGATGACAGCCGCGACCTGATGCGCATTACGCTCGAGAACGCCGGGGCGGCGGTCGCGGTGTTCGATCGCTCGGCAAAGGCGCTGGATGCCTGCGAAAAAATGCGGCCGTCAGTGCTGGTCGCCGATATCGGCTTGCCCGAGGAAGACGGTTACGATTTCATCCGCCGGGTACGGCGTCACCCATCATCGATGGTGCAGGCGGTTCCGGCGATCGCAGTAACGGCGTATGCGTCTGCCGCCGACCGCGCGCTCGCGTTGAAGGCCGGCTTTCAGCGCCACCTGTCGAAGCCGTTCGATCCCGATGAACTGATCAATGCGATCCACGAGGTCGCGGGTCGGCGACACAAACACTAGACTAGTGCATGGCCCAACGAGGAACGCCGAGGCCGCCAAGATCGCCGAGCGTAAAATTTCAGTTGGATTCTCGGCGCCCGTCACCCGATGTCCGATTGCAGGCCGCTCTCGAGTTCAACCGCTCTTGGAAACAGCACGTTGTTTTCGAGGTGAACATGTCGGTGGAGATCCCGCTCGAATCGCTGCAGTTCGGCCATGCAGACCGCATAGGTGACGCAGCCGTCGGACGGCGGAACATAGCCACTCGTCAGCGCTTTGATCGCGTCGAGTTCGTCGGCCGCCTCACGGTGCTCGCGCTGCATCATGCGAATCGGGTTCTCGATGGTGCCAAACGGGCTCGCGTTCCGACGATCCGCGACGCCGGTCGAGAGCAGTTCGCGAATGTAAGGAAACAGTACCTGTTCCTCTTTCATCATGTGCTGGCCGAGTTCCGTGCGCATTCGCGCGAAATGGGATGCCACCGTCGCCAGTTCCGGATGCCGCGAACCATGCACTTCGTTGAGCTTGGTCAGATATTTCGCAATCGTCGGCAGTGCGGCCCGAACGTAGTCGTGGTGGACCTCCAGAATGTGGTCGATCAATCGATCGAGTGGCCAGCCGGTCACGTCGCCCTCCCGGCCTGCCGCCGGCAGCGCGTCGATTTCGCGCCTCACCTCTCCGGGATCCACGGCGGCGTCCTCGCACGCCTCTTCGAACGAGCGCCGACCGCCGCAGCAGAAATCGATGCCGAAACCCTGGAACACCGCCGCGGCGCGGAAATCGGCGGCGACGAGGTCGCCGATCGTCGTCCTCGTGGTTGTCGTGGTCGTCAGTCGGATACTCATCGAATCCTCCACTCGCCGTCAGCATAGCGAACCGCCGGATCGAGCGGTATGATGCCGGTCATATGCCCCTTGATGATGCGCTGCATCGCAGCACGCTGTTTCGACGGGTGTCAGTGGACGATCGAAAACGCCTGGCCGCGGTCGCCCACCTCAAGCCATTCGACAAAGGTGATGCGCTCTTCAGCGAAGGCGACGCTTCCGATGTTTTGTACGCAGTCGTCACCGGCCGCGTGAAGGTGTTCAAGACCACGCCACGCGGCACCGACATTATTCTCGAGCTGTTTGGACCCGGCGATCCGGTTGGCGCCGTTGCGGTCTATGAATCGCGACCCTACCCTGCCAGCGCGATCGCTTTGGAACCAACCACCTGCATCGTCATCCCGCGGCAGGCTTTTTTCACACTGCTCGAAAACCACCCGTCGCTGGTTCGCGGACTGCTGGTCGGATTGACCCACCGCCTGGTGGAGTTGACGAACCGGCTGGCCGAGCTGTCGGGCGGACGTGTTGAGGGACGATTGGCGCGGTTCATTCTGAAGCTTGCGCACGACATCGGGACAACCCGCCCCAATGGAGTGTTTATCGGTCTGGCACTGTCGCGTCAGGAACTCGCCGACATGATCGGAACAACCATCGAGACGTCGATTCGGATCATGAGCCGCTGGAGCAAAGACAATATCGTTCAGACGGAAAAGGCCGGGTTTCTGTTGATCGATCGAGCGGCACTCGAAGCAGTCGCGCAGACCTGAGCCGCTACAGATCGCGCCGATTGATCAGCGCCACCGCTGCGACGATCGGTATCGTCAACCAGGCGCTGACCGCGGCGAGCGTCGCGAGCAGCGCTCCCTCCGGTCCTCCCAGAAACCGGACCCACGACTCACCGGCGGCACCCAGCACGGCGGGCGTACCGGCGATACTCAGAGTGGCGACGCGGATCACTCCCACCGGGTTGCCAAACACCGAGATGAACAGGACACGGCCACCAACCGATCCAGTCAGCCAGCCTGCCAGCGACAGCGCAACCCCGTCGTAAAGGAGCACGAACGCGAACCACAGAAACGTGGCAGTACCGAGTGCTACGGTCCGTGATCGCGTGGCTGCCGCGACGACGGCAGCGATCGACAAGAAAATGACGCCCAGCGCCACCGAAGCGGCGGCGAAAAACGCGAACTGTGCCAGGCCTTCGGTGCTCCGGCTGGCGAAGGCGACGGTGGCGCCGCCAATCGCCAGCCCCAACACGATCGCGGCCGCCAGCGCGGCCGATTCGCCGAGCCATCGGCCGATCACAACTACGGTGCGCGACACTGGCTGGCCGAACAGCAATCCTTCGCTGTCGGCGTCGCAGGACTGTGCGGAAACACCAAGAATCAATGCGGCCAGCGGCACCAGCACCAGTACCACCGGCAGCAGCCCCATGGTGGTACGCGCGAATCCGTCGGCGCCCGCGATGTCGTTCGCCGCACCGGCAGAATACGCGGCGGCCACGGCAAGCGAGGCGAGCGCCGCGGTCAGCAGCCGGATCCACTTGAGACGCGCGGCGGCTATGAACTCGAGGCGCCCAATCGTCCACAGGTCAGCGGTCATCTGCGCTCTCCAGCGATCGCCACCACGTCGTCGAAGGTCAGGGCGCGCTGGCCGGGATCGGCAGCACGGGCCTCGGCGATAGTTGCGAACGCGGCGATACCCGAGCCCATCGCAGTCGACAGGCCGGCCGGCCGCGCGTACGAGGCATCACGCGCTTCGCGCCAGCCGCCGCCGGCGATTCGAACAAATGCTGTCGCCGAGTCGTGGTGCGCGGCCCAATCGGCCGCGAGGCACCCGAGGTCGTCATAGAAACGCGTCTCGTCGTGCGACGACACGATCTGCCCGCCACCGGCATCGCTCGAAATCAGCATGCTGCACCGTGCGCACTCAACACGATCGAGCGGCACGGGCTCCGGCGACCGCACCTGCGCCGCGCAAGCGGTGATTGCACAAATCACCAGTAGCAAGCCGATCGTCGTCCAAACTGCCTTCATCGATCTCCCCCCACGAATCGCGCTCGAGCAATCGCTCGTAGCGCCGACGTTCGAACTCGCCGCAGCCGTCCGCTTGAATCCGACCGTCCCGCAGCATGACGACGCGAGTCGCCAGATGACGGAGATCGGTGGGCACATGGGTTGTGAACAGCAGCGTCCGCCCTTCACGACGCAGTTCACGCGCGCGGTCGAACAGGATGCGCGACGCGACCGGATCGAGGCTCGCGGACGGCTCGTCGAACACGTACAAATCAACCGTCGGCAGGAACGCCACCGCAATCGCCAGCCGCTGACGTTCGCCCCCGGAGAGATTGCTGACGTTCCGGTCTGCCAGACCCGCCAGGCCACAGCAGTCGAGTTCGCGAGCGACGGCAATTGACGGCGACCGACGCAGTCGTGCGACCACCTCGAGGGTTTCGCGGACCGTCAGAGTTGGTGGAAACGTGGACCGCTGCGGCAGGTAGCTCAGACGCCGACGCGCGCCGACCGGGTCGATCGCGAGATCGATGCCACCGATCGCAATCCGCCCGGAATCAGGTTGTGCAAGGCCGGCAATGCACCGCAGCGTCGTCGTCTTTCCGGAGCCGTTTGCACCGAGCAAGGCCGTACTTTCACCAGCGTCGATCTGCAAGTCGAGATGATCGAGGACGGTGCGCGCCCCGAATGCCTTGGTCAGGCCGGTCAACCTAAGCATGGGCGGATCCTCGATGGGCGACAACGGCACATGCGACCAGCGCTCCGACGATCGCAATAATCGACGGCGTGGCGGCCGCTCGACGCGAATTACCGTGGTTCTTTGCAACGATCGGCGCGGTCATCAGGGGCCGACCATCGATACTGTCCGGCGACGGCCGGCCGCTCAGTCGGAATGCCAGTTCGAGGCCAGTGGCGGCCGGGCTCCGCAGGAACATGCGGGCAGCAGGATTCGCGCCTTCGATCCGCTCGAAGGCGCCGGCGATCGGATGGGGCGAATCGCCGACGCCGTCGCCATCGAAATCGAAACCGCGATAGCGGCTCCAGAAATTGCCGCGGCCGTCCAGGCTCCAGCGAGTGCCCGAGTCGGCGCCGCTCAACACCAAATCGCTCCAGTTCTCAATGAACTGGTTGCCGCTGAAAACGTTGCGTTCAGCGCTCGAAAACAGCGTCGCGGCAGTGTCGTTGCCGCTGAAGACGTTGTCGAGAAACCGGTTGTTGGTCGAGCCGTCGAGCAACAGGCCGCGCGCGTTGCCGTCGATCGTGCCGTTGCGCACGGTCGAATCGTCGCAATCTTTCAACGTCACGCCCACACCGGGAATGCCTCGATTGTTGCCGAAGCGATTGGCGTCGAGCGTGATCCGTCGCGAGTTCATGATGTTCGCGCCGACCGCAGAATTCTCAAAGCGGTTGCGCGCGATCACCGCATCGTCCGAAAACATGTCGTGCAGTCCGTAGCGGGAATCGGACACCAGGTTGTCGAGCGCGCGCCCGCGCGAGGCGTATTGGAAATAGATACCGTCACGTTCGCCGGAGATGCGGTTGCGCTCCACCACGGTGTCCGGCGCCCGATACAGGTAGATGCCGTCGCCACGTCGTCCGAACGGCAAATCGTGCAGCCCTTCAATCTGGTTGTCGGCAATCCGGTTACCGCGGGCGTCGCTGACGACGATGCCGTAAAACACCCGTCGCAGACGGTTGCCGATGATGAGATTTCGATCCGATTGAATCTGCACGGCCGCATCCATCGCGTTGCTCTGACCGATGCCGCTTTGTTCGATCGCGAAACCGCGCAACTCGGATTCCGGCGCCGTAATCACCACGACCGAACCGAGGCCGGTGCCGAATAAGATCGGTCGGCCGTCGGCAACGATCGTGAGCGTCTTCTCGATCCGCAAATCCTCGCGGTAGACGCCGGTGCGGACACGGATCGTGTCGCCCGCCGTTGCGGCAGCAATCGCCGGCGCGATCAGCGGGAAGTCGGCGTCAGGTCCGCCGACCGTCCAGGTCCGCGCCGCGGCCGGCACGCTGCCGCCGAGCAGGACCGCGGCGAGGATGGCGAAGCGCGAAATCACGCGACTGCCCTTTTGCGGCTGCCGAAGATCGAAAACGCGGCCGCGCCGACCAGTAGAACACCTCCGACGTGAGGAAACGACCACACCGTGAAATTTCCAACCTTGACCGGGCCGACCAGCGGCGGCGTGAAGTTTCGCACCGCGCGGATCGGGGCATTCTTGTCGCGCTCGTGTCCGACGCGGTAGAGACGAGCCTGAACCGCTGCCGCAGCGGCAATCAGGAACACCACCACCAATGCGGCACAGCCAACCCGATACCAGTGTCCGATCCGCTGACGGCCAAAAAAGGCGGCGATGAGCAACAGCGCCGCCAACGCCGCTATCGATCGGATGGCCCACACCAGTTCGGGCAAATCGCTCGGAAAGCGGACGCCGATGTATTGCTGCAGCGTCTCCACCTCGTGGACATCGCCGACGATGCCGGTGCGAGCGATCTGCAGGTGCAGCGTCTCGTCGGGATACTGCGGCGCCGACATGGCGAATCCCCACAGCGGCGTCGCCAGCGCAGCGGCGCAGAGCGCCGCCGCGAGGACATAGCAGGCGCGAGCGTTCACGGCTTGTCTCCGGTCGACGGGACTCCGGCCACTACCTGACCCTTCACGTTTTCGGCCGCGTGCCAGTCGGTCAGCGTCACCGTCGAGTCTTTCGGCTGCACTACCATTCGTCCGCGCATCTCGAGATGGAGAGCGCTGCAGAAGTTGGTGCAGTAGTACCAATAGACCCCGGGCTTCCCGGCGGCGAAGGTCAGCGTTTTCGTGTAGCCCGGCGCCAACGCGATGTTCAGGTTGTGATCCGGCAACGCGAAGCCGTGGATCATGTCGCGAATCGTTTCGACGTTGGTCACTTTCAGCGTCACCTGATCGCCTTCGCGAACGTCGAAGGAATCGGGCGTGTAGGCGCTGCGGATCAGCGTCATGTCAACCGTCACCGCATGCGGCCCGGTGCGGACGACACGTTCCTGACCCGCCTGGACGGCATCCGCGGCCGGCGTATAGGTTTGCTTGACCAGCGGCTTCAGCAGCGCCACCGACATGAACGTGGCATCGTGCGGCTCGGGCGGCGTTGGAAACGCTGCCAGCATCTTCATCTTCTCGCCCGAGATATCGATGATCTCCTGGTTTTCCGGCAGATCCGGTCCGACGCCGATGTACTGATCCTTGGACAGCTTGTTCAGCGCCAGCAAATAGTCGCCCGCCGGACGCATATGGTCGCCGCCGACCGCCTGCAGGTGACCGATGTTGTAGTGAACATTGATGCGGTCGACGATGTAATCGTCGCTGCCGTTGACCGCCTTGTCGATGTTCCACTTTACGACCTGGCTGTCGAGGAAGAGCGACGTATACGCATTGCCGCGGTTGTCGAACGTGGTGTGCAGCGGACCCAGGCCGACTTCCGGTTCAGCGACGATTTTCAGGGTATGGGCATCGATGATGGTGACGGTCGGCGACAGTTTGCCGCTGGCGATCGCGTAACGGCCGTCCGGCGTCACGTTGACGCCGTGCGGGTTCTTCGGCACCGGAATCAGCGTCAGGATTCCGGGCACCTGTTCGGGATCGAGAATCGGAATGGCATTGCGGATCTCTCCGCGTCCCGCCGCGACCGCCTGTTCAGCGGCTGGAATGTCAATTGCCACAACCGCATCGCGATCGTTCTGAATCATCGCGCCCATCGTCCGGCCCTGTTCGAGGTTGTAAACCGTCGAAAACGCGAAGCGGCCATCCTTCGAGGTGTCGGCGATATCGATGTTGCCGTTGACGCGGACTTGGAATTTCACTTCCATCGTCTCGGGATCGACGAACGCGACCACCGACGTGTACGGCGCCGGATTGGTCACCAGCCCGTCAGTCGGCTGCTCGAACTCGCCGTTGACAACGATGTACTTGGTGCTGGGCGAGACGACGGCTATCCCATGGGCCCCTTGCAGGTTTGGGATTTTCACGATGCGATCGGCTTCGAAGTAATCGAGACGGATACGCGCCAGGCGGCCGTTGGCGAGATCGTTAATCCACAAAAACCTGCCGTCTGGGACACCATCGGTTTCCGACAGCACCGGATGATGCGTGTCGCCCCAGGCCCCGCCGGTTTCTTCCAGCTCGCGGCGGCGTGGGTCAGTCGGATGCATCGCGTAACCGTACGCCGCGCGCTGCTCAAAGACTGGAATTTCGCGGATCAGGCGGCCCGACGGAATACCGACGACAAATACCGAGCCGCTCTGTCCGCCGGACAGGAAGCCGTAATACTTGTCGAGTTCACCGGGCGCCACGTAGATCTTGTCGGCGGCGATCGAACGCGCCGACCGCGCCGCACCGCAACCCAGCGTCTGCACCGCGGCAAGCGTCGCCGCGACGGTGACCAACACGAGAATGAACGGATGACGTTTGATCATGATGTCCTCACTCGACGACCAGCACGCCGTGCATATGGGGATGGAGCTCGGTGGTGCTGCACTGCGTGGAGCAATAGAAGTTGTAGCGGCCGGGATTGTCGACCTTGAAGGTGACCGACAAGGGGGCGCCGGCCATCGCGCCGTTGATGAAGACGTTCTGATCCAACCCGTCGATCGCGAACCCGTGCCCGGCGCCGAGGCCGTTATCGGTCGCCGAGAATTCGATTTTGACGACCTCGCCTCGTTTGATGCGAATTTCCGACGGCTCGTATTTCCAGGCGTGCTCGCGCAGCTTGATGACGCGTCCTGGCTCGCCGATCCCTTCCATGCTGCGCGCCAGCTGGCGCTTCTGATTGCCCGACCCATGCTTCGAGACCGACATCACGTAGGCGACGAGGTCGTACTCCTCCTGCTTCGACATCACCGCCGAGTACGACGGCATCGGTACGCCGTTCATTCCGGTTTCGAGCGTGCGGATCATTTCCTGCTCGGTCCACCCGGTGCGAAACGATCCAGGCTGCGTCAGATCGCGGGCGTTGACATGACGGCCGACCGCGTCGAGCATCGAAGGCGAAGACGGTCCGACGCCGCGGCCATCCTCGCCGTGGCACTTCGCGCACTGCATCTTGGCGTAGACGTCGCGGCCGCGACTGGCGCTGCGCGATTTTCCTGGCGCCGCCGGCAATGGCATCGGCTTCAACCGGGCCGACGCCGCGGCAAATCGCGCGTCGTAGCTCTTGACGTAGTCCACCAGCGCCCATCGTTCGTTGTCTGACAGCAGGAACTGCCACGGCGGCATTCCGGTCCCGTCGGCACCGCGCGAAATCGTGCGGAACAGATCTTCGTCGGTCGGCAGAAGCCCGGAAGCGGTCGTCCGGAACTTGAACTGACCGCTCGTGAAGTCGCGCGGCGGCGGAACGAGGAACGGCGCGCCGTAGCCATCGCCCTTCCCGGCCGATCCATGGCATTGCACGCAGTTGGCGTCGTAGAGGTGCTTTCCCTGCTCGATGGTCTGCGCCGTCGCGGCGGGCCGCGGTGCGACGCGTGTTTCAAGGAAAGGCGGTGTTGGCGAACCGGTTCCCGCTGCTGGTTTCGAGGTGCAACCCGCACCAGCTGCGATCGCGAGAATCAGGCCCGCCCGAAAAATGGTGGTCGGTGTCATATGGACCACTCTAGGACGGGCCGAACGGCCTCCCTATGACGGCGGTCATACGGGAAGCGATTTTCCTCGTATGACGGCGGTCATATGCGGACGTCGTGACCAATGACAGGCTTGAAAGGTGGCACGCTTCGATTTCGCCGCCATCGACTTCAACCGTTCGCCGTTTCTGGTGATCTGGGAAGTGACACGCGCCTGCGCACTCGCCTGTGTGCATTGCCGCGCCGACGCAATCGCTCGCCGCGATCCGCGCGAACTGACGACCGAAGAAGGATTTCTGCTGATCGATCAAGTGCGGGCGTTCGGCGCCCGTCCGCCGTTGCTGGTCCTCACCGGCGGCGATCCGATGCGTCGTCCGGATCTGGCCGAACTGGTGGGGTATGGAAGGGCTGCCGGATTGACGGTAGCGTTAACGCCAAGCGGCACTGCCGCGGCGACACCCGCCCGTCTGGCCGAGCTCAAGAAGGTCGGGCTGTCGCGCATTGCCGTCAGTCTCGACGGCCCCGATGCCGAATCGCACGACGCGTTTCGTGGAGTGCGCGGATCGTACGGGTGGACGCTGCGAATCATCGACGCTGCCATCGATCTCGGGTTGCCGCTTCAAATCAACAGCACGATCAGCAAACGAACGCTGCCGCATTTCGACGCGATGGCCGCGCGGGTGTCGGCTCTTCCCGTCACGCTGTGGGCGGTCTTCTTCCTGATTCAGACCGGCCGCGGAACCAGTCTCGAGCCGATCTCGTCCGACGAGTGCGAGCGGCTACTCAACCGGCTCTACGATCTCTCGCTGACCGCGCCGTTTGGAATCAAGACTACTGAGGCGCCGCACTACCAGCGCGTCGTCTGGCAGCGCGAAGCGGCGCGTCTGAACGCGAACCTCCCGACGCAGGCCGTCCACCGGCGTCGCCAGTTGCGGGCACCGCGTAACGTCGGCGACGGTAACGGGTTCGTCTTCGTCAATCACCTTGGCAACATCTTCCCGAGCGGATTCCTGCCGATGCAGCGCGGCAACGTCAACACGGCGTCGCTGGTGGACATTTACCGAAATGATCTGGTTTTCACTGCATTGCGAAACCCAGACGCGCTCGGCGGCAAATGCGGCCGTTGCCGCTTCCGCGGGGTATGCGGCGGCTCGCGCTCGCGTGCCTTTGCCGCAACCGGCGACGCGATGGCATCCGACACATTGTGCGGCTACGAACCCGGAGCGGTAATCGAGCCGCTCGTCAGCAACCTGGAAGAGCAACCATGATCTATCGCCTGCGCCCGATCATGCGGCAGGGCACCGCGACCAGCATTCCGGAAGTCTGGGCCCATTTTCCGAGCGTCGAGGCAGCGCGCGCATCAGTCAAGCAGATGTATCACGACGATCGCGTGCTGCGCGTGTTCATCGTCACGGATGAAGCGCCACCGACGTTCGTCGAGTGGGCTGAGCGATAGGCCGAAGCGATGACCGTCGCCAACCAGCCGGCACGATCGATCGTGCTGCTGTATCTCGCGACTGCGCATCTGGCACTGGGCGTCGCGGCGATGATGGCTGGTTTGTGGCCCCAGGCGGTCGCCGGGTTCTTCTATCACTCGTGGATGGTCGGCGTCGTGCATCTCGTCACGATCGGGTGGATCACGTTCTCAATCTTCGGCGCGATGTTCCTGGTCGCGCCACTGGCGCTGCGCACGGCGATGCCGGCCTTCACCTCGGACTACATCACTTATGCTGCGGCGGTGATCGGTCTGGTCGGCATGGTCGGACATTTCTGGATCCAGGAATACCGCGGCATGGCGTGGTCGGCCGGACTGCTGGCGAGCAGCGTGATGTGGATGACTGCGAGGATCATCCGCGTTGTTTGGCGTGCTCCGATCCAATCATTCGCGAAACGGCTGATTGTCCTCGCGTGCGCCAACATCTGGGTCGCCGCGACCACCGGTTTGCTGATCGCGAGCGATAAGACCCTGCATTTCCTTCCTGGCTTCGTGCTCACCAACGTGTTTGCACACGCGCACCTGGCGGCGCTCGGTTGGGCAACGATGATGGTGCTGGGGGTGGGATCGCGTCTGCTGCCGATGATTTTGCCGGCAAAGATGCCGGCGCCGGGACTTTCGGGGACGGCAGCGGTCGTCCTGCTCGAAATCGGTGTCATTGGTCTGTTCAGCACGCTGCTGCTACGCGCGCCATGGGCGATCGTTTTCGGACTGGCGTTTGCCGCCGGTCTGGCAATTTGCGGAGCGCAGATCGTCTGGATGGTTCGACACCGCGTGCCGAAGCCTCGGGCGGTGGGCTCACCCGACTACGGTGTCGGCCACGCGGCGGCGGCCGGATTGTGGTTGGTAGTGGCCACGACGGTCGGCATCGCGCTGCTGGCGCTGCCGACAACGCCCGGCACGTTGCAGTTGGCCGCCGCATATGGCGTAGCCGGTCTGGTCGGTTTTCTCGCGCAAATGGTCGCGGCGATGGAAGCACGACTGCTGCCGATGGCGGTTTGGTTCTGGGCTTACGCCGACAGCAACTACCAGGTCGCTCCTGAATCGCCGCACGCGATGCGCGACCGCTCGCTGCAGGCGATGGTGTTTGGCGGATGGACGATCGGCGTGCCGGCCCTTGCCGCCGGAATGGCGCTCGAATCGGCGCGCCTGGTCGGCATCGGCGCCTGGTCGCTATTTGCAGCGGTCAGTCTCGCGACGATCGACCACATCTTCGTCGTCGCGCGGACGTTTCGCTCGACACCTGCATCACGATTCGCCGCCCCGCTGGCGTTGAACGTCAACGATACGAGAGGAGCTGCCGGATCAGGCCGGTCAGCGTGAGCGTCCAGGCGGCGATCGCCACGTAGACGAAGACGTTCGGAATGACCATCAGCGCCGGCATGTCGATCGCCTGCGACAGTCGCAGCGTGCACACCGTGTACATGCCAAGAGGAAAAACCGCGCCCCAGTAGAGCGGATCGTAACGCAGCGGGAATTGCCGGTAGATGTGCCGCCAGAATCCGAGAATCACCAGCATCGGAATCCACCAGGTGGCGGTCGCCCAGAACATCAGCGTCAGTCCTTTGACGAATGGCAGCAGTTCGCGGAGCAGCGGCGAGTATGGCGCTGCGACGGCGAGCAATGATCCGGCGAGCGTCGAAATCGCCACCGCCCCCATGTTGATCCAGTACGGCGGAGCGAGATCGGAAGGCTGCATCGCGAAGAACGTGTAGCGATAGAAAATCAGCGAGATGATCCAGATGTAGAGCATTCCGCCGCCCAGCCACACCACAAGGCAGAACCACAACACCAGCGGCGCGCGATCACCGAAGCCCGCGGCAAGTTGTGTTCCCAACACCGACACGGACTGCGCGGCCACCACCGACACCAGCCAGCCGCCGTTGATCCCTTCGGCGAGTGACGGCTTTTCAGCCTTGACCGTCAATGCGGCGAATACCGTATAGGTCACCACCGCCCACAGCACGATGCCGAACGCCCATAAACCGACCGCCAGCGTTCGCGCGTTGCCAACGATCAGCCACTGACTGCCGAGCACGCACGTGGCGGCGATGGTCGTGAAGAATCCGACCGACCGGCCATGATGCGTCAGGTCGGCGACGAAGCGCGCGCGAAAACGCGCGAGGCGCATCACGGTGAGAACCCAGAGAATGGCGTAGAACGCGCAGTTCAACCACAACAGCGGCACAGCGATCGGCCGGAGGTCCAACAATCCACCAGCGATCGACACAATGCCGGTCGCCATGACCAGCGCGAAGTAGGCAGGATGCAGCGAGGCGAGCGAATCGTCGCCACCGCTCATTGGCGCGTGTGTTCGATCCGGTACAGATAGCGCAACAAGCCGGCGTTGAGCGCCAGACACGCCACGCTGGCACCAGCCGCCGGCCAGATAATCGACGCGTCGCCGCCGAGATAGGCGTTCATCGTCGCGGTCAGCAGCCACAGCTGCAGGACCACCAGTATCAACACGAAGGCAAGCATGCCGTTCACGATGGTTGCGCGTTGGGCGCGCGTGAACGGCCGGTTGACGCTCACAAGGTTCGCTCCTCGATCCCGGTTGCAAAGATGTCGTCACCGCGAATTTCGAGATGGACGAGCGATAGCGGGCGGCGCGGGGGCCCGGAAATCGGGCGCCCGGATGCCAGGTCGAAAAAGCCTTCGTGGCATGGGCACCGGATCACGCCGGCGTCCAACTGCGGCACGACGGCGCACGACAGGTGCGTGCATTTTTGACTGTAAGCGACGAACCGGCGTTCGTCCGAGCGGATCAGAATGCACGGATCGTGTTGGCTCGGATACGCGAACACGTGAGTGCTGCCGACCGGCAATTGGTCGAGCGACGACAGACGCATCAGCTCGGGCCGGCCGCGCCGCCGCCGCAGCCAGTTCTGTAGCACGATCCAGAACTGGCCGACGGTGAAGGCCAGGCTGGTGAGCACCATGAACTTCATGAAATCGCGGCGTTCGACGTAGTGATCCTGCGGCCAGTCGATTGGAAAGTCGTTGCGCCAGGCTGGTTGCGACTCGGCGGGACGCCAGTCGGGAGCGATGGTCACCTGCTCGGCGTCTTCGTAGGGCCGGTAGACACTGGCTGGCGTTGTTCCCGTCAGTCCCTCGCGTGCCGGCGAGTCAATCCGAACGTCGAGTGGCTCGCCGCGGCGATCGGCCATCGGTTACAGCTCCACCTCGGCGAACGGGTCGCTGACTACAGTGAGCGCAATCGAACGCTGGCGCGGGTGTTCGCTCATCGCGCTCGTGACATCGAGATACGGCTGCGTTGTCAGCGGCTCGGCCGGCATCATCATGAAAACCCGCGTCGAGATTGTCTGACGGCCGAATTGAAAACGGTTGACCGGCCTGGACATCGGCCGAAGCTGGTCGATCTGCTCGCGCGTCCCAAAGAAGAGCGCCTGGCTGGGACAGACCGTCGCGCACATCGGCTTCTTGCCGACGCTGGTCCGGTCGTAGCACATGTCGCACTTCATCATGATCTGGCGGTCTTCGTAGACCTCTGGAACGCCGAACGGACAGGCGATCACGCAGTTGCCGCAGGCGATGCAGCGCGGTTTGCGCGCCGACTGGACGACGCCGTCGCCGCTGCGCTTGATCGCGTCGGCCGGGCACACTTCGGCACAGGTTGGCTGCTCGCAGTGCATGCAGACCACCGGCACCGTCTGGACGCTGTGCGCGCGGTCGATGAATTCGAGATGGATCATCGATTCGCCGCGATGCGTGTCGCATTCAGTGCAAGCCTGGACGCAGGCCTGGCAGCCGATGCAGCGGTTGGGATCGATGAAGAAGTGAAGGTACTCGGGTTTCGGCATGTTACTGCTGCGCCTCGAGGATCGCGGCGTAGTCAGGAGCGGCGCTGGCCTTGTGGACGCGGCAGCCACACACTTTGTACTGCGGGATCTTACTGATGGGATCCTGCGCCGCGACCGTCAGCCGATTGGCGCTTTTGGCGTCGGGCCAGTGATACGGGATGAATATCGTGTCGGGCCGGATCGTGTTAACGACCATCGCGCGCAACGTGATCGCACCGCGCCGCGTCTCGGCGATTGTCCAATCGCCGTCGGCGATGCCAAGGGTTGCCGCCAGCCGCGGATGCATTTCGATGCGCGGCTCTGGATACTGATCGATGAGCGGGCCAATCCGTCGGGTTTGCGTCCCGGACAGAAAATGGCTGACGACGCGCCCGGTAGTGAGGAACAGCGGATACTCGTCGCTGACATCATCCACCGCCGGTCGATAATCGGCGACGTTGAATCGCGCTCGGCCGTCCGCAAAGTAGAACGGCCCTTTGCCTCGTGCGACCGGGTTGAAACTTCCGTGTTCGAATAAGCGCGGCGTACCGGGATGGTCGATCGGCCGTCCACTCTCCGGATCCTCGCTGTAGCACGGCCAGAACACGCCCATCTGCTGCTCGAGCTTTTCGTAGGTGATGCCCGAGTAGTCGGCGACGCCGCCTTTGCTGGCGCGTCGCAGCTCCTCGAAAATTTCGCGCGGGCTTTCGAAAGTGAACCCGTGAGGCCGCTCCAGTGCGCGGGCGATATCCTGGATGATTCGCCAGTCCTGGCGTGCCTCGCCGGGAGGGTCGACCGCCTTATTGATCTTGATGACACGCCCCTCGACCTGGGTGACGGTTCCTTCATCTTCTTCCTGGAGGCTGCCCGGCAGGACGATGTCGGCGTGGCGCGCCGAATCGTTCAGGAAGAAGTCGATGGCCACGTAGAACTCGAGCTTCTCGAGCGCGCGAGTGATGAACCCGTTATCCGGCAGCGACACTTTCGGATTGAAACAAATCGACAGCAGTCCCTTGATTTCGCCGGCGTCGATCTTTCTGAACAGTTCGTAGGCGTCAACGCCTGGGCCCGGCAGGTGTTGCTCGTCGATCTCCCAGATGCCGGCGATGTAGCGACGATGTTCGGGGTTGCTGATGTCGCGCCAGCCTGGCAGCTGATCACATTTCTGCCCGTGTTCCCGTCCGCCTTGTCCGTTCGCCTGCCCGGTGATAGTGCCGTAGCCACTCTTCGGCTTACCGATGCGGCCGGTCGCCAGGACGAGATTGATGGTGCCGAGGGCGTTCTGAACACCATTGGAATGATGCTCGATGCCGCGCGCATGGAACAGAAAACTGGTCTTGGCGGTGCCCCACCATTCGGCGGCCTGACGGATCGATCGTTCGGGAACACCGGTGACATCAGCGGCGCGAGCGACGGTCCACTGCCGACAGTACTCCGCGACGGCGTCGAACCCGACAGTCAGCGTGTCGATGAAGTGGTGATCGAGCCAGTCGTGTTCGATCATCACCTGCAAGACCGCGGCAAATAGCGCGGCGTCGCGTCCCGGCTTCACCGGCAGGTAGAGATCGCAGGTACGGGCGACCGGCGTAATGCGCGGATCCTGGACGATGATCTTCGCGCCTTGTTCGCGCGCCTGCCACAGGTAATTGGTGGTGATTGGCGAGCACTCGGCGACGTTCGAACCCGCGACCCAGATCACTTCGCTGCCGACCATGTCGGACCATGGGTTCGTCGTACGGTCGACGCCGAACGCTTTCTTGTTCGCAGCGCCGGCGCTGACCATACAAAGACGCCCGTTGTAGTCGATGTAGGGCGTGCGCAGGCAGACCCGCGCAAACTTCCCCATCAAGTAGGTCTTTTCCGTGGTCAGGCTGGCGCCGCTCAGGACGCCAAAAGCTGAAGGGCCATCGCTCTGCTGAATGCGGGTGATCTCCGCCGCAACGCGTGCGATCGCTTCGCCGTAGCCGAGCGGCGTGAAGCCAAACGCCGAGCTCTCGTCGCGGCGCAGCGCAGTCGTCAGTCGATCGGGATGTGCGCCTTGCAGGTACCGCTTGACGCCCTTGGGGCAGAGCATGCCGCGATTGAACGGAAATTCTTCCCACGGCTCGAAGCCGATCACCTGGTTGTCGCGAACTTTCAGCTGCAGGCCGCATTGCTGTCCGCAGAAGCAGCAGTGGGTCTTGACCAGCCGTTCTGGCTCGGCGCTGGTCGACAACGACATTGCGCTCGCGACCGAGCGGTGCGGTCCGAAACCTTCAATGATCTTCAGCGGTTCGGCGGGCAGGGTGGCCATCGGTTATCGCGCTGTAGTCGAAAGTCGGTCGGTCAGCTGCGCGCTCCAGGCGCGGCCCTGCGCAAGCCCCAACAACCCGCGGCGGCAGCGCGGGCAGATCTGCTGGTAATGCTCGGCGCCCTGAACCGCGCTCATCTCATAAGCGAACCCCAGCTCTCGCTCGACCGTTGTCAGGTCGCGCACCATCATCACCGAGGCGTAGGGCTGGCCACACCGCCGGCATCGCGCCTGCTCGCCCCTGGCGCCGGCATCCTTGTAGAAACTGACGCCAATCTGCGCCGGGCGTTGAAAGATGTGAAACAACTTGCCGAACGGCAAATAGAGCAGCGTGACGATCACCGTCACGGCATGAATGATCGCCAGGAAATCGTAGGCGTAGCCTTTCATCCAGGTGTAGCTGGCGGTCAACATCAGTCCGCTGATGCTGATGGCGAACAGCAGCACGAGCGGCATGATGTCCTGCGCAAACAACTGCAACGTGACGGCGGCGTGGTCGACCATCCGCCGGCGGAACGCCAGCATCACGCCGGCGATGACCAGCAGAGCCGACCAGACAAGCCCGTGAAAAATGATGACGGCGAACAGCGATTCCACCGCGAAGCTCAGAATCGGAAAGCCGAACAGGTAGGCCTGATAACGATCCAGCTCTCCAGGCATGGTCTCGAAGTGAATCCAGCCCCAGACCAGCGGAAAGGTGATGGCGGCAGCCGTCAGGCAGCCCCACATCATCAACCAGTGCGCAGCACCGCGCAGCCGCCCGCGCCGGAAGATAAACCGATTGGCCGCAAACGCACTGAAAAACCGGCGAAGCGCTTCGACCAGGTTCGAACCGACAAAGTGCGGGGTCAGGAAAACCGACCAGCCACGGCGCCAGTACATCCGCGTCGGCGGACGCCGGAGCCACATCGCGTAGCGATAGGTAATGCCGAAGGCCGCAAACAGCGTGGCGAAGGTGTAACCGACCAGCGCCGCGTCGAAATGATTGAGGTTGCGCGAACCGAGCACGATCAGCCCGCCCAGGATCACCGTGACCAGCAATCCCCATGCGGCGGCGATCGTTTTCTCGGGCTGCGGCCGCGCCATTGGTAGGCTCACACTACCCCCGACGCGATCGGTTGGCAACCCTCGACCTGCGCAAAAGGTCGAGCGGCAACCATGCGAGTCGTCTGCGTCGCGCGACGCGCCGTTCGGTTACTGCAGCGAGACCGTCGTCGAAACCGACTGCCGCCGGCCCGCCTCGTCAGCCAGGACAACGTCGGCGACGATCGCACGCGGACGAAGCGCCGGGCAAACGAATGTCGGATGGAACAAGAACGAACGGCTGTTGCCGCCACGGATGAACGTCGATCCGAATTGCGCATCGAGCCCGGCGCGCGGGAAAGTGATTGACTCGCCGCTCAGGTTCGAACCGTCGACGAGATGAATCGTCACGGTGTCGACAAATAGATTTCCCTGCGATGCTGTCACAAACAGCGTGAGGTTGGACCCGGTCAACTGCGTTCCACCACAGGAGAACGCGGAGACCGTAAGCGACGCTGGCGTGATGACACTCACCTTCGCGAACGGGCTGGCCGGCTCCGGTGAAGTCGGATACGACGAACCGTCGCAGGCGACGGCGGCAAGCGAGCAGACGACGATCGCAAAAGCAGCACGCATGACAAGATTCCTTTCCTGCAGATTCGCTGAACTGAACACGCGTCGAATTCTATTCCTCGCGACGGTGATCGGCTCGCAAATTTCTCGTCACGGCAGGGTTTTTCACGCACTGACATTTCGAGTAGCGTCATCAACCCACGAAATCGTAACTGGCGCGCGAGTTACGATTGTGCAATTACAGTTTTGGAAGGAACGCGGTGTCAGCGAGCGATCGCCTGGAGCACAGCAGAGACGACTCGATCGCAGCGTGTTGCGTGGAATTGAAATGCACTGGCACTGACCGCGCCGAGTCGCGCCGAAATGCTGCGGCGCAGCATCGCACGGGCACGATGCAGTCGCGTCTTCACCGCTTCCTCGCCGAGTCCGAGCCCTTCGCTCGTCTCGCTCGTGCTCAGCCCTTCGACATCGCGAAGTACGAAGACCGATCGATAGCTCTCGGGCAGCGCGTCTACGGCCTGTTCGAGCACGTGGAGCAGCTCCTGCGAATACGCCTGATCTTCCGGGCTGGCCTGCGCTGACGGCATGGTGGCCATCGAATCTCCACGGTTCTCGTCAAAAGTTTCCAGCCGGGATTCAGCGAGCCTCAGCCGCTGGCGGCGAGCGACCGCTTCGTTCACCACGATCCTGGTCAACCAGGTCGAAAAGAGCGAGCGCGCTTCGAACTGATGGAGATGGGTGAAGGCGTTGATGTACGCCTGCTGCATCACGTCTTCGACTTCGGTTTCGTCACTGACAATTGCGCGTGCCGCCCGGTAGACGCGCTGGTTGTGGCGTCGCATCAGGATCTCGAAGAGCGCCCGGTCGCCGGCCTGAATCCGCCGGACGATCTCCGCATCGGGCAAGGTCGACGAAGGCGGCTCGGCAATACCCGCCTGAAGAGTGTCCATACTCATTAGAGTAATCGGCAGTCGATTCCGTTGCAGCAGCGCCGGGCTGTCACCTTTTCACTCCTCCACGCCTCTCATGGCCTGGAGGAAAGATGAAACAGCCACTGATGGATCGCGTCATCCTCGCTTCCACGATTCTCACGCTCACCATCGGCGCGGTCATCTCGGGTGAATTGCGCGATCCCGAACAACAAGACGGTCAGCAGATTTTCCGCTTCGACACATTCGGCGACGAACAGCTCTGGACGAATGTGCTGAGAATGCACGAAGCGGTCTCGACCGTCGATCCTGCGACCGCAATTGCGGTCGGCCTCAAGGTTGACGTTGACGCACTGCCCGCACCGGTGATCGCCGCGCTGCGGGCCGGTCAGGTCGACTTGACCGATGCTGCTGTCACGCGAGAATTATTGCGGCTCAACGCGGTGGTTGGCATCAAAGGCACCGTGGATGGTAATGGTCAGCTGAAAACGATCGGCGTCACCTGCGCGTTATGCCACTCGACCGTGGACAACTCGTTCACGCAGGGAATCGGCAAGCGGCTCGACGGCTGGGCGAATCGCGATTTGAATGTCGGTGCGATCGTGGCGCTTTCTCCTGCCCTTCCCGATTCGCTGAAGGCCGAACTCCGCACCTGGGGGCCTGGCAAATACGATCCGCGCCATCATGCGTTCGACGGCACCAACCTGCTCGGCCTGAACAGCCCATCGCTGCCGATTGTCATCCCCTCGATTTTTGGCCTGAAGGGCGTCGGGTTCGAGACGTTTTCTGGAGACGGGCCGATTTCTTACTGGAATAGTTACGTCGGCGTCGGACAGATGGGCGGCCACGGGTCCTTCAACGATCCGCGAATTGGCTTGGCCATCAACCAGCCCCCCGACCTGGTCACGCCCAAGCTCCCTGCGCTGTTGGATTACCAGCTGCGACTGCGAGTCCCGGAGCCACCGGCGGCCAGTTTCGACAAGCATGCGGCGCAACGCGGCAAAGATCTGTTCCGGAAGGAAGCGGGCTGTGTAACCTGCCACCAGACGCCGAACTTTACCGACGTCGTGAGCGGTCCTGATCCCAGAGTTCCATTTCTCCACGATCCGGTGGAGGTTGGAATGGATCCGAGGTACGCAGCCAGGACGGCGACCGGGAAGTACCGGACAACGCCGCTACGCGCACTGTGGCAACATGCGCCATATTTTCATGACGGCAGCGCGCCGGATTTGAACGCGGTTGTCGAACACTACGATCGGCTGTTCGCGCTGCACCTGACGGCGTCGCAGAAGGCGGACCTCATCGAGTACCTGAAGTCGCTGTGAAAGGCGATGGAGAAACGGGCGCTCTAATGACCAGAAATGCTTCGAGTGGGCGACGTCGTCCCGTGCAGTGCCAGCGAGACGGCTTCCGTCAGGCTCTCGAGCGTGAACGGTTTTTCGAGAAACGACTCCCCGTTCCACAGCAACGGCCGGGCGTGGAACAACACTTCATTGAAACCGGTCACGTAAAGGATCGGCAGATCGGGCTGCGTCCGTCGCAGCGACGCTGCTAACGTGTCGCCCGTCAGCTCGGGCATCACCACGTCGAGAACGGCGAGCTCGAACCGCTCGCCGGCCTCGGCGCGCGCTAGCGCATCAGTCGGACGGGTCAGTTCGACGACAACGTACCCTGCCAGGCGAAGCACTTGCGCGATTAACGCGGCCATCGCGGCATCGTCGTCGACGACGAGAATCCTGGGCGCGCCCATATACGCGACTTATCGCCTGATCCAAAGCCGGGCGATAGAGGGGATTTAGTTCATCGCCCGTTCATGGAAGCGACGATAGAGTACCTTCACCTTATATGGCACTCACGCGCCCCGTTCGATCGCCGATCCTCGCCAAAGCCTTCGCCTCGTTTACGCTGTCGCTGGCAGCGACGCTCGCAGTGGTCGACCCGGTATCCGCCCGGACCGCCCCGGGGCGCGTCCCGGGTGTCGAAACAGCGGTTCAAACAACTGGACGGCAGGCCGAATCCGGACGGGTCGTGGTCACCCTGGTCCTCGAAAGCGTTCGCATTCCAGCGGTCTCGGTCGTGCTCCGGAGCGTCGACCGCGGCGTGGCGGTTGGGACGACGACGAGCGATGCGATCGGCCAGGTGACGTTCCCCGACATTCCGGCCGGCCGCTACGTCGTCCGCGCGACGCGCGACGGGTTTGCGGATGCCGAATCGGCGCCGTTCACGGTCGAAGGTGGTTCTACAGAGCAAGTGCTGGTCGAGATGCGGCTGACGTTCGTCCGCGAAAGCGTTGACGTGATCGCTCCGGCCAACTCACCGACCGAAAGTCTGCAGCCGGTTGCGGTCAGCGATGTCCTTTCGGGCGCGAAGATGGACATCCAGCCGCTCGCCGGCGACGACTTTCAATCGCTCCTTACCGTGCTACCGGGCATCGTTCGAGGGCCCGAGGGCCGGCTGCGAGTCAAGGGCGGTGCTCCGACGAGCGGCGCACTGCAAATGAGCAGTGCCAGCTTGAACGATCCGTCAACCGGCGACTTCGATCTCGAGCTGCCAAGCGGTGCGGTTGAATCGGTCGAAGTGTTGTCGAACCCGTTTGCCGCCGAGTACGGCCGGTTCTCGACCAGCGTGACGCAAGTGCGTACGAAACGCGGCAGCAACGACTGGAAGGTGTCGCCCGACAATCTCATTCCAGGGTTCGGCAAGGGGTTCGCGTTCATCAACAAGTTCGAGCCGCGCCTGTCGATATCGGGGCCGATCAAGCGCGACAAGCTGCTGCTCGGCCAGTATCTGCAGTACCGCTACGTGCGAACGCCGGTGAAGAGCCTGCCAGGCGAACCACAGCTCGGATTGGACAGCTTCGACTCGTTCACGCGGCTCGACGCGGTGTTGTCGTCGCGCCATGCCCTCACCGGCGGCGTGATTTATTTTCCGCGCAAGATTGTCAATGCGACGCTCGCGACGTTCAGGCCTGAGGCAACGACGCCCAGCTTTACGCAGTCTGGATTTTCCGCTGGAGCCGTCGATCGGCTGATTGTCTCAGCGCACTCGATACTCGAGTCGACCGTTGCCTGGCGGCGGTTCGAAGTCGATCAGAAGACCAAGGGCGAAGCGCCGATGGTCTACGCGCCGCAGGGACAGAGCGGCAACTTCTTCAACCGCCAGGAGCGGAACGTTCACAGCGTGCAAATTGTCGAGGCGCTGACCTTTTCGATGGACGCGGCTGGCCAGCACGTCTTCAAGGCCGGCATGGACTTTCAGCACTCGGGCTTCGAGGGCGACACCTACAGCCAGCAGCTGGACGTGAGGCGCGTAGATGGATCCCTGGCCGAGCGGACGCTGTATTCGCCGCTCTTGACGCATCCCCACGTGAGCGGGACCGAATTCGCACTGTTCGTGCAGGATCGCTGGCGTGTCAACGACCGTCTGAACTTCGAACTGGGCGTACGATCCGACCGCGACGACGTCGTGGAGCAGGTCAATTACTCGCCCCGCGTGGGTGCCTCAGTGAGCGTTCTCCCTGAAGGGCGGGCCATCCTACGGGGCGGCTTCGGGAAATTCGCGGAACGCACACCGTTGACAGTCGGCGCGTTCACCGAGTACGACGTGCAGACCGTCACGCGGTTTGGCGTCGATGGCAGTCCGCTCGGCGCGCCGGTCACGTTCGCGCACATCGTCGATGGGTCATTGAAGACGCCGGAAAGCATCGTTCAGACGGCGGCGTGGGATCAGCGGTTCGGCCGCCGGTATTTCTTCAAGGCCGCCTACCTGCATCGCAACGGATCGCACGCGTACGTTCTGATCCCGGATCGTAACCTCGGCCAACTCGCGCTCTCGTCCACCGGCGAGTCGAAGTACTGGGAGTTCGAGACGACCGGGCGCTATCTGGCGAGCGAGCACCGGGATCTCACAGTCTCCTACGTACGCTCGCACAGTACACGCGACCTCAACGACTACGACCAGTTCTTTGGCAACTTCAGGAATCCGATCATCCGAGCGAACGATAACGCCATCAGTGCGACTGACGTACCCAATCGCGTCATCGTCCGCGGCAACGTCGGCCTGCCAGGCAAATGGGTGTTCGTACCGTTGTACGAGTGGCGTTCGGGTTTTCCGTGGTCAGCAGTCAACGAATTCCAGGATTTTGTCGGGCCACGCAACGAAACCGGCAGGCTGCCGTCGGTGAACAGCCTCGATTTCACGCTCGCGCGCCCGTGGCATTTCCGCAAGTATTCATTCACCGGCGGCATCAAGATCTACAACACCTTCAGCGCTGGAAACGAGCGCGACGTTCAGAACAACATCACTGCCCCCGACTACGGCACCTTCTACAACCCGATTCAGCGCTCGATCGGCTTCGTGCTGTCGGGCGGCAAATAAAACCCAGCGCCGACCATATTCTGGAACTATGACTTGATCACGATGAACCACGCCGCGACGATCGGGCCTTGCGGACCGCGACCACGTCCACCCGCCGCAGGTGGGGGCGCATCCGGCGCGGGAGGAGGAGCCGGACCGCGCTCCGGTTGGAAGAGATACACGTTGTGCGTCGTCGGATCGACGGTAATGGTCTTGGCGCCAGCGAAGGTCGGTACGGTCGAAACGACGCTGTACTTATCCGCCGAATCCTGATGGACGACCGTGACGTTGCCTTCGCCACCGTTGGGAATGTAAATCAGTTTCCTGGCGGGATCCCACCCCAGAGCGTCGACGCGCGTGCCGTTGGCGATGGACGCCACCACTTTGCCACTGCTCGCGTCCACGACCACCGAGGTTTTGCTGCAGCCGGAAAAGATGCGGTTCGTCGCTTTGTCGTAGGCAATGCCGGTCGGGCCGTCGCACGGCGCGAGCGGCCATGACGCCGTCGCCTTCCAGGTCTTGACGTCGATCACCTGAATCGTGTTCTTGCTCTCGTTGTTCACGAAGATATGGCCCTTGCCGTCAGCCGCTGCGCCTTCTGGCGCGGTATCTTCGAGTTCCACGGTCGCGACGATGTCGCCGGTCTGCGGATCGATTGCCGTCAGCGTACCAATCGGACGGCTGTGATTGGTCAGGATGATCTTGTCGTCCGGCTCGTCGTACATGATGCCGTCGAGGCCCGGCCCGACTTTGATCTGCTTGATCACGGCGAGCGTCTTCAGGTCGAACATCGTGACGGTCTGATCACCGCTGTTCGTGGTGAAACCGTGACCGGCCTTCGTGGAGAACCCCGCCCCGTGCACGCCCGGTGTATTCGGAATGTCCCCCACGACGCGCCCGGTGGCGCCGTCAACCACCATCATGTGCGTGGAGCGCGACACGAACACCCGTCCGGTAGCCTGCTCCACGGCGACGTAGTCGGTGCCGCCGTCGCCCTTGATGTCGAATTTCTCGACCTTGAACGTTTGTGCGCCGGCGCTCGGCGGGAGGGCCGCGGCCATCAAGCACAGCCCTACGACAATCAGAATGGATCGTGTCATTGGAACCTCAATTCGTGACGGAGTGCGAGTGTAAATGGGCGCTCATGAATGGACGATGAACTTGCTCGTCTGGCAGCTATCCCGATTGGATCAGTTGTCGCTTATGGCTGGGCGGCCAGGTGACAACTGAACTGCAGAAATCGAGGTTTTTCGCCGATTCGTCGTGGAATACGACCTGCACTTGTGAGGAGCATGCGCAACAATCTTTCGACAGCTCGTATCAGAAGTGTCTCAGCTGCTCTCCTGTTCAGCCTGGCGCTGGCGGCCTCGGCCGCTGGGTCTCAGCCTCAGGCGAGCCGCATCGACAACTTCGGCCGCGTCGACGCGGCGCTGTATCGCGGCGCCCAGCCGTCAGGCCAGGACTTCGTGGACCTCAAAGCGCTCGGCGTGAAGACGATTGTTGACTTGACCAGCGACGACACGGATCCGCACGAAAAAGCGGCGTCCGAAGCGGCTGGGATAACCTACGTGCGAATTCCAATGAATACGCACACGGTGCCGACCGCGGCGCAGCTCGAACAGTTCCTGAACATCGTTAACGATCCGGCGAGTCAGCCCGTGTATGTCCACTGCGTCGGCGGCCGTCACCGAACCGGCGTGATGACGGCGGCCTACCGGATGACGCATGAAGGCTGGACAGGCGAGCAGGCGTTTCGCGAGATGAAGGAATACAACTTCGGCGCCGATTTCCTGCATCCGGAGTTCAAAAAGTTCGTTTACAGCTTTCAGCCGAGTGTAACCGCCAAGGCCGCAGCGGCAACGTCGGCGACGATGGCGACCTCCACTGTGCAGCGTTAGCCAGATAGGTCGGACGGGGCCGAGAGCGGCAGCACGATGCTGAAGGTCGTTCCTCGGGGATCGCTCGCCTTCAGCGTCAGCGATCCGCCATGCGCCTCCGCGATCCAACGAGCGATTGGCAAGCCGAGGCCCGAGCCGCCGGCGCGGCGCGCCGGATCGAGCTGAACGAATCGATCGAAGATACGGTCGCGGTCGGAGTCGGGAATCACTGATCCTTCGTTGGTGACGTCAACCGTCAGACTGGAGCCGTTGACGGCGACGTCAATCGTCACACCCTGTCCGGCCGGAGTGTGCTGAACCGCGTTCCGCACGACGTTGAGGAGCATTCGTTGCAGCATTTCCTCATCGCCGTCGAACGACACCTCCGCCGGCAGCGGCGTGTTTACGACTACGCCCCGCTCGTTCGCGAGCAGCGCGACTGTCCGCGCGCAGTCGGCGACGATCTCGTCGACATATAAGGGTCCACGCTGAATCGGGTAGCCGCCGGCATCGGCACGCGCCAGGACGAGCATGTCGTCGACCAGCCGCGTCACGCGGCGGCCCTGGTCGCCGACAATCGAGAGCGCTTCGCGATACTCCTGCTCGTTGCGATGCTCTCTCTGCAGCGTCACGTCCGCTGCCGATCGAATCACCAAGACTGGCGTGCGCAGCTCGTGCGACGCGTCGGTCATGAACTGCCGCTGCGACTGAAGCGTCGCTCGCAGGCGCGCGACCAAGCCGTTGAAGGCACGCGCAAATTGACCGAGCTCATCGTCGCGATCGGATTGGCCGAGATCCTCGGCGCCGTCCGGCGAGATGTGCGCCGCGCGATCGGCCATCGCCGTCATCGGGCGGAGACCGACCGCGGCGAGCCAGAATCCGCCGATCGCCGCGAGGAGCACTGCGACCGGAATCGCGACCGCCATCGCCTCTTGCGACTCGTGTCGCTCGCGACGCACGTTGGTAAACGGTGTGCCGGCGACAACAATGAATGAGGAGTCGCCGACTGGTTCGCGGTGCGCGTACACCCGCCACGCCCCCTCGGGCGTGGTCGCGTTCCACGCGCGATCGTTGGCGCCGCCATCGGGAAGTGGAGACGGCAGCGAGAGGCCGTCCCAGGACGCAGCCAGCGTTCGACCGGTGCCGTCCAGGATGGCGATCGCGTGCGCGTGCGCGCCGATCATGTTAATCGCTTGCTGGGCAGGCGTCGGCTCCTTCTCGCCGATCTCTTCGTGCAGCACGCTGCTGAGCGTAGCGCAGAGATCCGCAAGCTCGCGATCGACGCGACGCAGGCCGATGCGTTCCTGCTGCCACAGCACCTGGACGCCGAACAGCGCGAGCACGGCGAGCAGTGTCAGAGCGTACCAAACGGTTAGACGAGCCCGGAGCGAGAGCGCTTTCACCGCGGCCTGTCGTCGATGACGAGCTGATACCCTTCGCCGCGCCGCGTGCGGATCAGCGATTCCGACCCGCCTGAATCGATCTTGCGGCGCAGCCGCTGCACGTAGACGTCGACGACGTTCGAGAGCGGATCGTAGTGATCGTCCCAGACGTGTTCGGCAATGTCGGCGCGGCTGACGACGTCGCCGGCGCGCCGCACCAGATACTCGAGCAGCGCGTATTCCTTCGCGGTAAGGATCAGGTCGCGCGTGCCGAATTGGACACGCCGGCTGCGCGTGTCGAGCGTCAGCGGACCGGCGGTCAATCGATTCGGCAGAATCGGCAGACGCCCGCGCCGGACGAGCGCGCGCAGCCGCGCGAGTAGTTCGCCGAACGCGAACGGTTTGACAAGGTAGTCGTCAGCGCCGCTGTCCAGGCCCTCGATCCGCGCCTGCACCGCGTCGCGCGCGGTCACCATCAGGATCGGAACCGGACAGCCGCTTTCACGAATCGTCCGGCAGACCGCCAGGCCGTCCTTGAGCGGCAGCATCACGTCGAGCAGGATGGCGTCGTAGTCGGTCGTGCCGGCCTGAAATAGTGCCGCCTCACCATCGGCGGCGACGTCGACGGCATACGCCTGTTCGCGCAGGCCTTTGGCCAGCAGATGCGCGGCGCTTGGTTCGTCTTCTACCAGGAGAATCCGCACGCTTCCGACACTATGCCACGACTGGCGTTCATGCTGGCGTCATCTGCCGCTGACTACACTGTCCTGAGAGGATTTACGCCGTGCCTGCCTTCATGAGATTCGGCGCCGCTGTCAGGTTGGGGCTCGGACTGGCGTCGCCGAGCGCGGCGGACCAGAAGATCGCGCGCAAGAATCTTCCGCCCAAAGTGGAATCGGAGCGCCAGGTGCGCGCTGACGGCAGCGCGGTCAAGTAGTGCTCGCGGTTCTGCTGGTCGTCGCACTGGCCCGCGGGTCGCCGGTGCAGGTGGACGCACAACGACCTGCGGGTCAGCCGGTGATCGGTGTCGCCGTCGACCCGACGGGGGCCGTCCTGCCGAATGCTCAGGTATCGCTGACACCGCTCTCGGGCGCTGCCACGCAGTCGACGACGACTGATGGAACAGGCACGTTCCGATTCGAAAGGGTTGTTCCTGGACGCTACGAAGTTCGGGTGACGTTCGAAGGCTTCCAGCCAACCACGCTTCGCATGACGGTCGGATCTCGACCGCCATCGGTGCGAGTCGTGCTGCCGCTGGCGGCGGTGACACAGGAAATCACGGTCAGCAACCAGACGCCGGAAGTGACCGCCAACGCGACAACGAACGCCGACGCGGTGACCTTCGACCAGAGTCTTCTCGAAAGCCTGCCGGTGTTCGACCAGGACTTGATCGGCACCCTGTCGCGGTTTCTGGATGCCGGCGCGCTCGGCAACGGCGGCGTGACGGTCGTCGTCAACGGCATGGAAGTGAGCGCATTGCGTGTGAGTGCCTCGGCGGTCCAGCAAATCAAGATTAATCAGGATCCGTATTCCGCCGAATATGCTCGGCCGGGACGCGGACGGATCGAGATCCTGACCAAGCCGGGCTCGGCCGAATATCACGGCGAGGCGAACCTCTTCTTCCGTGACGCGTCGTTCGACGCGAAGAATGCGTTCGCGACAACCAAGCCCGAGGACCGTAAGCACATCGTCGAAGGGGTTTACGGTGGACCGCTCGGCCATGGCGGGAAGACGTCGTTCTTCGTCTCAGGGCACGATCAATTGGAGGATCAGCAGGCATTCGTCTACGCAGCGGGTCTCGACGGTCCCATTCAGCAGACCGCGCCGCAGGGGAACCGTCAGACACTCATCGCTGGTAGCGTCACTCATCAATTGCGCGAAACGACGACAATCTCGATTCGGCCGAACTTTGAGTATGAGAGCGAGCAGAATCGCGGCGTCGGCGGCACTACGCTGGCCACGGCCGGTGTCAATTTCGAGCACCGGGAGGAACAGGTCACATACACGCAACAGACCGTCATCCACCCGACGCTGCTCGGCCAGATTCAAGTACTGTTCGGCCACGAGCGGGAACCGACGCTCAGCGTGTCGCCGGCGCGCGCCCTGCTGGTGGCGGGGGCGTTCACGGGCGGCGGTGCGCAGGCCGATCTGCTGCGCACTGAAACGCACATTCAGATGTCGTCCAGCCTCGCGTGGACTAGGGGCGCGCACCTGATTCAGACCGGATTCCAGCTGCCCGACTGGAGCCGTCGCGGCTTCTACGACCAGACGAATCGCGGCGGCACTTTCTACTTCGCCGGGCTGAACCTGTTCGCGGTCGGCCGACCCTATTCCTTCGTTCAGCAGCAAGGAAACGGCGACGTCGCGTTTCTCGAAAAGCAGGTTGGCGCTTACGTCAAGGATGACTGGCAGGTGAAGCCAGGGCTCACCGCGTCGGTCGGACTCCGCTACGATTGGCAGAATTATTTTCACGACACGAATAATTTCGCGCCTCGCGTGTCCGTCGCGTACGCACCGGGCAGCGGCAAAACCAACGTCTTTCGCGGAGGCGCCGGCTGGTTCAACGATCGCAGCGGCCCGGTGGCGATTGCGGACCTGCTGCACTATCAGCCCGGCGGGCTCGTCAAGTACGTGATCACCGATCCGACCTTCCCCGATCCTTACCAGGGCGGCACCGCGACCACGCAGCCTCCAAGTCTCGTGCAGCTCGCGCCCGACGTCCGGATTCCACGGACACTGCAGTACGGCGTGGGTGTCGATCATCAGCTGGCGAAGGCGACGACGATCTCGATCGGCTACACCGGCGCACGCGGCAAGCATCTGTTTCGATCGCGCGACATCAACGCGCCGTTGGCTCCGTTCTATCTGTCGCGACCCGAAGCCAGCTACGCTCAGATCCGGCAGATCGAATCGACCGGCCGTCAGCAAAGCGATTCAATCTCACTGACGATCCGTGGACGTCTGTCGAAATGGTTCAATGGTCAAGCCCAGTACGCACTGAGCCGCGCCGACAACGACACCAACGGTATCGGATGGTATCCGGCCAACGACTACGACCTCTCGGGTGAGTACGGCCGTGCGGATTTCGATCGGCGCCATCGGCTCGTCCTGCTCGGACGGCTGTCGCCCAAATCCATTGCGGACATCGGCGTCGGCCTGACGATGAATTCGGCCGGACCATATACCCAGTTCGTTGGACCCGACATCTACAACAACGCACGCGGCCGCGCCCGTCCGCCGGATGTGGGCCGCAACACGCTCGTCGCCGCGGGGTACGCGAGCCTCGACATCCGCGCTTCGCGTACGGTCACGCTTGCAAAGGGTCGAGCAAAAGCGCGCGCGTTAACGTTCGGCCTCGACGTGTTCAACCTGACCAACCGCGTCAACTATGGCGGCTTCGTCGGCACGATCGGCTCGCCGCTCTATCTCCAGCCGGTGAATGCGCGGGCGCCGCGGCAGTTGCAATTCTCGGTTCGATTCAAAAGCTGATTGCCGCGCCTATGGAACAACTGGGCCGGGCGCCGGAGCGCGTGTAACCGTCACCATCACGCCACCGCGAATCGGCGCTGGCAGCAATGTGAAGCTCTTGCGTCCGTGGCGCCCCACGACCGTCCAGCCCGAGGCCATCCCCAGCGCGGATCCAAACAGCACGTCGCTCAGAAAATGCCGATTGTCGTGCAGACGTGACGCAGCCACATAGCTGGCGATCACGAGAGTCGGCCAGGCGTTTCTGTAGCCGAAGTGCCGTTCGAGCACCGACGCGGCGGCGAACGTCCCGGACGCGTGGCCGGACGGAAACGAACAGCACTCTCCCGTCGGACGGTCGCGTTGCACGCTGACCTTGATGCCATACGTCAGCGCCGCGGCGACGAGCTCCGCTCGAATGAGATCGGCCCCGGTGTGCGAAACCTTGTTGGTCTTGCTTTCGGTGGGAGCCATGGCGTAGCGGCCGATCAGATACGTGCCGACTGCAGCGCCGCCTAGAACCCAGCCATTCCCGATCACTTTGCCCGCTGCGAAGAACCACTCGGCGGCGTCCGATCCCTGGAGGTGCGCGTTGACGGTGTCGTCAATTGGATGAGCCGCAGCGGCGGCAGCGCCGCCGATCGCGAGAATGACCCACGTGGACTTCCGGCGCGGAAACGACGCGAAATCTGACGCCGTGCCCCGGACGATCGCGCCGAAACCGGTGTCCGCGGGCTGTTCGGGCTTTTCTGGCTGTGACTGTTCTGCGGTCTCCGCGGCCCTGACCAGCGGCGACGACGTCAGTGGTTGATTCGTCTGCGCGAAAGCGTGAGGCGGGCTCAGCAGGCTCATCAGTGTGATCGCGCCCGCCGCACACGTCACAGACGTCACACCGTTATTGTCTGCGGGTGGCGCTAAACAAACAATAACGGCGTGAAACGACTGAACGACTACTTCACGCGAAACTCAAATCGCGATGCACGTGACCGTGAAGCCATCAACACGACCGTCGCACGATGGCCGACGCCCGCATCCAGCGCTGCGGCCTTATGGCAGCACGCGCGTCCAGACGAAGGGACCGAACGCGTTCGCGCTCGGCGCTGCGTTGACGCCGGGCGTGATCGTCAGGCGCAGCCATTCCAGCGGCTCCGTGCTGCCGTGCACCACGACGCGGTGGAAGTTCTCCACATCGTAGTGATCGGGGCTGCCCGGATGATTATTCCAGGCGTCCTGCGTGAACGTCGTGCTGTTCGGTAACGAATTGCAGGCAACCGTGTCAGCGCCCGCCTCGACTATACAGCCCTGCCCTTGCTTCAACGGGTTGTCGGAGCGGTAATGGTGAGAGTCTCCTTCGAAGACCAGGACTGGCTTGTGAAACGCCTGCGTGTGCGACGCAATGGCAGCGATGAACGTTTCGTAATTGGCGAGATGCGCAACCGGCTTATCGTCAAGGTCCCACATGTCCGCTTGCTGCTGGATCACGATGGCCTCAACAGCGTCATTCTGCGCCTGAGCAAACGCGGCATCGAGCCAGCGCAGATCCGCATCCGTCCGGTGCGCGATTTCGTCCGTCTGCTGCTGAGTGCGCGGCTTTCCGAACCAGTTGTCGGCGTCGTTGTTGGAACCGCCGGGAATGTTCAGCGTGACGAAGAGCACCTGCGACTGCTCCCACATGACGTTCTCGACGTACTGCCCGTCGGTCGGAAACGCTGCCGCGTCGTAGATCTGCGCTTGTGTCAACACGCGCTTCTTTCGGCCGCCAAGCGTGTAGCCGGGATTCGTGAAGAAGATCGTCCGGACGAGATCAAGATTCGCGGCCGGATTGCCGTCGGCGAAGTCGACGCCGAGACCGCCGCCTTCCTTCGCCTTGTGGCAGTCGGTCCATTCGTTGTCGCCCGGCGTGTAAATGAGCGGGTTCTTGAACGTGGTCCACATGTCGTAAATCTGGCGATCGTAGGCTTCCGTGCAGAATTGGCTTCCGGAGTGGATGTCGCCCACATGGAGTACGAGGTCGACTTTGGGGTCCGTGTTGATCGAGTCAATGAACGCCAGGGTTTTATCAGTCTGAGTCGTATCGGTCGGGCTCGTGCCGTACGGGGAATCGCCGTATACGGCGACCGTCAACGTGTTTTTCGAATTCGGATTGATGGGCGTGCCGTTCTGAGCCCCCACCACGGTGGAGGCGGCCACCACAGCAACTGCCACCCCGGAAATCGATCGTTTCTGCATTGTGCGCTCCTGGAATTCGACGGCACGTCCGATACTGGAATCGACGACCGCGAGGCTGATCTGTCAGCTAGACATAGTCCGACGAGTTAACGAATGCGCAACAGCGGAGCAACGAACAGGTAACATCGGGCTGACAGCGAGAGCGAACACTGATCATGACGAGTATCGACCGGGCGGACGTTCCACTCCGGGTCGGCCTGGGCTTTGCGGTCAGCGTGTTGGTCACGATCACCGTCGCAACCGTCAGCGGGATCACCTACTTCAATACGCGCGCCGCAATCATCGAGCAGACGAACCAGCGCGTCGACGCGCTCGTTCGCGAACTTGCGCAGCGGGTGGAAAACCATCTGGCTTCGGCGGTGCCGGCGATCGAGTTATCAAGAATGTTGCTGCGGGATTCGCTGGTGCCGGGCGATCTCGACGCACTCGCCCGCCAA
>Ga0207659_10000081_pt1 | contig 58985 bp, 56 predicted proteins | sample KBSM43metaG_FD_184330 | JGI IMG/M metagenome (GOLD analysis project Ga0207659, IMG submission 184330) | Miscanthus rhizosphere microbial communities from Kellogg Biological Station, Michigan, USA - KBS M4-3 metaG (SPAdes) (version 2) | ecosystem: Host-associated > Plants > Roots > Rhizosphere >...
TGAAGAAGTGCGCATAATGCCTTGATTTTACTAACACAGTAAGACTAGCCCAGCAGCTCGAACAGCGTGCGCGCGACCACCTTGGTCGCGCCGCGCAGATCCTCGAGCACGAGGTGCTCGTCGGCTCGCTTGGCATTCGATTCGAACACCGTGCGCGGGCCGGCGCCGTAGATCGCAGCCGGTACGCCCGCCTCGCCATACAGGCGCACGTCGGTGTAGAGCGGCGTTCCGGAGGTCGGGATCGGCTCGCCGAACACCGCCTCGCCGTGGCGCTGCAGCGCCTCGACCAGCGGGCGGTTGCCGGGCAGCGGCTTCAGGGCGTTGGCCAGCAGCAGCCGCTTGATCTCGACCTGGATTCCCGGGACCGCGTCGGCGGCTTCGGCGATGACCGCGCGGATCGTGGCCTCGACCTCGACCGGGTCTTCCTCCGGAATCATTCGGCGATCCAGCTTGAAGACGACCTTGCCCGGGACGACGTTGGTGTTGGTGCCGCCCTCGATGCGGCCGACGTTGAGGTAGGGATGCGTGATGCCCTCGACCTTCGACGTGACCTGGCGGTAGAGCGTGTTCTGCGCATACAGCGCGTTCAGGATCGCGACCGCACCTTGCAGCGCATCGATGCCGGTGCTCGGGATCGCGGCGTGCGCCATCTTGCCGTGCACCGTCACTTCCATCTGCAGGCAGCCGTTGTGTGCAGTGACGACCTGGTAGCTGAAGCCGGCGGCCAGCAGCAGGTCCGGCTTCGTCAGCCCGTGGCGGAGCAGCCAGCCCGGGCCGAGCTCGCCGCCGAATTCCTCGTCGTAGGTGAAGTGCAGCTCGACCGCGCCCTTCAGCGGCAGCTTCAGCGCCTCGAGCGCGCGCAACGCAAACGTGTAGGTCGCGAAGTCGCTCTTGCTGACCGCCGAGGCGCGGCCGTACAGCTTGCCGTCGGCGACTTCGCCGCCGTACGGGTCGTGGGTCCAGCCGTCGCCCGGCGGCACGACGTCGCCGTGCGCGTTGAGGGCGATCGTCGGGCCGTCGCCGTGGCGGCGGCGCACGATCAGGTTGGTCAGCGAGGCCAGCCCGTAGGCCGCGACCTCGTCGGCCGGTACGGGGTGCGACTCGGCGAGAAGGCCGAACTCGGCGAGCAGCTCGGCGGTGCGCTCCGCATGCGGCGCATTGCGGCCCGGCGGGGTGTCGGTCGGCACCTGCACCAGGGCCTGCAGGAAGCGGACTTCCTCGGCGAAGTGCGCGTCGACCCAGCGGTCGAGTTGTTCGTACGGAGTGGTCATGCGGTGTCGAGGAAGTCGGGTGCGCCTGTCAGCGGGCCGTGGCGGTGGCCACCTGGTCGAGCAGGCGGGCGAAGGCCTCGACTGCCAGCTGGATGTCGTCGTTGGTGCTCGATTCGAGCGGGTTGTGGCTGATGCCGGCGTTCTCGCCGCGCACGAACAGCATGCCCTGCGGCATCGCCTCGTGCAGCTTCATCGCATCGTGGCCGGCGCCGCTCGGCATCCGATGCGGCGGCAATCCGGTCGCATCGGCCGCGCTGGCCCAGTGCTGCTGCCATTCGGGCGCGCACGGCGCCGCGGCCGCGCGCATCGTCTCCTCGATCCGGTAGCTCAGGCCGCGCCGCTCGCAGATCGCGCGCAGCCGGTCGAGCACGTCGTTCGCGCAGGCGTCGCGCACCGGGTCGGTCGTCGAGCGGATGTCGAGCGTGAACTGGCAGCGGCCCGGGATCACGTTGGTGGAACCGTTCGGCACGTTGAGGATGCCCATCGTGCCGACCACGTTCGGGACCGCCGCGGCACGCTCCTCGACGTACAGCGCGAGCTCGGCGACCGCCGTCGCGGCGTCGCGGCGGCTGTCCATCGGCGTGGTACCGGCGTGGCTTGCCATGCCGATCACCTCGCCGGCGTAGCGCACGCCGCCGTTGATCGACGTGACGACGGCGAGCGGCAGGTCGAGCGCGTTGAGGACCGGGCCCTGCTCGATGTGCAGCTCGACAAAGCCGAGGTAGCGCGCCGGATCGCGCCGCAGCGACGGGATGTCCTCGCTTCGCAGCCCCGCATTTTTCATTGCGTCGCGCATCGTGATGCCGTCGGCGTCCTTCTGGTCGAGCCAGGCCGGGTCGAAGTGGCCGACCAGCGCGCCGGAGCCGAGGAACGTCGCCTTGTAGCGCTGGCCTTCCTCTTCGGAGAAACCGACGACCTCGAAGTCGTACGGCAGGCGGCGGCCGGCGCGGTGCAATTCGCGCACGCAGGCCATCGGCGCGAGGATGCCGAGCCGGCCGTCGTACTTGCCGCCGTTGCGCACGGTGTCGTAATGAGAGCCGGTCAGCAGGCGCTTCGCACCGCGGTCGGTGCCGCGATAGACACCGACGACGTTGCCGACCGCATCGATCGACACCTCGTCGAAGCCGCATTCATCGCGCATCCACCCAACCAGCTGCGCCGCGCAGGCGCGGTGCGCGTCGGTCAGGTACGTGACCGTGAGCTGGCCCAGTTCGGCGTAGCCCGGGTCGGTGTGGCGGGCGAGCGATTCGGCCCAGTCCCAGACGAGGTTGCCGAGCTCCGGCGTCACGCTGAACTTGTCGTCGAGGCGGAGCTCGGCGATGCGGTGGATGTTGCGCAGGCACTCGGCCAGCTCGAAGTCGGGATGGCCGGCGAGGCGGCGCTCGAAGGTCGCGATGATCTGTTGCCTGTTCAACCCGGCGCCGCGCGGGCCGCGCACCGCCAGCACGAACGGCCAGCCGAACTTGGTGTTGTAGTCGGCGTTGAGCTTCTGGATCAACGCGAATTCGTCCGGCGTGCAGTCGGTCAGGCCGGCGCGGCCCTGCTCGTTGGTCGACTCGGCGGTCAGGCTCTGGGTGACCATCGCCTTGCCGGCCAGCTCCGGGTGGGCGCGCACCAGCGCGATCTGCGTGTCGCGCGGGCTGCCGCGCACGACCTCGACGAGGGCGCGCTTCAGTGCGGCGAGGCTCTTGAACGGTCGCGCATCGGCGGCTTGCGCCGCGATCCACGGCGAGTGCTCGTAGGTGCCGTCGAGCAGCGCGGTGAATTCGTCGCGCGAGGCGGCGTTCAATCGATCGAGCGTCAGGACAACAGCCATCGGAAGAACCTCAAAGGGTCACGCGAATCGTCTTGACCAGCGGGGCGAGGGCCGTCACCTGGTCGCGCACGAACGCGTTGAATTGCGCCGGTGTGCCCGGCGTGGTGGAGACGCCGAGCTCGAGCAGGCGCTGCTTGATCTCGGGCTGGGCGAGCACTTCGTTCATCGCCGTGTTCAGGCGGGTGACCAGGTCGGTCGGCATCTTGGCCGGACCGGTCAGGCCGAAGAAGTTGTCGAGCACGAGCTTGCGGTAGCCGGCCTCGACGACGGTCGGCACGTCGGGCACGAGCGGCGAGCGCTGCAGCGACGTCACGGCGAGCGGGCGGATCTGGCCGCTCTTGAAGAACGGCACGAACGCGGTCACGACGTCGATGCCGATCGGGATCACGCCGGCAATCAGGTCGGTCGTCATCGGCGCGCCGCCGCGGTATGGCACGTGGCCCATCTTGACGCCCATCGTGCGCACCATCAGCTCGCCGAAGATGTGGCCGATCGATGCCGGCCCGCCCGAGCCGAACTGCAGTTGCCCCGACTTGCGCGCGGCGTTCTCGAGGTCGACCAGCGTGTTGATGCCGCTCGCCGGATTGGCCATCACGACGCAGGGCGCCGAGCCGATCGATGCGATGTGCGTGAAGTCGACCAGCGGGTCGTACGGTTGCTTCTCGAGCGCGAACGGGCCGATCGAGATCGGCGTCGAGTTCGACAGCATCAGCGTGTAGCCGTCGGCCGGCGACTGGACCACGGCGCTGCCACCGACGCTGCCGCCAGCACCCGGCCGGTTGTCGACGATCACCGCCTGGCCGAGCTTCTTGGCGAGCTGCTCGCCGACGACCCGAGCGACGATGTCGCTGGCGCCGCCGGCCGCGAACGTCACGACGATCTTGATCGTCTTCTCCGGGTAGGCCGCGAACGCCGGGAAGGCGAGGGCGGCGGCACCGGCGCCGGCGAACTGGAGGACACGGCGTCGCGAAACGCCGGTGCGGACATGCTGTGCAAAGGCGAGGGTGGCGAGCTTCGTCATGACGGATCCTTGGATGAGATCAGGGGGTGGAAATCCGTCGACGCAAAGGTCAGGCCAGCGCCGTGGCGGGCGCCGGGTGGACCTGCATCCAATGGCGTGCGATGTCGATCCGGCGCGTGATCCAGACCCGGTCGAGCGCCTGCACGTGGTCGAGGAAGCGCTGCAGCGCGCGAAACCGCCCCGGCCGGCCGAGCAGCCGGCAGTGCATCCCGATCGACAGCATCTTCGGCGCTTCGTCGCCTTCTGCGTACAGCACGTCGAACGCGTCCTTCAGGTAGGCGTAGAAGTGGTCGCCGGTGTTGAAGCCCTGTGGCGACGCGAAGCGCATGTCGTTGGTGTCGAGCGTGTAGGGGACGATCAGGCGCTGCAAGGTGGTGCCGTCGGACTTCTCGACCGGCATCCAGAACGGCAGGTCGTCGCCGTAGTAGTCGCTGTCGTAGTCGTAGCCGCCGTGGTCGGCGACCAGCCGCTTGGTGTTCGGGCTGTCGCGGCCGGTGTACCAGCCGAGCGGCCAGGCGCCGCCGGTCAGCTCGCGGATGATGCGCGTGCCGGTCTCGATGTGCGCTCGCTCCTCGGCCTCGGCCATGTGCTGGTGGTGGATCCAGCGCCAGCCGTGGCAGGCGATCTCGTGGCCCTGGTCGACGAAGGCCTGCGTCAGCTCGGGATGGCGCTGAAGTGCCATCGCCACGCCGAACACGGTGAGCGGCAAACCACGCCGCTCGAACTCGCGCAGGATCCGCCAAGCGCCGACCCGCGATCCGTACTCGTACATCGACTCCATCGACAGGTGGCGGGTTTCGAATGCCTGCGCGCCGACGATCTCGGACAGGAACGTCTCGGACGCGGCATCGCCGTGCAGCACGCAATTCTCGCCGCCTTCTTCGTAATTGAGGACGAACTGCAGCGCGACCCGAGCCTGGCCCGGCCACTGCGCATGCGGCGGGTTGCGGCCGTAGCCGACGAGGTCGCGTGGATAGTCGCGGGTCATCATGCTCGGGGTTCCGTCCGGTCGATGCCGCGCCGAGCGGCTCGGGCATGCGATGTCATGGTGCGAGCGCCGCTTCGAGATCGTGCCCGCGCGGGTCGAGGCGCAGGTTGCGCTCGACGTGCTGCAGGTGCTCTTCCATCAGCCGGACGGCCGCGCGGACATCGCGCTTCTCGAGCGCATCGACGATCGCGACATGCTCGGCGAACGAATGCTCGGCCGAGTGCGCCGACTGGTACATCAGCGCGATCAGCGACGAACGCGAGACGAGCTCGGCGAGGATGCCAGCGAGCACCTCGTTACCGAGCATGCGCGCGAGGACGACGTGGAAGTCGGCGAGCAGGCGGGTCCGGCCCGGCACATCGGTGCGGCGGACCGCCGCCTCCTCATCGCGAAGATGGCTGCGCAACTCCACGATCTGCGCCTTGCTGAGCTCGGTGGCGGCGCGCCGCACCATCGCGCCTTCGAGCAGGTGGCGCGTCTCGAAGACCTGGCGCGCCTCCTCGACGCTCGGCTCGGCGACACGCGCGCCGCGTGCCGGCTCGAGCGTGATCAGCTTGTCGCGGCTGAGCTGGTTGAGCGCCTGGCGGACGAGGGTGCGCGAGACCTTGAAGATGTCGGCGATCTTCTGCTCGGCCAGCTTGGTGCCAGGCATCAGTCGACGTTCGACGATCGCCGCAGTGATCGAGTCGGCGATGCGTTGCGTCGCATTGGCGCTGCTGCCGTCGGCGGCGCCGCTGCTACGAGCAGCCGTCGGCCGGCCGACCGCGCCGGCGCGTGCCGCGGCCGGCCGGGTCGGCGTCTTGATCACCTGCAATCTCGTCGCGGGTCGGGGCATCGAAGGAACCGGGTTTGCAAAACAAGCCTTGCCTTGTGCCGCAAAGTGTATACACTTTTGACGGAACATCAAGCCTTTATTCGGTGGCGCCTTTCGCGCCGCCTCCAACGGGGAATCGACATGGGAACCTTGACGACGCACGTGCTCGACACGGCGAACGGCGTGCCGGCGGCCGGGATGGCCGCGAAGCTGTATCGGATCGGCAGCGACGGATCGGCCAGCCTGCTGAAGGCGATGACACTCGATGCCGACGGCCGTGCCGACGGGCCGCTGCTGGCCGGCGACGAGTTCCAGGCCGGGCGCTATCGCCTGGTGTTTGCGGTGGGCGACTACTTCCGGCGCGGCGGCGCTGAGCTCGCCGATCCGCCGTTTCTCGACGAGGTGGCGCTCGACTTCGGCCTCGCATCGATGGGCCAGCACTACCACGTGCCGCTGCTCGCCAGCCCGTGGTCGTACTCGACGTACCGCGGCAGCTGACGCACGGAGCTTCGGCGAATGCTCGGGATAACCCGTATGCGATAAGTCGCAAAAGTGTATACACTTTGCCGCGTCGCCGCGGAGCCCGGCAGCTTCATAAGCCGGTTGCGACGTCTCCACCTTACAGAGCCCGCCGTGGTAAGGGATGGCACTGGCCGGCTTCTTGCTGAGCCATGCGAACACCGACGGACCGAAGGCCATGGAAGCGTATCTCCTCGACTGGGTCAACCTGCTGCTGCGCTGGACCCACGTCATCGTCGCGATCGCCTGGATCGGCTCGTCGTTCTATTTCGTCTTCCTCGACTTCAGCCTGAAGAAGCCGACCGACCCGGCGCTCATCGCGAAGGGCGTCGACGGCGAGTTGTGGGCGGTCCACGGCGGCGGCTTCTACAACCCGCAGAAGTACCTGGTCGCGCCGAAGTCGCTGCCCGACCACCTGCACTGGTTCTACTGGGAGAGCTACTGGACCTGGATGTCCGGCTTCGCGCTCTTCCTGGTGCTGTACCTGTTCAACGCGAGCACATTCCTGATCGACAAGAACGTGCACGACTGGTCGCCGGCTGCTGCGGTCACGGCGGCGCTCGCGTTTCTCGCCGCCTTCTGGTTCGTCTACGACGCGATCTGCCGGATCTTCGCGCAGCGCGAACGCGGCGACCTGATCGTCGGCGTGCTGGTCTTCGGGTTCGTCGTCGTCGCGTCCTGGCTCGCCTGTCACTTCTTCGCCGGCCGGGCCGCGTTCCTGATGGCCGGCGCGATGATCGCCACGGCGATGAGCGCGAACGTGTTCTTCTGGATCATTCCGGGCCAGCGCACGGTGATCGCGCAGATGAAGGCGGGTCAGCCGGTCGACCCGGTCCACGGCCAGCGCGCCAAGCAGCGCAGCGTGCACAACACCTACTTCACGCTGCCGGTGCTGGTCGCGATGCTGTCCAACCACTACGGCTGGCTGTACCAAGGCCGCGACAACTGGATCGTGCTGGTCCTGCTGATGCTCGCCGGTGCGCTGATCCGGCATTCGTTCGTCGCCCGCCACAAGGCGCTGGTCGCCGGCAAGCGGGTCCCGTGGGAGTACGCGGTCGCGGGCACGCTGCTGATCGTCGGACTCGCGATCTGGCGCGCGCCGGCGCCAGTCCCGAAGACCGCCGCATCGACCGCGCCGGTCACGATGGCCGAGGTCAAGGCGGTCGTCGACCAGCGCTGCGTGCTCTGCCACAACGCCGAGACCCAGCAGAAGAACGTCGCGCTGCACACGCCCGCGCTGATCAAGTCGCATGCCCAGGCGATGTACCAGCAGGTCGTCGTGCTGAAGCTGATGCCGCTCGGCAATGCGACGCAGATGATCGACGCCGAGCGGGCGCTGATCAAGCGCTGGTTCGAGGCCGGCGCACCCGAGCGCTGATCCTCACAGGCAGCCGCACTCGCTGCCCGCCTCTACACAAGGAATGCCATGACTACGACCACCCTTCCGGCCGACGCGAACTCGCACGGCGTCGACGAGATGCTGCCGGCGCCGCGCCTGGCCGCGCTCGGCCTGCAGCACGTGCTCGTGATGTACGCCGGCGCCGTCGCGGTGCCGCTGATCGTCGGCCGCGCGCTCAAGCTCGGGCCCGAGCAGGTCGCGCTCCTCATTTCTGCCGACCTGTTCTGCTGCGGCCTCGTCACGCTGATCCAGTCGTTCGGCCTCGGCCGCTGGTTCGGCATCCGCCTGCCGGTGATGATGGGCGTGACCTTTGCATCGGTCGGTCCGATGGTCGCGATGGCGAATGCGATGCCGGGCGTCGATGGCGCGCGTGCGATCTTCGGGGCGATCATCGGCGCCGGCATCGTGTCGATCCTGATCGCGCCGTTCGTGAGCCGGATGCTGCGCTTCTTTCCGCCTGTCGTGACCGGCACGATCATCGCCATCATCGGCATCAGCCTGATGCGCGTCGGCATCGGCTGGGCGATGGGCGGTCCGCCCAATCTCGCGCAGAGCGTCGACGTGCCGAAGCTGGTCGCCATGGTCGACGGTGCGAAGGCCGCGGCGGCGGCGCTTCCAGCTTCGGGCGCCGCCTCGGCGCCGTTGCGCCTCGGCCCGGTGCCGATGCTCGACAACGCCGGCTACGCCGCCCTTGACAACATGGCGATCTCGGCGTTCGTGCTGGTCGTCATCCTGCTCATCTCGCGCTATGCGCGCGGCTTCCTCGCCAACGTGTCGGTCCTGATCGGGATCGTCGCCGGCTGCGTGCTCGCCGTCGGTCTCGGCAAGATGTCGTTCGACAAGGTCGGCAAGGCGCCCTGGCTCGACGTCATCACGCCGTTCGCCTTCGGCGCGCCGACCTTCGATGCCGTGATGATCCTGACGATGACGCTGGTGATGATCGTCGTGATGATCGAGTCGACCGGCATGTTCCTCGCGCTCTCCGAGATCACCGGCAAGCGGATCACCCGGCCCGATCTCGCCGCGGGCTTGCGCACCGACGGCCTCGGTACGCTGATCGGCGGCATCTTCAACACGTTCCCGTACACCAGCTTCTCGCAGAACGTCGGCCTGGTCGGCGTGACCGGCGTGCGCAGCCGCTTCGTCTGCGTGGCCGCCGGCATCATCATGATCGTGCTTGGCCTGGTGCCGAAGATGGGCGCGCTGGTCGAGTCGGTCCCGCAGTTCGTGCTCGGCGGCGCGGGCCTCGTGATGTTCGGCATGGTCGCGGCGACCGGCATTCGCATCCTCGCCAACGTCGACTTCAAGACCAACCGGCACAACCTCTACATCGTCGCGATCTCGATCGGCGTCGGCATGATCCCGCTGGTCGCGCCGCGCTGGAGCCAGCAGATGCCGAAGGGCCTGCACCCGCTGCTCGAGTCCGGCATTCTGCTGACGGCGCTTGCCGCGGTGCTGCTCAACATCTATTTCAACGGCGCACGCGGCACCGCCGACGAGGCGGTCGAGTCGGCCAAGCTGGCTGAAGCGCACTGAGCGGCGGGCGGCACGCCGCCTGCATCGCGCCGAGCCGATCGGCGCGCCACGGCGCTGCGTGATCAGCGCTTGGCGAGTTCTGCGATCAGCGCAGCGGCAGCGGCTTGCCTTCCGACGACGACGGCGCGGTGACGCCGAGCAACGCGGCGAGCGTCGGCGCGATGTCGGCGACCTCGACGCGCTGATCGACTTTCGCCGCCTTGATCCAGCGCGGCCCGTACATCAGGATCGGCACGTGGGTGTCGTACGGGTGCGGCGAGCCGTGCGTCGCGTTCGCGGTGCTCGACGTGAACATCCAGTTCGGCTTCAGCGCAAACGGGATGTCGCCGGAAACATCCGGATGCCATGACTTCTCGATCGCATCGAAGAACGGTGCGCCCGTACGGCTGCGTTTCGTCATCTCGGTGCGCGTGTAGGCGACGGCGATACCGGGCTCTGCGAGCAGGGCGGTGCGCGCCGCCTCGGCGACCGTATCGAAGTCGAGCCCCTTCTGAGCGATCAGCTTCTTGTCGAGGACGATCGCGGACGCGGAGACGAAGAGCGCAAGCTTTGGCGTCGCGAAGCGCTTCTCGAGCTCGGCGCTGACGCGGTTCGCCAGCTGACTCGCGCTGATGCGGTCGGCGTCGAGGCCGCGCGCGCGGCTGACTTCGGGTGCTGGCATGAAGCCGTGATCGGCGGTCAGGACCGCGATGTAGTTGTCCTTGCCGACGGTCGCGTCGAGGTGGCGGAAGAAGTCCTGGAACATCTGGTCCAGCTTCAGCAGGTGGTCGTGCGACAGTCGCGACTCGGCGCTCCAGGCGTGGTTGATGTAGTCGTGGCCCGACAGGCTCACGCTCAGGATGTCGGGTGCGTCGTCCTGGCCGAGCTTCTCGCCGGCGATCGCGGCACGCGCGAACGCCAGCGACAGCTCGTCGACGAACGGGCTGCGCAGCAGGCTGTTGTAGAACACCGTGCCGGGTTTCTCGGCCGTGCCGCCCATCGTCATCGGCAGCTTGCCGGGGAAGGTCCCGAACCACGGTTGGCCGTCGGCCAGCGACTGGCCATAAGCGCCGTCGGCCAGCGTCGGCTTCCAGTCAACCTTGAAGTACTTGTCCGACGGCTTCGCGGCGTTGAAGGCCTCGACCCAGTCGGGGTGCTGCGGCATGTAGAACGTGCTCGACGCGAAGCCGCCGGTCTGCGTCATGTACATGTAGGCGGTGCCGGTCTTGCCCGCCGGCAGGATCGCGCCGCGGTCCTTGCCCGAGATGCCGATCACCTTCGACTGCGGATTGACGCGCCTCAGCACGTCGCCGACGGTTTCGGCGCGCAGGTTCTTCGGGCTCGTGCCGTCGAGCTTCTTGGTCTCGTTGCCGATGTAGGTGGCGCTCGGGTCGCCGGTGCAATACGTCAGTTCCCCGGTCGCCGGGTCGCGCCATTCGTTGCCGATGATGCCGCTGCGATGCGAATAGGCGCCGGTCAGCATCGTCGCGTGGCCGGCCGCGGTCACGGTGAACGCGTAGCCGTAGTGCGCATCGGCGAACCACGTCCCGCGGTCGAGGAAGCGCGCCAGGCCGTCGGGTGCGAGCTGGTCGCGGTAGCCGGTGACCTGCCGCATCGGCAGGCCGTCGACGACCAGGAAGACGACGAGCTTCGGCTTCGGTGGCGGCGTCGACGACGGCGTCGCGCAGGAGGACAGCAGGGCGGCGAGCGCAACGGCGCCGGCCAGGTAGCTCAAGGTGTGCAGGGGGTTCTTCATCGGCGCACGATAGGTCGAACGATCGCCGCGCCCCATCGGGTGTCACCCCGATGGCGACGCCGCGCTGATGCCGTCGTCGGCTTCAGTTACCGGATCGCGCCGTCGTCGGCGTCAATCCGCGGATCGCGCCGTGGTCGGCGCCACGCGTGGCGCGCGCCGTCGTTCGCCGTCAGTCGGGCTTGATCTTGGCCCGCGCGATCACCGGCTTCCAGCGCGCCTGCTCGGTCGCGATGAACGCGGCGAACTCGGCCGGCGTCGAGCCCACCGCGATCGCCGCATCGGCCGACAGCCGCTCGACCGAGCCGGGTTCCTTGACGGCCTTGGCCGCCGCGGCAGCGAGCTTCTCAGCGGCAGGCGCTGCCATCGAGCTCGGCGCGAGCAGGCCGTACCACTGCGTCATCTCGAAGTTCGGAAAGCCCTGCTCGGCGACCGTCGGCACGTCGGGCAGTTGCGCGATCCGCTGCGCCGAGCCGGTTGCGATGCAGCGCAGCTTGCCGGTCTTGATGAACTGCAGCACCGCGGGCGCGCCGACCGCTGCGGCGTCGAGCCGGCCGCCGAGCAGATCGGTCAGCTGCGGGCCGGTGCCGCGGTACGGCACGTGCAGCACGAAGGTGCCGCTCGCCGCCTTCAGGTACTCGAACGCAAGGTGGCCGGCGCTGCCGTTGCCGGCCGAGCCGTAGTTCAGCGCACCCGGCTTCGACTTCGCGAGTGCGACGAACTCCTTCATGTCCTTGGCCGGCAGGTCGGGTCGCACGACATAGAGGCTCGGCACCTTCGCGAGCAGCGAGAGCGGCTTGAAGTCCTTGTTCGGGTCGTACGGCAGTTTCGCGAAGATGTACGGGTTGACGGCCAGGGTGCCGATGTGGCCGAGGATCACCGTGTGCTGGTCCGACGCCGCGGCGGCATCGGCCATCGCGACGTTGCCCGCACCGCCCGGCTTGTTGTCGACGTAGACGCTCTGGCCGAGCGACTTGGTCAGCTCGGCGGCGACCGCACGGGCGACGATCTCCGAGCTGCCGCCGGGCGCGAACGGCACGATGAAGCGAACCGGCTTGCTTGGCCACGCCTGTGCGTGCGCCCGCCAGGGCACGAAACCGCAGACGGCGGCGGCAGAGGCGGCAAGCAGGGCGTCGCGGCGGGTCTGGCAGAGGGTCATGGCGGTCCTCGCAGGGGTCGGTGGCAGGCGGACGGATAGTAGACTGAGCCGAAGCGGCCGGCCGTTCAGCGCGCAACTCGCCGGGCGATCTTCCACGCAGCGATTCAAGCCGTTCTTCTTCGATGGATCTCGCATGCAAGCCGACCAGAACGAACTGATCACCCGCATCGGCCCGGGCACCGACGGTGGTGCGCTGATGCGCCACTACTGGCAGCCGGTCGCGCTGCTCGACGAGTTCGATGCGCGCCTCGATCCGCGCCTTGCGCATCGGCCGGTCAAAGCGGTCCGCGTGCTCGGCCAGGACCTCGTGCTGTTCCGCGACGAGGCCGGCCGCTACGGCCTGCTCGACCGCGCCTGCCCGCACCGTGGCGCCGACCTCTCGTTCGGCCGCCTCGAGCCGGAAGGCCTGCGCTGCCCGTTCCACGGCTGGAAGTTCGATGCGTCCGGGCAGTGTCTCGAGACGCCGGCCGAGCCGCTCGGCTCGCAGCTGTGCACCCGCATCCGCCAGCGCAGCTACCCGGTGCGTGAGCAGTCGGGCGTGCTGTTCGCGTGGCTCGGCCCCGAAGATTCGACGCCGCCGGCGTTGCCCGCGTTCGACTGCTTCCAGGCGCCGGACAGCCACAGCTTCGCGTTCAAGGGCCTCTGGCATTGCAACTGGCTGCAGGCGTTCGAGGTCGGCATCGATCCGGCGCATCCGTCGTTCCTGCACCGCTACCTCGCCGACGAGTCGATGGACGATGCCTACGGCCGCCAGTTCCGCGCCGCGAGCGCCGGCGACGTCGCCGGCGAGCGCTGGCCGATGACGCGCGTGATGCGCGAATTCTTCCGGCCCGAGATCCGCTTCGAGGCGGTCGCCGACGGTCTGCTGCGGCTGACGACCTTGCGACCCATGACCGACGCGCTGACCCATGTGCGCGTTACCCATGCGGCGTTCCCGGCGACGTTCGTGATCCCGCTCTCCGAGACCATCACGATCACGCAGATGCACGTGCCCGTCGACGACACGCACACCTACTGGTACAGCTTCTTCACGAGCTTCGCCGAGCCGCTCGACAAGGACGCGATGCGCAACCAGCGCCTCGCCTGCGTGACCTTGCCCGACTACGCGCCGAAGAGTGGCCGCCACAACCAGTGGGGCTTCAACCCGGAGGAGCAGCGCACCCGCACGTACCTCGGCATGGGCGAGGACGACATCAACCTGCACGACCAGTGGGCGGTCGAGAGCATGGGCCCTGTCCAGGACCGCACGAAGGAACACCTCGGCACCAGCGACAAGGTGATCATGGCGAACCGCCGCACCTTGCTGAAGGCGATCGAGACGGTGCGCGCCGGCGGGCCTCCGCCGATGGCGCTGAGCGCCGACGAGGCGGAACGATTGACCGGCCCCGACACGATCGACTGCATAGCGCCGGCCGACGGCTGGGACCGGCACTGGACGCAGGCCGCAGCCGCCAAGCGGGCTGGCGCGACCTGGCTGGCGGCCGAGCAAGGCGTTGTCGATCCGAAGGCTCGTTCCACCACGCCGGCCGAGGCCGGTTGATGGCATCGTTCGCGGCGCGCTGCGGCGTCGACGAGACGTCGCTCGCATCGCTGCAGGCCGACGTCGCACGCTCGATCGAGGCGCACGGCATCGACCTGGTCCGCATCGGCTGGTGCGACCTGCACGGCGTGCTGCGCGGCAAGTCGCTGGTCGCCGCCGGCGTGGCTGGCGCGCTGCGCAGCGGCGTCGGCATGGTCAGCACCATCCTGCTGAAGGACACCTCCGATCGCACCGCCTATCGCGTGTTCGAGCCGGGAGGCGCCGACGCGCTGCCCGGCTTCGGCTTCGCGAACAACCTGCTGCTGCTGCCCGATCCGGCCAGCTTCCGCGTGCTGCCGTGGGCGCCGGCGACCGGCTGGCTGCGGGCGCAGGCCTGGTTCGAGGACGGCACGCCGGTCGCGCTCGACACCCGGCGCGTGCTGCAGCAGGCGCTCGCGCGGCTCGAGGGCGCCGGCTTCGGGTTGCGCTGCGGCCTCGAGGTCGAGTTCCACATCTACCGGCTGCGCGATGACACCGACCCGTCGCTCGACCCGGCGCGCGCCGCGTGGCCGGGCGAGCCGCCGTCGATGACGATGATCCATCCCGGCTACAACCTGCTCGCCGAGAACTGGGCCGACATGGCCGACGAGCCGCTGCGCATCGTTCAGCGCACCGCGCAAGGCCTCGGCCTTCCGCTGAGCTCGCTCGAGATCGAGCTCGGCCCGAGCCAGGTCGAGGCGGTCTTTGCGCCGACCGATGCGCTGACCGCCGCCGATCAGATGGTGCTGTTCCGCAACGGCGTGCGGCAGGCGCTGCGTCGTGCCGGCTACCACGCGAGCTTCGTCTGCCGGCCGCCGTTTCCGAACGGGATGGCGAGCGGCTGGCACCTGCACCAATCGCTGGTGGAGCAAGCGACGGGCCACAACGCGTTCTGCCGCGACGCGCCGGCGCCCGGCACGACACCGGACGACGCTGGCCATACCTTGTCCGACGTCGGTGCCGCGTATCTGGCCGGGCTGCTCGCTCACGGCCGCGGGATGGCGGCGTTCTGCACGCCGACGATCAACGGCTTCGGCCGCTTTCGTCCGAACGCGATGGCGCCGCAGGCGGTGATCTGGGGCCGCGACAACCGCGGCGCGATGCTGCGCGTGCTCGGCAGCGCCGGCGACCCGGCCACCCGGATCGAGAATCGGATCGGCGAACCGGCGGCGAATCCGTATCTCTACATGGCGGCGCAGATTCACGCCGGCCTCGACGGCATCGAGCGCGGGCTTGCGGCCGGCCCGGCGACGACGGCGCCCTATGCCGGCAGCGACGCGTTGCTGCCGACCAGCCTCGGTGAAGGCCTCGACGCGCTCAACGCCGATACCGAGCTGGCGCGGGCGTTCGGCCCCGATGTCGTCGACTGGTTCGTGCGCGTCAAGCGCGCCGAGCTGCTGCGCCACGACCAGGCCGACGACAAGGAAGCTTGGCAGGCGCGTGAGTACTTCAGCCGCTTCTGATTGAGATGGCCATCACCGTCCACCTGATCGAGCCCGACGGTCGGCGCCACGCCGTGACCGGCCGCGCCGGCCAGTCGCTGATGAAGGCGGCGACGTCGGCCGGCATCGACGGCATCGCCGCCGACTGCGGCGGCTGCATGACCTGCGCGACCTGCCATGTCATCGTCGACCCGGCGTGGACCGAGCGCCTGCCGGCCGCCTCGGCCGATGAGGACGCGATGCTCGACACGACTGCGGTGCCGCGCCAGCCGACCAGCCGGCTGAGCTGCCAGATCGCCCTCGACGACAGCCTCGACGGCCTCGTGGCGGGTCTACCCGAAAGCCAGTACTGATTCGGCCGGGCGATACTTCGTTTCCCGCCGCCGCGAACAACAACAAGGCCGACCTTGCGACTGCTCGAGATGCTCGCCAAGCTGTGCGCGATCGCTGCCGGCGTGCTGCTCACCGTCGTTACGTTGATGACCTGCGTGAGCCTGCTCGGGCGCAACCTGATCGGCGCGACGATCGTCGGCGACTTCGAGCTCTCGGGCGCGGCGGCCGGCGCGGCGATCGCGCTCTTCATGCCGTGGTGCCAGTACCAGCGCGGCAACATCATCGTCGACTTCTTCACCGCCAAGTCGGGCGAGCGCGCGATCGCCGGCCTCGACCGATTCGGCGCGTTGCTGCTCGGCCTGACGATGGCGCTGCTGGCCTGGCGCACCACACTCGGCGGCATCAACGCCTGGAAGTCGGGCTCCGGGACGATGCTGATCGGCTTTCCGGAGTGGATCGTCTACGTCGGCATGGTGCCGCCGCTGGCACTGACCGCGGTGATCGGCATCGCGCAGGCCGTGCGTGGGTTCCCGCCGCCGGCGGCGGAATGAAGACACCATGAGCCCGCTCGCGATCACCGCGGTGATCTTCGCGCTGATGCTCGTGCTGATGGCGCTGCGCACGCCGATCGCGGTCGCGATGTTCGTCGCCGGCTCGGTCGGCTACGTCGCGCAGGCCGGCTGGCTGCCGTTCGCGAACTTCCTCAACGCGCAGGCGTTCGCTCGCTTCGCGAGCTACGACCTGTCGGTGATCCCGCTCTTCATCCTGATGGGCAACTTCGCGTCGCAGGGTGGCATCTCGAAGGCGCTGTTTGAGTTCGCGAGCGTCGTGATGGGGCGCTTTCGCGGCGGCCTGGCGATGGCGGCGGTGCTCGCCTCGGGCGCGTTCGGGGCGATCTGCGGCTCGTCGGTTGCGACCGCGGCGACGATCACGTCGGTCGCGCTGCCCGAGATGCGCCGACACGGCTACTCGGGGCGGCTCGCGACCGGCACCTTGGCCGCCGGGGGCACGCTCGGCATCCTGATCCCGCCGTCGGTGCCGCTCGTGATCTACGCGATCCTCGCCGAGCAGAACATCGCGAAGCTGTTCGCCGCGGCGATGGTGCCCGGCGTCATCGCGATGGTCGGCTACATGATCGCGATCGCGATCTACGTGCGGGTCGTTCCGGGCCAGGCGCCGACCGGCGACGAGGTTCGCGCGAAGCTGACCTTGAAGCTGATCGGCGGCATCGCGCCAATCGCGATCATCTTCCTGATCGTCTTCGGCGGCATCTACGGCGGCAAGTTCACGCCGACCGAAGGCGCCGCCGTCGGTGCCGCCGCGACCTTCGTCGCCGCGCTGCTGAAGCGCGAGATCACCTGGCCGAAGTTCAAGCACTGCTTCTACGCGACCGCCGAGGCGTCGGCGATGATCTTTCTGATCTTCATCGGCGCCGATCTGATGAACTCGGCGCTCGCGCTGACCCAGGTGCCGGCCCAGCTCGCGAGCGTCGTCAAGTCGTGGGGCCTGTCGCCGCTGATGGTCGTCGTCGCGATCATGCTGTTCTACGTCGTCCTCGGCGCGGTGATGGACGAGCTGTCGATGATCCTGCTGACGATCCCGATCTTCTTTCCGATGATCATGGGGCTCGACTTCGGCATGCCGAAGGAATCGGTCGCGATCTGGTTCGGCATCATGGTGCTGATGACGGTCGGCTTCGGCCTGCTGGCGCCGCCGGTCGGGCTGAACGTCTACGTCGTCAACGGCATGGCCAAGGATGTGCCGATCGCCGAGAGCTACCGCGGCGTCATGCCGTTCCTGATCAGCGACACGGTTCGCACCATCATCCTGCTGCTCTTCCCTTCGATCTCGCTCTGGCTGGTGAAGTACATCGGCTAGGGCAAATCGCGAGGCGCGTGCGCGCGATTCCCGCTACCTTGGCGCCTTGCGCCCTCATCCTGGAGTTCAACAACCATGAAACGCCGTTCCCTCCTCCAAGGCGCCGCCGCCACGATGCTCGGCGCGCCGGCCCTGTCGGGCCTGGCCCAACAGACGGTGACCCTGAAGTTCCACACCTTCATGGCGCCGCAGTCGAACGTCTGGCTGTCGATGCACAAGCCGTGGATGGACAAGGTCGAGAAGGACTCTGCCGGCCGCATCAAGTTCGAGGCCTACCCGGCGATGCAGCTCGGCGGCACGCCGGTCCAGCTGTACGACCAGGCGCGCGACGGCGTCGTCGACGTGGTGTGGACCTTGCCGGGCAACACCGCCGGCCGCTTTCCGCGGGTCGAGGTGTTCGAGCTGCCGTTCATCATGACGAACGCCGAGGCGACCTCGAAGGCGTACTGGGAGTACATCCAGACGATGGCGCCCGACGAGTTCAAGGAAACCCAGGTCATCGCGCTGCAGGTCCACGGGCCGGGCATGTTCCACACCGCCGCCAAGCAGATCAAGTCGCCGGCCGATCTGAAGGGCATGAAGGTGCGTGGCCCGACCCGCCAGGTGACCAAGCTGCTCGGCGCACTCGGCGCGACGCCGGTCGGCATGCCGCTGCCGCAGATCCCGGACGCGCTGTCGAAGGGCACGATCGAAGGCTGCGTGATCCCGTGGGAAGTGGTGCCGTCGGTCAAGGTGCACGAGCTGACGAAGTTCCACACCGAGTTCCCGGCCAGCGGCCCGGCGCTCTACACCACGACCTTCGTGATGGCGATGAACAAGGCCAAGTACGAAGGCCTCGCGCCCGACCTGAAGAAGGTGATCGACGCCAATTCGGGAATGGCGACCTCGGCCTGGCTCGGCAAGACCCAGCAGGGCAACGATCCGGTCGGCAAGAAGCCGGCGGTTGATCGCGGCAACACGATCTACACGCTGAGCGACACCGAGGCGAAGGAGTTCATCAAGGTGTCGCAGGCGATCGACGACGAGTGGGTCGCCGAGATGAACAAGCGCAGCTTCGATGGCAAGAAGCTGCTCGAGACGGCGCGCGCGCTGATCGCGAAGCACAGCAAGGGCTGACGGATCGTCGTCCGACACCGCTTGCCGGGGTTGGACGACCCGATCGCGATGCCGCGGCATCGAGACTGCGCCATGGCCTCGCCCCGCAACACCCGCCTGCTCGCCGGCATCGTCGCCGCGCCGTTCGTCGTCGCCGCGCTCTACGCCGCCTTCCGGTTCACGCAAGCGGCCGCGCTGGCCCGCCGCAGCGAGCCGCTGCAGATCGCGCCGACAGAACCGAAGAAGCGCCTGCTGATCGTCGGCGACAGCACCGGTGTCGGCACCGGCGCCAGCACGCCGCAGACCAGCCTGGCCGGACTGATCGCGGCCGAGCATCCGAACCTCGCGATCGTCAACCGGTCGGCCGACGGCGCGACGGTCGACCGCATCGCCGCCCAGCTCGAAGGCGGCGGCCGCTTCGATGCAGTGCTGATCCTCGGCGGCGGCAACGACATGATCCGGATGGCCGGCGCCGATGCGCTGCGCGCTGCCCTGTCGCGGGTGCTGTTCCTGGCGCGTGCCCGCAGCGACAACGTGGTGCTGATGCCGTCCGGCAACGTCGGCAATGCGCCGTTCTTCCTGTGGCCCTGGTCGGCGCTGATGACGCAGCGCTCGCGCGTGCTGCACGCGGTCGCCCGGCAGGCGGCGGCCGCCAACGGGGCGACCTACGTCGGCCTTTTCAAGGAGCGCTCGGCCGATCCGTTCGCGCAGGAGCCGCGGCGCTTGCTGGCGGCCGACCGGCTCCATCCGAGCGACGCGGGCTACGCGCTCTGGCATCGCGAGCTGTTGACGCAGTCGAACCTGTCCGGCGTGCTGCGCTGAGGCCGGCGCGGGCCGTCCGGCTCGCGCATACTTGTTGGTTCTTTGTTCCGTTCGACCGAGGAGCCGACCATGTCCCTACGCATCAACGACGTTGCCCCTGACTTCACCGCGGAGACGACCCAGGGCCCGATCCAGTTCCACCAGTGGATCGGCGACCAGTGGGCGATCCTGTTCTCGCACCCGAAGGATTTCACGCCGGTGTGCACCACCGAGCTCGGCTACATGGCGCGCATCGAGCCCGAGTTCACGAAGCGCAATGCGAAGCTGATTGGCCTGTCGGTCGACCCGGTCGCCCAGCACAGCAAGTGGGCCAAGGACATCGAGGAAACGCAGGGCGTGGCGGTCAAGTACCCGATGATCGGCGACCCGGAACTGAAGGTTGCGAAGCTCTACAACATGCTGCCGGCCGAGGAGCCGGGCACATCGGACGGCCGCACCGCCGCGAACAACGCAACCGTGCGCTCGGTCTTCATCATCGGCCCCGACAAGAAGATCAAGCTGATGCTGACCTACCCGATGACGACCGGCCGCAACTTCGACGAGATCCTGCGCGTGCTCGACTCGATGCAGTTGACGCAGGCGCACAAGGTGGCGACGCCGGTGAACTGGAAGCAGGGCGAGGACGTGATCATCGCCGGCTCGGTCAGCGACGAGGATGCGAAGAAGATCTGGCCCGAGGGCTGGAAGGCGCCGAAGCCGTACCTGCGCATCGTCAAGCAGCCGGGTCGCTAGCGCGGCCTCTCGTCGACGCGAGCCGACCGGTCGAGAGGCACGGCGCGCTCAGGGCGCCGGCTCGACGCCTGCAGCGGTGAACAGCCGCTGGCTCTCCGGCTTCGCGAGGTGGGCGAGCAGCGCGCGCGCTGCCTCGGAGCGGGTGCCAGCCGCTGGTAGTGCCGCGGCGTAGACGGTGTAGGCCTGCAGCCCCGGCGGCAGCGGGCCGACCAGGCGCAGGCCGCGCTCCTTGAACAGCAGGATCTCGGTCAGCGCGCCGAAGCCGATCTCGCGCCCGCGGCCCTGCAGCAGGTGTTCCATCACCGCGGCGCCGTCGCGCGGCCGCTGCGCCTTCGACGCGACCTGCGCCTCGATGTCCATCCGGCGCAGCATCTCCTCGATCAACAAGCCGGTCGAGGCGCGGTTGTAGACGACAGAGTCGGCCTCGAGGATCGCGCGCTTCACGCTGTCGGCGTCGCCGATCGCGGGCACCGGCGCATCCGGCCGGATCGCGACGCCGAGGCCGACCCGACCGACTGTCACCCGCTCGCTGCCGACCTTGCCGGCTTGCGCGTAGCGCTCGAGCCGGGCCGCCGGCGCGATCACGACATCCCACGCCTCGCCGGCCTCGACACGCTGTTCGATCTGCGGCGCCGCGTTGAAGGTGAGCCGCACGGTGTGTCCGGTCGCGCTCTGGAACGCCGCGAGCACCGGCTTCAGTCCGGGCTCGACCGCGCCGCCGCCCAGCACGCTGATCTCGGCCGCGCGCAGCGGTGCCGCGAGCGCAAGCGTCAGCAAGAACAGGAGGCGGAAGCGGTGGGCGAGCGGCATGGTGCGGGCTAGAAGAAGTCGCACGCAGTTTGACCGATCGGCAGCAGAACGGGCCGGCAAACCAACCCCAAGGGTTTGTCCCGGGGGCAGGATTCGAATCCTTGACTACATTGTTGTATACAAGCTTGTGGTCCAAGGGTTGGATCTCTTCACCAGGAGTCGTTGCCATGCCTCGCTTCTTGCGCTCACTCTTCGGCCAGGTCATCCTGGCGCTGGTCGTCGGTGTCATCGTCGGCCTGTGGTGGCCGGAGACCGCGGTCAAGCTGAAGCCGCTCGGCGACGGCTTCATCAAGCTGATCAAGATGATCATCCCGGTGATCGTGTTCTGCGTCGTGGTGCACGGCATCGCCGGAGCCGGCGACCTGAAGCGCGTCGGTCGGGTCGGCGTCAAGGCGCTGATCTACTTCGAGGTGCTGACCACGGTGGCGCTGTCGCTCGGCCTGCTGCTCGCATTCGTGTTCGAGCCCGGTGTCGGTATGAACGTCGACCCGAAGGCGCTCGATCCGAAGGCGATGGGCGCGTACGCCGAGAACGCGAGCAAGCTCACTGGCGGTGGCACGGTCGACTTCCTGATGAAGCTCATCCCGACCACCGTGGTCGACGCGTTCGCGCGCGGCGACGTGCTGCAGGTGCTGTTGTTCGCGGTGCTGTTCGGTTGTGCGTTGGCGCTGCTCGGCGACAAAGGTCAGCGGGTCACCGCGCTCATCGACGACGTCGCCCATGCGCTCTTCAAGACGATGGGCCTGCTGATCAAGCTCGCGCCGCTCGGCGTCTTGGGCGCGATCGCGTTCACGGTCGGCAAGTACGGCATCGGCTCGTTGAAGCAGCTCGGCATGCTGGTCGTGCTGTTCTACGGCGCTGTCGCCTTCTTCGTCGTCGTCGTCTTGGGTGCGGTGATGCGCTTCTCGGGGTTCAGCCTGTTCAAGTTGCTGGCTTACCTGCGTGAGGAGCTGGCGATCGTCTTCGCCACCACCTCGTCCGACAGCGTGCTGCCGCAGATCATGGCGAAGCTGCGCCGGATGGGCGTGCGCGATTCGACCGTCGGCCTCGTGATCCCGACCGGCTACTCGTTCAACCTCGACGCGTTCTCGATCTACATCACGTTGGCCGCGGTGTTCATCGCGCAGGCCACCAACACGCCGATCTCGATGGCCGACCTGCTCACGATCCTCGCGATCTCGCTGGTCACGTCGAAGGGCGCCCATGGCGTGCCGGGCTCGGCTATCGTCGTGCTGGCCGCGACCTTGCAGGCGATCCCGGCCATCCCGGCGATCGGCCTCGTGCTGGTGCTGTCGGTCGACTGGTTCATGGGCATCGCGCGCGCACTCGGCAACCTGATCGGCAATTGTGTCGCGACGGTCGCAATCGCCGCCTGGGAGGGCGACATCGACCGCGAGCGCGCGCATGCGGTGCTCGACGGGCGGTTCGTCGCACCGATCGACGAGGTGCCCGAAGAGCTGCCGGTCGCCGTGCCGCGGCCGGCCTGACGTTGCAGCGAGAATCGGCGCCGCCGTCCGCATCTTCCCATGACCAGTCAAGTTGAAATCGCCCAGCGCGTCGTCGAAGCGATCCTCGCCCGCAAGCTGAGCCCGGGCGAGCGCCTCGGCGAACAGGAGCTCGCCGACCTGTTCGGCGTCAGCCGCACGCTGGTGCGCGAGGCGTTGATGCAGTTGCAGGCGCGCGGCTTCGTCGAGGTGCGCTCGCGCAAGGGCTGGTATGTCGTCGAGCCGTCGTTCGCCCAGGCCCGCGACGCGTTCTCGGCGCGCCGGGTCATCGAGACCGGCCTGCTGCGCGAAGCCGGCCAGCCGCTGCAGACCGTGATCCGCCGGCTGCGTGGGCACATCGCCGACGAGCGCGCGGCGATCGACAGCGGCGACGCGGCCACGCGCACGTTCCTGCTCGCCGACTTCCACGTCTGCCTCGCCGACTGCCTCGGCAACCGGCTGCTGACCGACGTGATTCGTGACCTGACGGCGCGCACGACGCTGGTCGCGTCGCTCTACCAGTCGACCCACGATGCGCAGCAGTCATGCGACGACCACGCGCGCATCGTCGCGGCCCTCGCCGCGGGTGAGTTGGAGACGGCGCAGCGCCTGATGGCCGAGCACATCGGCAGCGTGCAAGAGTCGCTGACCGAGTCGTCGGCCGCTTCCGGAGACGCGCGCGAACGGTTGCGCGCAACGTTGGCGCCGATTGCGCCGCCGGCCCCGGCGGTGGCCGCCGCGCCCGCCCGAGTCCGGGCGAACGGGCGCCGCCGCGCGGGCGGCTAGCCCTCCGCGGGCCGCTTCGGCGGCTGCGCGGCGAGCAGCGCAGCGAGGTTCAGCGCCGGATAGACGACCTTGCTGTACGAGCTGCGCAGCTCCGGCGCAAGCGTCGCATCGATGAGGATCTTTGCGATCACGCCGTCGTCATCCGCCGATGGGTGCAGCTCGTTGCCCAGCGTGCCGGCGATCACCGAGACGTCACGATCCCAGCGCACGCGGGTCGAGAGCGCCCACAGCACGTCGGTCGGATTGAAGATGTTCACGTCGGCATCGACGACGACGACGACGCTGATGTTGACGTGCGAGTTGAGCGCCGCGATCGCGACGTTGCGAGGCTCGCCCGGCTTCGGCTTGTCCATCGCAATCAGCGCGAGGAAGCCCGATGCGTACGGCGGCAGCAGCACGTCACGGACCCGAGGCGAGGCGGCGAGCGCGAGCTGCTTCAGCTTCGGCTCGCGGGTTACCGCGGTGCCGAGCAGCAGGTGCTCGAACGACGCGCCGGCGATCGTCTCGAAGATCGGATGGCGCCGGTGGGTGATCGCCATGACGCGGCCGACGCACTGCTTCGCGACGCCCGAGTAGTGACCGGTGTACTCGGCCATCGGTCCCTCTTCCTCGCGTTCGTTGGCGAGGATCTCGCACTCGAGCACGATTTCGGCCGTCGCCGGCACGAGCAGGTCGCAGGTCTTCGCGCGCACCGTCTCCATCGGCCGGCCGCGCAGCGCGCCGGCGATCTCGTACTCGTCGCCGTCGTAGCGGAACGCCGCGGCGATCATCAGCACCGGATCGACGCCGAGCGCGACGCAGAACGGCAGGTTGTTGCCACGTGCCTCGGCGGTCTCGAAGAATTCGCGCAGGTGGCGCCACTGATTCAGGTTGACCCCGATGCGGTCCGGGCCCTTGACCTGGAGCCGCACGTACGAGAGGTTCTGCCGCCCGGACACCGGGTCGCGCCCGATGACCACGCCGCCGTTGATGAACGGGCCGCCGTCGAGCGGCGCATGCACCGGCACCGGCAACCGGCCGAGGTCGACCGGCTCCATCGAGACCTGCTGGCACGGCGCCGGGTGCTGAACTTCGATGAAGGGTTGCGGCGCATGCGTCGCGGCTTCGAGCCGCGCACCCAGCTCGTCACGGCTGCAGCCGACCGCGAGCGCAATGCGCTCGTGCGAGCCGAGCAGGCCGCCGACCACCGGGATGCTCGAGCCCTTGACGTCGTGGAACCAGGTGGCTCGTCCGTCCTGTTCGCACGCCTTCAGGATCGCGCCGAGCTCATGGACCCGATCGACCGGTGCGGTGATGTCGTGGATTGCGCCATGGCGGCCGAGCAGGTCGAGAAAGCTTCTGAGGTCGTCGATCGCGTCCATGGACGGTGCTCCGCTGCCGGGTCAGCGCGACTCTAAGCGCGCGCTTGCCGGCCGCTCTCCATTTATCGAAACGTCCGATCGATATATGCGATTCGGCGCGGCGACCTGGAGCGCCGCCGTGGAACCATGACACACGCGCCCGCTGCGGCTGCTCGAGGTTCCGATGGCTCCAGGTTCCGTTTCGACATTCGCCCGCATCCTCGTCGTCGCCGCACTGGCCTTGCTGTTCGGCGGCAATGTCCGGGCGCAGGACAAGGTGGTGGTCATCACGAACTGGTTCGCGCAGGCCGAGCACGGCGGCATCTACCAGGCGCTCGCCAGCGGGCTCTACAAGAAGCACGGCCTCGATGTCACCGTGAAGATGGGCGGGCCGCAGGTCAACGCGATCCAGCTGCTCGCGGCCGACCAGGCCGACTTCATCATGAACCGCGATTTCGCGGTGCTGCAGGGCGTCTCGAAGGGACTGCCGCTGGTCACGGTGCTCGCGCCGATGCAGTTCGACGCCCAGGGCCTGTTGACGCACGATGACGTGCCGAACCTGGCGTCGTTGAAGGACAAGACGATCCTGATCGCGAGCACCGCACATCTGTACTGGTGGCCGTGGCTGAAGAAGAAGTACGGCTACACCGATGCGCAGACCCGCCCATACACCGGGAACCTCCAGCCGTTCTTCGCCGACAACAACGTCGTGCAGCAGGCCTTCCCGACATCGGAGCCGTACCAGGTCGCCCAGAAGGGCATGAAGTACCGGTTCTTCCCGTTCGCCGCCGAAGGCTATCCGCCGTATCACGGCGCGCTGGTCACGATGCAGAAGACGATCGACGCGAAGCCCGACATGGTCGCCCGCTTCGTTCGCGCGACCGCCGAAGGCTGGAAGAGCTTCCTCGCCGATCCGGCCCCAGCCGCCGTGCTGATCAAGCGCGAGAACCCGAACATGACCGACGGCGAGATTGCGTTCGCGGTGCAGAAGCTGAAGGACTCGCAGGCGGTGACCGGTGGCGATGCCGCGCAGCTCGGCATCGGCGCAATGACCGAGGCGCGCTGGAAGAAGAACTTCGACTTCATGGTCGAGTCGGGGCTGCTGAGCCCGTCGACCGAATGGCGCAAGGCCTACACGACGCGCTTCATCGACGATCTGAAGGTGATGCCATAGCGATCGCAGCGTCTGGCCGTCGCGTCGCCTGAAACGCGCACGTCATTCGCTGGTCAGCTCGAGCGGCCGCTTCAGCAGCATGTCGCGAAAGTTCTGTGCGGCCGGCGAGAGCGACCGGTCGGCGTGGAACAGCAGCGAGATCTCGCGCTTGACGACCGGCTTGCTGATCTTCTTGACGGTCAGGCCGAGCGCCTCGGCGAGCTTGGTCACTGCCGTCGTCAGCACACCGATGCCGAGCCCGCCTTCGACCATGCCGACGATCGTCAGCGGCAGCGCGACCTCGTAGCTGCGCGTCAACGTGATGCCCTCGCGGGCGAGCGCGAAGTCGAGCTGGTCGCGCACCGGATTGCCGGGGGTCGGGCCGATGATCGGCACGCCGACGAGGTCGGCCCAGGTCAGCTCGCGCTTGCGTGCCATCGGATGCCCGGGCGGCAGCACCGCGATGAAGGTGTCGGTGCCGAGCGGCCTTGTCGCGAGGTCGTGGCGCTGGCCAGCATCGGTGCCGATGCCGAAGTCGACTTCGCCGCCGCGCACCAGCTCCGGCACCTCGTCCTGCGCGACGTCGAACAGCGTCACGGTGACCCCCGGGTACTCGGCGTTGAAGCGGCGGATGAAGCGCGGCACCAGCAGCGCGGCCTGCAGTGACGACGCGGCGACCGAGACCCGGCCGCGGCCGAGCGTCTTCAGCTGGCTCGAGCTGCCGAGCACGCTGTCGAGATCGGCCATCGCCTTGCGCGCGAGCGGCAGGATCTCGGCGCCGGCCAGAGTGAGCTTCAGCATCCGGGTGTGGCGATCGAACAGGCGCAGGCCCAGATTGGTCTCGAGCTCGCGCACCAGGGTGCTGACCGACGACTGGGAAAGACCGAGCTTGTCGGCGGCGCGCGTGAAGTGCTCAGCTTCCGCCACGGCAATGAATGCACGCAGTTGGCGGAGCGTCACATTCATGTGCATGGGCGATGAATTTATATGATTTGACCCGTTCACCGATTGTAAGAGAGGTGCAATTATCGATTCCGTCGAGTCGTTGAAGCCTTGTCGCTACAGGGTGCAACGATAGATCCAGCGGTCAACCGGGAGCCCCACATGACCCCTCGCAGCCAAAGCCTTCGCGTCGCCGCCCGCCTGCTGATCGGTGCCCTTGCGCTCGGCCTCGCCGGCATCGCGCAGGCGCAGGACAAGCTGGTGGTGCTGACGACCTGGTTCGCGCAGGCCGAGCACGGCGGGCTCTACCAGGCCGCGGTGACTGGCATCTACAAGAAGCACGGCCTCGACGTCACCGTCAAGTCCGGCGGCCCGCAGGTCAACGGCATCCAGCTGCTGCTCGCCGGCCAGGCCGACTTCATCATGAACTACGACTTCGCGGTCCTGCAGGGCGTCGAGCGCGGCCTGCCGCTCGTCACCGTCGCGGCGCCGTTCCAGTTCGACCTGCAGGGCGTGATGGCGCACGAGGATGTCAAGACGCTCGGCGGCCTGAAGGACAAGACGATCCTCGTTGCCGGCACCGGTACGACCTACTGGTGGCCATGGCTGAAGGCCAAGTACGGCTACACCGACGCGCAGATGCGGCCGTACACGTTCAACCTGCAGCCGTTCTTCGCCGATCCGAACATCGCGCAGCAGGCGTTCGCCTCGTCGGAGCCGTACCAGGCGCAGCAGAAGGGCGTGAAGGCGAACTTCCTGCTGCTGGCCGATGACGGCTACCCGCCTTACACGCAGGCGATGACGACGACGCAGGACACTGTCGCGAAGAAGCCGGAGATGGTTGCCCGTTTCGTGAAGGCGACCATCGAAGGCTGGAAGAGCTTCATGGAGAACCCGGCGCCGGCCATCGAGGAGATCAAGAAGGCCAACCCCAACATGACCGACGGCCAGATCGCCTACGGCATGCAGAAGCTGCGCGATTTGAAGGTCGTCTCGGGCGGCGACGCCGCGAAGATGGGCATCGGCATCATGACCGACGAGCGCTGGAAGAAGACCGCCGACTTCATGGTCGCGTCAGGCCTGCTGAAGCCCACGACCGACTACAAGAAGGCGTACACGACGCAGTTCGTCAAGGATCTGAAGATCATGCCGTGACGGGCACCGAACCGTTCTCGACGACGCGCAGAATTCAAGGAGACGGCCGGTGAAACGTGAAATGGACATGTCCGCCCTCGGCGCAGCCGCGGCTGGCGCTCACGAGCGCAGCCGCCAGGTGGTGCTGCACGCCGATCGGGTCGAGAAGACCTACCCGAACGGCACCCACGCGCTCGACGCGGCGACGATGAGCATCCGGCGCGGCGAGTTCGTCTCGCTGCTCGGCCCGTCGGGCTGCGGCAAGAGCACCTTGCTGAAGATGTTCGCCGGCCTCGAGACGCCGTCGGGCGGCAAGGTGGCCTGGTGCAACGAGCAGGGCCAGTCGATGAGCGAGCCCGGCCGCTCGATGGCGATGGTGTTCCAGGAAGCGACCTTGATGCCGTGGGCGCGCGTCGCCGAGAACGCGCGCCTGCCGCTCGACCTCGCAAACGTGCCGCGTGCGCAGAGCGATGCCCGGGTCCGCGAGGCGCTGCAGCTGGTCGGCCTCGACCAGTTCGCCAACGTCTATCCGCGTGAGCTCTCGGGCGGCATGCAGATGCGCGCGTCGATCGCCCGAGCATTGGCGGTCGAGCCCAACCTGCTGCTGATGGACGAGCCGTTCGGCGCGCTCGACGAATTCACCCGCAACCGGCTCGACAGCGATCTGCGCCGGCTCTGGTCGGCGCGCGGCTTCACCGTCGTCTTCGTGACCCACAGCATCTACGAGGCGGTGTTCCTGTCGAGCCGCGTCATCGTGATGGCGGCGCGGCCCGGACGCGTGATCGCCGACGTGCCGATCGACGGCCCGGCCGAGCGCGGCGAGGACTTCCGCGTCTCGGCGCCGTTCATCGAGTACTGCCGCGTGCTGTCCGAGCACCTGGGTCGCGCCAACCGCGGCGAGCGCTGAAGCGGCGCCAACGCTCTACCGATCGGCACCTGCCGTTCCTGATCGCCAACGAGGGTTTCGAGATGAACCGACTGATGAGCCATCCCGGCGCGGTGCGCGTCCTCGCGCCGACCCTCCTCGGCATCGTGCTGCTGCTGACCTGGCAGATTGTCTGCAAGGTGCTCGCGGTGCCGGTCTACCTGGTGCCGATGCCGACCGACATCTTCGACACGCTGGTGCAGGACTGGACCCTGCTGACCTCGGCGCTGATGATGACCTTGAAGATCACCTTCCTCGCGTTCGGGCTGTCGGTCGTGCTGGGCGTGCTCGCCGCGTTCCTGTTCGTGCAGAGCCGCATCCTCGAGGTCAGCCTGTTTCCGTACGCAATCATCCTGCAGGTCACGCCGATCGTCGCAATCGCGCCGCTGATCATCATCTGGGTCAAGAGCCCGCTGCCGGCGATGGTGATCTGCGCGACGATGGTCGCGGTCTTCCCGATCATCTCGAACACGATCCTCGGCCTGCGCAGCGTCAACCCGGGCCTCGTCAACCTGTTCAAGCTGAACCACGCGACGCGCTGGCAGATGCTGCGCCGCCTGCGCGTGCCGAGCGCGCTGCCGTACTTCTTCGGTGGCCTGCGCATTTCGAGCGGCCTCGCGTTGATCGGTGCGGTCGTCGCGGAGTTCGTTGCGGGCACCGGCGGCACCAGCTCGGGCCTCGCGTACCAGATCCTGCAGGCGGGCTTTCAGCTCAACATCCCGCGCCTGTTCGCCGCGCTGTTCCTGATCACCGTGACCGGCATCCTGCTGTTCGTCGCGATGGCGATGCTGTCGAAGTGGGCGCTCGGCGGCTGGCATGAAAGCGAGATGAATTGAGCGCCGTCACGGCGCGGCGTGAGCCGCAGCGCGATGCGACGGGCTCGTGTCTGCTGATCCGCAATGCCGGCCATGTAATGACCGGCATCGCCGGTGCCGGCGCGCGCAGCAGCGCAACCGATCTGCGCATCGCCGACGGCATGATCACCGAGATGGGCCGCGGGCTGGCACCGCTGCCGGGCGAGCGCGCGCTCGACGCGACCGGCTGCGTCGTCTACCCGGGCTGGGTCAACACGCACCACCACCTGTTCCAGTCGCTGCTGAAGGGCGTGCCGGCCGGCATCGATGCGACCCTGACGCCGTGGCTGAAGGCGGTGCCGTATGCGCACCGCGGCGGCTTCGACGAGGCGACCCTGCGGCTCGCCGCGCGCATCGGCCTCGTCGAGTTGATGCTGTCGGGCTGCACGACGGTCGCCGACCACCACTACATCTACTACCCCGGCATGGGCTTCGATCCGTCCGAAGCACTGTTCGACGAGGCCGAGAAGCTCGGCGTCCGCTTCATGCTGCTGCGCGGCGGCGCGACGCAGACGCGCGACGCCGAAGCCGGCGCGCCGGCGCACCTGCGGCCGGAATCGCTCGACGCGATGCTCGGCGCGGTCGAGGCCGACGCGCACCGCTACCACCAGCGCGGACCGCGCGCCCGCACCCGTGTCGCGATGGCGCCGACCACGGTGACGATCTCGCTGAAGACGGGCGAGGCGAAGGCGGTCGCGCGCGCCGCGCGCGCGATCGGCGTGCCGCTGCACTCGCACCTGTCCGAGACGGTCAGCTACATCGAGCATTGCCGCGCTGCTTTCGGCATGTTGCCGCTCGAGTACGCGGCCGAGCAGGAGTGGCTGGGGCCGGACGTCTGGTTCGCCCACCTCGTCCATCTCGCGCCGTCGGAGATGCAACTGCTCGCCGACACCCAGACCGGCATCGCCCACTGCCCGCAGAGCAACGGCCGCCTCGGCAGCGGCGTCGCGCCGGTGCCGGCGCTGGCGCGCCTCGGCGTGCGCGTCTCGCTCGGCGTCGACGGCGCGGCATCGAACGAAGCTGCCGACATGCTGTCGGAAGCGCACCAGTGCTGGCTGATGCACCGGGCCCAAGCCGGCGCCGCATCGCGTGCGCGGCCGGAGGGCGCCGGCGAGGTCGGCGCCGACGTGGTCACGGTCGAGCAGATCGTGCACTGGGGCAGCGCCGGCGGCGCGCAGGTGCTCGGCTTCGACGGCGTCGGCACGTTGGCGGTCGGCCAGGCTGCCGATCTTGCGGTCTACGCGCTCGACGAGCCGCGCTACTTCGGCCTGCACGACCCGGCGCTCGGGCCGGTCGTCAGTGGCGGTCGCCCGACCTTGAAGTGGCTGGTCGCCGCGGGCTCGGTGGTGGTCGAGGACGATGCGATTCCGGGCCTCGACATGGCCGAGCTGCGCGCGCAGTCGCGCGTCGCGGTCGACCGGCTGATGCGCACCGCCTGACGTTGCTGGACTGTCGGTTTCGGCCGAGCGGATTCAGCGTTGTGCGCTGGCGCTGGCCGACCCGGGTCGGCCGCGTTCGTCAGGCGACCTTCGGCGCGGACTTCAGCCGAGAAAGATGAACGCAGCCGCCGCGAGCATGCAACCCGCCGCGGCGATGTAGTTCCAGCGGATCGCCTCGCCGAGGAACGTGATCGAGAAGACCGCGAACACCGCCAGCGTGATGATCTCCTGGATGATCTTCAGCTGCGCCGTCGTCAAGGTTGCGCTGCCGATCCGGTTGGCCGGGACCTGCAGGCAGTACTCGAAGAACGCGATCGCCCACGAGACGCCGATCGCGACGAGCAGCGGCGATGTCTTGTAGCGCAGGTGGCCGTACCACGCGAAGGTCATGAAGACGTTCGACGCGATCAGCAGCACGATCGACGTCAGGGCCGGCGGCAGGTTGGAGATGAACGAGACCAAGGCAATCCTTTGAATGAGAAGTCAACCGGTAGTCGAATCGCCACCACGACCCGCCGGTCGTCGGTCGGCGTCGCGCAATCGTCAGCTTGGCCGCTGCGCTTCCTCGCAGACCACCTGCGAGAGCTCGCGCCGGCCGCCGTCGATGCGGACCGCGCTGAGCCGCCCGCCCCAGACGCAGCCGGTGTCGAGGCCGAGCAGGTCGTCGCGTTCGACCAGCCCGAGCGTCGACCAGTGGCCGAACGCGATCGGCACGCCCGCGGTGCGCCGGTCCGGCGCATCGAACCAGCGGTAGAGCCCGGGCGGCGGCTCGGCGCTGCCGTCCTTGACCTGGAAGTCGAGCGTGCCGTCGGCCGCGACAAAGCGGATGCGGGTCATCACGTTGACGCTGAAGCGCAGCCGGTCGGCGCCAGCAAGCGACGGGTCCCAGCTCGCCGGCTCGTTGCCGTACATCACGTGCAGGAAGTCGACCAGCGCCTCGCTCTTCAGATGGCGCTCGACCTCGCCGGCCAGGCGCAACGTCAAGGCCAGATCCCACTGCGGCGCGACGCCGGCATGCAGCATCAGCCAGCCGTGCTCGAACACCGCCATCCGGCGGCTGCGCAGCCATTCGAGCCAGGCCTCGCGATCGGGCGCTGCCAGGATCTCGTCGAGCGTGTCGGTCGCGTGCACCGGACGCACGCCGTGTGCGGCCGCGAGCAGGTGCCAGTCGTGGTTGCCGAGCAGGCAGGTTGCCGAGTCGCCGAGGCCGCGCAGGCGGCGCAAGGTGGCCAGCGAACGCGGCCCGCGGTTGACAAGATCGCCGAGCACATAGATGCGATCGCGTGACGGCGAGTAGCCGATCTGGTCGAGCAGGCGGTCGAGGGCATCGCAGCAGCCCTGCACGTCGCCGATCAGGTAGTCCATCGACTCGATTCTGCTACGCTGAAAGCTTCCTGATGCCGCGCGCCCCGCATGGACGTTGCCTTACTGCTCTTTCTGATCCTCATCAACGCGCTCTTCGCCATGTCGGAGATCGCGCTCACCGCCAGCCGCAAGGCGCGCCTCCAGGTCATGGTGGAGGCCGGTGATTCGGGGGCCCGGCATGCGATGGACCTGCACGACAACCCGACCAAGTTTCTGTCGGTCGTGCAGATCGGCATCACGTCGATCGGCATCCTGAACGGCATCATCGGCGACGCCGCGTTCTCGGCGCCGTTCGCGCGCTGGCTGCACGACACCTTTCCGCTCGGCGATCGCGCGGCCGAGATCACCTCGACCGCGATGGTCGTCGTCAGCATCACGTTCCTGACGATCATCTTCGGCGAGCTGGTGCCCAAGCGCATCGGCCTGATGTACCCGGAGACGGTCGCGCGCATCGTCGCGCGGCCGATGGAATGGCTGTCGCTGCTCACGCGGCCGTTCGTGCGCCTGCTGTCGTGGAGCACCGATGCGTCGCTGCGCCTGCTCGGCATGCGTGAGGGGCCCGACCGCAGCGTGACCGAGGAGGAGATCGCCGCGAGCCTGGAGGAGGGGCTCGATGCCGGCGTGATCGAAGCGCAGGAGCACCAGATGGTGCGCAACGTCTTCCGCCTCGACGATCGACAGGTCGGCTCGATGATGATCCCGCGCGCCGAGATCGTCTGGCTCGAGGCGACCGGCACGCCCGAAGACGTGCTGCGCGTGATCGCCGACGAGGAGCACTCGCGCTACCCGGTCTGTCGCGGCGGACTCGACGACGTGCTCGGCATCATCTCTGCGCAGCGTCTTTTGCAGCAGTCGATGCAGGGGCTGCCGCCGGCGCTCACCGAAGGCCTGCAGGCGCCGGTCTTCGTGCCGGAGACGCTGTCCGGCATGGAACTGCTCGAGCACTTCCGCGCATCGAGCGCGCAGATCGTCTTCGTCGTCGACGAATACGGCGAGGTGCAAGGCATGATCACCGTGCGCGACGTGCTCGAGGCGATCACCGGCGAGTTCAGCACCCGCATCGACGAGGACTCGTGGGCGGTCCGCCGTGAGGACGGCAGCTGGCTGGTCGACGGCCTGATCCCGATCCCCGAGCTGAAGGACCGCCTCGACCTGAAGGAGCTGCCCGAGGAGGACCGCGGGCGCTACAACACGCTGGCCGGCATGATCATGCTGCTGCTCGGCCGGCTGCCCGAGACCACCGACTCGGTCGAGTGGGAGGGCTGGCGATTCGAGGTCGTCGATCTCGATGGCAAGCGCGTCGACAAGGTGCTGGTCAGCTCGCTGGGCGCTGCGCGGTCGGCAGAGTCGGCCACCTCCTGACCGTCAGGCGCCGCCGCCTTCGGGCGGCATCGCTTGCGGCACCAGCGCCTGCGCCTCGATCTCGATGAGTGCGCCGCCATAGAGCGCGGCCTGGACCGTCGAGCGGGCTGGAAAGCCGAGCTCGAAGTGGCGCCGGTACTCGTCGTTGAACGCGGCGAAGTCAGCGAGGTCGGTCAGCCATACCGTCACGCGCACGACGTCGGCGAGGCTCGCGCCGTGCTCACCGAGCGTCGCGGCGATGCGCTCGAGCACGACCCGCGTCTGCACATCGATCGTGCCGGCGACGAGCTTGCCGTCGCCGTCCATCGGCAGCACGCCCGAGAGGAACAGGAAGCCGCCGGCGCGAACGACCTTCGAGAACGGCATTGGCAACGGCGTCTCAAAGCGCTGGATCGGCATCATCGGATGAGCTCCCGGGTTGTCTTCGCGGCATCGGCGGCGGGCTTCAACGGAATCGACCGGTGTGCCGCATGCGGCGTGCGCCGTATCACCTGGCCTTCGCGCGCGCCGGTGTGCGCGCCGCGTTGCCAGGTGATCGCGCCGTTGACGATCACCGCGTCGATGCCTTCAGCGGCGCGCGTCGGCGCCTCGTAGGTCGCGGCATCGCGGATCGCGCCGGCATCGAAGACGACGACATCCGCGTGCTGGCCGACCGCCAGCGTGCCACGGCCCTCGAGGCCGAAGTTGCGCGCGGTCAGGCCGGTCATCTTCCAGACCGCGGTCTCGAGCGGAAACAGCCCGACGTCGCGGCTGTAGTGCCCGAGCACGCGCGGAAACGTGCCCCAGAGGCGCGGATGCGGCTTCGGCCCGACGGCGATGCCGTCCGAGCCGATCATCGTGTCGTCGAACGCAAGGATGCGCCGGACGTCGGCCTCGTCCATCAGGAAGTAGATCGCGCTGCCGGGCTGCAGGCGGCGCGCCGCCTCGTCCTTGGCGACGCCCCATTCGCGCGCGATCTCGTCGAGGTCGCGGCCGGCGTGCTCCGGATGCGGTTGGCTCGATGCGATCAGCACGCGGCCGTCGAGCATGCCGCGGTCGGTGCGGATCATCGTCGAGCCGGCGTGGTACGGATAACAGTCGAGCGCGACGCACTGGCAGGCCATCGCCGCGCGGATGTGCGGCAAGGTGACCTGCGAGCGGCCGAAGTTGGCGGCGTTCTGCACCTTGTGGTGGGAGACGACGACCGGCACGTCGAGCTCGCGGCCGATCCGGAAGGTCTCGTCGAGCGCCTCCATCACGCGGTCGGCCTCGTCGCGCATGTGCGTCACGTAGATCGCGCCGCCGGGCCCGAGCGCGCGGCCGACCTCGATGATCTCTTCGGTGGTCGCCTTTGCGGCCGGCGGGTAGAACGTGCCGGTCGAGAGGCCGAGCGCGCCGGCCGCGAGCGCCTCGTCGAGCAGGCGTTGCATCGCCATGATCTCGTCGGCCTCGGCCGGCCGGTCGATCGACGACATCGTGCGCACCCGCAACGTCGTGTGGCCTACCAGCGACGCGACGTTGACCGCGGCCGGGGTGCGCTCGAGCTGCTCGAAGTAGGCGGCGAAATCTTCGTAGCGCCCGCGCTCGCTCGCATCGAGCAGGTCGAGCGGCGACGGGAGCGGCGTGTCGGCGGCCAGCGGCGCGATGCTGATGCCGCAGTTGCCGGCCACCACGGTGGTGACGCCCTGCGAGACCTTGAAGCTCATGTCGGGCTGCGACAGCAGCGCCTGGTCGTCGTGGGTGTGGGCGTCGATGAAGCCGGGCGCGACGATGCGGCCGGCTGCATCGAGGGTGTGCTTCGCCGGATGGTCGGCGAGCGCGCCGATCGCAGCGATGCGGCCGTCGACGATGCCGATGTCGGCGTCGAAGCGCGGCGCCCGCGTGCCGTCGATGACGGTGCCGCCGCGGATCAGCAGGTCGAATGAAGGAAGGGTATCGGGCATCGGTGTCTCCTGGAGCGAATGCGCGCGGCCCGCTTCACCGGGCACGGATCGCGAGGTTTCGAACGGTACATCGAACGGTGCCCCCTCACTCGACCGTCGAGCTAGCGGAAGTGGCAGGCGACGCGGTGCTCCTGCACCGACGCTGTGCCGCTCGCCGTCCGCTCCGTCAGCGCCGGCCGCTGCTCACGGCAGATCGGCTGGGCCAGCGGGCAGCGCGTGTGGAAGCGGCAGCCGCTCGGCGGCCGCGCCGGACTTGGCGGATCGCCGCTCAGCAAGGTGCGCTGCACGCGCCGGCGCGGATCGGGCACCGGCACCGCCGCCAGCAGAATCTCGGTGTAGGGATGGCGCGGCGCGTTGAACAGCGTGTCGCGGTCGGCGATCTCGACGATGTGGCCGAGGTACATCACCGCGACGCGGTGGCTGATGTGGCGCACCACCGCGAGGTCGTGGGCGACGAAAAGGTAGGCGATGCCGAACTCTGCCTGCAGGTCGGTCAGCAGGTTGATGACCTGCGCCTGCACCGAGACGTCGAGCGCCGACACTGGCTCGTCGCAGACGATCAATTTCGGCTGCAGCGCGAGCGCGCGGGCGATGCCGAGGCGCTGGCGCTGACCGCCGGAGAACTCGTGCGGATAGCGGTCTAGCGCTTCCGGCCGCAGGCCGACTTTCGAAAACAGCCAGGCCGCGCGCTCCCGCCGCTGCGCCGCCGTGCGCGTGGCGTCGGACGGAAAGTTGCGCATCGGCTCCGTGACGATCTCGCCGGCCGTCAACCGCGGGTTCAGCGACGCGTACGGGTCCTGGAAGATGATCTGCAAGTGGCGCCGGTGCTCGCGCATCGCGCCGCGCTCGAGGGCGAGCAGCTCCTCGCCGTCGAGCCGCACCGAGCCGGCGGTCGGCTCGATCAGGCGCAACACCGACTTGCCGGTCGTCGTCTTGCCGCAGCCGGACTCGCCGACCAGCGCGAGCGTCTCGGCGTGGGCGAGGTCGAACGAGACGCCATCGACCGCCTGGACCACCGGCTGCGCCTTGGCGAGCCAGCGCTTGGGCGACGCGTAGTGCTTCTTCAGGTCGCAAACCTGGAGCAGCGGCGTTGCAATCGCGGTGGACGGGGCGTTCATCTCGACAACCGGGCGGCCTCGAAGCAGGCGACGAGGTGGCCGCCGCCGTGGTCCTCGAGCATGGGAATCTCGCTGCGGCAGCGATCGGTCGCGAAGGTGCAGCGCGGCGCGAACGAGCAGCCTCGGCCCAGGTCGCGCGGCGCCGGCACCATTCCCGGGATCTCGGTCAGGCGCGCGGCCGCCGTGTTCATCGACGGCATCGACGCCATCAACGCACGGGTGTACGGATGGAGCGGCCGATCGAACAGATCGATCGTCGCGGCTTCCTCGACCTTGCGGCCGGCATACATCACGACGACGCGGTCGCACGACTCGGCGACGACGCCGAGGTCGTGCGTGATCAGCACGATGCCCATGCCGAGGCGCCTCTGCAGGTCGGCCAGCAGCGCCAGGATCTGGGCCTGGATCGTGACGTCGAGGGCGGTGGTCGGCTCGTCGGCGATCAGCACCTCGGGTCCGCAGGCGAGGGCGAGCGCGATCATCACGCGCTGGCGCATGCCGCCGGAGAGCTGGTGCGGGTACTCGTCGACGCGGCGCTCCGGCTCGGCGATCTGGACCAGGCGCAGCATCTCGATCGCGCGCTCGCGCGCGGCGCGGCCGCTCGCGTGGCCATGCACCGCGACCGTCTCGGCGATCTGTCGGCCGATGCTGAGGACCGGGTTCAGCGAGGTCATCGGCTCCTGGAAGATCATCGAGATGCGGTTGCCGCGGATCGCCCGCATGCCGCGTTCGTCGAGCCGCAGCAGATCGGCGCCGCGCAGGCGCACCCGGCCACCGTGGCGCGCCGGCGGAGTCGGCACGAGGCGCAGCACCGACAGCGCGGTCACGCTCTTGCCGCAGCCCGATTCGCCCACAATGCCGAGCGTCTCGCCGGCATCAAGCTTCCATGAGACGCCGTCGACCGCGCGCACCGTGCCACCGACGGTGTCGAAGTGGGTCTGCAGGTCGTCGACCTCGAGCAGCGGCGCCGCGACGGCATCCATCGTCGAAGCTAAAGCTGGCGCGCAAGGCGCGGATCGAGCGCGTCGCGCAGGCCGTCGCCGAGCAGGTTGATCGCGAGCACCGTCAGCGCGAGCAGGATGCCGGGGTACAGGATGATGTGGAACGCCACCGCGACGAAGTTGCGGCCCTCGGCCATCATGTTGCCCCAGCTCGGGATCTGTGCCGGCACGCCGACGCCGAGGAACGACAGCGCCGCTTCGATCAGCACCGCCGAGGCGGCGATGAACGTCGCCTGCACGATCAGCGGCGCCATCATGTTCGGCAGCACGTGGCGCCAGAGGATCGCCGGCAGCCGCGTGCCGATTGCATGCGCGGCCTCGACGAAGAGCTGCTCGCGCAGGGTCAGCGCGAGCGAGCGCACGAGGCGGACCACGCGCGGCACCTCGGGCACCGTGATCGCGACGATCACCGTCGTCAGGCTGGCGCGCGTGACCGCCATCAGCGCGATCGCGAGCAGGATGCCGGGGATCGCCATCAGGCCGTCCATCACGCGCATCACGAAGCCCTCGATCGGCCGCACGAAGCCGGCGATGAGGCCCAGCACGATGCCGATCGCGCTCGACAGCACGGCGACCGTGATGCCGACGATCAGCGAGACGCGGCCGCCGAGCACCGCCCGGCTGTAGACGTCGCGGCCGAGCGCGTCGGTGCCGAAGCGGTGCTCCGCCGAGGGCGGCTGCAGGCGCGCCAGCGGATCGATGTCCTGGACGTCGTGGGTCGCAAGCCAGGGTGCACCGAGCGCGATCGTGGCGACCGCGATCAGCAGCAGGCCGCCGATGATCAAGGTCGGGTGCTTGCGGAGCCAGCGCCAACGGCCGGCGACGACCGGTGGCGCGAGGGCGGTGGTCGCGATCGTCATCTCGTCAATCGCGGATGCGCGGATCGAACAGCCGGTAGCTGAGGTCGATCAGCAGGTTGATCAGCACGTAGACACCGGCCGAGAGCAGCAGCACGCTTTGGATCACCGGGTAGTCATGGCGCTGAACCGAATCGATCACGAGGCGGCCGACACCCGGGATCGCGAACACGGTCTCGGTGACGACGACACCGCCGATCAGGAGCGCGATGCCGACGCCGACCGTCGTCGCGATCGGGATCGCCGCGTTGCGCAGCGCATGGCCGAGCACCGCGAGCACGCCGAGCCCCTTGGCGCGCGCGGTGCGGATGTAGTCCTCTTGCAGTACCTCGAGGACGGTCGCGCGGGTCATCCGCGTCAAGAGCGCCATGTAGACCAGCGCAAGGTTCACGCAGGGCAGCAGCAGGTTGCGCAGCCACGGGCCGATCCCTTCGGAGAGCCGCACGTAGCCCTGCACCGGCAGCCACTGCAGGGTGATCGAGAAGGTGTAGATCAGCAGGTAGCCGATCAGGAACACCGGCACCGAGAACGCGAGCACCGCGAACAGCATCACCAGCCGGTCGATCCACGAGCCGGCGCGGTACGCGGCCACGGTGCCGAGCGGGATCGCGAGCAGGACCGACAAGGTCATCGTGACGAGCGCGATCGACAGCGTCGGCTCGAGCCGCTGGGCCAGCAGCTGGGTGACCGGCACCTGCGTGAAGATCGAGGTGCCGAGGTCGCCGCGCGCCAGCTTGCCGACCCAGATCAGGAACTGGTTCCAGAGCGGCAGGTCGAGGCCGAGCGAGCTGCGCAGGCGCGCGATGTCGTCGGTCGTCGCGAGGTCGCCGGCGATCAGCGCGGCCGGGTCGCCCGGCGAGAGATGGATCAGCAGGAAGACGATCACCGCGACCACTGCCATCACCGGTAGCGTCGCGGCGATGCGACGGGCGATCGACCCCATCCGCGGTGCGCTGCGGACGCTCTACTTGTCGAGCGCCCAGAGGGTCGGGATGCCCCAGTACGCGTCGAGGTTCTTCAGCGACTTGCTCGCCGCGAAGGCCGGCGAGTACTGGCCGAAGTAGGCGTACGGCACGGCCTCGAACGCGCGGACCTGGAAGCTGTCGAGCAATTCCTTCCGCTTCGCAGGCGCGGTCTCGCGGATCCACGCGGTGCGCAGCTCATCGAGCGGCTTGTCGCACGGCCAGCCCGGCAGCGCGTTGCCGCAGGCGGCGCTGAGGTACGCGTTGGTGACCGGCGAATTGACATCGAACTCGCCCGCCACGGTGACGTAGACGTTCCAGCCGCCGGCCTCGGGCGCCTCCTTCTTCGCGCGCCGTCCGGTGATCGTCGCCCAGTCGCTCGACTGCGCATCGACGGTCATGCCGATGCTCTTCAAGGTCTGGATCGTCACCAGCGCGGCCGCGTTTAGGTACGAGATGTCGGTCGGCAGCAGCACGACGATCTTCTCGCCCTTGTAGCCGCCTTCGGCGAGCAGCTGCTTCGCCTTCGCGAGATCGGGCTTGCGGTACGGCTCGGCGCCGGCATCGGTCTGGTTCGGCCCGCCGCAGATGAACCAGGTCGAGCAATACGTCAGCCGCATGTCGAGCGGGTAGCCCATGCCAGCGACGAACTTCTCCTGGTTGACGGCGTGCAGCACGGCTTGGCGCACCTTCGGGTTGTTGAACGGCGGATGAAGCTGGTTCATCACGATGAAGCCCTGGTACGAGCCGCCGCTGCCCAGCTTGATGTTCGGGTCGGCGCGCAGCGGCGTGATGTAGTCGGGCGGGACCTGCTCGATCAGGTCGACCTCGCCGTTCTTCAGCGCTGCGGTTGAGCTGTTCGAATCGGGCAGGTAGAGCCACTCGACGCGGTCGAAGTGCGGCTTCTTGTTGCCCGAAAGGCCGCTCGGCGGCTCGGCGCGGCCGACGTAATTCGGGTTGCGCACGAACACCGCCTTGTTGCCCGGCACCCATTCGTCGCGCTTGAAGAGGAACGGGCCCGAGCCCATCACCTCGGTCAGCGGCGCGGTCGCCGGCATCTTCGCGAGCCGCTCCGGCATGATCACCGGCGGAAAGCCCGACGGCTTCGCGAGCGCGTCGAGCACGAGGCCGAACGGCTCCTTCAACGTCAACGTGAAGTTGTTCGCGTCGACCGCCTTCCACTCGGCGCCGGCCGCGCCCATCGCCCGGCCGATCGAGTCGCGCGCGCCCCAGCGCTGCAGCGAGGCGACACAGTCGGCTGCGGTGACCGCGCTGCCGTCGTGGAACTTCAAGCCGGGCCGCAACGTGAACGACCACTGCTTGCCGTCCTTCGAGGTCGTGTACTTGTCGACCATCTGCGGCTTCGGCGTGCCCTTCGCGTCCTGCGCGAACAGCGTGTCGTAGACCATGTAGCCGAAGTTGCGCGTGATGTACGCGGTCGTGAACGACGGGTCGAGGATCTTCAGGTCGGCGTGCGGCACGAAACGCAGTGTCTTGGTCTGCGCCTGCGCGGCAGCACCGCCGAGCAGCAGGGCGGTCGACAGCAGCGTGACAGCAGCGAGCAGGGGGCGTTTCATCGGCAGGCTCCTTCGGGGATCAACGGGCGCTGCAAACCGCTTGCAAGTCGCGGGCCCATTGTGCGACGCGACTTCGGTGTTGCGGAGCGTGGTTTGCCCGCGCGGGCGTTTGAACGTCGCGCGTTCAGCGCAGCGGCCACTTCGGCCGGCGCACCTTGGTGTACGGCAGCGTGTTCAGGTCGAGCGTCACCGCACCCGGGGCACCCACATAGATCACGTGCTTCGCGACCTTCGAGAACGACGCGTAGAAGTGCTGCGACGACTTGACGACGATGATCTTCTTCGCAGCGAGGTCGCAGCCGAGCTGGGTGAAGAGGTCGGTGCCCATCGCCTGGTTGCGCAAGGTGATCAGCGCGATCTCGATGCCGGCCGTCTCGATCAGCGCCGAGTCGCCCATCGCCATCGGCGTGCCAGCGAGGCCGGTCATCTTCATGTCGGGCATCAGCGCCTTCACGGTGCAGCGCGCATCGATCGGGTCGCCGGACAGCGGACCGATCTTGCCGCCGATGCGCAGCGGCAGGACCGCGCCGACACCGGCGTCGAACGCGATCCGCACCGCGACCGGGTCCCACAATGGGCCGAGGCAGGCGTTCGCGATGCCGCGCTCGAGCATCCGACGCAGCACGAACGTGGAATCGCCCGACGCGCCGCCGCCGGGGTTGTCGGCGCCGTCGGCGAGCACGACCGGCCCGCCGTCGAACGCGAGCGCTTCATCGAGCGCCTCGTTGATGGACGGATAGCGCACGCCGAGCTGCTCGCGCAGGCCGATCAGCTCGTCGGCAAGACGGCGCGCGAGGGCCTGCGCCTTTGCCGCTTCGCCGTCGGCGTAGACCAGCACCTGGGTGCCCATGTGCTCGGTGTCGCCCCACGCGAAGCCGTGCGAAACCGAGATCGACAGGATGCCGTCCTTGCCCTCGAGCGCCTGGATCCGGTCGACGAACGAACGCGCCGGATCGCGCGAGGTGTGCATCGTGACCAGCATCTCGCAGTCGACGGCCGCACCGACCAGCTTGACCTTGCCTTCGACCTGCGCCGCGCACAGGTCGACCAGCTCGTGGGCGCGCTCGAGGATGTCGGTGTGCGGGTACTCCTTGAACGAGATCAGCAGGTCGGCGTTGGCCAGCATCGCCGGCGTCAGGTGGTTGTGCGGATCGAGCTCGGCGCCGACCACCGTCTTCGGGCCGACCAGCGCGCGCACGCGGGCCAGCAGGTCGCCCTCGCAGTCGTCGTACCCGTCGGCGACCATCGCGCCGTGCAGGCCGAACACGACCATGTCGACCGGCAGCGCCGCGCGCAGGTCGCCAAGCAGCTCGTCGCGCAGCGTCTCGTACGCCACCCGCGTCGTCGTGCCGCTCGGCTGCGCTGCCGCGACCATGCCTTCGATGACGGTCCAGCCCTTGGCGCGGCCGCGCTGACGCGCCGCGTGCAGCGGCCCGGCGAAGAAGCTCAGCTCCTCAGGATGCGTGCCGGCAGCGTAGTAGCCGCGATCGCGAAACGACGCGAGGCCGGTCGGCATCGGCGCAAAGGTGTTGGTTTCGGTCGCGAGACCGCCGGTGAAGACACGCATCGACATTTCCTCAGGCAGTGCGCGTTGCGGCACGAGGTGCCGCAACGCTGTTCATCATGGCGAATTGGCGTTCGTCGCAGCGTGGCGCAGACGCGCCGGCGACAGCATCGCCTCGGTCAAGCCGAAGCGCGCGATCTCGGCCGGGATCGGCTCGCCGGCGGCGAGAGCGGCGCAGGCCTGGCCCATCGCGGCCGAGGTCTGGATGCCGTAGCCGCCCTGTGCGGCGACCCAGAAGAAGCCGGGCAGGTCGGAGTCGTAGCCGCCGACCAGGTCGCCGTCGGCGACGAACGAGCGCAGGCCGGCCCAGGTGCGCGTCGGCCTCACGATCTTCAAGGTCGTCATCGATTCGATGCGGTCGATCGCGAGCGCGATGTCGAGCTCCTCGGGTTGCACGTCGTGCGGCTCGACCGGGTCGGCGTTCGCCGGCGAGCCGAGCAGTTGGCCGGCATCGGGCTTCACGTACCAGCTCTCGTCGACGCTGACGAAGGAAGGCCAGCGCAGCACCGACACGCCGGGCGGCGGTGCAAACACGAATGCAGACCGGCGCTTCGGCACCAGGCCGATCGGCTGCGCGCCGGCCAGGCGACCGACCACGTCGCACCAGGCCCCGGCGGCGTTGACGACGACCGGCGCCTGCCACGTCTGCCCGCCGGCTTCGACATGCCAGATGCCGTCGCGGCGTGCCAGCGCGCGCACCTCGGCATCGCCGACGACGCGCCCGCCGTGCCGGCGCAGCCCGCGCAGGTAGCCCTGGTGCAGCGCATGGACGTCGATGTCCGAGGCGTCCGGCTCGAGCAGGGCGCCGGCGATCCGATCGCGGCGCAGCACCGGAACCTGCTCGCAGGCTTGCGCGACGTCGAGGCGGCGTGCGTTGTCGCTGACCGAGCGCAGGACCTGCCACTGCTCGTCGAGCATCGGCAACTGCTCGGGGGTCGCGACCATCAGCACGCCGCGCAGCGCGAGGATCGCGGTGTCGGTGAAGCCGGCCGGCGGATGCTCGAGGAAGCGCCGGCTCGCCATCGTCAGCGCACGCACCTGCGGCGTGCCGTAGCTCTCGATGAAGAGGGCCGCCGAGCGCCCGGTCGAGTGGTATCCCGGTTGCGACTCTCGCTCGAGGAGGACGACTTTGCCGCGCGACGACAGCGCGTAGCCGATCGAGGCGGCGGCAATGCCGGCGCCGACGATGAGGAAATCCGCACTGGAATCGCTGGCCATCGCGGCATTCTGCGGCATGCCTTGCAGCGCTGCCGCGCGGGGCCGGGTCAGCGAGCGCTATGCATCAGCGGGTCAAGAAATCGAATAGCCTCGGAACGACTTCGCCGGTCGCTTCTTCCATCAGCCAGTGTCCTGCGCCCTTCACGACGACCCCTTCGACGTTCGTCGCGACCAGGCGGGCCTGCGTGATCAGCACCTCGCCGGACGCCTTCTCGCCGGTCAGCACGAGCATCGGCATCGGCAACGGCGTCTTCGCGTAGCCCGCGAAGTCGGCGGCGTCCTGCTCGAAGGCCCGGAACACCTCGAAGCCGGCGTGCATCGCACCCGGCTGCGCATACGCCTTCGCGTAGAGGCGGCGATCGGCCTGGGGGATCGAGCGCTTCGGGTCGGCCGCGAAGTCGTTCCAGAAGTGCTCGAAGTAAATCCGCTCGCGGCCGGCGACGAGGGCCAACGGCGTCTTGCCGTAGAAGTGGAAGTGCCAGAGGTCGCGAAGCAGCCAGACGTCTTTCCAATTGCCGACGCCGGGCAGGAACGCGTCCATCAAGACGATGCGCTCGACCTCGGTCGGGAACTGCGCGGCATAGGCATAGGCGACCATCAGGCCGATGTCGTGGCCGACCACCGCGCTGCGGCGCAGCCCGAGGCTCGCCATCAGCGCGTGGACGTCCTGCGCCATCGTCGCCTTGGTGTAGCCGCCGGTCGGCTTCGACGACTGGCCGAAGCCGCGCAAATCGGGTGCGATCACGGTGCGCGTTCGCGCCAGCTCCTTGATCAGCGGGCGCCACATGTGGCTGTTCTCGGCGTACCCATGGAGCAGCAGGACCGGTTCGCCGCGACCGGCGATCCAGTAGTGCAGGCGAACGCCGTTGACGTCGGCGAAGCGGCTCTGCGGGGTCTGCGCTGATGCGGGTGCGGCGAGCGCGAGCGAGCTGGCAGCGGCCGCGAAGAGCCATGCCATCGCACGTCGAAGCCAGCGAGGCACGGACCTGGGGCGTGGCGTCGAGGGAGTAGTGAGGATGGTGGGAACGGTGCTTCGCATGTCGGGCATTCGAGTTGACGGCGCCCTGATCGTCGGTTTTTCGCGGCGGTTGCGGTAGTCCACAATCGAACGAATCATCTTCAACCGTTGGTTTCAAATCAAATGGCACCACTGCAGCACCTCGAAGCCTTCGTGCAGAGCGTCGACGGCGGCAGCTTCTCGGCCGCGGCGCGCCGCCTCGGGGTCTCGCCCGCGGCCGTCAGCAAGAACGTCGCGCGGCTCGAGGCGACGCTCGGCGTCCGGCTGTTCCAGCGCAGCACGCGCCGCCTGACCTTGACCGAGGCCGGCGTTCGCTTCCATGCCCAGGTCGGCGGCCCGCTGGCAGCCTTGCAGGAAGTCGTTGCCGGCGTCGACAAGGACGGCGGGCAGCCGGCCGGTACGCTGAAGGTCAGCATGGGACAGGCGTTCGGGCGGACCTACCTCGTGCCGCTGCTCGGCGACTTCCTGGCCCGCTATCCGGCCGTGGTGCCGGACTGGCATTTCGAGAACCGGCAGGTCGATCTGATCGGCGAAGGCTTCGATGCGGCGATCGGCGGCGGCTTTCGGCTGGCTCAAGGGGTCGTCGCGCGCGAGCTCGGACGGGTGCACATCGTCGCAACCGCCGCGCCGGCGTATCTCAAAGGGCGCCCGCTGCCGCGGCGCCCGGCGGACCTCGCCGGCCTCGACGGCATCGTCCGTCGTTCGTCGCCGACCGGGCGGGTACGGCCGCGGTCGCTCCGCAACGCGAAGGGCGACGAGGCGGCGGTCGAGTGCACGACGCGCCTGATCTTCACCGATCCGGAAGCGATGGCGCAGGCCGCGCTGATGGGCCTCGGCGTTGCGCTGCTGCCGATGCCGTTCGCGCTGCCGTGGCTCGAGCAGGGTGCGCTGGTCCGCTTGCTGCCCGGTTGGTACGAGGACGCCGGCGCGCTGTCGATCTATTACCCGAGCCGGAAGCTCGTGCCGGCGAAGACCCGCGTGTTCGTCGACTTCGTGCTGACAAGCTTCAAGGAAGCCGGCTTCGCACGCCGTATGGACGCGCGCTGACGACCATCACGCGGGGCGTGTGCGAGGAAGCCTGCGCTAGGATGAATTGCAGCCCTACGCAAGGAACCGGCATGACCCATGAGCTCGCAACCGGCGCCCCTGGCGCGAACGATGCCGACGGCGCCGCGGACAGCGACTCGCGACCTGCCCGCCCCCTCGACGACTTCGACCGCGGCGTGAAGAACCGCCGCGCGATGCTCGGCGATGCCTGGGTCGACAAGTCGCTCGACAACGCCAATACGTTCAACGCCGAGTTTCAGGACCTGATCACGCGCTATGCGTGGCACGAGATCTGGGGTCGGCCTGGCCTCGAGCCGACGACGCGCCGCCTGCTGGTCCTCGGCATGACGATGGGGATGGCGCGCTGGGAGGAGTTCGAGCTGCACTGCCGGGCCGCGATCCGCGGCGGTGTGGCGCTCGCGACGATCAAGGAAGCGCTGATGCAGGGCGCGATCTACTGCGGCGTGCCGGCCGCCAACACCGCGTTCAAGATCACGCTCGAAATCCTGCGCGAGGAAGGTCTCGTGCCGGCCCCGCGGCCGCTTTCGGTGACGCGGCGCGCGTCGCGGCATCACACCTTCAGCCAGCCGCAGCTTGCGGTGTCGGTGCAGGGTGAAGGCACGCCGATCGTCCTGAGCCATGCGCTCGGCCTCGACCAGCGCATGTGGGACGCGGTCGCCGCGCGACTCGCGCCGCAGCACACGGTGCTGCGCTACGACCACCGCGGCCACGGCGGCTCGGCGGTGCCCGCCGGCCCCTACGCGATGGAGGATCTGCTCGACGATGCGGCCCGGCTGATCCGCGAGTGGAGCGCCGGCCCGGTGGTCTGGATCGGCCTGTCGATGGGCGGCATGGTCGGGCAGGGTCTTGCGATCCGTCACCCGGAGCTGGTGCGCGGCCTCGTCATCGCGAACAGCGCGTCGCGCTACCCGGATGCGGCACGGCCGCTCTGGAATGAGCGCATCGCGAAGGTCGAGCAGGGCGGTCTCGAGGCGATCGCCGACATGGTTATCGAGCGCTACTTCAGCGCCGGCTTTCGCGCGTCGCAGCCCGACATCGTGGCGGCCTATCGGCGCCAGCTGCTGCAGACCGATCCGGCCGGCTACGCGGCCGCCTGCCCCGCGGTCCGCGACGTCGACTGGCTCGATCGCCTTGCGTCGATCCGCTGCCCGACGCTGGTGATCGCAGGTCGCGAGGATGTGGGCGCACCGGTCGCGTTGTCGGAGGCGATGCAGCAGCGCATTCCGGGTGCGGAGCTCGTCGTCATCGATGCTGCGGCGCACCTTAGCGTGGTCGAGCAGCCGGCGGCGTTCGGGGCGGCGATCGATCGGTTCTTGGCGAGGGTTGAAGGCGCGAGTACGCGCTGAGGTTTACACCCGAAAGTCGGCCTCGCTTCGCGCGGTGTGCGTCGTGTGTGGTGCTTCGTGCGCAGTGCGTAGTCAGCGCGAAGTCGAAGTCGAAGTCGTGGCCACCGCGGGGCGCGCTTCCAGTGGGCGCATCATCCCCGCTTCGCCCTATCGCGCGTTCACCGTGGTCCGTCAGCCGCCTGCCGGCGCGACGATCGCCCCTTCGATGCCGTGGCGGCGCAGCGCATCGGCGACGAACCCGCTCGCCTTCGAGCGCTCAACGAATTCGCGCAGGCCGAGCGCGGCTTCCTCGCCGCGCTCGGCCGGCAGCCCCATCGCTTGTTCGATCACCATGAAGCGACCCGGCAGCAGGCGCACGTTCGGCAGGCGCGCCGCATCGATCTCGAGCTGCTGCTTGACGGCGCCGGCGACCTCGGTGCCCTGGGCCAGGAACTGGTCGACGACGTCCTGTGAGCGCACCGTGCGCACCAGCTCGGCCGCCTTCAGCTCGCGTGTCAGGAAGAGGTCGTACGCGCTACCCTTCGCGACCATGACCTTGGTGCCTGCGCGATCGACCTGCGCGTTGTCGGTGAGCGGCGAGTGGCGGCGGACGAGGTAGGCGCCTTCGATCAGCACGTAGGGTGCGGTGAAGCGCAGGCCTTCGCTGCGGCTCGGGTCGATCGCGAAGAAGCCGATGTCGGCCTGGCCGGCCCGCACCGCCTGCACCGACTTCATCGCCGCGTCGACGACGACGAATTCGGTCTCGACGCCGAGCTGGTCGGCCAGCGCGCGCGCCAGGTCGACCGAGACGCCGGCCGGCTGGCCGCTGGCCGCGTCGCGGCGAGCGAGCACCGCGTTGCCGAGGTTGATGCAGGCGCGCAGGCGCCCGGTCGGCGCCAGCGCGGTGGTCAGCGCGGACGGCTTGCCGCGTCCGGTGGCACAGCCGGTCATCGCCGCGAGCCCGGCCGCGCCGAGTGCCGTGAGCGCCTGGCGGCGGGAGGGGTGGAAGGGCATGCGTTCATCTCGACGAGTCCCGGAAAGCCGCGATGGTAATGCCGCGACCGCGGCGCTGTGCGGCGTCGCGGTATCCGCCGGCCGATGCGCTCGTCTCGGGCGCATCTCGGCACCCGCGACTGTGGTGAATCGCGCCAGCGTCCTTGCTCCCGTCACCACGCCGCCGCGTTTCGGGCGGGCAAAATGCGCCGGTGTCCCGCTCTCCGCCGTCCCCATGAAAGCCGCCATCCTTCCCGACTTCGGCCAGCCGCTGCGCATCGAGGACGTGCCGACGCCGGTGCCGGAAGCCGACGAAGTGCTGATTCAGGTCGAGGCGTGCGGGGTCTGCCATTCCGATCTGCACATCGCGCACGGCGACCTGGCGGGCTTTCGCGCGGCGACGAAGGCGCGCGTGATCCCGGGCCACGAAGTCGTCGGCAAGGTCGTCGCGACAGGTGCGGCAGTCGAGCACCTGATGGTCGGTGACAGAGTCGGCGTGGCCTGGCTGCACTGGGCCTGCGGCGTCTGCGAGCAGTGTCGCGAGGGCCTCGAGAACCTGTGCCGCAAGGGCATCGTCACCGGCATGATGGTCGACGGCGGCTTCGCCGAGTACATGCGCGCGAAGGCGAGCCATGCGCTGAAGATTCCGGACTCGCTCGACTCGGCCGAGGCGGCACCGCTGTTCTGCGCCGGCGTCACCGTCTACCGGGCGCTGCGCAACGCCGGCGTCGGGCCGGGTCAGCGGGTTGCGGTGTTCGGGGTCGGCGGCCTCGGCCACGTCGCGGTGCAGATCGCCGCGGCGTTCGGCGCCGAGGTGTACGGCTTCGACCTCAGTGCCGACAAGCTCGCGTTGGCGCGCGAACTCGGCGCGACGTCGACGTTCGACGTGACCGATGCCGACACCGTGAAGGCGGTCCGCAAGCTCGGCGGCATGCACGTCGCCGTCGTGACCTCAGCTGCGAAGTCAGCCTACGACATGGCGGTCCGTTGCCTGCGCCCGGCCGGTACTCTGGCCGTGGTGGGTCTGCCGGCCGAGCCGCTGGCGTTCCAGGCGCTCGCGCTGGTCGGCAGCGAGATCCGGATCGTCAGCGCCGCGGTCGGCACGCGCGACGACCTGCGTGCGACGCTCGAGCTGGCGGTCGCCGGCAAGCTGCGCTGCCGCATCGAGGAGGTGCCGCTCGCCGACGTCAACAGCGTGTTCGACCGAATGCAGCGCGGCGCGATCAACGGCCGGATGGTCCTGCGCTGCTGCTGAGGCCGCACACGCCTCGAGGCCGCAGCGCTGCGCCGACTCGCTATATTCGATTTCTGCCCTGTTGCAGGGTCCGGTCACTGCCCTCTGGAGCTCCCATGAGCAAAGCCTTTGCCTCCCAGGCCGATCTTCAGGAAAAGAAGGTCACCTTCACAAAGCTCTCGGACAACGCCTATGCGTACACCGCCGAGGGCGACCCGAACACCGGCGTGATCGTCGGCGACAACGCGGTGATGGTGATCGACACGCAAGCGACGCCGGTGATGGCCGAGGACGTGATCCGCCACATCCGTACCGTGACCGACCTGCCCATCAAGTACGTGCTGATGAGCCACTACCACGCGGTCCGCGTGCTGGGTGCGAGCGCCTACCGGCCGCAGGAGATCATCGCGAGCCAGGACACCTACGACCTGATCGTCGAACGCGGCGCGCAGGACATGAAGAGCGAGATCGAGCGCTTTCCGCGACTGTTCCAGGCGGTCGAGACGATTCCCGGGCTGACCTGGCCGACGATGACCTTCAAGGGCGAGATGACGCTTTGGCTGGGCAAGCTCGAGGTGCGCCTGATCCAGCTCGGCCGCGGCCACACCAAGGGCGACACGGTGGCCTGGCTGCCGGCGCAAAAGATCCTGTTCAGCGGCGACCTGGTCGAATTCGACGCGACGCCGTATGCCGGCGATGCCTACTTCGGTGACTGGCCGAAGACGCTTGACAACATTGCGGCGCTCGAGCCGGTGGCGCTGGTGCCGGGTCGCGGCGCGGCGCTGACGTCGCCCGAGATGGTGCAGCGTGGCTTGGCCGGGACGCGTGCGTTCGTCAGCGATCTCTATGCCAGCGTCAAGGCTGGCGCGGCGCAAGGCAAGGACCTGCGCGCGATCTACAAGGAAACGCACGCGAACCTGAAGCCGAAATACGGCCAGTGGGTGATCTTCGACCACTGCATGCCGTTCGACGTCACCCGTGCGCTCGATGAGGCGACGGTCCATCCCGATCCGCGCATCTGGACCGCCGAGCGCGACAAGGCGATGTGGCAATCGCTCGAGGCCTGAGCGGGGGGCACGGGATCGTCGACGACCGGGTCATTCGATGGCTGCCAGCCCCGTCGTCGATCGCGACTTTCAGGCGCTCGAGTTCGCCTATCGCCGCTCGCCCGACCAGGACGCGAGCGCGCCGGCATTCCATGACGTCGTGATCGTCGGCGCCGGCCCGGTCGGGCTGGCCCTCGCGATCGATCTGGCGCAGCGTGGTGTCCGGGTGGTCGTGCTCGACGACGACCACCGGCTGTCGAGCGGCTCGCGCGCGATCTGTTTTGCCAAGCGCACTTTGGAGATCTTCGATCGGCTCGGCTGCGGCGATCGGATGGTCGACAAGGGCGTCTCGTGGAGCGTCGGCAAGGTCTTCTTCAAGGACGAAGCTCTCTACCGGTTCGACCTGACGCCGGAGCCGGGGCACTGCCGGCCCGCGTTCATCAACCTGCAGCAGTACTACGTCGAGGGGTTCCTGGCCGAGCGTGCACTCGCGTTGCAAAACATCGAGATCCGCTGGAAGAACCGCATCGTCGGTCTGCGTCAGACCGATGCGGAGGTCGAGCTCGAGGTCGACACGCCGGACGGCCGCTATCGGCTGCGCGCCGGCCGCGTCGTCGCCTGCGACGGCTCGCGCTCCGCAATGCGCACGTTCATGGGACTCGAGAGCAAGGGCCGCGTGTTCCAGGATCGCTTCCTGATCGCCGACATCCGCACGTCGGCCGAGCTGCTGCCAGGCGGCGCGACCGAGCGCTGGTTCTGGTTCGATCCGCCGTTCCATCCGAACCAAAGCGTGCTGTTGCACCGCCAGCCCGACAACGTCTGGCGGGTCGACTTCCAGCTCGGCTGGGACGCCGATCCGGTCGAGGAGAAGAAGCCGGAGAACATCGTGCCGCGCGTGCGCGCCTTGCTGGCTGCATCGCCCGCGAAGGATGTCCATTTCACGCTCGAGTGGGCCAGCGTCTACACCTTCGCCTGCATGCGGATGGAGCGGTTCCGCCACGGCCGCGTGCTGTTCGCGGGCGACTCGGCGCACGGTGTCTCGCCGTTCGGTGCGCGCGGCGCCAATTCGGGCGTGCAGGATGCCGAGAACCTGGCATGGAAGCTCGCGCTCGTGGTCGGCGGAGACGCGCCCGATGCGCTGCTCGACAGCTATGCCGACGAGCGCGAGTTCGCAGCCGACGAGAACATCCGCTGCAGCACCCGCGCGACCGACTTCATCACGCCGAAGAGCGAGATCAGCCGCTTGTTCCGCGATGCGGTGCTGGGGCTGGCCCGCGAGCATCCGTTTGCGCGTCGCCTCGTCAACAGCGGCCGCTTGTCGATCGCGGCGACGTTGCCGGCCACCGGCCTGAACACGCCCGACGTCGATGCGTTCAGCGGCGACCTCGTTCCAGGAGCCGTCGCCGGCGATGCGCGGCTGGTCGGCACGGCCGGGCCGACCTGGCTGCTGCGCGAACTCGGGCGCGACTTCACGCTGCTGTGGTTCGGCGAGGCGCCGGTCTGGGCCGATTCGACGGCATGGCGAACCGTCGTGATCGGCGGCACGGGCGGCCTGCGTGATATCGAAGGCCTCGCGACACAGCGTTACGACGCGCGGCCAGGCACGGCTTACCTGGTCCGTCCCGACCATCACATCTGCGCACGCTGGCGAGCGCCGCTTGCCGAAGGCCTGCGCGCCGCGCTCGATACCGCAACGGGCCGGCGCTGACGGCAAAAGGCGGACCGATGCTCAACACCGACTTCAACCTCGACAACGCCGACGACTTCTACGAGGCGCTGATCGACGCGCATCGCGACCTGAGCACCGCGCAGAGCCATGAGCTGAACGCCCGGCTGGTGCTGCTGCTGGCCAATCACATCGGTACGCTGCCGGCATTGCGCGAGGCATTGGCCGCGGCGCGGTCGAACGTCCTTGGGTCGGGCAACAGCGCGTTAAATCCGGGCTGAGTGCGCGTCGCGGTTTTCGCGCTGAGCGACCGCCGCTGTTCCCATCGTCGCCACGGCAGTCCCCGTGACGCCTGCCTTAGGCCGGCCCTGCGCGACGCTTAGCGTGACGGAATCGTCTTCTCCGCGCAGCCAGACGGTGCGAGACGGTCACGCGGGCGCCGCAAGGGGCATAACCGGGCCCGTACTTGTCCGCGGGCCACGTGCCCCGGACGTTGTAGATCCCAAGCCTTGCCTCATCGGAGTGAACACATGAAAAAAGTTGCCATCGTCGCGCTGCTCGTCTGCGCATCTGCGCCCGCCCTCTCGGCACCGAATGTCGGTGTCTCGGTCAGCATCAACCAGCCGGGTGTATATGGGCGCGTCGATATTGGCAATGTCGCGCCTCCCCCTCTGGTTTATGCCCAGCCGGTCGTCATCGCGCCGCCGCGGGTCGTGGTGCCGCGCCAGCCGATCTACCTGTATGTGCCGCCCGGTCATCAGCAGAACTGGCGCACCTACTGTGGACGCTACAACGCGTGCAACCAGCCGGTCTATTTCGTCCAAGAGCGCTGGGTCCGCGAACGCTGGGACCACGAGCACCACCATCCTCGCGATTCCAGCTATGGCTCGCATGGCGGACACGACGACCATGGCCATGGCAAAGGCCATGGGAAAGGTAACGGCAAGGGGCACAAGCACGACGGCTGAGTCGCGCTTCTCCAGGCCGCCGAGTTACGGGCAGCCGTCTACGGACGGCTGTCAGCGCCCTCTCAGGGACACAGCTCCATGCGCGTTGTGACGCCGTAGATCGTGTCCTGGCGGAACCAGAAGTAATACTCCTTGCCCTTCACGTTGATCCCGGCATCGGCGCCGGTCAACGCACCGGCGCGCGTGGCGTATTGCACCGGCACGACCCAACCGTAGGCGGAAGTGGCCTGGCCGCCGACCGGGCAGCCGCCGGGCTCCGGCTTGCCGATGTTGAGGACGCGATTCGGCTGCGGCCCCTTGATCGTCAGATCGAAGAAGTTGGTGATGGCATTCTCGTAGTTCGCCGGTGCGCGAGCGCGGACCACAGTGGGTGCGGGGGGCGGAGCGCTGGCGCAGCCGCTCACAAGCGCCGCAACGAGTGCGACTGGTCCAATTCTCATCTTGTTGTTTCCGCTTCAGCGGCATCGGTGCGACGTCGCACTCGATACCGCCTCAGGTCTGAGTCGTCGATTTGAAATACTAGCGGAGACCCTTCGCCGTCGCTCGCAGTCGGGTGTCCGTGCGAACGGAGGAGCGTGCAAACGCCACGCCCCTTCGCCGGGTAGAGGCATGCCGGCCGGGCGCGCCATCGGCGTTATCGTGGGCCTTTCGTCTGCCTCCGAGGTCCCTTGCGATGAACGCCCCATACCGTGCCGATCAAGTCGGCAGCCTCCTGCGTCCCGAATGGCTCGCCGACGCCCGCCAGCGTTTCAAGGCCGGCACGCTGGACGCCGCCGAACTGCGCCAGACCGAGGACCGCGCCATCGTCGAGGCCGTCAAGCGGCAGGAAGCCGTCGGCCTCGAGAGCATTACCGACGGCGAGTTCAGACGTGACTGGTGGCACCTCGACTTCCTGGCGTGCCTCGACGGCGTCACGTTGCGCGAGAACCCCGGTCCGAAGTTCAAGATCGAGGGACAGAGCGAGCAGCCGCCGATCGCGACGGTGACCGGGCGCATCGGCTACAGCGGGCCGATCATGGCCGACCACTTCGCATTCCTCCGGTCGGCGACGACGAAGACCGCGAAGATGACGATTCCGTCGCCGTCGATGCTGCATCTGCGCGGCGGGCGGGCAACGATCTCGAAGGAAATCTATCCGGATCTCGCCGATTTCTGGACCGACGTCGCCGCCGCCTACCGCACCGCGATCCGCCACCTCGCCGATGCCGGTTGCCGCTACCTGCAACTAGACGACATCACCTTCGCGTACCTCTGCGATCCGCGGATCCGCGCCAACTGTCTTGCCAACGGGGATGACCCCGACACGCTGCCGCAGGCCTACGCGGATGCGATCAATGCGGCGATCCGCGACCGTCCGCAGGACATGCGCATCACGATCCACACCTGCCGCGGCAACTTCAAGAGCGCCTGGGTCGCCGAGGGCGGTTACGACCCGGTCGTCGAGGCGATGTTCTCGACCGACGTCGACGGCTACTTCATGGAGTTCGACAGCGCGCGGGCAGGCGGATTCGAGCCCCTGCGCGCCTTGCAGCGCAGCGGTGCGAAGGACAAGAAGGTCGTGCTCGGCCTCGTCACCACGAAGCTGGGCGACCTGGAGTCGAAGGATGCGTTGAAGCGGCGCATCGATGAAGCAGCCCAGTTTGTACCGCTGGATCGGCTGTGCCTGTCGCCGCAGTGCGGTTTTTCCAGCACGCACCATGGCAACGCCCTGTCGCAGGACGATCAATGGCGCAAGCTCGAAAGAGTCGTCGAGACGGCTCGCGAGGTCTGGAGTTGAGCCGGCTGTACGGCTCTCAGTGCACGAACAGCCAGACGCTGCCGCCGAAGATCGCCAAATAGCCGACCCAGAACGCCAGCAGCGGCCAGTCGAGGTGGCGTTGCGAATCGCGGGGCTGCGATCGCCGGTCGTTCGCTCGGATCAGGCTGCCCCGGCGCGGCCACGCCGGCCATGCGGCCGGACGCCCCGGGGTGGTGGGAATGGATGGGTGGATATTCATCGATTGCTTGAGGTCGCCCGGAGCACGGAAGCGATAGGAAATCTTCGCTGTCGCCGGGTTGACCAGCTAGCAGAACGCGTCGGCAGTGTTTGTGGGCCTGCGTCGGCAAGCGCTGTAAGCGATGGCCGACAGTTTTAGGAGCAACCTGCGGCATAAATTGCATTTGCCGGAAAACCACGCTGACAAACTAAATGGAGGACAAGCGTGTTCTGAACCGCCGCACACGACACTTGGAAAGGCCATTTGCCCGCAGTAGAGTGCGACTTTCTTCCCAATTTTTGTCGGTGGTTCGAGGTGCTGAAGATGCCGCTGGAATCGCTCGGACGCTGGTGCAGGGCTTGCTTAGAGGAGTCTGCCCGCCGCCGTCGTTTGGGCCGGCGGGCAGGGGCGATGGGGTTGCTTCTGCGCGTCGCTGCCCTTCAGGAGGTGGATGGATGAGAGCTTTGCTGGTGGGCGAGACACCGCTGTCCTTGGTGGGTGTCGTCGACGTGATCCACGCCTTCGGTCGTCACTCGGCGGTTGCGGCGGTTCCGAGCGCGGCGATGGCTCGGACGCGGATGCTGGGCGAGCCGGCCTGGGATCTGATCTTTCTGGACCCCTGCCTGCCGGACGCCGAGCCGTTCAACCTGATGGCAGAGTTCCGCTCGCTTCAGCCCGCCGTGCCCGTGGTGCTGGTGTCCCCGTCGGTTCGCAAGGCGGATGTGTTGAAGGCGCTAGACCAAGGCGCCGTTGGTTTCATCCCGGCCGATTCGAGCCGTGAAGCGCTGGCCGAAGCGGTCCGTCTGATCGCAGGGGGCGGGGTCTACGTTCCGCCGAGCATCCTCAGAGCCAACGCTGAGCGGTCCGAGTCCGAGCCGGCGCCGATCGACGCCGGGTGGGACGGTCATTGGAACGATGCGCCGCGGCCTGCGTTCGGACCGGAGCGCTCACCGGCATCGTTCGGGCTGACCCCGCGCCAGACGGACGTATTGTTTCTGTTGTTGCAGGGCCAGACCAACAAGCAGATCGCTCGCGAGCTGAAGCTCTCTGTCGAAACCGTCAAGGAGCATGTGGCGGCGGTGCTGCGCGCGCTGAACGTGAACTCACGGGCCCAGGCAGTACTCGCGGTCAATCCGCTGCACAGCGGCATCTGGGACTGGCGCGCGCGCCGCGAGGCCGTCGGCCACAAGCGCTAAGCTGCGTATTCGCCCGCATAGAAGCGGAGCGTGGGGAGGTTTCGGGTGTTCGTGAGGCGACTGTCTCGGACGAAGCGGGGCGCGCCGTCGGAATCGACGGGGCTGCGCGCGCCTGCCGATGGGTGCCGCGCCGCGATTGTTCTGTTCGCGATCGCTTGTAGCGCCCTGCCGGCAGCGGCCACTTCGCTGCAAAGCGACGAGTCGCCCGAAGCGCGCATCGCCGCGCTCCGCCTCGATGCGGTCGCCTATGAGCATGGCAATGGCCAGTTGAGAGACGGATTGCGCGCGGCAGCGCTTTATTGCCAGGCCGCGAAGCTCGGCGATGCCGCGTCTCAATTCGACCTGGGCTGGATGTACGCCAACGGCCGCGGCGTGCAGCGTGACGACGCGCTCGCGGCCTACTTCTTCCAGACCGCTGCGGCGCAGGGCCTGCCGCAGGCCATCGCAATGTTGAAGCGGGTGGGCGAGCCCGGTGCCGAAATCCCGGAATGCATGCGCGATCCCGTCGTCGTGGTGGAGGCGGCACCGACACCCTTGGTGGAGGAGCCCATTGAGCTTCCGATCACCGCCCCGCGACCGATTCTCGATCTCGTCACCAAGCTGGCGTCGCAGTACCAGGTGCCGCCGCGGCTGGTGCTGGCGGTCATCGCAGCCGAGTCCAACTTCGACCGTCTTGCGGTGTCGCCGAAGAACGCGCAAGGCCTGATGCAGCTGATCCCCGAGACCGCGCAGCGCTTCGGCGTCAAGAACGCCTTCGATCCGGCGCAGAACGTGCGCGGGGGCATCGCCTATCTGCGCTGGCTGCTGGCCTACTTCGAGGGCGACGTGGCGCTGGTGGCCGCCGCGTACAACGCCGGCGAGCGTGCGGTGGAACGTCATCTGGGCGTTCCGCCATTCCTCGAAACCCGCGCGTACGTGCGCCGCATCCTCGCGGCGGTTCGGCCAATGACGCAGTTCGATGCCAGCGTCGTCGAACCGTCGCCGCAATTGCGCTTGATCCGTGAGCGGCAGCGCACGAAATGAGCCGCATGAAGCACACCGGTCGTCGTGCCCCTGGTGCGGTTACCCGACAGTCCGCATTGGCCTTTCGGTGACGGTTGTCTAGACTTCTGCCATGCGATTCAAGGTCATGCCGCGTCCGTTGTCGGTACCGCGCCCGCCGCCGGAGCGCTGGCTCGTCTATCTCGAGTCGGAGGAGGACTCAAAGATCGTCGAGTTCACCGACTACGCCGAGGCGATGCGTCACGCGCAGGAAGAAAGCCGGCGTGGCGCGCTGTCCTGCGTCGAAGTCTCCGACTGCCTCGGGCGCATCGTCTGGAGCCAGAGCAAGGCCGGCGTCAGCGGCGTTCCGTCGGACTGATCTGGCGCGCGGCGATTCGCGTGCGCAATGCGATCGTCATTTGCAGCTTGACGGGCGAAAGCGCGCCGGAATCGAGCCAGGAACGGCGCGGACAGCGGGTTCCCGAGGCCAACGGGTTCAGTGCATCGGCCTCTCGACCGAAAGTTCGACAACGCTTGTCGAGGCATCGGGCGGCGAATTTCGAATGACACAGGAGACGCGCTGGTGACACGGGAGACGCGCTGGTGCCGGTGAGAAGAGTCGAACTGGCTGGCGATCCGAGACGCGGCGCACATTTGCAACATGGACTCAATCGGGTCGGCGAAGTGGCTGGACAAGATGCGCGTGGCCGCGACAGCCGACTGGGTCGATCGGTACCACAGGTGGCGGTCAGACAGAACGTCCGCGTCCGTCGCTTCTCCCGAACTGGCCGTGCTTAGTCTCGTCGTTGACACGTTAGTCATCGACCCGGTGGTATGGCGGACCTGGGATGGTGGCGATCGACAAATGGACGTGTTCCTTGACGCCCGCGACAACGCCTGGATTCGCATGCCCCTGCCGGCCCGGAACACGCGGCTGTACCCCCTTCGCCGTGACCTTGCGGAACGATTGGCCGGCATCTCGAGGGACGGATGGAAGGCGTTGAAGCTGGAAGCCGTGGCGGAACTTGCGCGCTCCTTGATGTCGCCTTGGTACGGAGTTGCAGGCTCACCGGACTTCTGGCAGTTGCTCAATCGAGTGCAGTCGGGCTGCGCTGCTCGGATGCCGGGCATTGCGCTCGGATACGCCGATGGGTCACAGAGTGTGCGGGCCGTAACGTGAGTGAACGCTGAGTAAGCCTCGAAAAGGACGATGCACAGGCCGACCCGACGACCCTTTCGGGGAAGGCTGACATCACTGGACGGATGAGCGAGGCAGTACCGCCAGTGGCTGTGCCGGGGTAGTGGCGACAGCACGTACACAAGGAAAGCGCACGCAACACGGGAAGCCCCAAGGCGAGGTCGGCGACGACCAACCGGACTCCGGCGACGGACAGGCCGGGCGCCTGGGGTGGCGGAGAGGCTCGTAGTACCGCTGAGGCCGGGTAATGCCGGTGGAGGAAAGGAGCCTCAGTTCAAGACGAACGCAGCAAGTAGCGAGGGACTGGAGATTGGGCAACCTAACAACTCCGAAAAGTGTTCAGAAGCTGCAGATGGCGTTGCACGCGAAAGCGAAGGCATCGCCGGGG
>Ga0207659_10000084_pt1 | contig 56518 bp, 53 predicted proteins | sample KBSM43metaG_FD_184330 | JGI IMG/M metagenome (GOLD analysis project Ga0207659, IMG submission 184330) | Miscanthus rhizosphere microbial communities from Kellogg Biological Station, Michigan, USA - KBS M4-3 metaG (SPAdes) (version 2) | ecosystem: Host-associated > Plants > Roots > Rhizosphere >...
GAGATTCTCGATCTACCGCCACCGTGAGGATTCGACGCCACGGCATCGTCAGCAGCTTCTCGCCGTCGAAGAAAATCGCTTTGTCGCAGATGTCCAACTGCCCGTAATCGTCATCGCGTTTCATCGCGCGGGATGCACGGTCCGCCCGGAAATAGGACGGTGCACCATCGGACATCTTGGCGACGGTTTGCAGACCTTCGCCCCGGTCGAGTCGTTCCAAATACGCTAGGACCCACAGCATGTCCTCGGCGTCCACGATTTCGCTCTTACGTTCATGTTCGACTAAATCCCCAGCGATAGCGTCAGCGCGGAACTTCTCAATAGCGGCGGGAATCTCTGCTGCATTCCCTCCTTTCACCACTCGCCTCAACTCCAGAATGGCGTTCACCATCGCTTTCTGTGCATCGCGAGCAGAGGGCTTCGACGTTCCGTCCGCCTGGGGCTGGCGTTTACTGAGACTGACGAACAGAAGCACGATGACGACCACCATCCCAAGGATGGCGAGTTGGAACACCATAACGGCGTATTCTACGGTGTCGGTGCCCATTGGGCGCGACGGCTTTCACTATTCGCCCACGGTCAGTTCATCCACGGCTTCGCCGTGCAGGCGTGCCCGAACGTGCGCTTCACACGATTCTCGTGGAAAACCCCAGGCGCGTTCTGTCGTTCGAGCCGACGAGGATCTAAGGAATCGAGATGAATCCTGTGCGGTCCGAGTCGCCTACACGCGTCGCAGAAGAAGGTTGGCGGCGATACCGCGGAGCGCGATCCGCGCGTAAGTACCGCGAGATCCCCCCCATAATCTTGAGCGGCGTGCTCGGCCTCGTAATGGCGTTCACCGCGTACGGCCGGATGGTCCTGAATCTGATCTGAACGGCAGGCGGTACTGGTCGGACGAAGGCGAGTCGGTCCGACGACCGTCTCCTTGAGCCGCGGGCCGTCGAACGTCCCGCCAGAGACTGGCACAACGACTCGGTTCACTCCAACGGATCCGACAGGAGGAGCGGCTGGTATGAGTCACGGAATCGTCGCGTTCACGAAGACGGCGATGCTCGCCCTCGCCATCACGCTGGTCCCTCAAGGGGTGTGGTCGGCGTTGATTGTGACGAACTTGCGGACCACCCCGTCCATCCCCTGGTCCGTGCTGGTGATGGCGGTGCTGATGGTCATCGGTGCACAGTATCTGCGAGGCGAGTGGGGACCATCCCGAACCGCGGCTTCGCGTCGTCAGTCGTTGCGTGCGACGGTCGTGTCGCGCGAGGTGTTCGCGTATGCGTGGCTGGCGGGTGCGTTCTCGATGGTCGCGTTGGTGGGGGTCTGGATCGTTCTGGCCTCGCTCGTGCGGATGCCTGGAAGTGTACTGCCGGATCTTTCGGCGTATCCGCGATGGACGGCCGTCCTGGCTGTCGGGATGGGGGCGTTGATCTCGCCGTTGTGTGAGCAGGCAGGGATTTGGGGCTACTGGCAAGGCGCGCTCGAACGCTGGTGTTCGGGTACCACCGCCATCGTGGCAACGTCAATCGTCTTTGCGTTGGGGCCGCATCCTCCGGCAGGCGCGCCGTTCCCTGCGAAGGTGACGTTCTTCTTCCTTGCCGGGCTCATCTTCTCCACCATGACCTACGTGACGAACTCGATCGTGCCAGCCATTCCGGTGCATGTTCTCGGCTTGCTCGTGTTCTTCGTGCTGGTGTGGCCGCTCGATCCCGAACGACGGCTGATCACGGCCGCCGGCGCCGATGCGTGGTTCTGGATCCACGTTGGGCAGGTAGTCGTCTTCGCCGTTCTCGCGTGCTGGGCATTTGGGAGATTGGCGGATCAGGCGCGGGCCGCGCGACGGAGATGCGGAGGCCTTCCAATTGTCTAGTGCGTCGGCGGAGTTCTCCGATCTCATCTACTCGACCTCAAGGGTGTAGTACAGGATCGCTGGCCGTCGATCGCTCAGCACGGGACGCTGGCAGGGCGTGTCCCCACCTTCTTTGTAGAAGAAGCGTGTGCTCGAGGTCTCCGATGTGCCAGCCGAGAGTCATTGAGATGGGACGTCCCTGTTGAAGCTGTTGGGGTGCATAGAAGAGGCTTCGGGTCGTGTTGTTGAAGAGCACAGACCGAACGGGGCGGCGGCGACGGCGATCCATCCAGTCCAGCGCGGCGGCACGCCGCTAATCACCGACGCGGGAAACTCCGCGCGAAGCATCCGGGCTTCGCGGGTGTCGATTCGACGTTCACCCGAGCTATCTGGCAACCAAGGCGGGATCCTCATAGAGCAAATCTGGAGCCTGCAGAAACTTCCAGACGCTATAGGCGGAACCAGCGAGCGTCGGACACAACTGCGGCGCACGAGTCAGAAGGGCAGGACCCGAGTCGTACATCAGGTGGACGTGCGCATCGATCAGACCTGCGATGAGCGTCTTGCCGGATCCGTCGATCGCACGGACCCCTGAAGGCGACCCAGTCGCGGCGTCAAGAATCTCCACGATGCGGCCATCTCGAACGACGACCGATCGGCCAGGTGGGTCGAGCCACCGCGACCATCCCACAGAGACACGTTGCGGAGCACCAGCGGTTCCAGCACGGGAGCGCGCACGATCCCATCGATCGCGTGGGCGTCACCAGCCACGAACCGCCGCGCCATCACCCAGTACGCAATGCCCACCGCGCTCCCCGCCGCGACGAGGATCGCCAGAACAACAGCCGATGTCAGAATGAGGACGCGAAGCATCTGTCCCTCGATGTGTCGTTGCAAGTGTCTCGCTATTGGCGAAACGCGCAGTCGATCATGCGCTCCACTCTTGCTGCAACCTGGTGCGCGATCACCTGACACCGTGCCACACCGTCCGTGTCGATGTACTGGTTCACTCCCGCGGTCGACGAGAAGTCACAGCCTGTGATGCCGCGGCATTGGGTGCTACCGAATGCGCCGGTGAACCACTTCGCCAACTCGTGACCGAGGTTCATGGTCCGGTTGAACTTGTTCAGATCGTCAGCAAACGCGTCACCGCCAGCTGCCATCGTGCCGATCATGCGCAGCACACGCAGGCGGCCGCGTTCGACCTCACCGAGTACGAGACCGAGGGCCATCACGCCAGCGGTCAAGGCGCTGCACGTCATGCCCGTCAAAACCGTTCCGCCGATGAAAGGTGATGTGGCGTCGAGCACGTCCTGGCTGACGGGACTCGCGCGGCGCACCTGCTGCAGGACCGCACGGGCGCAGTGGAACTTCTTCTCGACGAAGCGGGCGTACAGTCGACGGTACGCGTCTCGGCTCGCCTCTGGAATCACGTGGGCGCAGTCGCTCGACAGCGTCTGCGCGCAGAGTTCGGGTGCATGACGAACGGTTCCGACGCATCGCAGCGGCAGCGGGTCAGTGCCGCGAATCTCACGGCAGAGGGTGCTACCGTGGCAACCTGCAAAGCGCTGCAGGAGATCATGCCCCTTGTCGATCACCGGAGGCAGCCCATCGTGCACCGCGTCACGCGCATGCCGAAGGCCGATGAGGACCAAGGGCGCGGTGACGCCGCCGCACTCAGCGCCCGTATTGCCGATCCCGCCCGGCAATCCGGCGGTGAGCTTCACGAGCCACTCCGCCTCTGTGTCTGAGGCGTCCAGCAGGGTCTGCATGATGGTGGGTGCGCAGTGGCCCATCCTCAACAGGTTCGACATGCTCCGGCGACGGAGCTTACGCGTCGAGACCGTCGTCAAGTCACCCACAAGGGTCAGAGGAATCGTCGGCGAGAACACCGGAGCCGTCTTCGTCGAACTCGTGTTGCCCATCGCAGCCACCTATCCTCGACCGGACCTCAGAACTGGAGACCCAGGGCATACGCCCGTTCCAGGTAGCCGCGCCTCGTGGCGTCGTCCGAGCCGTGCACGGCGTAGAAGTATTCGCGCTCGACGGTCTTGATTCCCGGATACGTCAGTGTGAACTCGTCAATCACCGTGCGCATGGCGTCGCGGAGGCCGGCGTCGTAGGCGCGTTTGTCGAAGATCGTCGGCTGGATGATCAGCGCCTTTGTGTGCGTGAGCTTCGGCTGACGGCCGTTGATGTCGCCACGCCAGGCGTCCGGAGTGAGATCGTACGCAAACCCCGGTGTCCAGACGCGATCGAGCCACCCTTTCAGAATCGCCGGAAAGCTCAGGAAGTGCACAGGGGCGACGAACGCTAACGCCTCGGCCCGCGCGACCTTCTGCTGCTGCACGAGCACGTCCTTCGGCCGATAGCGCTCGCGCAGCAACCGGATGATGCCGCGCGCATCCCGATCACCGATGAGGCGTTTCAGCGCGAAGCGCTTCAAAGGCCCACCAGCCTCCTCGAGGAGGGCCTCGCGCAGCCTCATGCGGTCGAGCATGTCATCCGGGATGGTTTCGGTCAGCCAACTCGGGGTATCGCGTGGGCGGATGACCGGATCGAAACCGATCGCGTAGAGGTCCACGATCTCGTTCGTGTGCCCCGCGTCTCGGAGACCGGCGTCGAAGCGATCGAGGACGGCGTGGCAGAACGACCGCGAACCGGGATGGGCGAAAACCGTCAACACCTTCATGGGTGACCTTCGGCTGTGGCGGTCAGGTGGCCTTCGTCAGAAGGGGCTTGGCCACGAGGCTCGCGCCGATGATGAGGCGACAAATCGTCAGCACCGGCAAGTCCGTGCGCCGGATTCGGCTGAACGCCGCAAGGAGGGCCGCAAAGCCGAGCACGAGGGAAAAACCGCTGACCGTGATGTGCTTTAGGTAGCGGACGACATTGCCCCCAAGCAGAATCGCCGCAACGCCGAGCAGCCAGGCGCCTTCCGGCATGCGATCGGCGGGCACCAGCCAGATCATCCCCGTCAACATCAGCAGGAGCCCCCAAAACGATGTCGTGGAGCCTGCGGTCAAACGGCCCGTTGCACGCGTTGACTGGAACGCTCCTCAGCTCCGTGGCCATATCAGCCTCTCTTGGTGCCTCGCACCGTGAACCCGAAATGCCGGAAATCCGCCGCGTCCTGTGGACTTTTTCGCGGGCCCCCGAGACGCATTTGCCCATTAGTCATTCCATTAGCCCACGGCCGGTTAGCCAGCGAACACAACGGAGCATCATCCGTTCCGTACGCCGTCCACCGGGCCGGCGTTGCTCTTGCAGCCGAAAGGGTGTCGACTCGTGCGAAGTCGTGATGTCGTCAGATCGCCGTTAGCCAGGCATCTGCTGGCGGTCATCGGCACCGCCTCTCGGCTTTGGCGTTCCAGAAAGGAAGACGTCATGTCGGCCATGAAGGCGTTCATCACGAAGCACCCGGTGGTGACGTACTTCACTCTGACGTTCGCTCTCTCCTGGGGCGGATTTCTCCTGGCGGGCGGTTCTGGCCTCCTCGCGGGCACCAGCTGGCAAGCCGATCCGCGGTTCATGGCGGCAGTCTTCGCGATGCTCGCAGGCCCGCCGGTTGCCGGCATCCTGTTGACCGTTCTCGTCTCTGGAAAAGCAGGCCTTCGCGAACTGATCTCTCGGTTGCTGAAGTGGAGGGTGGGTGGGCGCTGGTACGCGGTCGCGCTCCTGACCGCTCCGATCATCGAGACGACGGTGCTCCTAGTGCTCTCACGAATCTCACCGGTCTTTCTCCCCGCCATCGTCACTACAGAAGACAAGGCGGCTCTGCTGATGTCCGGGATCGCGATTGGCCTGGCGGGCGGCCTTGTGGAGGAGCTCGGTTGGACGGGATTCGCCATCCCCAGACTGACGGCGCGGAACGGCGTCCTTGGGACCGGACTCATCGTGGGCCCCGCGTGGGGCGCGTGGCACCTGCTTCAGATGTGGTGGGTCGGCGGTACGTCCTCGGAAGCGCTTCCCCTGACCATCTTCCTGCCCTTGTTCTTCCTCTCTGCCGTGGCGACACTCACAGCCTACCGGGTGCTCATGGTGTGGGTCTACGACCGTAGCGGGAGCCTGCTCGTGGCGGTACTTATGCACGCGAGTTACATATTCAGCACGCTCTTCGTCCTCGCGCCTCCGACGACAGGTGTGCCCTTCCTGGCCTATAGCGGGGTATTCGCTGTCGCGCTGTGGGTCGCGGTTGCAGCAGTGGCCATCGCCAACGGCGGACAGTTCTCGAGACAACCGCTGCGGCGCGCGGCTTGAAAGAGGCGGGCCTTCTTCGACAGCTATCTCGGCGTCTGGAACGCGCGATTCGGCTGCCGTCGCTCGTTACATGGCTGACGATGCCATCTATGAAGACGTCGCCTTGGGACGTGTGCTGCACGGTCCGTCGGAGATCGCCTCGATCGTCGAGGAGCCCACGACATCATCGAGCGACTTCAGGTTTGAAGTCGTGTCGCTGTTCACGGCGGGCAACGATTGCGCGAATGAATGGGTGATGCTCGGGACGACGTCCTTCTTGATGCGACAAACCTGACTGATCGATTCTTCGATCTCAGCTCGGGGGAGGCCGGTGCGATCCCGCAAAAGCTGCGGAACTACGGAATTCGGCTCGCAGTGCTGTGCAGCCGCAGTGGCTACTTTCGACTCTGTGAATCTCGTGAAGCCGTTCGCGACTGGTTGTGCCAGGGCCGAAGGATGAGAATGACATGACTGATTCAAGACAGATTGCCGGATTGGCAGGTCAGTCTCGGAGAAACCGGCTCCGAACGGCGCTCAGGTGGACTACGGGCGCGGTGGGGTTCGCGGCAGGAGCGTACGCCAGCTATGTCGGCATCGCATGGGTCCGGTATGGACACCCTCAACCGCCGAACACCGACGACGCTGACGCCTTACTGGAACGCTTCATGCCGATATACGACGTTGCCGAACGCCGCCACATCGCGGTCGCCGCGCCAGCCGATGTCACATTCGTCGCCGCCTGTGAAGCGGACCTGATGCAGTCACCGATTATTCGGGCGATCTTCAAGGCACGTGAACTGGTGCTCGGTGCCCAACCGGACACCAGCGCACGTCCACGCGGTGTGGTCGCCTTCATGAAGTCAATCGGTTGGGGCGTGCTCGCTGAAGTGCCTGGACGAGAAGTCGAGATGGGCGCCGTCACACAGCCGTGGAGCCCGAACGTTGTATTCCATCCGCTCACGCCCGATGAGTTCACGCGCTTCAACGAACCCGATTACGTGAAGATTGCGTGGACGCTGCGAGCCGATCCGGTTGGCGAGAACGAATCCATCTTTCGCCATGAAACGCGAGTCATCACCACGGACAGCGTGGCGCGGGCAAAGTTCCGCCGCTATTGGGCGCAGTTCTCTCCGGGGATGAAACTGATTCGCTGGCTGCTGTTGCGGCAAGTTCGGGCTGAGGCTGAGCGACGTGCTCACCCAAGCCACGTCAGCCACGCGATCACATAGGCATTTGCGAACGACCGAATTGAGCCTCACCGAGGGTCCGTTCGCAGAATATTTCAAAGGACGTTGCGACCCTTCGCCGCGATGAGCAATCCGCCGTGGACCAGATCGTGGTCTGACCCGATCCGCTGCCACGATGCGCGCCATCCATGGCGCGGATGATCCCGTGGGCGAACTCCGCGCCCATCAGCGCCAACCAGACGGCTACCCACGCTCGTACCCACGCGTACTTTGACGGGTTCTGACGGCTTCTGACGGAACCGGCCGGACTCGGACAGATAGAACGCCGGCAACCACTCCGCGAACGGTCAAGTTCTATCATGCTTATAGGACAAGATGTGTCCCTGCCAAGTATCGGACTTCTCCCTCGAGTGCGACGACAGCTGTGTTCTTTCACGGCGGCGACGATGGCGGGATCGTTGAATCAGCAGGTACGCAAAGAAACTTTCGACCAAGCGCAGGCTCAAGGAGGTCACATGCGAAGGATGGGCGTCGCAATCGCGTTGTGTGTTGGAGTCCTTTTAGTGTCCGGCGTCACGTTCGCGGCTAGAGCCAACTCCGTGAACGCGCAGCCACACGACTGCAACATTTCGAGGTCATTCGGCACGTTCAAGGCTGTTACCGCGGAGAGCTGGCTGCTCTTCGAGGACGAGACAGGCACACTGCGAGCGGTAGATTATGGCTGTCGCGTGCAGAGGGTGATCAACCGACAGTAGCGTGCCCAGCTCAGCCTTCGGCGAACTTCCTACGGATGTCGAATCAACTTCTCCGTTGAGAAGGACGCGCGCAAGAGAAACGTCTTCACGTAAAGCTTCAGCTCCATCTTTTGAGGACCCCTGAGGACAGGAGCCCGATGGTATCCTCCAATTCTGAAGTCGGCGAAAGGAGGGACAGTGAGCAAACGCGTTTGTTCCACGCTGGGAGTGTTCGCGCTATTTGCAGTCTGCGGTCTGGCGCAAACAAGCGCGAACAAACGGACTATCCAGGTTGATATCAACTACGCGGGCTCCGGCACGGTCGACGCCAATCACAAAGTCTACGTCGCCCTTTGGGATTCTTCGGATATGAGCGGCGGTCCGCCCGTTGCAGTCCTGTCAGTGAACTCGAAGAAAGGTGCGGTGACGTTTTCAGATGTTCAAAGGGTTCCGGCTTACGTAAGCGCCGCATTCGATCCTACGGGTGCTTGGGACGCTCAATCGCCACCACCTTCGGGCGCCTCGCTCGGGATGTACAGCAAGAATCTTCCAAACCCGGAGCCGATCGACGTTGCGCCTGGAAAGACAGTAACGGTCGCGATCACGTTCGACGATTCCGCAAAAGTCCCGTGAGGTCTGCGGCGGCCGATTGGTCGTTACCATCCGCTTCAGCGTGAACGGGTTTCGGGATTGATTCGCGTTCCGATCGTACGGTTCCGCTTGAGCTCTTCCGCCCAATTGAGCACGACGTTGAGGTGAGACGTGCCGCTGCCCGGCTGCGGACTTTCGACCATCAAGAAGCGTTCGCCGCCGCGTGCGACGCTGTAATCCGTTCCCGGCATCAACCGGCTTCTGTGATGGCCAAACAACTGAACGGGATTGCCCGTGCGAAGCATTCCACCATCTGTGGATACCGAAACGGCGAACACCGCGTCGCTGCTCAGATAGAAAATCTCCTTCCCGTTCGAGTTCCACGCCGGGGCGAGACCGCCATCGAGTGAGACCTGCCGCTTGCCCGCCGGCGCGGGGTAGGCCTGGACGTATATTTCGAAGCGGCCGGTTTCGTCCGACATGTAGGCGAGCCATCGTCCATCCGGCGACAGCATCCCTTCGAGCTCGTTGAACCGCGTCTGCAAGTACGGCTCCGGTGCGTCTCGCTCGACCAGCCGTAGTCGCCAGATATCGAGCCCGGTCGACGGCGCGTTCTCGTTGAACAGAACGACATCGCCGGCCGGCGAGACCGAAGTCGGTTTCTGCGAATTCGCCGAAACGGTCAGCCGCGCGGGCTGACCGCCTCCGTCCGCCGCGATCACAAACAGGTTGTACTGACCGCCTCGTCCCGATGTGAACGCGATGCGTTTGCCATCCGGCATCCATAGCGAGAACACATCGTCGTTGCCGGACGTCAACCGTGTGAGCGGCTCTTGACCAACGTTGCCGATCCAGAGGTTGCGTCTGAAGCCTTCGTTGATGGTGGTCACCAACCGGTCGTCCCTAGGTGAGAGCATCGGAAACGAATAACGCGCCCCGCGCGTCGTCACGCGCGTCGTCTCCCCATGTCGATCCCGCCAGACGATTTGCTCGAGCGACGCCGAGCCGGACACGTATGCCAGCGTGCCGGTTGATGAGATGTCGTAGGAGGCGGCGACGACGTCGTTCACGACGCCGTCGACGGCGACGACGGGGCTGCCAGTCAGTGCGAGATGCTCGGGATCGAAGGGCGCGACAAGCAGCCGCCCATCGGAGAAGTACGCAAGATGGCCACTGGGCAACACTCGCGGGCGGCTCGCTGAATCAATCAAAGCATGCCGCTCGTCGGTGTCGATGAATGCGGCGTCGATCTCGGCGCGTCCATCTCGCCACACGGTGTACAACACCCCGCGATCGCCAACGATCGTCGGCCACATGAACCAGGCGTTGTCGTTCGGTTTGAGCACGATTTCCGGCGTTCCGCCGTCCGCCGACACCCGCCACAACCCGAGGCCGGGCCATGCGGCGAAAAAAATTCGATCGTTGCGCGGCCAGCAGCCACCGATGGCGCGAGCCGTACAGCCTTTGCAGATAACTTGCTCCGGTCCGCCGCCTAGCGGCACCTTTTTCAACGCAGAATCATCGACGCTGAAGAATGCGATCCATTGCCCGTCTGGGGAGAAGAACGGCGCTGCGGCTCGTTCGGTTCCTGCGAGCGGGTGGGGCTCGCTCTCGTTTAGACGTCTCGTGTAGAGGCGGACGGTGTCTGCGTCCTGTCCAACGAAGACGAGCGTCTGACCATCCGGCGAGATCGCAAGGTCGCCGGGCGTTGCGACGGAAACGGCCGGCGGCAGCGTCACGCTGACGCGCGCGGTCGGTGGTGGAAGTCCGCCCGATTGGTTGAATGTTCGAGAGCCGAAAAAAGCTACCAACGCTCCGAGCAACACGAGAGCGGCGGCCGCTGCGCCTGTTCTCCACGTCTGCGCCGGCGGCCCTGCGCCTTGATGGCCAGCGGTTGGGTCTTTCAACGCTTCATCGAGTTCAATCCGTGCGTCTGCAAGATCGTGGAGCCGGTTATGGCGATCTTTTCGGAGACAGTGCTGAATCAGCTCTCGCACTCTGACAGGCGTGGACAGAGGCAGCGCCTGCAAGTCAGGCTCGCGCGCCAGCACGGCGGCGAGCGCGTCGATAGAAGTCCTGGCGGGAAATGCCTGGCAGCCGGTCAGCAGCTCGTACAGCACCGACCCAAACGCGAACACATCGGTACGGCGATCGACGTCTTCGCCACGCGCTTGCTCAGGGCTCATGTAAGGTGCGGTTCCGAGCACCATGCCGATCCCTGTCAAGTCGGCTGCGGTCGGGGCTGAGGCGCCGGAGCCCTCCACGTCTACTCCCTTCGCAAGTCCAAAATCGAGCAGCATGGCGGTTCCGTCCGGCTTGATTTTGATGTTCGCCGGCTTCAGATCGCGGTGCAGGATCCCGTGTTCGTGGGCATATGCGAGTGCGTCCGCGATGTCGCGGGCGATCGAGAGCGCATCGCGCAGCGGCAGCGGCCCGCGTTGCAGGATCTGGGCGAGCGTCCGCCCCTCGACGAGCTGCATGACGAGCACGAGTCGACCATCGACCTCGAACACTTCATGGATGGAGGCGATCCCGCGATGTCCGAGCGCGGCCAGCGCCTTCGCTTCGCGCTCGAGGCGCGCCCGTCGCGCCGGATCGTGGCCGAACGCATCGGGCAGAAGTTTCAGCGCGACATCACGATTGAGCTTGTGGTCGTGCGCCAGGAATACCTGTCCCATGCCCCCTTCGCCGAGGCACGAGACGATTTCAAAGTCTCGAAGCCACGCGCCAGGACCAACAGCCATGGGACGGATCTTTCAACGAAAGCGTCCGAAATTCCGGCAGACGGATCGGACCGTCGCTGGCAATCCGGCAGGCGGCGTCATGCGGCCGCCTGATCCGGCCGGTCACACCCGCGTCCGAGACGGTTGGACGTAGCACCGCATATGTTGTGCCGGAAATGGAACCTCGTTCGGCTGCGCCTGCGTTTGTCGGTGTTCTTCAGGATGCCGCCCGCGTCGTGCAGCGTCATCGACCAGAACGCGTCTTCCGTCCGGATCTACGTCAGGCCACCGCGCGCGTTCACTGCACCGCCGGACTCCAATCGCGGGTTAAGTTGCGCGGTCAGGTTCGCAACTCGCTAGCAGCTCGATCAATTCCTCGAAGGTTGCGTTGCCTGCAAGAACAGCCTCCCGCGGTAGTCGTCCAGTTGCTTCAACCGCCTCGATTGCCTCCATCGGGGACAGGCCTCGTGCCGCAACGAGCCAAGCCGCGAGCACGTGACCGGTTCGGCCATTGCCCCCCCAGCAATGGATCACCGCGCGTTCACCGCCCGTGTCGGCAGCACGCAGGAACGGCAAAATATTTCCTCTGAGTGCTTGCCGCGAGCAGAGATGGTGGTCGGCGATGGGTTCCATCAGAACGCCGGTTGCGCCGAACAGCCTCTCGTACTCGGCTTTAAGATTGACCGGAAAGCCGGCTAACTGGCCGGCGTCGAGGAGACAACACACTCGGGTGACACCTTGAGCACGCATGAATTCTGCCCATTCGAAGATACTGGTCGGCGACGCGTCAGGCGTTCGCGCCCCGCACGCTGTCCGCTCGGCGGTCCGGGCCGGCCCGAAATGAAAGTTCGAGTCCATTAGGCCGTCACCTGTCCAGCAGGCTGTAGCGGACCTGCACTGAGTCGCCGCGCCAGCGTCTCCCCCTCCAAGAGCTCCATCACCAGATAGTCGATGTCCTCCTGTCGGCCAACATCGAACACCGGACAAATGTGCGGATGACCTAACGCCGCGAGCGCGCGTGTTCTCAACTGGACAAAGCCTCGGCCGCACACTTGGTGCGACGCTCGAGTGCGAGGGCGCCCCGATGTGAAAGCGAATGTCGTCCCCATTCCCGCTCGAGACGGCCTGTGTCGCATTGTGCGAAATGGGACACTATGGACTCCATCTCGATGTCATCCTGAGGCATGTGGCAGAAGAACCATAAGAAAGAAATCGCTAACGCGACACGTGCCAGCGTCAAGAAGGAAATGGCGAAGCCGACCATGGCCAGGTCCGCAAGAATCACCGAAATGAATTTGGACACGGCCCGCACGCCAAGCGGAAGAGGCATAGATTGCAACACTATAAGAGGGAGAAAGCCATGAAAGTCCGTGAGATCATGACCAGCGACGTGAAAACCTGTCGGCCTGAGACGAATCTCGCCGAAGTCGTCAAACTCATGTGGGAACAGGATTGCGGCGTGTTGCCGGTCGTGAAATCCGATGGGAAAGTGTCCGGGATGATCACGGATCGCGACATCTCTGTCGCCATTGCGACGAGAGGACAGGCGGCCGATCGGATCGCGGTTCACGACGTCATCGCGGGAAAGGCTTATACGTGCTCATTGGACGACGACGCGATTGTCGCGTTGAAGACAATGAAATCGCAGCGCGTCCGGCGTTTGCCCGTCGTCGATGCCGAAGGCCGGCTGAAGGGCATCCTGTCGCTGAGCGATGTGGTGACGCATGCCGGCGCTGCATCGCCGACAGAAATCGTGAGCACGATGGCGAGTATCTGCGAACATCGTCGGCCCACGATGGCTGGTGCTGAGCGAAAGTGACACCGGAGGACGCCCGGCGCGAAGACCCGCGAAGCAGGTCACGCGCCCGGCAGGACTCGGAACCGCTCGCCCCGAGCAACGCAAGGGGCGGCGCTTCCTGAGGACTGCCTGGCGCATTGACCCGCGAAGCGGGTCGCGCGCCCGGCAGGACTCGAACCTGCGACCCCCGGCTTAGAAGGCCGGTGCTCTATCCAACTGAGCTACGGGCGCACATCACAGCGAAGTGTCAGTGTAGCAAGTCCTTCGACGGCTCCGTTGGTTCTTCGTGACGAACAGGCCGATTCTCTATGGGCTCCTCGTTTGCCACGGGTTTGCCACCGCGGGCTAAGTCGATCCGTTGCATCGATTCCCGAAGGGCGATCCGGCCGGCGTTCAGTACGTGTCGGTCTGGCTGATGTTGGCGTGACCGAGCATCTCTTTGACATGGTGCAGTGGCATCCCTGATTCCAAGAGCCGAGATCTCGCCTCAGGCTCATGGCCTTAGGCGCACAGGACGCAGGTTTCGCAGGCCTTATCAATGCTCTTGACGCGCTCGCCGAGTAGCCCGAACACAACTTTCGCAGGGCTGCTTTATAGTCACTTCGTCCTGCTTGGTTCGTCCCGCGATATCGGCTCCCAGAGTTCGATTTTGTTTCCGTCGGGATCGAGAACCCATGCAAACTGTCCATGCCCGTCGGATTCGGGGCCCTTCAAGATCTCGACGCCGTTGCGCTTCAGCTGCGCCAACATTTCGGACATGTTGTCGATTCGGTAGTTGATCATGAAGCTGGAGTGGCTGGGACTGAACCACTCGGTATTCTTCTCTGCGACATGCCAGGCGGTGGCGCCTCGGTCGGCAGACTTGTCGTCGGTCCACCTGAGGACCGCGCCGCCCCAGGGCTCGAGCTGAATTCCGAGGTTTTGGCTGTACCACTGCGCGAGTTTCTTGTGATCTGCGGTGGACTTGAAAAACACACCGCCGATTCCCGTGACCTTCGCCATGAATCCTGCTCCTCTCATGATCGACGCGCCCGTAATTCGGCAGGTCGTCACCGCTTGCGCTCCTCCATGAGGCCCAGAAGATTGGTCTCGGAGTCACGTATCCACATCAGCCAAAGATCGTGATCGGGCATCCTCGCCAACATCTGCGGCTCCTGGTGGATCGTCACACCTTTCCTGTGTAGTGCCTCTCGTAGCGCCGGCAGGTCCGTGGTCCTGAAGTAGAGGTACGAGCTACAGGCGCTCTGTCCGGTACGCTTCTCCTGAGACGCTTTCAAGCAAGTGCGATCGCCTCGATCTCCACTGCGCTCCGGCAACCAGCCCGGCGGCCTGAACGGTCGTGCGCGCGGGCGGCTCTTTCGGGAAATACTCGCGGAAGACTTCGTTCATCGCCATCAGCTCCGCGCGAAACTGAAGACGTTCTTGAGCCTCGCGAAAAAGCGTCGCATGGTTCACTACTCTTCCTTGGGTTTGTTTTCGCCTCACGGGGCGCTGTGGCCGGTGCAGTGCATGACGCCGAGGAAGGCAGTCCAAGGGCCGACCGCATCGCGATATTGGTAAGCCATTACGCGGGAGAGTTGATGAAGGTGAGTCAGATCGTGCGCGGCCCAAGTGGCTAAGAGCTGAGCAAGCGTGACGGTTCCGAGCCGTTGATGTGTGCCTTTTTTCGCGAGGTCCGCCGAGCACAGATTGAGAGTTTCGAGGGCGGCCAAATTTTGCGTGCGGAGCGCAGCGAATTCATCGAGCAACTCTTCGAGAGATTTGCCACGGCATTCTTTTTCCTGAGCGAAACGGTCGAAGGGATCGAAAGGGATGGCTTCGCCGTGTTCGAGGATGCGTTTGGCGCGGGGCATCCAATCGGTGCGCTCACCGATGACGAGGTGTCCAACGATATCGAAAGCGCTCCAGCTATCAAAGCCTTCGTTTGCAGCCACCCACCGGCTGGGCAGACCGCGGAGGAACGCATTCAACGTTGACGGAGTGCGCGATAGCAGGGCGATGGTTTCAGACAGGCTAAATGCAGTTTGCATCGCGTCTTAGTTTGTAGGCGTGCCGCTCATCCTCATGGTTCTACAACACAGAATCACCTGGACGACGCGCTCGATCTCAAGTATCTGACCGCGGAACAGGACGCAGAACTCTTCAAGCTCGCCGATCGCGCGGTCGTGCAACTGCTTCGCGCGCGGGGAGATCGAATCTGCCGGTGCCTGCGTAAAGGCGACAACCGGAATCGCCAGGGCAATCGCGCAGAGAACCTTGCTCATTGCAGTCTCGTTTCTCGTTTTAACTCTCGCGACGCAAGGCGACGATCGGGTTCACTCTGGCCGCGCGCCACGCGGGAATGTAGCTCGCCAAAAGGACAACGACCATGAGGATCACCGGCACAGCAATGAACACTTCCGGATCAAGCGGTCTCACTCCGTAGAGCAAACTTGAAATCAGCGGAGCCATGATTCCCGACAAGACGAGGCCGATCCCGACTCCGATGCCGGCCAGCCCCGCGCCTCGGCTCACAATCATCTTCCCAATGGTCGAAGGCATGGCTCCCAGCGCCATGCGCACTCCAATCTCGTGCGCCCGCTGACCTACCATGTAGGCCAACAGACCGTATATCCCCACCGACGCCAACAGAAGCGCCACCACGGCAAATACTCCCACCAACTCCGCGGAGAAGCGGCGCGACGCCAGAGAACCGTCAATGACCTCATTCATAGTGCGTACGTTGAATACCGGCAGATTGGGATCGACTGCCTGTAGCTCGCGATGTATCTGGGGTTCCAGGCTGGTGGCGGACAAAGAGGTCCGGACCGTCACGCTTTTGGACAAAGACCTGAATCCTGGATACTGGTAGATCGGTCGGTAGATGTGGGGAACTCCGGATTGGTCGAGACCATCACTCTTGATGTCCTTGATCACGCCAACCACGGTGCACCACGGCGGGTTGGCTGCGCCCCGAGGGCTCCTCATGCTTAAACGGCGGCCAATCGGATCGCGGTCCGGCCAGTAGGTACGTGCGGTGCTTTCATCGACGATTGCCACCGGCTGTTTGCCGGCATCATCGGCTTCCGTGAAGTAACGTCCGCCTACTAGCGAGGCCTGTAACACCTTGAAGTACTCAGGAGTCGCGCTGGTGACTTCAACAAACAGACCCTTGCCAGATTCATCCGGACGGTCCTCAATATTGACGACGCGTGGCCGCGACGAATGGGTGACTGGTAAATCAGTCGTAATGGCGGCGAACTCAACCCCAGGGATAGCGCGCACGCGGCGCAAAGCCTCCCGCAAGAAAGAGTTCAAAATTTCGGGATTGGAGTAGCGATCCATGTCGGGATTGTTGGGCACCGGCAGGTAGAAATTGCCAGCGACAATTCTGGATGGATTGAAACCGGGATTTTCCTGCAGCAGTCCCCAGAACGTGCGCAAGAGCAGACCCGCTCCCACCATGAGCACCACCGCCAGGGCTGTTTCTGAGGCCATCAGCAGACCGCGTAACCGGTTGGTCTTTCCACTGGTCCCCGAGCCTCGGGCTCCCTCCCGCATGGCTACAGCAATTTCGGCTTTCGAGGACTGCAGGGCTGGAACCAATCCAAACCCTAGCCCAGCGAGCAGAGAAACCAGCAAGGCGAATGAAAGCACTGTCCAATCCACCTGCACCTCGGCCAGCCGGGGAACCTGGATGGATAGAAACCGCACAAAATACAAAGCCGCCACCATTGCAGTCAGAACACCAACGATGCCGGAGACCAGAGAGAGAATCATCGACTCGGTGAGCATTTGACGAATCATGCGCGCGCGGCTTGCCCCCATGGCCAGCCGCACGGCCATCTCCCGCTGTCTTCCGGAAGCCCGAGCCAGGAGAAGATTGGCAACGTTGACCGAAGCCAGAAGGATGATCAGAACCACCGCGCCCATCAGCACCAACAACATCGGCCGGACATTACCAACCAGCGACTCCTGCAACGGCTCCACCTCAATCGACCAGTCGGATCCCGCAGGATAGTTGGTGGAATATTCTGCCCGCAGCTGCGCCGCGAGAGCATCCAACCTGGATTGCGCCAGCTCCGGGCCAATTCCAAGCTTCAGAAGCCCGATCGCTTGGGGAAACACCCGTAGGCCGCGATCAGGTTTCGGGAAGGGATCGGCCCTGAATCCCACTGCTGTCCATACTTCAATATCCGTCGCAACCGCCCGGCCTGGATGGCGGAATCCAGGGGGAAGAACACCGACAATCGTGTAGGGATCATTGTCGAGTTGTATCTTTCGCCCCAGAACTCCCGGATCTCTGCCAAACCCGCGGGCCCACAGGCTGTCGCTGATTACGATCGCTTCTGCGAAACCCGGCACGTCGTCGCCCGGACCAAACACCCGTCCGATGTGCGCGGAAGTGCCGAGCATGGAAAAATAGTTAGCACTCACCTCCAGCAGTTCGAGATGTTGCGGACGCTCTCCGCCGGTCAAGTTTGTAGGGCCATCTTGGATAGCAGTCACCTGGTCAAAGATGCCCGCTCTTGTTCTGAGATCGTCCAGTTCAGGAACGGAGAACCCGATGTCCCGCGCGCCTACGCCGCGATTGCTGGCGATGACCTTCACCAGACGCTCCGGATGGGAAAAAGGAAGGGAACGCAACAACACCGCGTTCACGATGCTGAAGATCGCCGTGTTCGCGCCCACGCCCAAAGCCAGGGAAAGCACCGCTACGATCGTAAAACCCGGGCTCTTCCAAAGCACTCGCAGTCCGTACCGCACATCCTGTAATAGCGTGGTCATGCGTCTCTTCTTACTTCGACCATGGCGGTACGACACCGTTGGAGCGCGCATAGGCGATCGACTGGCCGAGGTGCTCGTGCTGGTCCCCGAAAAGGAAGCGGACGGCCTCTTCCTTGGTCATATCCCTGCCGAACAGTTTCACCGGCGCCTTCAGGTCGGCGTCCGAGAGTCCTTCGATGGCTTTTTGCAGGTTTGCGTAGGAGGTCTTCAGCGCTTCCTGCAGTTTTTCCGGCTCGATGGCCTGTGCTCCGCGCCCGCCGCCCCGGCCCCCACCCGCGCCGGTAAGCGTTCCCACGAGCAGGCCGTTCTCCGTCACGATCAGGTTGAAGACGTCGCCAACGGAACGCACACCCTCACCCGGCTTCCAGTTGTATTTCCCCGCCATGACCCGCGCCAGGCCGGCGAACTTGTCGGACAGCGTCCCTGCCTCCTTGGACAAGGCCGTCTGCGTTGTCTGCGCGCGCAGCGGAGCAAGGCTTAGCACCGCCGCCATCGCGACCGCACAGGTAATCGTTCTCGTTCGAATCGTTCTCATAGACATCTCCTGTTCTCGGCTGTCATCAGATTGCTGTGTCCTCCCTGCGGCCGCTCATGCCGGCTTCATAAAAAAACCCGGCGCCGATACTGGCGACACTCTCACCTTTTATGACCGAGAATCGACAATTCCACAGCTTCATAATTATCACAATGATATTGACTGCCAGGCACGATCCTGCCACTCGTTAGGAGGAGGTTTGGGAGTAATGTAGGAGGGGTTCCCTTGTTCGATGATTTACGCGCTCTCGTGGAGTTTGCCCGGGCTGGGTCCATAGCCGGTGCAGCCGATCGTCTATACCGGACACCATCCGCTATAACCCGGCAGCTGCAAAGGCTGGAGGCTGCATTGGGTGCTGAGTTGCTGGACCGCTCGGTCAAGCCGCCGCGCCTGAACTCCCTCGGCTCCAGGGTGCTCGAACAAGCGCGAGATCTTCTGCAGCGGACGGAGGCGCTGCAATCTGTTACGTCGCGCGACGCAGAACCTCACGGCCTCTTGCGCATCGGGCTCTCGCATCCCCTGGCCGAGGGGACGCTTATCGGCCCTATTCTGGCGCTGACTGAAAAATACCCCAGGGTCCGACTGCGACTGTTGAGCGAACTCACCAGTGAATTGTTTCGTCGGCTGCTCGCGGGTGAACTCGACGTTGCAGTCGTGCTTTTGCCCGAAGGTAAAACCGCGCCTCCACCTCTTCTGACGAATATCATCGCCAGCGACCGCATGGAGGTCGTTCAGTGCGCCGCAGGCGACGTTGACGGTGATTGGAAAAGTTTAGGCAGAGCACCCTGGGTGCTCAACCCGCCCGGGTGCCCGCTTCGGGCAAGCCTCATCGATCGGATGGAGCGCGACGGCTTCACCCCAATGATTGCGGCTGAAGTCCACAACATGCATTTGCAGCTGGCGTTCGTTCAGTCAGGATATGGAGTCGGGTTGCTGCCTGCTCGCTTTATTGTCAGGAATCACTCTGTCGACACCGTGAAAATATTGCGTCCCCCATCGTTTGACCTGCACCCGTCCGTCGCGATAGTGCGCGTTGGACAACTCGGCGCCTTGGAGAAGGCCGTTGGACTGTTGGAGCAAGGCATTCGGCAATTGTTTGAGACAGCCAACACGAGGAAGCCCGTAACGAGGAGCCGCAGGAGCGTGCCCGCGAAGCGGCGGCCGGCGCGACCGCCCAAGTAATCCCCGGACATCGCTTGTAGCAGCTGAGCGGTATCAAGGACATTTTGTCCTCGGTTCTTGACCGCCGGGAGGATCGAGCCAGCCGACCCGCTACGCATGGGCGTCGCTATTACTTGTGTCGGAGATCTTTCTGGAACCAATAGGGCACAGATGGTTCGTTATTGAAGGGCTCAACGTCGATGAGCCTGCACGTCTGATTACTCATTGCCGCAGTTAACGCGCATGGGTACCCTCGAGGGTCTAAGACACGAGCGCGAACGACGGAACCTCGATTTCGCCGCTAGCGATGTAGGCCGTGGCACCACCAACGCTGACAGAGGTCACGACGCCTCCGCTGTTACGCGCTTGCGCTTCCATTTCGCTTCGGCGCTCCATCAAGACACCTTGCTGGATCGAAAGGCGATAGGACGTCCCGCCAAAATCATGCTTTGATGCCATGGCCCCGACGAGGGCGGCACAAGCGCTGCCAGTCGCGTTATCTTCTTCGACGCCCAGCGCGGGTGCCCACATGCGAGCGTAGAGTTTTCCGCCATCCCGTAGATTTCCCGCGAAGAAGAAGAGGTGGGGAGTGTTGCCTCAAGCCTTGACGACGAGGTCGATCTCCACGCAGGCCCCAAGCGGCAGCGCGGCCACCCCGATCGTCGTGCGGGCCGGAAAAGGCTGCCTAAAATGCTTCGCATACATGCCATTCATCGCGACGTAGTCACTCATGCTCGTGAGAAACACACCGACGCGCACGACATCATCGAAACTCTTGCCGGCCGCCTTGAGAACCGCCGAGAGATTCTGGAAGAGGCGGTCCGTCTCGGCCCCAATACCTCCCGCCACCAGTTTGCCCGTCGTCGGGTCTTGGCCGACCTGACCGCTGAAATAGATGAAACCGCCGGCGTCAACGGCCTGGGAAAACGGGCCCACCGGCGGGGCGAGTTCCGGCGAGGTAATTGCGCTCTTGCTCATGGAAAACTCCTATGGACAGTAGGTTCGATGGTCAGGACGGTGGCTGGGCGTCACGAAGGCTCGCCTGGTGCGTCCACGTTCGCGCCGAACCTAAACGAGTTCTTTCGCCAGCCGATCTTCACTCGTGCCGGCGGCAACGCGACCGCGTCTGCTGACGGCCAAGGCGCATGTCCCGAATGCAAGAGGTAAGATGTCAACCCGAATCGTTTCCTCTGGCGCAAGGACATGGTCAGCGACACGGAGATGCGCCGGCCGCCGCCGCCGCGTGAATGTTCGCTCGCAAACGCGCGAGATCTGGCGCTGACAACCAGAACGGCGCGAGATCCTGGGACAAGAGATCGCGGCCGGCCTGCACGGGCCGCATGAGGCCCACGTCATGCTCCACGGACTGCAGGAGGATGTGCCCGAGCTCGTGAGCAATCACACGGCCGAGCGCCCGCGCCAGGAACTGATCTCGCAGGCCTGGAGGGTACTCGAGAAACGGCGTGTTCACATGGGTGTCGCCCACGAGATCGAGCAGGCCTCGATACCGCACATCGACCACCGGCACGGGCGTGTGTTCGCGAGCGAGCGGCACCCAGGCCAGCGCGTGGGACATCTCGCGCGTCCCGCGGTTGGGCGCCGCCACCACGACCACATCCGGCACGATGATGTGGTTCGAAGCCGCAAGGACGCTGATCGTCACGCCGTACGGCGCCCAGATCTTCGCGGTCTCGATCAGTGCAGCCTCTTGAATCTCACGCGACACATCGGCGGACGCGCCGATCGCCAGCGTCAACGTGATGTTCGGCACGACGTCGGTGTGACGCATCGAAGGAGCAATCAGCGAGACGAAAACGAGCAGCGGTGTCATGTCTGCCTCCGCGAGAAACGTGATCGGAGCTTGAGGTGGCCCGCGCTTCCAACGCTCGATCCACAAAAGCACAAACTCCTTACTCTTTATGACGGAGAATCGACAATTCCTCCACTTCATTATTATCACGATGATAATGACTACTACGCACGACTCCGCTATGCGTGGGGAGGTCTTAGTAGTAGCTCAGGAGGTTCCCTGCTCGATGATGTGGGTCGCTGCGTGCCTCGATGGCCTTGAGAACGGCAGCCATGTCAGCGTCACCGAAACCGAGCGCGCGCGTCTCGCCATAGAGCGCGTGGCAAACATCGAGCAGTGGCGAGGCGACGCCCGCCTCGCGAGCCGCTTCGGCGATTAGGCGACTGTTCTCCAGGACGTTCGAGATCGTTGCCTGGACCGCGAAATCGCGACCGACGAGTTTCAGCGCCTTCACGCGCGAGACGTCACTTGCCATCGGCCCGGCGTAGAACTGCCACGAGCTGATTGAGATTGAGGCCGTGGCGATCGGCAAAATGCACGGCTTCGGCGAGGCCCGTAACGAGTGAAATCAGGAACAGATTGACCGAGAGCTTCATCAGAAGACATCTGCGGTACGATATTCGCCGCTAAAGCAGAGCCGCCCCGCAAATCGCGCGCGACCGGCCCGCTCCGGCTTGCTGCCTTGTCTCTCTTACGGCAGATATTTCTTGGGCAGCGGCGCAGTGGCCGACTCGGCCTGCACCATGATGCCCGTTACGCGCCAGCCGCCAGCTTCTTTGATCGCTTGAATGCTGTTGATGCCGCGCGCGGCTTGCTTGCCGTCGCTGTACAGCGCGTAGCTGCTCCATAAGTGCGCGATGTTGCCGTAGCGCTCAATGTGAAATTTCAGTTGCTTTTCTTCCAGCATGACGTGGCCACGGGCTTTGACACGGGCGATCCAATCGTCCAAGGTCTGGAGCGTATAGGTCGGCGCTCCGTCCGCGCCGAGCGACACGAACATCATGCGCGCTTCGGGTATTAACAGGGCTTTCATGCAGGCGCGATCCTTGTCCGCGGGCCCGGTGATTGCCGCATCGATCGCGGCGGGAATGCCCTGGGGTTCCGAAGGCAACGCACAGCCGGCATCCGGCGCCTGTGCCATCGCACTTCCAGCGAGCGCGCCGGCCAGAATCGTCGCTGAAAACAGTGTGCGCAGCATTTTTTCTCCCTCGTGAAATAGCGGCAATCCCGCGACGCGGCCGCTTGCCGCATGGACTACTTGTAGGTTGCGTTGACCCGTACAAAATCAGTGCGCACGAGGGTCCGCGTCAACGGCGGCCGACGCGGTCGCTTCTTACCGACGGCCATCGGACGAGTCCACCAGGCCCTGCGTCGTGACGACGCAGATGTCCACCCACTGCGCGCCGCTCAGGGCGGCCATGCGGTCGGGGGCGATGCGCAGTGCCGTATGCGTCGACCCCGCCCCTGGCACTACCTCGTCGAACGCGCGCAGTTGCACGTCACAGTAGATCGGCATAGGCGTAGCGAGGCCAAACGGGCACACGCCCCCGAGCACGTGTCCCGTGATTGTCGCGGCTTCCTCGGGTGCGAGCATCGTGGCTTTCCCGCCGAGCACCGCCTTGACTTTCTTGTTGTCGAGCCGCGAGTCTCCGCACACGACCGCGAGCACCGCGCGGCCTCCCACGCTCAACGCCAACGTCTTTGCGATCTGCGCGGCCCGGATGCCCCACGCCGCCGACAGCGTGTGTGTCTGGCTGCTCGCCGGCAGCTCTACGATCTCGAGATCCGGCGCGGCACTGGCCAGGAACGCGCGCACCGACTCCGCACTCATCGCGAGGCCCCCGCTAGGGATTGCGCAACGTGCCGACCCCGTGGATCGTCACGCGCTGAAATCTTACGTATTTCACAATGGCCGGTAGAGAGTTCATGCTGAGCCGTCTTTGCTGGCGGATCGCGCGCGCCGGCGTGACGTCTCCACTGTAGGCAAATGGCCGTCGTGGGTCTTGAACAGTTGTGATCGACGGGGCGTGCAATTCGCGTCGTGATCTTGGTAGGCTCCAGAGATGCGGAAGACGGGGGCGCCGCGACCGCCATCCAGTCAGTCCTCCGAAGGGGTCCTGCGCGACGCTGCTGGTGACGGCACCCGAGAGTACATGCGCCTCGGACGCAGCGCACTCGGTCTCGAACGCGTGGAGTGGCGCTTCGTCGGCCAGGCCTTCTCGCCCCACAGGCACGACTCGTACGCAATCGGCCTAACGCTCGAAGGCGTGCAGACGTTTAGGTATCGCGGCGCGCGGCGCATATGCCTGCCCGGCGAGTGCCACGTGCTCCACCCCGACGAACTGCACGACGGCAGCTCGGGGTCCGCGGCGCCGTTTGCCTACCGCATCGCGTATGTCGATCCCACGCTGGTGCAGGCCCAACTCGGCGGGTCGCCGTTGCCCTTTGTGACCGATCCCGTGGTTCGGCTGACCGACGCGCAGCGACGCCGCCTGTCGCCGGTGTGGGATCTGGACGACGTCCTCGACGAGATGGCGCTCGCAGAGGTCGGCGCGGCGATTGCCGATTTCCTGCTTGAGACTTCGGGATCCCCCTCGCCGCGAACGGCGCTGCCGATTGCGGCCCTGGAACGCGCCCGGGCGCTGCTTTACGCGGAGCCAGCGACGCCCCACTCGGCAGCGGAACTCGAGCGGGCCACGGGCCTCGACCGCTGGACGCTCGCGCGGCAATTCAGGGCGGCCTTTGGCACCAGTCCGACCCGCTACCGCACCATGCGACAGCTCGATCACGTGCGGCGCGCGATCCGTCGGCACTGCTCACTTGCAGAGGCATCGCACGCTGCCGGATTCTGCGATCAGAGCCATATGACGCGCATGTTCACGCGCGTCTACGGGGTGCCGCCCGCACGGTGGGGCGCTCGCGTCGCGACGCCGCAATAACCCGACGGCGGCCGTAGTGATCGAGTCGCGCGCTGGCGGATACGCAGAACCACGATGCCACGTCGACGTCGTCTTGCACGAACGCTCCGGGGGTGGTGAATGTGTACGCAAACTGCGGCACATCCTTCGGATCGAACACATCACGGTCCACCGCCGAGCCGACAACTGTTTCTTCGTGACTAACGAGTAGCCTCCCTGTCGGCTCGCGCGGTGAGCGCGATGTGGCGCGGCGAGCGGACGTAATCACTTGGAGCGCCGAAGGGGCAGTCGATGGGTGCGCCGATTGGTTTCCCCGGTCGGGCAGATGCCGGAAATCCGGCAGCCTCCCGCCAAATCGCACGGAACTGGCCTAAACCGGGGCTGGACTCGTTGGAAGCGTGTTTGCGTTTCGACTCGGCGGAGGGAGCCATGTCCGTAAACGTCGTAAAAGAACACGTCGACATCGATCACTTGCGGAAATTTGCCGAAGAGGGACGTCGCACGAAGCACGCGCTTGCAACGACGCTCGCCCCGGAGGCTCGGCGTCAGTTTCTCGCAGCCTGTGGCGTGATCGAGAAAAAGTACACCGAGGATTGCACGGCTCAAACGGATCCGTGTCTCGAGTCGGGCTGTTCCGTGGAAGGCGAGATCTGCCTGCAGCCGCTCTTGCGCGCCGGCACCGAATACCACAAGGCGTGCGCTGCGGAATGGGCGACGCTGTTCGCACACGCTGAGAACCGGCTCTAAGCGCGTTCGGGCCGCTGCCGGGCTCGCGTCAGCGCCCAAAGACGTATGCCGAATAACCGGCGCCGCAGGCGCGTCGTGGCGCCGCTGTCCGCGAAAATCACCGCAAATACCTCGCCTGGGTCCGCCAAGGGCGGCACGAAAACCGCAATTCCTCGGCAACTTGCACTGTCGAATTCGCGTGAATCCGCGGGAATTGGTTCCGGAAAGGACGGCCCCATGTTGAAGAAGCGAATCGGGCTGGTGCTGCTGCTGGTGTTCGGACTGCTCTCGGCTCCGTCCCTTCAAGGGCAGGGTCAGGGACAGTTCCAGCCACCGAAGTTCGGGCAGGCCACGGTCGGCGACGATTACTTCCTCGCAAACTATACGCAGCTGCAGGAGTACTGGGCGGCGCTCGCCAGAACTTCTGACCGCATGAAGCTCGTCGAGATCGGGAAGACGAGCGAGGGGCGGCCGATGATGATGGCGATCATCACGTCACCCGACAACCATCGGAACCTGGCGAAGTATCGCGACATCGCGGTCCGGCTGGCGCGTGCCGAGGGCATCAGCGACGACGAGGCGCACCGGCTCTCCAGCCAGGGCAAGGCCATCGTCTGGGAAGACGGCGGGCTGCATGCGACCGAAATCCTCAACTCGCAGACTCTGTTCTGGACGGCCTATCAGTTCGTCAGTCAAAACGATCCGGAAACGCTGCGGATTCTGAACGATTGCATTCTGTTGCTGACGCCGGTGAATCCCGACGGGTTGGAGCTGACCGCCAACTGGTATATGCGCGAGCCCGATCCGGTGAAACGCAACATGCAGTTGCCACGGCTGTACAACAAATACGTCGGTCACGACAACAATCGCGACTCTTTCATGGCCAACCAGCTCGAGACGCAAGCGATCAACCGGCAGCTGTACGTCGATTGGATGCCGCAGATTGTCTACAACGCCCACCAGACCGGGCCGCAGGGCGCGATCCTCTTCACGCCGCCGTTCCGCGATCCGTTCAATTACAACTACGACCCATTGGTGCCGATCGGCATCGATATGGTCAGCGCCGCCATCACGCATCGATTCCTGATCGAAGGAAAGGCCGGGTCGGCCTCTCGTACGGAATCGTCGTATTCGACGTGGTCGAACGGCATGGAGCGGAGCACCACCTACTTCCACAACCAGATCGGCATTCTCACGGAGATCAGCGGCAACCCGACGCCGATGGAGATCGGTCTGGTGCTCGATCGTCAGCTGCCGCACGCCGACGTACCGCTGCCGATTCCACCACAGAAAGTGTGGCACTTCAGACAGTCGATTGATTACATCCTGTCGGCGCAACGCGCGATTCTCGACGTCGCCTCGAGGAACAAGGACGTCTTTCTGTTCCGGATGTGGCGCATGGGAATGAACTCAATCGAGCGCGGCAGCAAGGATTATTGGACGCTGCAGCCGTCGTGGATCGAGGAAGCGAAGGCGGCGGCGGCGAAAGAGGCTGTTCCAGAGCGAGGCGGGCGAGAGAACCGCGTCGGCGCGTCGCAGGTCGTACCATCGAAGTATTACGACTTGATGCGCACGCCGGAGCGGCGCGATCCGCGCGCCTACGTCATCCCGTCGAATCAACCCGACTTCCTCACGGCAACACGGTTCGTGAACGCGTTGGCCAAGGCCGGCATCGAGGTGTATCGCGCGCCGTCGGCGTTCAGTGTGAACGGCAAATCCTATCCGGCGGGATCGTATGTCCTGAAAACGGCCCAGGCGTTTCGTCCGCATCTGCGCGACATGATGGAGCCGCAGGATCATCCCAACGACTTCTTCTATCCCGGCGGACCGCCACGGCCGCCGTACGACATGACCGGCTACACGCTGGCGTTCCAGATGGGCGTGCAGTTCGATCGCGTGCTCGACCCGTTCGAGGCGCCGCTCGAGAAGCTGCCGTTTGGCCAGGCAATCCGGATTCCGGAAGGCAACGTGCTCGCGGGGGCAACCACTGCGGCGGGCTACCTGCTCAGTCATCGGGTGAAAGACTCATTCACCGCAACCAATCGCCTGCTCAGTGCCGGCGAAGACGTTTACTGGTTGAAAGATCCGATTGGCACGGAAGCCGACTCGTACCCGGCCGGCACCATTTACATTCCATCGAAGTCGACGACCAAGGGCGTGCTCGAGGCGCTCGCGCGTGAGCTCGGACTGACGTTCGAAGCGGCGCCGTCGCGTCCGAACGTTGACGCGTACAAACTGAAGCCGGTGCGGGTCGCGTTGTGGGATCAGTACGGCGGCGACATGCCGTCCGGGTGGATTCGCTGGATGTTCGAGCAGCAGTATCAGTTCACGAACTTCGAGGTGGTCTATCCGCCGCAGCTCGACGCCGGGAACCTTCGCGCGAAATACGACGTGATCATCTTCACCGGCGGCATTCCGGTGAGTGATGCACTCGCCGAAACCGCTGGCGAAGAAGGGCCGCGCAATGCCCCGCCCGCCAATCTTCCGCCGGAGTGGGCCGACAAGGTCGGCACGATCACCGGTGCGAAGACAATTCCGCAGCTCAAGGCGTTCGTCCAGCAGGGAGGGACGATCATTGCAATCGGGAGCGCGACCAACATCGCCTACCGGTTCGGTCTGCCAGTCGTGAACCATCTGACAGAGCGGACCGCCTCCGGCGCAGTGCGGCCACTGCCGTCTGACAAGTACTTCGTGCCAGGCGCACTGGTCACGGCCAAAGTGGACAACACGAACCCGCTGGCGTTCGGCATGCCCGATACGGTCGATGTGTTCTTCAACCGCAGCAACACGTTCAGGCTTCTGCCGGCGGCGAAGGGCGTGAAGGCGGTGGCGTGGTACGACCGGGAGAAACCCGTGCACAGCGGCTGGGGATGGGGTCAGTCCTATTTGCAGGGCGGCGCCGCCGTGATCGAAGCGGCTCTCGGCAGCGGTCACGTCTTTCTGTTTGGACCCGAGATCACATTCAGAGGCGAGCCTCATGCGACGTTCCCGTTCCTGTTCAACGCGATCTACTACAGCGAGGCGCAGCTGGTACCGGCCGCGGCACCGGTCCAATCGACGGACTCAAGGTAAGGCGTTAGAACGCTGAAGTCTCGAATTGACGTGTGCCACGTTCGCACGGGCTGGCGCAACACCCGGACGGTCGGATGAGGCACACGTCAAACTTCGGACGTCAGACTTCTCGGCAACTTCTTGGACGATGCGTGGACGAATGCGTCGCATCCCCGCGCGCAGCGGGTCGGTGCAACGGCGTCCACACTTTGCAAACGCGGCGATTGTCGATGGTCTGCCGCCCTAAAGCGCAAATGTTGGAAACGCCCCCGGCTGCATCGGCGGGGGATCAGGCCGCGGCGGATACGGCACATGGATGGCGTGAATGCAGTTCACGGGATCATCGTCCGTCTCCACGGGGCTCGGAACCCGGTCGACCAGCCCGCGAAATGCCGGGAGAGGCGCGTTCTCGGGGACGTCGTCGAATAGATCGTACACGCCGCTGAGGTGAGAGAGGTCGCCGCGTTTTTGTGCGTGCTCTGCAGCGGGAAGATTGGTGAGCGATACGACGATGTCTGTCTCGTTTTCGACGGGAGCGATCCTGATCTTGCCGACCAGTCTGCCATCCGGTTCGAGATTCGCGAACTGGAACTCGACGCTTCCCTCCGGGCAGTCGCGAGTGTACAAGACGGTATCAGACAGCGCGGTCGTGACGTCATTGATCATCCAGAGACCCAGCTTGCCGTGCGATGGAGGGTTGCCCGAAAGCGTTCCGTCGACGAGCCGGAGAGCCGCGCTCACGCGGCCGCCTGCTCCGACCCCCAAGTCACGCCGTGGTTTGCAGTGCGGAGCCACCAAGAGCATGCTCAGAACCCATTGCAGCCCGTGCCAGGGATAATCCCGATCGGTGCGGACGAGCGTCAGTCCTTTCGAGTTCTCCGGAACGACGCCGTCGCCGATTCTGATCGCCCGTTCCTCGACGCGCCACCGCAGGTGTGTTACAGGGCCAGGATTGCCGGTCGCCTCCGGCCGGCCGCGATGCACGCTGAACAACGCGGCGTGTGGCGGAACATGGGCCTCGTGGCGCCGTGCGCTTGCCAACGCAATATCGGCTCCGATTTTCTCTCTGTAGGTCCAGGGAGCGACCCCGCAGAGACCGCGAATGTAGAGATAGAGCGTCGCCATTGTCGCCTCTCAATTCAGACTCTTGCGAGTCTCGTTTCCACCGACCACCTGTCCCGGTGCGCCGATTGCGATGAAGGGAGCCCATGCCGCCGGGCGTTGAAGCAACGGATCCCCGCTGTTCAGGAGGTCCAGTTGCGCACGACGCAACGCAGAAACTGTGCTTTCGCCGGCCCGCACGTTGCGATGGAATGCGGTCAGCAGCCTTCGGCCTGCTCGATCCTGAACGTCCCATAGTGTCGCGATCACCGTCGGAACGCCGGCCGCGAGAAAAGGCCGTGCAAGGTTCAGCACTCCTTCTCCTCGCAATGTCGGCCCCGCTGCGGTCCCGCATGCGCCCAGAACGACGAGCCTGACCCTGTCCAGATGCTGGGTCGCCAGCTCGTAGGCAAACAACGTCCCCGAAGACCTGCTGTCGGCCGCGAGCAGGAGACGCGAGAGCCACGGAAACTCCGGATTCTGCAGCGCATGCCCGGCAAAGTGCACGACATCGTGACCGTTCAACTCGCGCATGAAGCGGTCCTTGGTTGCATCATTTCCGGTGAGCAGACTGCTGCGCGAATAGAGACTCGCGATCTCCTTCGCTTCAGCCCGCGCTTCGACCAGCTGCGGCAGATCTCCGACGCTGGCCCGGTCGAGCGCGGGATCTCCGACCACCAACGCTGTGTCGACAGGCGACGGCGCCTGCGTTCGCTCGATCGAGTTCAGCAGGAGCGCGAGACTTGGCGCGACGCCGATCGCATGATCTTGCACGAGGTATCGACGCGACCGCGGATCCTTCAGCGCCGCAAATGCGACGCCGTGGAGAGGTCCGTCTGGTACAACGATGACCTCGCGGGAACTCTTGAGGCTGTCGCCGAGCGGTTGGAGCAGCGCATCGTACAGCCGCATCGCGTCCGACTCGGTGATTGCCTCCGCCGCGCCGCGCGCGAGGTTTGCCTGATACCCCTCAACGAGCCTCTCGAGCTCGTTTTGAGTGATCGGCAGCTCGAAGAAATCGGTTTTCGCCGCGGTGAGCACCCAGGCAAGCAGCCGATCCGGAAGCGAGAGGTAACACACGACCGATGCGCCGGCGAGCCGCGAGCGGACGCGCTCGTCAGACACGCCGACAACCAGGTCTGACGCCGTCGAAGTCTCCACCGCCTCGCGCAGCGTCCGCGCACGTGCCCGTTCAGCGAAGGCGAGCGCAGTGCCCGGCCGCCGCTGAAGGGCCTGAAGGTTGACCATTTCCGCGAAGAGATACCAGGCTTCGTCGAAATGCGACGTCCGCAGGTCCTCGCGCCCGATTCGGTCGTGCGCTTCCTCGAACATCTCGATGCCGTGCAAGAAATCCTGTTCGGCCGCGTCAATGGTTCCGCGCGCGACTCGCGCACGGCCCCGGGCGAGAAACAACGACGGAAGGCGACGATACGAACCGCTGTGAACCAGCGATTCGATCGCGTCGTCGAGCGCGCCGATTGCGCGGTCCGGCTGCTGTTTCTGGAATACCTCTCCCTCCTGTGCGAGAACGTCGATCTCCTGGGTTCGGGCAAGGGAGGCGTCAGCGATTCGCGACAAACCCGCGCGCGCGACCTCGAGATCGCGGATCGCCCTTTCCGCGCTTCCCATTCTCCAGGAACTTCTCGCCCGCCGCAGGTACGCACCGACCATTTGAAGAGGCCGTCCCGATTGCTCGGCTTCGTCAACCATCTCGTCGAAAAACACTGCGGCAGCGTTAGGAAGCTCGCCGCGGATGCAGGCATTGGCCGCCGAACCGAGGATCCCTTCACGTCCTCCTATGTCTGCGACTTCGTCGAGCAGGAGGAGCGCCTGGCGTTGTTCGATCCAGCTTTCGTGCAACTGGCCAAAAAAACGCAGGTTCTCTGCGATGAGGTTGTGCACACGTATGGCATCTTCACGCTCGCCCGCCAGCTCGAGCGCCCCGAGGGCTTCGTGATACTCAACGAGCGATTGATCGAGATCCGAGTGCGCCGTGGCGATCAGGCCCTTTGCCCAGCGCACGCGACCGACCAACATGTGGTAGCGACGACGCTCGGCGAACGGTACAAGGCGATCGACCAGTGGGGCTGCTTCCTCGTAGCGGCGCGATCGCACGAAGCCCACCGCACGGTTCGTGGCGGCTTCGGCAGACAGCGGACTCCCAACCTGTTCGAGCGCCGACGTCGCGGCCTCGAACAGCGGCAGCGACGCGTTGATCTGGTTTTCGTCTGCGAGTCGCCGGGCCTTCCCGAACGCCAGGATGCCGTTCGCCAGCGTCTGCAGGTGGCGCGTCTTCGCGGCCGGGGCACGTTCGATCCCGGCGACCACGTCCGCAGCCATCGAGTCATGAGTCACGCCGTCGAGCGCATCGGCCATCCGCCGCGCACGCTGAAGATGCCGCGCGGCATCCTCACCGCGCGAAGCGAGGACCGCGTCGGCCCACGCCGGGAGCGTTTCCGCAAATAGATGATCGCGCACCCTGACGGGGAACTGGCGAGCGATTGCGACAATATGCTGCTGGTCGCGCGCTTCGATCGCGCGAACCAGGTCGGGTCTGGCTTGAGGCCAGGTGTTGCGGGCGGTCGTCGAATTCGTACCGAGACGAAGCCTGGCTTCGGCGCTCCATTCCGAGCCCGGATCGGCTTTCAAGTACGCATCCCACGCCTTTTTCGCCTCTCCACGCAAACCACCGATCTGTTCGATGGCAAGTGCGCGGTTGAACCAGGCCTCCTGGAGGCGGGGCGCGGCGCGCGTCGCCCGATCGGCGGCGTTCAGCGCCCTGACCAGATCCTCCGGCCGTCGGCCCTGTTCGCTGCGAACCAGATACGCCGCCGCCAGATCGCTCCACGCCGAATGATGACCGGGATCGTCGCGCACGGCGCTCTCGAGAGAGGCCACCGCGTCCGCCACCCTGCCGCTGACGAGCATGGCGACTCCGAGCGCAGCGAGCGATTGCGGCGACCGTCGATCGTTTGCGGCCTTTTCCAGTCTGGCCGTCGCTATCCGGATCTCGGGTGTGACTCCGGATCGCGCCGTTGCGCCAGTCCGCCCTGCCGATCCCGCGGGAGCGTACTGAAACCCGCCGGTCAGGCGCGGATCGATGGCTCGCGTCGGGCCCATGGCGGCGACCAGCTCTGAAAGCTCCGGCCGCGCATACTGGTCAGCGCCGCCCGGCACCGGGACCCATTTGAGCGCTGCGACGGCAGCCGCGATCAGGATCAGGCCGCTGGCGATCACTCCGAGACGTGTCACCGGCACGAGCGGATTATCCATCAGGGATCGCCCCAATAGACGGACCGGCTGCTTCGCTTTCTCACCGGTTCTGCCAGCGGGTGAGGGGGCGGTTCCGATCGTCGAGTTAGTGCTCGAAAACGATCGCCAGTTGGAAGGCGACGCCGCTTGAATTTCGCGGCGGTCATCGGTAACGTTAGCCTCCGTAACGCGTCGTTCGGCGGCGGAGCTCGGTTCGGCGGAACCTTTTAGCAATCTGTCAACGCGGTTCACTCGAGGATCTGTTGCGTGTCTGTATCGACTGCACCGGTCCGGCTGCCAATTCGTCGGTTTGGCGAAACCGCGCGTCACGACGCGTGGTGGATCCAGCCGCTCGTCGTCGTTCTCGGACTCTCGACCTTCCTCGTCTACTCGACGTGGGCGGCGTTCCGAGGCGATCACTATACGTTCGGCCCGTACCTTTCGCCGTTCTACTCACCGGAGATTTTCGGTAACTCGCCGCACAGTTGGTTCGGTCCGCGACCCGGAGCGTGGCCGGCGTGGCTGCCGTTTTCCCCGGCGCTGCTGATCCTTCCGATCCCTGGTTTTTTCCGGCTGACGTGTTACTACTACCGCGGCGCTTACTACAAAGCATTCTGGGCGGACCCGCCGTCATGTACCGTCGGCGAGCCGCGCTCGTCATACCGAGGCGAGCACTCGTTTCCGCTCGTCCTGCAGAACATTCATCGCTACATGCTGTTTCTGTCGTTAGGGGTGCTGTTTCTGCTGTACACGGACGTGTGGAGAGCGCTGTGGTTCACCGATCCCACGACCGGAACCATCTCGTTTGGCATCGGCGTCGGCACGCTCGTTCTGGCCGCCAATTGCGTCCTCTTGAGCGCGTATCTTTTCGGCTGTCATTCGCTGCGTCACGTCGTGGGCGGCTGCGTCGACGAGTTGTCGCGTGCACCCATGGGCCTTGCGGCGTACTCCTGCGTCAGCTGCCTCAATCGCCGGCACATGTTGTGGGCCTGGTGCAGTCTGTTCACCGTCGGCTTCGCTGACCTGTACGTCCGACTCTGCTCTATGGGCGTGTGGTCGGACTTCAGGATCTGGTGATGCCGGAGTATCAGACACACGAACATGATGTCCTGGTGATCGGCGCAGGGGGAGCGGGGCTGAGAGCGGCCATCGAAGCCTCCGCGAGCGGCGTCTCTGTCGGGCTCGTGTGCAAATCGCTGCTCGGGAAGGCCCACACCGTGATGGCGGAAGGCGGCATCGCCGCCGCGCTCGCCAACGTCGACGATCGCGACAACTGGAAAGTCCATTTCGCGGACACGATGCGCGGCGGTCAGTACGTCAACAACTGGCGCATGGCGGAGCTGCACGCGAAGGAAGCTCCCGATCGCGTGCGCGAGCTCGAGGCGTGGGGCGCGACTTTCGACCGGACCAAGGACGGGAAAATCCTGCAGCGAAACTTCGGCGGCCATCGGTATCCCCGCCTGGCCCACGTCGGCGACCGCACCGGGCTGGAACTGATCCGCACCCTACAGGACCACGGGATCCACCAGGGCATCGACGTGCACATGGAGTGCACCATCATCAAGCTGCTCACGGACGGCGGCCGCGTCGTCGGCGCGTTCGGTTACGAGAGGGAACGCGGACGGTTCAAGCTGTTCAAGGCGAAGGCGATCGTCCTGGCGACCGGCGGCATCGGCCGCGCCTACGAAATCACCAGCAACAGCTGGGAGTACACCGGCGACGGTCACACGCTCGCCTACGACGCCCTGGCGGAACTGGTGGATATGGAGTTCGTCCAGTTCCATCCCACCGGCATGATCTGGCCGCCGAGTGTTCGAGGCATTCTCGTCACCGAAGCCGTGCGCGGCGAAGGCGGCATCCTGACGAACAATCAGGGCCGCCGGTTCATGTTCGACGAGATCCCGGAAAACTATCGCACCCAGACCGCGGACAACGAAGAGGAAGGGTGGCGGTACACGCAAGGCGACAAGGCGGCGCGACGGCCTCCGGAGCTGCTGACTCGCGACCATGTGAGCCGTTGCATCGTCCGCGAAATCAAGGCGGGCCGCGGCAGCCCGCACGGCGGCGTGTTTCTCGACATCAGCTGGATCAAGGCCCGGATCCCGAATGCTCCCGAGCACATCAAGAAGAAGCTACCGAGCATGTATCACCAGTTCAAGCAGCTCGCGGACATCGACATCACACGCGAACCGATGGAAGTTGGCCCGACGACGCACTACGTCATGGGCGGCGTGCGGGTCGACAGCGATACACAGATGTCGAGCGTGCCGGGCCTGTTCGCCGCGGGGGAATGCGCGGCCGGCATCAACGGTGCGAATCGCCTCGGCGGCAACTCCCTCTCCGACATCATCGTCTTCGGCAAACGGGCAGGCGAGCATGCCGCGAAGTTTGCGAAGGCGCAGAAACCGGGCTCGATCGACGCACGGCAGCTGGACGAAGCGGCGCAGTGGGCCGTGCAGCCTTTCGAGCGAGGCGCCGATGGCGAGGGTCCCTACCAGGTGCAGTACGCGTTGCAAAAGATGATGCAGGACCTCGTCGGCATCGTCAGGAGCGAGCAGGAGATGCAGCGCGCGCTCGAGGGGCTCGGTCCACTGCGTGAACGAGCGCAGCGAGTGGGCGTCGGCGGACACCGCGAGTACAACCCTGGCTGGCACGCCGCGCTCGACCTGCACAGTCTGCTGACGGTTTCCGAAGCGATTACCCGCTCGGCGATCGAACGCCGCGAGAGCCGTGGCGGTCACTTTCGAGACGACTACCCGGACAAGGACGCGACCTGCGCGACATTCAATATTGTCGTGCGCAAGAACGCCGCCGGACGCATGGAGATTTCCCGCGTGCCGATTCCTGAACTGCCCAGTGAGCTGAAGCAGGTGATTGAGGAAATGAAATGACGGGGCAGCGATGACAGGACGGACCGCGACGTTTCGAATCTGGCGCGGCGACGCCCGCGGCGGCAGCTATCACGACTACCCGACCGAGGTCACGGAAGGCATGGTCGTGCTTGACGCTGTCCATCAGATCCAGGCCGTGCAGGCGAACGATCTCGCTGTCCGCTGGAACTGCAAGGCCGGGAAGTGTGGATCGTGCTCGGCTGAGGTGAACGGCAACCCGCGCCTCATGTGCATGACCCGGTTGAATCAGCTCGATCTATCGACGCCCATCACGATTGAACCGATGCGCGCGTTTCCGCCGATCAGGGATCTCGTGACTGATGTATCGTGGAATTTCGACGCGAAGAAACGCATCAAGCGGTTCAAACCGCGGCCGCCGGATGCTCCTGATGGCACGTGGCGCATGTCGCAGCCTGACGTGGAGCGCGTGCAGGAGTTCCGCAAGTGCATCGAATGTTTTTTGTGTCAGGACGTCTGTCACGTGCTGCGCGATCATCAGATGTTTAACGAGTTCATCGGCCCTCGCCATCTGGTTTATGCGGCAGCCCTGGAGATGCATCCGCTCGACACGGAGAATCGCACGCGCGATCTGAAGGACACCCATGGCGTCGGCTACTGCAACATCACCAAGTGTTGTACGAAGGTCTGTCCCGAGAGCATCACCATCACCGACAACGCCATCATCCCGCTCAAGGAACGTGTGATCGATCAGTTGTACGATCCCATTGCCAAGGTGTTTCGGGCATTACGCGGAGGTCGCCATGTTTGAGCTCAAAGCCCTCTCGCCGGAAGCCGTACCCCGAGCGCTCGCGAAGGCCGAGCGGTACCGCCTGTTGAACGAACCTGGTGAAGCGGTGAGCATTTGCCTCGACGCGCTCGAGGTCGATCCGACCAACCAGGAGGCGATCGCGACACTGCTGCTGGCCATCACCGAACAGTTCGACGCCGATGCAACGCGGGTCAATGAGGCGCTGAAAACGGTCGAGCGGCTCACCGACGACTACCAGCGGATTTACTACACCGGCATCATCCACGAGCGGCGCGCGAAAGCGTTTCTCAGGCACGGCACGCCGCTCGGCGGCCCCCGCGCCTACGAATGGCTGCGCGAGGCGATGGCCTGCTACGAGAAAGCGGAGGCCCTGCGAGAGCCGAACAACGACGATGCGCTTCTCAGGTGGAACGCCTGTGCGCGGCTGATCATGGCCCACGATCATCTGGCGCCGATGAGCGAGGAACGGGGCGAGCCGCTGTTCCTGGAGTAAGCATGAAGCGTCGACTCGTTCTTGCTGCGGCATGCCTCCTGATTCTCGCCGGACTCGTGCGGCTGGACGGCCGCGCCCAGCCCGACGCGCCGATCGTCAGCGGCGCCCACCGCTTCCAGAAAGTCGCGGACGGCATCTACTACGCGACGTCGTCGGGCACGATGAACGTCGGCGCGAACTCGCCGGTCATCGTCACCGCCACGGACGCGCTGATCGTCGACTCGTCGATCACGCCGGCCGCGGGCCGGGCGCTCGCGCAGGATCTGAAGGCCATCACCGACAAGCCGATCAGATACGTCGTCGATTCGCATTATCACTACGACCACAGCTTCGGCAACCAGGTCTTCGATCGCGATGCGCAGGTGATCGGTCACCAGAACACGCTGATTCGGATGCCCGGCTCGATGGAGCAGTTCACCTACTTGAGCAGCGTGCGCCCCGTTCCCGATCGCGTCGCGGCGCTGAAGGAACGGCTCGTGAAAGAAGCCGATCCGCAGCAGAAGGCGGCGCTCGAGCGGCAGATCGCGAGCTCGCTGGCCTACCTCGAGCAGGTCAAGGAAACGCTGATCACACTGCCGAACCTGACCTTCACCGACGGCATCACGATCAACCACGGCGGCCGCGAGATGCAGATCAAGTATCTCGGTCGCGGCCACACCGACACGGACGTCGTCGTGTTCCTTCCGAAAGAGCGGGTTGTCGCGACCGGCGATCTGATGGAATCGATCGTCTCGTACATGGGCGATTCCTACCCCCAGGACTGGATTGCGACGCTCGAGCGGTTGAAGGCGCTCGACTTCGACACCGTGATGCCAGGGCACGGCGTCGTGTTTCAGGGGAAGAGCAAGATCACCGCGTTTCAGCAGTACCTGCGCGACGTGATCGCGCAGGTCGAGGCGTTCCGCCGGCAAGGGCTTTCGGCCGAGGATGCCGCCGCCCGAGTCGATTTGACGAAGCACGCCGGCGAGTTCGCTCAGATTCGCGCCGTCGGTGTCGACGTGGCGACCGTGCGGCGCCTCTATCGGCTCGCGCAGGATCCGAACGCCGGTCCCACACCCTAGCGCAAGTCCTTATCTTCCGCTCAAGGCTTCGCCCGGATCGCGGCCGCCACGCGAGGCGCTTCGCGGGCGATTTCGCGGAGCGCTCCGGTTGCCGGGTTCCTGAACCCGACGAAGAACAGGCCGGGAATCGCGCTTTCCGCGCCGAACCGGTCGGGGCGGCCGCGCTCATCTGCGATGGACTCGAATCCGGCGATCAAATGGTCGAGGGCCGGGCGATACCCCGTGGCCAGCACAATCGCCTCGAACGGCTCGATCCGGCCATCCGCGAAGCGGACGCGATCGGCTAGCACCTCTTGTACTCCGGGGAGCACGCGGATGCGTCCCGCCTTGACCAGCGCGATCGTGCCGATGTCCAGGATCGGGATCCGGCCGCCGTCCTCGATGGATCGGTTGGGTCCGACGGCCGGTCGCACGATCCCCCAGCGAGACAGGTCGCCGACGGCCAGGCGCAGGATCGGCGCCACGAGCGCATCGCGCACCGCGGCGGGGAAGCGTGACAGCATGATGCTGGTTTCCTGAGACGAACGACCCATGAGATCACGGGGAACAACGTGAACGGGACCGCGCACAACCATCGTCACGGCGACGCCATGCTCGGCGAGATCGAGGGCGATCTCTGCGCCGGAGTTGCCGCAGCCCACGACGAGCGTCCGCTTGCCGACGTAGGGCCGGGGATTCTGGTACATCTCGGAATGCACGACACTGCCGGTGAAGCCGTCGAGTCCTCGGAATTTCGGCCAGTTGGCCAGACCGTTGTATCCCGTCGCCACAACGATGAATCGGGGCTTGAGCGTTCCGGCGCTGGTGTCGACTGTGAAGCGGTCCGCCACATGCGTCACGCGCAGCACGTCGACGCCGAAGCGGGGCGCAATGCGGTTCTCTTCCGCGTACCGTTCGAGGTAGCTGACCACGTCGGCGCGTGACGGATACCGCGGTGTTTCGGGGGGCCAGGTCGAGTACGTCGAGAACGGCAAGCTCGAATATTTCTTGAGGGTGTGCAGGCGCAAGCGATCGTAGCGCCGCCTCCACGATGCCGCGACATCCGGCGCGCGCTCGACGACAACATGCGGCAACCCAGCGCGATGAAGGGACGCTGACGTGGCCAGTCCTGCCGGGCCGGCGCCGATGATGACGATGTCTTCAGGTCTCGCAGCGATCCACATGGGCCAATGGACCATTCTGTCTCGCAAGACTGGCCATTGGCGCCAGACGGATCGTTGGCTGTGCTGGGCGCATTCGCATTGTTTTGGGATGGTGCAACGATGAGTGACGCCAACTCTCCCGCATCGAACAGGCTGGAATTGCTTGTGGTCTACGCGCGACTGGCACTTGCGGCGTCGTTCCTCGCCGCGGTCGCCGATCGGCTCGGCTTTTACGGAGCGGCAGGCACGCGCGGCGTCGCCTGGGGCGACATGCAGCATTTTCAGGCCTACGCTCGCCAGCTCAACCCATGGTTTCCCTTGAGCGTCATTCCCATTCTCAGCTGGCTGGTGACCGTCACGGAAACGCTTGTCGGCATGTGCTTGATCGCCGGGTTTCAGATTCGGCTGGTTTCGCTCGTCGCCGGCGCGCTGCTCTTTGCCTTCGCGGTCGGAATGACCGCGGGCACTGGCGTGAGGTCCGCCTTGTACGCGTCGGTGCCCTCGGCATCCGCATGTGCGTTTCTGCTTTGGTTGCGTCAACCCGATCGATACACGATTGATCATCTGATCAGCCTGCCTCCTGCCTCGAGCGTGACCCCGTTCGCACGATCGATTCACTACGCGGCGGCGGCATGGGCGGTACTCTTTGCGGCGCCGCATCTGTGGTGGGCGCTCGGCGTGCCGGCCGGTATGCCTGGAGGCCGTGCCAGCCACGAGCTGCTGATGACGACCTGGCGCTACTACTTCGATCTTGGCGTCATCGGCTTGAGCATCCTCGCGGCCTTCGTCGCGATCGCCCCGATCCGTGCATGGGGACGCGCGATTCCGAGGTGGGTCCTGCGTACGATGGCGTGGATTGCGTGTGTCATGCTCGGCCTGCGCGGCATAGCGGGGCTGGTGGCAGACGGAATCTCTGATCCGATCTGGTGGCCAATGTTTTTGGCAGGCGCGATTCTGTTTGGCGCCATCGCCGTCAGGCTGATGCGCGAGTGACGGGCCTCGTAGCGCGAGGCTTCAGCCGAGCGCGATTCTCTCGTCGCGAAGCCCGGCTGATCACGAAACCACGAAATCAGGCACTCGTGCCCGTTCAGCACTCGCGGCGCAGCGCTACCAACGGATCCACGCGCGTGGCACGCCGGGCCGGCAGGAAGCTCGCGGCCATGGCAACGACCGCCAGCAACACGCTGATGGCAGCAAACGTCCAGCCGTCGGTAGGACTGACGAACAGCAGGTTGGCGATCAGCCGTGTTGCCCCGAGCGCGGCGGCCAGTCCGATGGTCACGCCCAGCAATGTCAGCTTCACACCCTGACGCAACACCATGCGCACGACGTCGGCGTGGGCCGCGCCGAGCGCCATGCGGATGCCGATTTCCTGGGTCCGTCGCGTGACGGAGTAGGACACCACACCGTAGATGCCCACGGAGGTCAGCGTCACGGCCAGCAGTCCGAAGACCGCCAGGAGCATCGCGCCCAACCGCGCGGTCCACAGATTCCCGCGGAGCACTTCAACCATGGCGAGTGGCGTCGGCACGGGCATGGTCGCGTCCAATTGGCGAATCACCTGGCGCATGGCGGACAGCACCGTCTGAGGATCTTCGGACGTGCGGACGCATAGGGTCATTGACGGCGTGTAGTACTGGAGCGCTGGGTAGTAAAGATGTGGCTGCGTCACCGATCCAATGCCGCCGTACTTGGCGTCCCTCGCCACACCCACCACCGTGTAGAAGTTCGGGTTGAGTCGATGCTTGAATCGCTTGCCGACCGGATCCTGGCCCGGCCAGAACATCGTTGCAGTGGTTTCGTTGATGATGGCGACCAGCCCGCTTCCTTCGCGATCGGCTTCGGTAAAATCGCGTCCTTTGAGAATCGGGATACCCACCGTTGTGAAGTAGCCGGGCCAGATGCCGTTGAACGGTACGAACAGGCTGCGCAATTCCTGAGGAAGGTCGCGCCCCTCAGGGAAGACGCGGCGGGAAGCGGCCTGGCCGCTAAACTGGGGAATGGCCTCGCCCAACGATGCGGACTGCACGCCCGGCAGCTGCCGGACGCGTTCGACGACATCGCGATAGAACTGCATCCCTCGCTGTTGCGCGTACCCCTGCGCGCCGGCATTGACCGACATCACGGCGAGGCCCTCGGTGCGGAATCCAGGATCCAATCGTTGCGCTTCCTGCAGACTGCGCAGGAAAAGTCCGGCGCCGATCAGAGCGACAAGCGACAGAGCCAACTGGCCGGTCACGACCGCGTCGCGCAGGTCGAGGCCCAACGTCCAGCGGCCGCTGTGCGAAGGCGTCTCCGTCTGGCTTTTGATGGCCGACAGCAGGTCGAGGCGGGAACCCTGGATGGCCGGGATGACTCCGAAGAGGAGACCTGTGAGCATGGAGAGCGCGGCCGTGAACCACAACACGCGCGGCTCCAGGCTCAGATCGAGGAAGTCGGCGCGCATACCGTTGGGACGGAACGACCACAATGCGTCGCGGCCCCAATACGCCAGCAGGATGCCGGCCAATCCACCCAGCAACGCCAGCACGCTGCTCTCGGCCAGCAACTGGCGGATGAGAAACCACCTCGGAGCGCCGAGAGACAGCCGCACGGCGATTTCCTTGCGTCGCGCCATGGCGCGCGCGAGCAGCAGGCTGGCCACGTTGCCGCAGGCGATGAGCAGGACGAGTCCGGAGGCTGCGATCAACAGGCCGCCGGAGCGCAGCAGGTTGTTGCTCCCTCCGACTCCAAGCGCCGCTTCCGTCAACCGGAACACCTCCACACTGCGGCCCTCGTTTTCCGTCGGATAGCGTTCTTCCAATTGCTTTGCCATCGTCTTCATGGCTTGCCGGACGCGTTCCAGTGAAACCTCAGGTCTCATCCGGCCGACCACCTGGAAGGCCAGCGAGTTGCGCGCGGTATAGAACGTTCGCGCCGTCTCTCCGGTTACCAACTGTTCGTTCATTGCGATGGGAGCCCAGAAGTCCACGATGCCGAGCGTCTGGAGGCCCCTGAATGCCGTCGGCATGATGCCCACCACCGTGAACTTGAAGCCGTTGAGGGCGACGGTCCTGCCGACGACTTCCGGATCGGAAGCGAACGCTCGTTTCCAGAGGCCGTCACTGAGCACCATCACCGGCGCTGCGCCGAGCGCCTTGTCATCGTCGGGCTTGATGGTTCGTCCGTGCGCAGCGCCCACTCCCAGCACGTCGAAGTAATTGCCGGTAACCAGTTGCCCGCCGATGGCCACGGGCTCGGTTCCGCCGGCCATGTTGGCCCCGATGCCTTGATACGCGGCCAGTCCGGAGAACTCGGAGACGTTGTCGCGAAAGTCGCGATAGTTCGCCAGCGAGAGCGACTGATAGGCGGTGGACTTCGGCATCACGGTGAAGACCTGCGCCAATCGTTCCGGATCGTTTACCGGCAGCGGGCGAAGGAACACGGCATTGATCAGGGTGAAGATGGTGGTGTTGGCGCCAATTCCCAACGCCAGCGAAATCACGATGACAAACGTCAGGGCGGGATTCCTCGTCGCCGAGCGGATTGCAAATCGAATGTCTCGGAACACGGCGATTCCCTCCTTGCGAGCACTCGCCCGAATCCCGCCGTATGGCTTGCTCTCTAGCGCGCCTTGTGCAGGCAAGCAGGATGCCCGCGGACGGACCTGCACGGAGGCAGGAAACGTTGACAGATCGACGTGCCCTTGAGCAGAGACTGACCGGGCGTGGGATGCGCCCGGCCGAAATCGCACAGCCATATTGGTCGCTTCCCGGCTGAGCTACTGGCCGTGATACCGTCACGCTCGCAGGTTTGCTGAACAGCGCATTCGCCGAAGTCGTCTAAAACCGCGGGAGCACGCGCATGACAACTGAACGTTCGGGCTGGATTCGGACGTGGCTGGAACGTGCCTGGCAGGACGTCCAGTATGGCGGCCGCATGTTCGCCGGCAACCCCGGCTTTGCTGCCATCGCCGTGCTGTCGCTGGCCATCGGCATCGGCGCCAACACCGCGATCTTCAGCTTCGCGGACGCGCTCCTGCTGCGGCCTTTGCCGGTCGCCCGCCCGGGCGAAGTGCTCACCGTCGGCTCGACTGCAAGCACGGATTTTTTCGGCTCGAGCCTCGTTTCGTCCTATCGCGATTACGTGGACATCCGCGATCGCAGCAAGAGTTTCGACGGGCTTGCCGCATTCACGAACGTCACCGTCGGATTCGCGGCGGACGCGAACGCGCAGCCCCGATTGAAGCTCGGCATCCTCGCCAGCGGCAACCTGCTCTCGCTGATGGGCGTGGTCCCGACCACTGGTCGCGACTTCCGACCCGACGAAGATCAGGTGCCCGGCCGCGACGCGGTCGTCATCCTTGGCCGGACACTCTGGGAGCAGGAGTTCGGCGCCGACCCCGGCGTGCTCGGCCGACGCGTGCGGCTCAGCGGCATCGATTTCACCGTCGTCGGCGTTACGCCTCCCGCGTTCACAGGCATGGAGCCGTTGATCCGGTCTGATTTCTTCGTGCCGCTGATGATGTCCACGCGTCTGGTTGGCGACCCGAAGGCCGCCTCGCTCGAGGCACGTGACGCGCGCAACCTCCGCGTCAAGGGCCGGCTGAAGGCGGGAGTCTCGCAGGCGACGGCCCAGGTCGAACTGAACGCGATCGCGGCGGACCTCGAGCGCGCGTACCCGCAGACGAACAAGAACCGGCGTCTCGCAGTGCGTACCGAACTCCAGGAGCGCATCGCACAGGACTCTCCGGACGCGACGCTCGTTGCGATGCTGTCCACGCTCGCGCTCGCCGTGCTGTTCGTCGCCTGCGCGAACGTCGCAGGCCTCCTGACCAGCCGCGCCCCGGCGAGAGCGCGCGAGATGGCGCTGCGCCTGGCGATCGGCGCTGGCCGCGGCCGATTGATCCGGCAGCTGGTGACCGAGAGCTTGATCCTCGCAGTTGCAGGCGGTGTCGTCGGCCTCGGCATCGGCTATGCCGGCATGACGCTGTTCAGTCAGATTCATCTGCCGACAGACCTGCCGATCAATCTCTCGTTCCGCATGGACCGGCGTGCGCTCGTCTTCAGCTTTGCGGTCGCAGTCACGAGCGCGCTCGTCTTCGGCCTCGTGCCGGCTGTGCAGGCGACGCGTACGGATCTCACCGCCGTGATGAAGGCCAGCGACAGTGTCGCGCCCGGCCGCCGCCGTCGATGGGACGCGCACTCCCTCGTCTGCGGACAAGTCGCCGTGTCCGTCGTCCTGCTCGTCGTCGCGATGTTCATGTATCGCGGTTTCGGTCAGCAACTCGCCAACGGACCCGGCTATCGGACCGATCACCTGATGATGATGAGTTTCGACCCCACGCTGGTGCGCTACTCGCAGGAGCAGTCGCAGCAGTTCTTCGCACAAGTCGCCGATCGTGCGCGCGCCGTGCCCGGCGTCGCCAGTGTCACGATGACGACGATGGTGCCGATGTCGAACGATTCGATCGGCTTCGAGGCGGTCGTGCCCGAAGGGTTCCAGTTTCCGGTCGGACGCGAGAACACGCGCGTGCTCGCATCGCGCATCGACGAGCACTACTTCGACACGATGGGGCTGACGCTCCTCAAGGGCCGTGGATTTCTCGAGACCGACGGCCCCGACGCGCCCCGCGTCGCGATCGTCAACGAACAGTTCGCGAAGCATTTCTGGCCGAACCAGGATCCAATCGGCAGGCGCCTCCATGCGGGCGACGACAAGTCGTGGGTGCAGGTGATTGGGCTCGCGAAGACCAGCAAGTACGTCTTCATCGCCGAACCTCCCAGCGACTTCATCTACTTCCCGTACCGGCAGACCCGGCCGCGTGAAATGATTATGCTCGCTCGCTCGATGGGAGAGGCGTCGGCGCTCGCCGCACCGCTGCGCGAGGTCGTCCGCGGACTCGATCCGAACCTGCCGATCTTCAACGTCCGCACGATGGAGGAGCTCTATCGGATGCGCGCCACCAGCATCTTCAACGTCCTCGTGACGATCGTCGGCGGCATGGGCGCGATGGGGCTCGGGCTGGCGATCGTCGGGCTGTACGGGCTCGTGGCCTACGCCGCAAGCCGGCGCACGCGCGAGATCGGCATCCGCATGGCGATTGGCGCCGAACGCGGCGCGGTCCTGCGGCTCGTACTTCGCCAGGGACTCGGTCTGGCGCTGACCGGCCTCGTCGTCGGTCTGGTCGCGAGCATCGGTGCGGGGCGGTTATTGAGTGCCGCGTTCCCGAATGGCGGCGAGCAACGCGATCTGATGGCATTCGCGCTGGTCATTCCGATCGTGGTCGCGGTGACGTTCGTGGCTACCTACATTCCGGCGTTCCAGGCGTCGCGCATCAATCCGATCAACGCGCTTCGTCAGGAGTAGACGTCTACCGACAGGCGCACGCGCGTTCGCTTCTGGAACAATCGCCGTCCGAAATCGGACAGCCGAAATTCTCAGAATGATCGTGTTACCGTTAGCGCCGTGGCGCGTTCATCGATCATTGCGACTGTCGTTGTCGTCCTCGCCGGTTTTCAGGCCGTTCAGGATCCCGGCATCACCGTCGGACTTGCCCGCGTGCGTTCGCAAATCAGCGCGAGCGTTCCGGAGACTCAGCGCGCGTCACTCGTTCAGCGGCTCGATCGCGCTGATGCAGCTCTGAAGTCTGGCCGCTCGTATCAAGCGTTGTATTTGCTCGAAGCGGCGCACGAGGGCGCTGCGGCGTTCGCATTTGCCGCCTCTTCACGTGTGCAGTCGCATGATGACTTCGTCAATACCTGGACGCGGCTCGGTGTTCCCAGGCCGCGCAGCGGCAAGCCCGGAAATCTTGTCCGAGTTCCGGCCGTAGTCGACGCAATCGCCGAGGCTGCCGAAGATCGCGGTCCCGCGACGTACCAGGCCAGCCGGCCGTACGCGGAGGACGCCGGAACCGACGCCGGTCTGTATTACCTCGGCGAATCGCGAGCGGTGATGGATTACGCAGCGTTCGTCAGGTCCCTTACCTGGGCTGATGCAGGGCGCCGCCCCGTATTTCGTTCGATCGCGCCGGAGCTGTCGGCGTTCGATCGCGAGATGACGGCCAAATACGAAACGATGGACCGGAAGGATCATCCCACCTACATCCGCGCCAGCGCCGCGCTGAAACAGGCGAGATCGCTGGACGACCACGGCGCGCTGGAAGGAGCGCTGTTCCAGTACCTGCTCGCGCGCTGCTTGTTTGCACCGCTGCGCGGTCCGGCCGCGGGCGATGCGACGAGTGGCCGGATCGACACGGCGCGCGCGACGCTGCCGTCCGGCGAGGATCACAGCATCGGCGAGTTGTTCATCCAGTTCGCGGAAGAAGGATTGTCGAGCGACAGCGCGGATCTTCGCCGCGGCGCAGCGTCGGTCATCGAGGATGTCGTCCCCGCGTATCTCGCGGCGATTGCGCCGGCCCGTCCGACAACCACTTCAACCACAAACGCGGCGGTCGCCATCACTCTCGTTCGCTGGCCGTTCACGTGAAACCTGTCCGATCCAGCAAGTTTGCTGGTGCGCGACGTGGCCAACGAATTCGCCGGCAAGGTCAGGGTATCGATCGAAGAGTACGGCAACTCGCCGATGGCCACCAGGTTCGGCGTGCGGCGTTACCCGGTGGTCTTCGTCGACGACGTCCTCGTGGCGAGACCGAAGGACTTCGGATTTGGCGGAACCGACGATGTCAGCGGCGGCCTGTATGTGCCGTGGCTCGATCCGGCGAATCAACGGAGATTCAAGGACGATCTGCGCCGTACTGTGGTGCGGCGTCTGAGCGGCGAGCGCGTCGCCGGCCTCGACGTCGCGGATGTTGGCACTGAATCGGAAGCGTCGGAAGGCGCGCCAGCGCTTCCCGCGCTGGCATTAGAGGACATCACTGGCAAAACCATCGATGCTGCTCGGCTGTCGAACCGACCGGTGATCGTCGAACTGTGGGCAACCTGGTGTCCACCGTGCCGCTCGACGATGGCGTGGCTTCCGTCGCTTCAGAAGAAGTACGGAAACCGCGCGACGGTTCTCGCCATCGCTGTCGACTCGAAGCCGGACGACGTGAGGAAGATGGCCGGCTCGTTCAAACCGAACTACCCGATCGTGATGGGCACGCCGGAGGTGATCAAGGCGTTCGGCGCCGTCGCCGCCGTCCCGAAAGTAATCGTCTACGACGCGCGCGGACGACGCGCGAAGGTGCTCTACGGCGCGCCTCCTGATCTCCACGACCAAATCGAAGCAGCCGTAAAGAAGGCGGCCGAAGCGCGCTGAGGCCTCGCGTTCGTGGCGCGCTACATCCAGGTGTTCCAGGCCTCGCGCATCAATCCGATCAACGCGCTCCGCCAGGAATAGGCGACATCACTGCAACGACTTCAGATACGCTACCAGCTGGCTGACACGGATTTCCGCCGTATCTTTGTTGAGCGACCGGAACACGGGTCCCCACACCGGCATGTCGCGGCTGCCGTGCGCTGCGACTTCGTCGAGCCCCTCAATGTAGCGAGCCACCTTGACGTCGGGGAACACGCCGCCGTTGCGCGCGGAAATCTTGGTCAAGTCGGCGGGCTTCTTCGTCATGGCGGCAGCGGCGGGTCCGTTGCCCTTCGCATCCTTGCCGTGGCACGCCGAGCAGTAGCTCTGGAACATTCCGGCGGCGTCGGACGCCGCGACCGGCTTCACCGGTTCAGTCTTGATCTTCGGCTGCGCGGCGGCAGTCGCGGCCAGCCCGAGAACGATGGCGATGGCGCCCAGTGCGATCCTCATAACAACACTCCTCTAAGATGCGGTCTCCGATCGGTCCGGTCGGTCAATGCCGATGCCTTCAGACGCGGTGTCGCCGGGCCCGTAGCCGTCGCCGAGGAGACGCAGCCGGTGGCGCTTGCGCTCGTACTCGAACGTGCCGCAGCTGGCCGGGCACCGGTAGTAGTCGTTCACCGCGACGTCGCGGCGGCCACCCGCGCGACTCCCGATGAACTGCAGCGGGCATTCGCAGGATGGACAGAAGAAGCCGGGCGCGCCGCACGGGACGTACGCGTCGACTGAAAGCAGCGCGGAATTCTTGTGCATGGCGTTTCTCACACGATCGTTTCTGGTGAGATCGCAATCGATGTGCCGCCGACGTTTTGACCGTAGAACGCGGGAATGTGCGAAGGATCAGAGAGGATCCGCTCCGCGTTGCCGGATTACCGGCACCTATCCGCTACGCTCCGCTGGATATCGAACCTCGTGCTCGACACGAACCGCCAGCAGGACGCGGAACTGTCGAGATGTAACTGTGGCTGCACCTGCAGTCGCCGAAGTCAGCTGCCGATGCGCCGTCCGCCGGCGTGCCACCGCAAAGTGCTGACGACAAAAGAGTAGTCAAATCAGGACTTGAGGGTACGCAGGTTGCACCGGAGTTGGCCGCTTTAAGCGGTTTCTTCTTCCCTAGGGAGGTGCTGATGCCCACGGCGCTTCGCATTCAAATCGTCGCCTCGTGCCTGGCACTTGCGGTGGTGACTGGTTGCACCGGAGGGTCCAGCGCGCCCGGCGCGCCATCGGCCGGTGCCGGCGCAACGATCACCGGAACCGTCAGCCGCACTTCTGGAGCGCCGCTCGGATTGAGGGTCGGGGTTTTGGGCACAGACCTGTCGGCGGTCGTCGAGAGTTCGGGCTCGTTCCAAATCGCCCCAGTGCCTCCCGGCAACGTTCAGTTGAATTTCAAAGACCCGACCGTCAATGCCGTCGCGCAGCTCTCCAACGTGGCTCCGGGCGAGTTCATCGAAGTTCAGGTGCAGGTCAATGGGACCAGTGCCACCATCCTGAATGAAACTCGCTCCAGCGGAAAAGTGACGCTTTGCCACCGCACCGGCAACGGCGACTATCAGCTGATTGATGTCAGCGTGAATGCGGAGCCAGCGCACCGCGCCCACGGAGACGGCAAACCGGGCGAGCCCGTCCCGGGGACGCAGAGGCAGGTGTTCGATGCGAGCTGCCATGCAGTCGGACCGGCGGTCAGCATCAAAAAGTTCACCAACGGCGAGGATGCCGACAACCCACCCGGTCCGAGCATCCTGGTCGGCGGCGCCGTGACGTGGCGTTATGTCGTAACCAACACCGGCACGATCAACCTGACCGGCGTCGTCGTGGTCGACGATCGTGGTGTGTCGGTCAACTGCGCCAGTCAGACGAATCTCCCCGCCGGGCAGACGATGACCTGCAGCGGGTCTGGAATCGCGACCCTGGGTCAGTACAGCAACGTCGGGAGGGTGACAGCGAGTTCGGCGTCCGGTTCCGTCGACGACTCGGACGCGAGCCACTACCTGGGCATCACGCAATCGCCGCCGCCGTCGTCGGGAGAATTGACGATTTGCCACATCCCGCCGGGCAACTACAACGCGCGGCACACAATCACGATCGGCGTGAGTGCCTGGCCGGCCCACCAAGGCCATTGCGCCCAGGGAACGTGCGACTACCTCGGGGCGTGCAAATAAGGGGGACAGGCCCGGGGACAGGCCCGGGGACAGACCCGGGGACAGGCCCCTAGAGTGTCCCTTGGGGACACCCCTCATGCCACAATCGTTCAGCAGGAGAAAACGATGGGCATGTTTGACGGCGTGTTGGGCGGAATCGTCGGCGCCGGGATGGTCTCGGTGATCAGCGGCATTATCGAAAAACATGGTGGTTTGCAGGGTGTGGTCAGCGAGTTCGAGAAGAACGGACTCGGTGCGACCGTGCAGTCGTGGGTGGGAACCGGCGCCAACCAGCCGATTTCGCCAGATGACGTACATCGTGTAATCGGACCGGAGCTGCTGCAACAACTCGCCGCCAAATCCGGCCTCTCAACTCAGGAGCTAGCGCAGAAATTGTCGCAGGTGCTGCCACAAGCAGTGGACCGGATGACGCCCGACGGAACGATGCCGAAGGTGTAAAACGCGCTACGCCTATAATCCGGGTCCATGTGTATCCGGGCGCTTCTGACGATCGCGCTGCTCCTCGGGTTCGTCCCGACGACCATACACAGCCAAGCCCGTCGCGTTGCGGTCGGTTTGTGCACGCCTCTCGCCGGCGTCGAAGCGGCCAAGACCGCGGGCTTCGACTACGTCGAGCTGTCCACCACCGAGATAGCCGGGTTGTCGGACGCGGATTTCGAACTGGCGGTCTCGCGTATCAAACAGGCCGGCATCGCCACACCGGCCGCGAATCTGTTTCTGCCGGCAACGCTGAAAGTGACCGGTCCCACGATCGATCGCGACGCGCAGAATAACTACGTCAACAAAGCGTTCGACCGCCTCGCGCGGCTCGGCGTCGAAATCGTCGTGTTCGGCAGCGGCGGAGCCCGTCGCGTGCCAGACGGCTTTCCTCAGGATGAAGCATTCAAGCAGTTGGTCGAATTCGGGCGGCGCGTCGCGCCAGAGGCGCAGCGCCGGCGCATCACCGTGGTGGTAGAGCCGCTGCGGAAGCAAGAGACGAACATCGTCAATTCGGCGGCCGAGGGCTTGACGCTCGTTCAGGCGATCAACGAACCAGGCTTTCAGTTGATGATCGATTTCTTCCACCTCGCCAGCGAGCATGAAGACCCGGCGATCGTCCTCCGCGCCGGCACGCATCTGCGACATCTACACATGGCGAATCCAAACGGCCGCGTCTATCCTCTCGAATGGACTGAATTCGACTACGCGCCCTTCTTCGCGAACCTCCGGCAGGCTGGCTACGACAAGCGGATCAGCGTCGAGGCGTCGGCAAAGAACTTCGCAACCGAAGCGCCGCGCGCGATCACGCTCGTGCGCGGAGCGTTTGAGCGTTAACACGGCCGAGACGTGAAACGCGCTCAACGGCCAGGCAAGGCGCGACGCCGCGACCAGCGTACTCGACAATCCCACACAGCTTCGTCGACTCAAGCGGCGCGAAAGAGTCCGATTCGGCTAATCGCCGCCGCCGCTCTCGTCGTCCTCACTTTGATCGCCTACGGTCCGGCGTTGCGCGGTGATTTCGTCTGGGACGACAACGACTACGTCTCGAACAATCCGACGCTCCAATCGGCTGAAGGTCTTCGCGCCATCTGGTTCGATCCCACGGCGACCCCCCAGTACTATCCGCTGGTTCACTCGTCGTACTGGCTCGAGTATCACCTGTGGGGTCTCGATCCGCTCGGTTATCACCTGATTAACGTCGCGCTGCATCTCATCTCGGTATTCCTGCTCTGGCGGATTCTGAGATTCCTCCACGTGCGAGGCGCAGCGTTGATCGCGGCAATCTTCGCCATGCACCCGGTACAGGTCGAGTCCGTTGCGTGGATCACCGAGCGCAAGAACGTTCTGTCAGGCGTGTTCTATCTTTCGGCGATGCTCATCTATCTGCCCCTTGCGCTCGAACCGGACTCCAGGCCAACGGCGCGGCAATGGTGGTGGAAATATGGAACGGTCTGTTCGCTGTTTTTGCTCGCTCTCGTCAGCAAGACCGTCACAGCATCGCTGCCAGCCGCGCTCCTGCTATTGGTTGCCTGGAAACGTGGACGCGGGCGCTGGGCCGATGTGTGGCCGCTTCTGCCGCTCGCGATCGTCGGCGTAGCGGGCGGGATGGTCACGGTGTGGCTCGAGAGACACCACGTCGGCGCACAAGGCATCGACTGGCAGCTTTCGCCGATGCAGCGTGTCGTGATTGCCGGACGCGCGTTGTGGTTCTACGCGGCGAAGCTGGTTTGGCCGAGCAGTCTGTCGTTCATCTATCCTCGCTGGCGCATCGACCCGACCGACCCGTGGCAGCTGGTGTATCCGACTGGGGTCCTAGCGGCGATCGCTTCGCTGTGGTTTGCGCGTCGACGCATTGGCACCGGGCCTCTTGTGGCCGTGCTCCTTTTCGCCGGCACGCTGTTCCCCGCGCTGGGCTTCTTCGACACATTCCCAATGCGCTATTCGTTCGTAGCCGATCACTTCCAATACCTGGCCAGCATCGCGCTGATCGCAATCATCGTCGGTGGCGTGTCGTTTTTGATCCGCGAATGGCCGCCGGAGCGTTTGCGGCTGGCGAGCGCCGCGGCGGTCGCCGTAGTACTGGTGCTTGCCGCTCTGACCTGGCGGCAGAGCCACGCGTATCGGAATCACGAGGCGTTGTGGGAGGACACAATCCAGAAGGACCCTGAGAGCTGGATGGGCCACACCAGTCTGGGCGCCCTGCTCGGTCAACGCGGCGCGGTGGCCGAGGCGGAGAATCATTACCGTGAGGCCGTCCGCTTGAATCCCGATTTCGCGATTGCGCGCGCCAATCTCGCCGGTCTGTTGGCGAACCAGGGACGCTTCGACGAAGCCATCACGCATTACCGCGAAGCGGTCAGGCTCGATCCACACTCCGTCGACGCGCATGTCAGCCTGGCGCGAGCGCTGCTGCTGAACGGCCAGCCGCACGAAGCGGCGAAATGGAGTCGCGTCGTCGTGGAGCGCTGGCCCAACGACACGCGCGGTCCGCTGCTCCTCGACGCGGCAGTGGCTGCGGAGCGCCGATGAGATCAGGAGTGCCGCCGGTTGATCCGTTCTGTCTCGCGCGACTCGCCCCGCGACCAGATGCGCAGCGTAAGTTCGACGTCGCCGACCAGAATCTTGTCGCCGTTGCTGACTGTTGCGACGCCCTGAATCGACGAACCGTTCAGCAGGGTTCCGTTGGTGCTGCCGAGGTCCTGCAGCCGCACCTCGTCGCCGCCGCGCATTACGTCCAGACGCGCGTGACGGCGTGACACACCGGACGCGTCGAGCCACACCGCGCAGTCAGGTTCTCGGCCGACCAGATTTTCGCCGTCCGCCAGCGCGATAGCACGTTCGTTCCACATCAGCCAGCATCGACTGCCGCTCGCGCTCTTCACCGCTGGCGGCGCGCCAACGTCGACGGCGTCGCCGCAGAACCCATAGCCAAGTGCATGAACCGTCCGAATGAACTTCGGCTCGCGGGCGTTGTCGTCGAGCGCCCGCCGAACCTCCGCAATGAGAACGCTGAGATTGGCGTCGACGACGAAGGTTCGCGGCCAGATTTCCGCGTGGAGTGTGGATTTATCCAGGACGTTCGGCCGCCGCTCGATCAGCAGTCGCAGCAGGTCGAATGCCTTCGGCGACAAACGGACTTCGCCGCCGTTCCGGCTGAGCCGCCGGGCATTGGAGTCGAGCATGAAGTCCGCGAATGTGACCTTCACAGTCCCCACGAAACTTGCAATAACCTTGGAAATCCCCAACGACCTGACGCCGCCGGCCGGTCCATTATGAATCGGACGGTTCGGCGGCAACGGACTCGAACTTCCCCCCGCCGAACGCCGTCCAAATGATGCTGGTGGCACCCCTTCGAACGGATACCGCCCAGGCGCCACGGCGCTCCGCCCGCGATGTCATCGACGCCGTCGTGGACAACATGCGGCGCAATCTCGAGGCGCTCAAGTACTCCACGCTGGCGCCAAGCCATTACACGGTGTACCTGCACCCCAGCGAGCATGCGCGGCTCGAAGCGATCGTGCCGATTCTGCAGGAACAGGCGGTGCGCGCGCTGGCCGAGGAACTGGCGCGGATGAATCAGCGCTCGTCGGTGCGGCGCCTCTTCGGCCGGTTCACCGGCCCGGAGCGGCCGGACGTCGTTCCCGCCGGCGGCGACTGGCACGTGGATTTCCTGCCCGACCCTGACGGCGAGATCAACGAAGGCGACTTGCTCGTCGATTCCGAGCTGGTCCTGCCGGCGCGGCCCGATCTTGGGGTCGGCGAGCGTACCCGCCGAATCACGACGGTTCACGCCGCCGGACAGCCGACCAGCGCACGCGCGCAGACGCTGCAACGCGTGACAACCGCGCTGCGGCCGGCGCTCGCACGGATTGTCTTTCAGGACGAAGCCGGCGAGCACTCATTTGATGTGACGAAGGACTCCATCACCATCGGGCGCGGCGGCATCGCTTATCCCGTCGACATTCGCGTCACGGCTTCGCCCGACATATCGCGCGAGCATCTTCGTATTCGCCGCGATGCGAAAACCGGCGCGTTCTTCGTGATCGATCTCAGCACGCTGGGAACGACGTTGAACGGACGCCACGTTCCGCGTGGATTCGACGAGAGCCACGGGACCAAGCGCGAAAACGGCGCCGAGACCGCGTTGCCTGACGTAGCACGGATTGGTCTGGCAGATACGGTGTTCCTCGAGTTCCGCAGGGTTGGATGATGCTGTGGCTGCTCTGGGCGCGTTACCTGGTGCTTGCGCTGCTGGTCGGCGTCGTCGCGTCGTTCGTCTGGGCGGAGCGCTCGCACGAGCGGCATGGGTGAGGACGCCGTGAAGACCATTGTGGCGGTTCGCGCGGCCGGCGACACGCATCCCGGCCTGCAACGCGAGGTCAACGAGGATCGATTCCACGTCGACGTCGCTCGCGGGCTGTTCATCGTCGTTGACGGAGTCGGCGGACAGGCGGCCGGCGGCAAGGCCGCCGATGTCGCGATTGGCATGCTGCGCGCGCGGCTCGAGCGCGAGACCGGGACGGTCGCGGATCGGGTTCGTGAAGCGATTACCGTTGCCAACAACGAAATCCGGCGGATCGCCGGGCTGCGATCCGAGTGGCATGGCATGGCGTGTGTGCTGACCGTCGCCGTCGTCGAAGACGGTCGCGCGACGATTGGGCACGTCGGCGATACGCGCCTCTACAAGATTCGAAACGGACGAATCGAGAAGGCGACGCGCGATCATTCTCCGGTCGGCGAGCGCGAAGATGCGCTCGAATTGTCGGAATTCGAGGCGATGCGTCATCCGCGTCGCAACGAGGTCTACCGCGATGTCGGCTCAGAACCGCACCACGCATTGGATCCCGACTTCATCGATCTCCACGAGCTGCCGTTCGAGCCCGATGCGGCGTTGCTGCTCTGTAGCGACGGCCTGACCGACCTGGTCGATTCGGCCACCATCAATTCCATCGTTACACGCTTTGCCGGCCGGCCACACGACGTGGTCGGCGAGTTGATTCAGGCGGCGAACGCCGCGGGAGGCAAAGATAACGTCACGGCGGTCTACGTCGAGGGCGAGCTATTTGCCGGTCGGAACAGACCGCCGGACGTGCGCACAAGCGTCGACGGCACTGGTCCCGTGATCGTGCCCGTTGCCGAAGCGGACGGCGAGTCCACACGAGTTGCCGAAAACGCTGGTAGCGGCTCTCAGGCGATCGTGCGCCTGGTCATCGTGGTGCTGGTGGCGCTCGTTCTCGGTTACGCGATCTACCGTGACTGGCTTCCACATCTGCCGATGCCGTCGGGCACGATTACGACCTCGCCGAACCCCGGCACACCGATCATCGTCACACCGTCGGATTCGATCGCGGCGGCCCTGGTCAGCGCCGCGCCGGGAGGGTCGATCGTCGTGGAGCCTGGTGAGTACCGAGAACGTCTGGTGTTGCGCGACGACGTTCGGGTTGTCAGTCGCGTGCCGCAAGGGGCCACGATCCGCTTGCCGACCACGGCGTCAGAGGGCGACCCGGCCGTCGTGGCAGACGGTGTTGCCGGGGCGGAACTGGTCGGGTTTCGGATCGTGGGCGATGCTGCGACGCCGCTCGGAACGGGCATTTCAGTGAAGCACGCGGAGCTTTCGGTGATTGACGTTGAAATCACCGGTGCGGCGAGCGCCGCCCTGGATTTGGCTGAAGCGTCACGGGTCTCCATTCTCGCGAGCCACATCCACGATAACCCGGGCGTCGCGCTGGCGATTCGCGGCGGTGCCGCGCCGCGTGTCAATCACAACCTGTTTGCCCGCAACGGGCTGTCGGAACGGATTGGTGCAGCGCTGCTCGTCGAGCGTGATACGCAGCCGACCTTCTTCGGCAACGTGTTTCACGGGGTGGCAGCCGATGTACTGCGACCGCTCGGCGAGGCGGCCGTCGCGCAGGCCGGTCGGGACAACTGGTTCGTCGATGCCGGCGAAGCGCCGGTGCGACCGTCGAATGCTCCGCACGGCCGGCGAGGACGGTGATGGACACCGTCTTCAACAGCGTCGGCCCGTACGAGATCGTCGGCGAGATCGGTCGAGGCGGAATGGCCACTGTGTTTCTGGCCATCGACACGCGGTCGAACCGTCGCGTCGCCCTGAAACTGGTGCCCACCGGGAACGATCGCGAAGCCCGAGAAATTGTCGACGCCGAGCGATGGGGTGCGCAGCTGCAAGAGCGTTTTTGCGCCCAGAGTCGCTTTGTTCCCGAAGTCTACGAACACAGCATCAGCGGCGGGTACTTCTACATTGCGATGGAGTACCTCGAGGGCCAGAACCTCTCGGACGTGATTGCGGTCGGACCGCTTGCGCCCGAGCGCGCGATCGACGTCACCGCGCAGCTCTGTGGTTTCCTCGAAGCGGCCCATAGCTTCGAGACCTCGATCGACGGCAAGCCGCTGCGATCGCTGGTGCATGGCGACTTGAAGCCGCGTAACATCCGCGTCCTCGACGACGGTCAGATCAAAGTCCTCGACTTCGGCATTGCGAAGGCGCTGTCGCTGAGCCGCAAGGTAACCCGAAACGATTTTGGGACGTTCGCGTACTTATCGCCGGAATGGTTCGATTCAGGCGGCAACATCGACCGCCACGTCGACCTCTGGGCGATTGGTGTTCTGCTGTACGAGATGGTGAGCGGCGTGCAGCCATTCACCGCACCCGATACGCGACGGCTCGAGCAGTGCATTCGGTCGCGTCGGCCGCCGATGACGCTCGATGGCCGTTGCTCGAAAGGTTTGCAAGCGGTAGCGGCGAAGTTGCTGGCGCCTTCGCTGCCTCAGCGGTATGGCGATGCGAAA
>Ga0207659_10000086_pt1 | contig 55279 bp, 59 predicted proteins | sample KBSM43metaG_FD_184330 | JGI IMG/M metagenome (GOLD analysis project Ga0207659, IMG submission 184330) | Miscanthus rhizosphere microbial communities from Kellogg Biological Station, Michigan, USA - KBS M4-3 metaG (SPAdes) (version 2) | ecosystem: Host-associated > Plants > Roots > Rhizosphere >...
ACCGATTGGCCGGGCTGACCATGTTCGATTGGCTGACGCGGCGCGGCTCGACGACCAAGATAGCGTTGGCGCGCGTTGCGCCGCGCCTCCTTGACGACGACTGTCCAACGGTCGGCGAGTACAAATTTCTCCACAAGTACCTTCGCGACCGGTTCGCAAACCGCGTGGTGCTGACGTTCGGGGAAATCGAAGATCTGCTCGGCTTCTCGCTGCCACCCCTCGCGCGAGTTAACCTCGCGTGGTGGGATGGCGGGGACTTCGGCGGCACGCCGTCAACCCAGTCGTGCGCCTGGACGCTCGCGGGGCGGACGGCCGTGGTCAACATGCCCGCCAAAAACGTCGTCTTCGACCGCGACACGGAACCTTAGATTCGGCCGCCAAAGCGTGTCATGCTGAGTGGGTGGAGCGCAGTAAGCCCCGCCGACCGGCCAAAGCGATCCGACCGTTCGACGCGTACGCATTCCTCGAATCGGCCGGCGCTGCCAAGACAGTCGTGCAGTACGCGCGGGGCGAGACGATCTTCACGCAGGGCGACCCTTGCGATCACGTCATGTACATCCAGTCGGGCGCGGTCAAGCTGTCGGTGCTTTCGGAGTCCGGCAAAGAAGCGGTCATCGCGATGCTTGGTGCCGGGGATTTCTTCGGCGAGGGCTGCCTGGCAGCCCAGCCGGTCCGCATGGGAAGCGCAACGGCTGCCGCGCGAAGCACGGTGCTGCGGATTGCCAAGGCGAAGATGGTGCAGCTCCTCCACAAGCAGCCCGCGATGTCGGACCGGTTCATTGCCCACATGCTGGCGCGGAACATCCGGTTCGAACAGGACCTCGTCGATCAGCTGTTCAACACCAGCGAGAAACGGTTGGCGCGGACACTGCTGTTGCTCGCGCGCTTCGGCAACCAGGACAAACCGATTCGCGTCGCGCCGAAGATCTCTCAGGAAACGCTTGCCGAGATGATCGGCACGACTCGCTCGCGCGTGAATTTCTTTTTGAACAAGTTCAAGAAACTCGGCTTCATCGAGTACGACGGCCGCCATCCCCTCAAGGTGAACGGATCGCTGCTGAGCGTCATCCTCCACGAACGAACCTAGCCTCGCGGCGGTCGCGAGTCGCGAACTGCGGACAAAGCGACCAAAAAGGGAACTGAAATGGAACCGTTTGAGATTCAAGCACGGTCGGTCATCGCTGCTGCGCTGATCCAGTCACGTGCGGTAGAAGTACCGACCATTCCGATCAGTGGCGACTGGTCGAAGGACATTGCCTCTATTCGACTGCGCGATCTCACCGACTACGTCTACCAGATGCTCACCAGCCCACACCCTCGCTGATGAATCACCTGGACGAAATGCCGCGTTCCTCTTCTGGCTAAGACATCGCAGGGGCGGCGCTCAACTCTGCTTCGGCAGGCGACCGCTCGGGCGCGTCTTCGGGGACTGCTACGTTGAACACGTGGGAACCCCATGCGGGCATGTCCAGGTACAGGCCGCGCGCATCGAGATCATGTCGATCCCGATCGAAACCAGCGGCGCCGATCAGATCTTCGAAGTGAACCGGCCGGTCGCCGGAATCCTGCGGCGGCAGGCGAACGTAGCATTGGCTCTGGTTTGCGGCGTAGTTGACGGCGACGAGCCGGCGGTCGCCAGCGCTGGATGTCCACAGCCACGCGACGAAACAGTCCGATGTCCAGTTGCCGTCCCAGGCGGGTGCACATTCGAGCAGCCGCCAGTCACCGTCGCGAACCGTCGGATGGTGGAGCACAGCGAGCAGGCGGTCGTAGAACCGCTGCAGAGCGCCGTCGGTGGCTTCGAGCGGCGCGCGCACGAGGTGCGGCGAAATGCGCTTCTTGCGCCCTTCGAACTGACCCTGGTGGAAGAACCGCAGCCCGGGCGACAAATAGGTGATGACGGCAGCCGCCTCGTGCATCCCCGGCGCGAACGTCGCGGCGGCGCGTGGCTCGTCATGATTCTCCATGAAGCGCGCGAGCTTGCCCTGGTAGTCGAGCCCGGCGTGGAGATGTTGCCGCACCGGTCGCGCGTGACCGTCGCGTAGCCGATCGTACAGTCGCTTGTCGTACGCGTAGTCGAACCCCTGCTGCTGCATGGTCCACTCGAGGTCCCAATAGACCTCCGCCATGAAGCAGAAGCCCGGAACGTTTTCGCGCACACGCCGAGTCGCATCCGGCCAGAAAAGCGGAGCGCGGCGGCCCCAGGTTCGTTCAAACACATCTGGCAGCACCAGCATCGCCATGTCGCACCGCACGCCGTCGCACTGCCCCGCGATCTTCACGAGCTGGGAGATCATCGCTTTCTGAGTGGCCGGATTGCCGTAGTCGAGTTGCAGCGTGTCTGGCCACCCAGGGAAGTACGGGTCGCGCCCGTGCGCCAGCAGCAGATCGCCTCGCTTTCGCTTGACGAACGTGTAGTTCTGCGGCGCCCGTGCGAAGTCCCGGTCGGTGCCGTGGATGTAGTACTCCGGGTGCGTCTCTACCCACGGGTGATCCAGACCAGTGTGGTTGGGGACGAAATCGAGTAGCAGCTGCAAGCCGCGGGTTCGCAGCCGCTCGCGAAGCCGAGCAAGCGCCGCATCGCCGCCAAGCAGCTCGTGAACGTCGTAGCCGGTGATGGCGAAACCGGAACCGGCGATGTCTTCCTCGCGAAGGTCGTGCAGCGTTTCCTGGAATTCGGCGCGCCACTCCGGGCTCGCGCGGGAGACGCGCCGTCCTGCATCACCGGTCTGCCAGACGCTCAACAGCCAAATCCAGTCGAAGCCGATCGCGGCGAAACGATCCAGCTCGGCGTCTGGAATGTCGTCGAGGGTAGCAGGCCGCCCGAGCGCATCGGACAGCTCCGTCAACCACACGCGTGTGTTGATCTGATAGAGCGAAGGATACAAAGGGCCGCGCATTTCACCGCACCTTGGATGCTCCAGGTTCGAACGCCGCACTCTTGCCGGCCTCGAGCAGCTTTTCCGCATCGAGCAGTCCGAACAACTGGATCAGCTTCGCTACTACTCCGGTCCATCCGGTTTGGTGACTCGCGCCGAGCCCCGCGCCGTTGTCGCCGTGGAAATATTCGTAGAACAGAATCAGGTCGCGCCAGTGGGGATCGCTCTGGAACTTCTCGGTTCCGCCGTAGACCGGCCGGTGCCCGCTGCGGTCGCGGAGGAAGATCCGCGTCAGGCGATCGGAAATCTCCTTGGCGACTTCGAACAGGTTCATCAGCTTCCCGGACCCGGTCGGGCACTCGATCTTGAACGTATCGCCGTAGTACGCATAGAAGTTCAGCAGCGCTCTGATCAGCATCACGTTGACCGGCATCCAGATCGGGCCGCGCCAATTCGAGTTGCCGCCGAACATGCCGCTGTCTGATTCGGCTGGCAGGTAATCGACGCGGTGTTCCTGCCCGTCCACACGGAAGACGTACGGGTGGTCCTTGTGGAACTTCGATAGCGCGCGGATGCCGTAGGGGCTCAGGAACTCGTTCTCGTCGAGCATCTTCGTCAGAATTCTGCGGAGCCGATCCGGGTTGACCAGGGCTAAAACCGTGCGGCCCGCCACTCCCATATGATTCGGTCCGACCGGGTGCATTGTCGCCGACAGTTCGGGCATCCGGCGCAGCCGTTCCGCGATGCCGCTCATCGTCTTCGGGACGCGCTCTCGTTGCGCCTGCTCGATCACCGTGGTGGCGCATAGCGGAAGGAGCCCGACCATCGATCGCACTTTGAGCCGCGTGCTGCTGCCGTCGGGCAGGCGGAGCAGGTCGTAGTAGAAGCCATCTTCTTCGTCCCACATGCCGTCGGACCCGGACCGGTTGATCCCCGCGGCGATGTAGTAGAAGTGCTCGATGAACTTGAAGACCATGTCCTCGTAGATCGGGTCGTGCATCGCGAGATCGACCGCGAGCTCCAGCATGTTCTGGCTGAAAAGGGCCATCCACGCTGTCCCGTCCGCCTGTTCGAGGTGACCACCGGTGGGCAGAGGCGCGCTGCGGTCGAACACGCCGATGTTGTCGAGACCAAGGAAGCCGCCCTCGAACACGTTTTTGCCGAAGCGGTCCTTGCGATTGACCCACCAGGTGAAGTTCAGCACGAGCTTGTTGAACGTCGCTCTCAGGAAATCCACGTCCACTTTGCCTCGCACCATCTGCTCGGTGCGGTGGAGGAACAGCGTCGCAAACGCATGGACCGGCGGGTTTACGTCACTGAAGTTCCACTCGTAGGCGGGAATTTGACCGTTCGGGTGCAAGTACGACCCGCGGAGCATCAGGTCCATCTGCTCCTTGGCGAAATCGGGATCGACGATCGAGATCGGGAGCGTATGGAAGGCCAGGTCCCAGGCCGCGTACCACGGGTATTCCCACTTGTCGGGCATCGAGATGATGTCCTGGTTCAGCATATGGAACCACTCCGAGTTGCGGGCATTTCGATATCCGTGATGCAAGGGATTGGAGTGGTGCTCGTCCAGCCAGTTGTCGCCGTCGAAGAAGAAGAACTGTTTGCTCCAGAGCATGCCGGCAAGCGCCTGCCGCATCACACTGGCCGCGTCTTTGTCGACTGACGGCGGCGTGACCGACTCGTAGAATTCGTCGGCTTCACGCAATCGGTCGGCGAAGACATCATCGAACGGCTTCCCGAATTGCTGGCCCTTCTGATCCAGGAAACTGCTGGAGAGCCGCAGGCGAATCACGGTGGCCTGCCCGGCGCCGATGGCCGCCCGGTAGTGCGCCGCGACTTTCGTCCCCTGGCGATCCGGATTCACTTCGTCTTGCCGACCGTGCACCACACACTCGTTGATACCGTCCTTGACGTAGCGGCTCTCATTCCTGACCCCGCTCCCGGGAAACAGCCGCTCGTGGTTGGTTTCGTTCTCGGTGAAGAGCAGCGGCACGTCACCTTCGCATGAAACGATGAACGCTCCCAGCAGCGGATGCGCCGCGGCGACCGCGGTCGCTCCGGCCGGGGCCTCGACCTGCTTGATGTTTGGTCTCTCGGGAGCCCGGTTCGATTCAGCAATCCACTTCGACCAGTCGTTACGGAACCACAACGTCGGCAGAAGGTGCAGGTCGGCCGCGTCCGGTCCGCGGTTCACAGCAGTGATGCGTACAAGGATGTCTTCAGGTCCGCTCTTCGCGTACTCGACGAACACGTCGAAGTAGCGGTCGTCGCGGAAAACTCCGGTGTCGAGGAGCTCGTACTCCATGTCGTTACGGTTGCGCCGGCCGTTCGTCCTCAGCAGGTCGGAGTACGGATAGGCAGCCTGAGGATACTTGTAGAGGTATTTCATGTACGAGTGCGTCGGCGTGCTATCGAGGTAGAAGTAGTACTCCTTCACGTCCTCGCCATGGTTGCCTTCGCTGTTGGTCAGCCCGAAGAGCCGCTCTTTGAGAATCGGATCGTTGCCGTTCCACAGCGCCAGGCCGAAGCAGAGGCGCTGCTGGTCATCGGAAATGCCGGCGATGCCGTCTTCGCCCCAGCGGTAGGCGCGGGAGCGCGCATGGTCGTGGGTGAAGAAGTTCCAGGCGTCGCCGTTCTCGCTGTAGTCCTCGCGGACGGTGCCCCACTGTCGTTCACTGAGGTACGGCCCCCACTTTTTCCAGAAGGCCTTCTGCTCCCGGGCCTCGTCCAGTCGGACGTGTTCTGCGGTCATGGCGCAACTCTCCTGTGTTGGTTCGGCCGAGCTGAAGGGCAAAGTTCGTACCGGTGCAAATCCTTGGGGAAAGGCCTGCAAACGGTTGTTGGGCGCCGATATTTCGGAGGACCGATCGTAGGACTACTGAGCGTCGTTGATTTTCAGCGCAGGAGACTTTCTCAAAGGCGAGACGGCAACCCGATGAACTGCCGGAGAGGCCATCAGCAGCAAGGCCACTCCGAACAGCGGCCAGTTGAACCTTGTCGGCAGCACTCCCAGCACCGCCTCACGGCCATCGGGCAGCGCCCGCCAGGCGTCGACCATGAACACGGCGAGCGCCAACGCCATCCCGACGCAGGCAAGCGGCCACGCCCAGCGCGCGTCGGTCGCACTATCACTCGACAGCGTCGCGAGCGTGCCCCACAGGATCATCACCAGCGCGATGCTGACCGGCGCGAGCACCGGCCCCCACCACGGAAGCGGCAGCAGGAACAGGATGTCCCAGTCCAGCAGCGTCCTCGGCCAACCCGACATGAGGCGAAGGAAGACATAGTAGAAAATGTCCCACGTGCCGAACGCAATCGCCGCGTAACCGGCGCGACGGCGCCACGTGCGTCCCGCAAGCACGCCCAGCGTGGCGATCATCACCAGCGTGGCGGCTTCACGCCACAATTCGACATTGCCCAGCGCTCCGTTGATCGGTAGCGGGTTGGCCTGGTACGGTTCGATCCGATCGACCAGCGCGCGGAGATAAAACACACATGCGGCTTCGACCCAGGCCATCGCAATCGCGAAGGCCATGACGATCGCCCAGCGCGCTCGCTCCGAGAGGTGATTGGTCATCCGCTTCCGCCCTTCGGGCTTCGGCGCGACAGGTCCCCGCCTCTCGCGTAGCGGTCCTCGCGGCAGGCACGAACCGCGTCCGCGCAAAGACGAACCTGCTCCTCCACGCGATCGATGACCTCGTCTGGCGTCGAGGTGCCGGCCGTCAGTCCTACGACGTTCGCGCCCACGAACCATTCGGGACAGACATCTGCGTCGGTTTCCACGTGATGCACTCGGGCGCAGTAGCGCGCACAGGTCTTTACCAGTTCGCGGGTGTTGTTGCTCGACCGGCCGCCGACCACGATCACGACGTCCGCCTCGAGTGCCATCTCGACCGCCGCGGACTGCCGTTCCTTGGTCGGCTTGCAGACGGTGTCGAGGAAGCGCACCTCGGATTGCGGGAATCGTCGTCGGATCAGATCCACCAGGTGCAACACCCTCTCGACCGCCTGCGTCGTCTGGGCCACGATGCCGACCCGTGGATGCGCTGCGAGCGCCAGGACGTCGGCATCCTCGAGCACGACAGTGAACGTGTGGCGATCGAGATCGCCGGTCAGGCCGCGGACTTCCACGTGGTCGCGTTGCCCGACGATGACGATGTGGCAGCCGTCGCGGGCGAGGGTCGTGACGGCACGGTGCGCGACGTGGACCAGCGGGCAGGTGGCTTCAACGACCGTCAAACCGAGGGCGCGGGTTCGCGCGAGAGTCCGCTCGGACGTGCCGTGGGCCGTTATCATGACTTTCGGAGTCCGGACGTGTGCGACGTCCTGCCTGACCGCGATGCCCTTCGCCTCGAGAGCGCTCAGTACAGTGGGGTTGTGGACGAGGTCGCCGAGGATCGTGAGAGGGCCGGCGTCAGCGTGCTCGATCGCGAGCTTGATGGCGTCGCGAACGCCGAAGCACATGCCGAGGTGAGCCGCTCGAAGGATTCGCATACTTTACAATATAAAGTATACTGCGATGCAAATGATGTCAAGTCAGCGTACGGTAGGAGGATCGACAGATGACCGCAGAGTCCGCCGAGCACGCCGAGCAATGACCGCTCGGCGGACTTCGCGGTCTCGGCGTTCCTCGTCGTGACCGATTCATGTCGAAACCTCGGCTCGAAACCTGGCTCGCCGTCGTCATCGGAGGAATCGGCCTGCTGCTTATTGCGATTCTCGGACTCTTCGGATACGTCAGCCTCACCTCGACGCCACTCCATCCGAATGCGCGAAACGTGTCATCCGTAACGCATTCGGCTGCGGCGACAAAGTGGGAGAACGCCGTAGAGCGCGGGCGGCAGATTGTCCGTACGAGTCTCGTTGAGCAGAATCTGCCGGGATTGTCGGTGGCGGTCGGTGCCGACGGCGACATCGTGTGGGCGGAAGGGTTTGGCTGGGCGGATCTCGAAAAGCGAGTGCCTGTCGCGCCAGAAATGAAATTCAGAATCGGCACCGCGTCGACGGCGCTCACCTCGGCCGCCGCCGGCCTGCTGCTGCAGAAAGGCCGGCTGAAACTCGACGAGGTGATACAGGCCTACGTGCCGGCGTACCCGGAGAAGCAATGGCCCGTGACGTTGCGGCAGGTGATGGGGCATGTGGCCGGCGTTCCGAGTGACGGCGGTGACGAGGGACCGCTGTTCTCGAAGCACTGCGAGCGGCCGCTGGACGCCGTGCAGTTCTTCGCGAACACTTCACTGCGCTTCGAGCCGGGGACCGAGTACCGTTATTCGCGCTACGGGTGGATCCTGGTGAGCGCGGCGGTCGAAGCTGCTGCTGAGGAGCCGTTCCTGACGTTGATGCGGAAGCAGATCTTCGAGCCGCTGGGCATGAACGACACGCTGGCGGATTCCGCGACGGCGGCGATCCCGAATCGGGTGACTGCGTACTTCCCGAGGTTCGCTGCGGATCCGCGCTACGGCCCGGACCTGATGCGCGACATCGATTATTCCTGCTACGCCGGATCAAGCGTATTCCTGTCCACACCGTCCGACCTGGTGCGCTTCGCGATGGCGATCAACAGCGGCAGACTGCTTCAACCCGCAACGGTTCAATTACTCCAGACGTCATTGCGACTGACCTCGGGGCAGGAGACCGGCTACGGTCTTGGCTGGGACCTCGAGTCGGTGGCGCTCGGTGGTCAGCAAACGCGCGTGGTCGGCCACGACGGGGATTCGCTGGGCGGGATTGTGGCGTCCTTCATGACGTTCGCCGAGCACGGGATCGTCGTGTCCGTCACGTCGAACATTTCTTATGCAGGCACGGACTCTCTCACTGTGAAAATCGCGCAAGCCTTCACGGACACGGGGAAAAGCGCGTCGGATCTTCCGCGTCAGTGACGCGGCGCGGACTGTTCAATGGCCTGCTTGATCGCGGCGAGCCCGCTCTCGACCGACGAGCGCGTCTTGTCGACCACGACTTTCCGCACAATCGAACCTTTGAATCCGGTCAGCCCTTCCTGCTCCGAGCCCTTGAGCGTCAGCAGGTAGAAACCGTGCGGCGCGGCCGCCGCGCCATCGTCGAGGCACACGGTCGTGTCCAGCGCGGTGTGGAAGTAATGAGTGGCATAGAGCTGCTTGATCGCCACGACGCCGAAGTCGCGGCCCTGCGTGGTGCCGCGATAGATGACGCCGTGATTGATGCGGATCGTGGGCTTCAGGCCAAACCCGACCTTCTCCCAGTAGAAGAAGCTGTCGGCGCTGGTGAGCTCGGCGTTGGGATATTCGAGGAGATACCGCCGCAGCTCCGGCAGCACATTAGGCAGCACCGACCCACGGCCGATCATCGCCGCGAACTGTTCGGCGACCCGCGCTGGATGCTGCTTGTCCCGATACTCCCCGAGCGCCTGGTTGCCGCCGCGTCGATAGGCCTGCACCAGTCGCAGCACCGCCGGACGGGCGAGGGCATTCACCTGCTCCGCGGCGTCGGGCCGCGACCAGTTGACGCCGTCACGAAACGCCTGAATGCCGGTCGTCGGCAACTGCACGTCGCACGCACCTTCGCGACAGGTCTTGAGCGCTTTCACATCGTTGGGGTCGAAGGCGAATCCAGTGAGATCCGCGACCGTCGCATTTTCGCGGATCTCGCCGATGCCCTGGTATCCCGGCGTCGCCCCCAGCCGTCCCAGGTCACGCGCCGCGTTGAGGTAGGTTTGGGGTGAACCGCTGACGTGCACCGCGCCAAACACGAACACCTCGGAGGGAACTCCCCACGTGAGGACCTTCGCCACCGGACGGCCGGCGTCGATGTCCGCGATCTGCTGCGGCGTCAGTCCGAGATCCGCGAGGGCCTTCACCGGCACGCGTTGGATCGCATGAACGGGGCCGCCTGAAATCAGGCTGACTGTGAGCAGCAGCGTGACTGTGCACTGGAACGGCCAACGCGTTCCCGATTCAGCAGCGGTCATTGAAACGACCCTTCCCGGAAGGAAACCTACGGCGTTGCGGTGTGGTTGTCGCTGGGGGGCTGCGACGAACGGTCGAACTCCGCCTGCGCTGCCGCCAGGCGCGCAGCTTCGGCGGGACCAGTCCGAATGTAGACCTTGCGAATGCGTCGAATCAAGAGAATTTGAGGAGCGATCAGTTCATGCTTTGTCGCAGATCCTTCAGGACCTGATCGACGGCGTCCACCCGGATCATGCCGAAGCGCGGATATTCCATGTCCACGATCACGTAAACGGTGGCGGCGATGATCGTTGCGAAGCACAACACGTGTACCCAACTGCGTTCGCGGCCGCTAGCCATGCCATGGCCGGCGAGCAACGCGCTCATCAACGCGAGCGCGCCGAGCATCAGGAACACGACCGTCGGCGGATGCATCTGGGTGGCCATCGTGCGCGTCGTCGTGATGTCGATCATCTGGTTGAGCGCGGGCAGGAGCAGCATCCCCGCCATCGTCGTGCTCGATTCCCGCACCGCGGCAACGGCTTTCTTCCAGATCTGACCCTGTAACTCCACCGAGCGGGTCAACTCTTGACGTGCGGCGGCGACGTCGGGCAGCAAGCGATAGGTCTCGAGGCGTGAATCAAGGTAGTTGCGAAACAGCGCCCGCAGGTCTGGCTGCGCACTTAGCGGCAACAGCTCGAGCCGTAGCCACGCCGTGCCGATGGCGTTGGCCTCTTCCGTGACCAGCGCTCGCCGTGCATCGAAGCGCGACCCCGCGCCCGAAAACGTGAACGCGATCAGCAGCCCGAACAGCGCGAAGACGGCCCCCTCGACCGCGCCGACGCCCGATTGCTGTCCCGCGGGTATCCGCCGGATGCGTCGAAGTCCAAGCTGGCGGCCGACTTCGATGAGCGCGACCATCCCGACGCCGAGGAGCACGGCCGGCGCGGCGAGTGACATCCAGTTGTCTATGACCGAATTCCCCATGACGACCCTCACCTCCGCGGACGAGCATCTGTAGGACGGAATCCAGCGCTAAGTGCGCGAATCGCGATGCTAAGGCGATACGGCTGTCCACTTCAATGCATGAGTTCGCGGACTGGCTTCGCGAGGTGACCGTAACGTGCCGCTGGCTCAGTCGAGATAAGAGCAAGGCGACGGAAATCCGGCAGGTCGATCGGCGGCAGTCCCCAGGCGACGCCGGTTGGTTCTTACGAGCGCCGAGTTCTCGGCATCGAGATACGCACACTCCCTGATTCAGGAGGATAGCGAGCGGCAGGGTTGATGCGGTGACGACGCGTATGGCAGTTCTTTTTGCGATCGTCCTCGTCGTGCATGGCCTCATTCATCTGCTTGGCTTTGCGAAGGCGTTTCGGTTGGCCGAGCTTCCGCAATTGGCGCAGCCGATCTCTCCATGGCTCGGAGTGGGATGGCTTGTCGACGCGCTGCTCTTTCTCGCTGCCGCTGCGGCACTCCTCGTCTGGCCGCGAGGCTGGTGGGCGATTGGTGCGTGCGCGATTGTCGCCTCGACGTTCCTGGTCGTCACCGCCTGGAGCGACGCGAAATTCGGCACGCTTGGCAATCTCGTCGCGCTGATTGGCGTCGTCTTCGGATTTCTGGCTCAGGGGCCGGTCAGTCTGCACGCAGCGTACGACCGCGACGTCGATCGCGCGCTCGCGCGCCTCGCTCCGGCCGAGTCGATCCGCGACGCGGACCTCGCGCATCTGCCGGCCTCGGTGCAGCGCTATCTTCGAGCCGTTGGTGTTATCGGCCAGCCGCGCGTCCGGAACTTTCACGTCCGGATGCACGGACGGATCAAGAGCGGCCGCGACGCGCGGTGGATGCCGCTCTTGGCCGAGCAGTACAACTTCGTCGACGAGCCGGCACGTCTGTTCTACTTGAATGGGTCGATGCTCGCGGTTCCCGTGCAGGGATACCACCGCTATATCGGACCGTCCGCAACGATGAAAGTCAGGGCCGCCGCTCTGCTGCCCGTCGTCGACGTCTCGGGCCCCGAGATGAACCTAGGCGAAACGGTGACGATGTTCAACGACATGTGTGTCATGGCACCCGCCACGCTGATCGATCCCGCTATCGTGTGGGAGGCTGTCGACGCGCACACCGCACGGGCGAGCTTCACCAACGCCGGCCAGACGATTCAGGCCAGGCTGTCATTCAACGAAGCGGGTGAATTGACGAACTTCTGGTCCGACGATCGGTATCAGACCTCCCCTGACGGGACGAGCGTGCAGAAGGTGCGATGGTCCACGCCGCTCGGTGGCTACCGGGCGTTCGGACCGGTCCGCCTTGCTTCAGGCGGCGAGGCACGATGGCACGAGGCGAGTGGCGACTACGCCTACATCGAAGTCACGTTCGACGACATACGGTACAACGTGCGTTTGCGTTGAGCCGGACGGCCAGGATTTCTATCGAGACGCTTTGCCTGTAGTTTTCGGCGGATGAGCTGAACGAAGTTGTGGTTCGTCGCGATCCAGGTGTCACAGGACTAGTTTCTCATTCGTCTTGATTGATGGAGGTGAAAGACATCATGAAAGCTCGAATCGATCTGATGCATGTGAACCCAGGCGTTATGCAGGCGATGCTCGGCCTTGAACGACAGGTTGCTCAGGCGCGCTTCGATCACAAGCTCCTGAACCTCGTCCGGATGCGTGCGTCGCAAATCAACGGCTGCGCGTATTGTCTGGACATGCACAGCAAAGATGCGCGCGCGATCGGTGAGACCGAACAGCGGCTCTACGGCCTCGACGCGTGGCGCGAGACGCCGTACTACTCGGCGCGCGAGCGCGCAGCGCTGGAGTGGACCGAGGCGCTCACGCTCGTTGCCGAGAGTGGTGTCCCGGACGAGGTGTACGAGCGCGTGAGGGAGCAGTTCTCCGAGGACGAGCTCGTGCACCTGAGCCTGGCGATCGTCGCGATCAACGGCTGGAACCGGCTCAACGTCGCTGCGCGAACGGTGCCCGGCGACTACGTGGCCGGCAGTCTCGCGCAGGTGCACGCGGCGAGGTGATCGGGCCCGTTAGCCCTCGCCGGCTGGCGCTCAATCAACGCGCTGGCCGGCGAGTAAATGATCAGCTGGGACGTATTTCCTATTTTGGCGTGAGCTTCAGCAGCTTACCCGCTCGCCCGTCGGTCAGTACGTAGACGGCACCGTCCTGGAACACACGTATGTCGCGGAAGCGCTCGCTCATGTCGGCGAGCAGCGCTTCCTCGTTGACGACCTTGTCGTCCTTGCCCAGTTCCAGTCGGAAAATCGCCTGGCCGGCGAGCCCGCCAATCAGGACGCTCGACTTCCACTCGGGGAACAGATTGCCGCGATAAAACACCAGGCCGGACGGCGCGATGACCGGATCCCAGTAATAGCGCGGCTGCTCCAATCCCTGTTTCTCGACGATCGCTTCGCCGATCTTGGTCCCAGGGTAGTTGATGCCGTGGACGATCACGGGCCAGCCATAGTTCTTGCCTTTTTCGATCAGATTCAGCTCGTCGCCACCGCGCGGACCATGTTCGGTTTCCCACAGCCGTCCGTCCGGCGCAAACGCAAGACCCTGTGGCGTGCGATGACCCATGGACCAGACTTCCGGCAAGCCCAACGCCGGATTGCCGGGCGCAGCTTTTCCTTCCGGTGTGATGTGGACCACCTTGCCCAGGTGTGTGTCGCGCTGCTGCGCCTGCAAGGGAATCGGATCGCCGGTGGAGCGGTCGCCAACCGAAACGAACAGGTTGCCGTCCTTCGGATCGATGGCGATGCGGGCGCCGGACTGGCTGGTCGCCCGGTTGGTAAAGGGTTGTGTTTGAAGGATGGTGTTCACGTTCGACAGCGTGCCCATCTCTTCATCGAGAACCGCGCTGTCCACTGCCAACCCGCAATTCTCCGCGTCGATGTTGCGGATGTAGGCGAAAAAGATTCGACGGTTGCGGGTGTAGTTCTGATCCAGGGCGACATCGAGGAGGCCCGCCTGTCCGCGGACGTAGATCGGTGGCAGATTGTCGGTGATCGTATGAAACGCGGAGCCGTCGCTGTTCAGGATGCGGATGCGGCCAGGCTTTTCCGTGATCAGAAAACGTCCGGTTGGTAACAACGCCACCGCCCACGGATTGTCCAGATTGGTGGCGATGGTGGTGACACTGACGTCAACCGTCTTGTGATATGGCGCATGGGTTTGGCCAGGAAAGACGGGATGGTCGGTATCGAGTTGCGGCGGTCGCCGATCGATCGGCTGTCCTTCGACTCTAAGAATCTCGAAGGGTCTGCGAGCCGGCGTCGCGTTTCCTCCAGTGGGCGTCTGGGCCAGCAGAATCGCCACGGGCATAGCAAGCGTCGCGACGGTGCATAGAGTCACACGTGGCTTCATGTGCAGAGCTTCTCCTCAGTTCAACGCGTTCAATGTGCGATGGTACCCCACCCGACTTCGTCCCGCAGTCCTGGGACAAAAAAGCCCTGCTTGAGGATTCCCGACCTGTCCGCAATGGAACAGCGTCAGTTGAAGATCGGTGCCTATGTTGAAGGGTCGGCCTGAGTGCGGTACCTCGTTCGAGCAGGCGACAGCCCGGGAGGGCACTCAGATGATTAGCAACGAAGGAATCGCTCGACCCGCCGCCGAATTCGACGCTCGATGGAATGCCTGGATCGCTCGAGGACGCGTTCATGAGCGGCTGGTGCGGCGTAAGTTCGTCCTCTGGCTGGCGTGTTCGCAACGGCAGCCGCTGTTGCCTATGCGTTCCTGCGCAGGTAACGATTGAGGCCCGGCCGACATGCGTCGGCCGGGCCTCTCGTGCCTATTTCGAGCCTTCTGCCGCTGTCTCTGGGCGTGCGCTAGTACATCCCGCCCATTCCGCCGCCGCCACCCGGCATCGCCGCTTCCTTCTTCTCTTCGGGAATCTCGCAGACGAGCGCTTCCGTCGTGAGGAGCAGCGATGCGATGGACGAGGCGTTCTGCAGCGCTGAGCGCACGACCTTGGCCGGGTCGATGACGCCGGCATGCACGAGATTCTCGTAGGTGTCGGTCAGCGCGTTGAAGCCCTCGTCGTCCTTCATCTCGCGCACTCTCTGCACGACGATCGATCCTTCCTGGCCGGCATTGCTCGCGATCCAGCGCATCGGCTCTTCGATGGCGCGCGCAACGATGTTCACGCCGATCTGCTGATCGCCGCCGAGCTTCAGATTGGTGAGGACCTTCGACGCCCGAAGTAGCGCCACACCGCCGCCCGGCACGATCCCCTCCTCGACCGCCGCCTTGGTTGCGTGCATCGCATCTTCAACACGCGCCTTCTTTTCCTTCATCTCGGTTTCGGTGGCTGCCCCGACCTTGATGACGGCGACGCCGCCAACCAGCTTCGCCAGCCGCTCCTGCAGTTTCTCCCGGTCGTAGTCCGACGTGGTGTCCTCGACCTGGGCCCGGAGCTGTTTCACCCGACCCTCGATGGCCGCAGATTTGCCCGCCCCTTCGACGATCGTCGTGTTGTCCTTGTCGATCGTGATTTTTTTCGCCCTGCCCAGGTCTTCTAGCTTGAGGTTCTCGAGTTTGACGCCCAGATCCTCGGTGATGGCCTTGCCACCGGTGAGCGTAGCAATGTCCTCGAGCATCGCCTTGCGGCGATCGCCGAACCCCGGGGCCTTCACCGCCGCCGCATGCAGTGTGCCGCGCAGCTTGTTCACGACCAGCGTCGCCAGCGCTTCGCCCTCGATGTCTTCCGCGATGATCAGGAGCGGCTGCCCGAGCCGTGCCACCTGCTCGAGCACGGGCAGCAGATCTTTCATCGAGCTAATCTTTTTCTCGTGGATCAAGATGACCGGATTCTCGAGCACCACTTCCATGCGCTCCGGGTCGGTCACGAAGTAGGGGGACAGGTAGCCGCGGTCGAATTGCATGCCTTCGACGACGTCGAGCGACGTCTCCATGCTCTTGGCCTCTTCGACGGTGATCACGCCGTCCTTGCCGACCTTGTCCATCGCGTCGGCGATGATCTTGCCGATCGCCTCGTCGTTGTTGGCCGAGATCGTGCCGACCTGCGCGACCATGTTGCCGCTGACCGGCTTGGACATCTTCTTGAGCTCGCTGGTGATCGCTTCGACGGCTTTTTCGATGCCGCGCTTGATGTCCATCGGGTTCGCGCCGGCGACCACGTTCTTCGCGCCTTCGCGGTAGATCGCCTGGGCGAGTACGGTGGCGGTCGTGGTGCCGTCCCCGGCGGTGTCCGACGTCTTGCTCGCGACCTCGCGAACCATCTGCGCGCCCATGTTCTCCAACGGATTCTTCAGGTCGATTTCCTTGGCGACGGTGACACCATCCTTCGTGATGGTCGGCGATCCGAATTTCTTATCGATCACGACGTTGCGGCCCTTCGGACCGAGGGTCACCTTGACCGCGTCCGCCAGTTGGTTGATGCCGCGTAGCACGGCGTGCCGTGAGTGCTCGCCGTACACAATCTGTTTTGCCATTGCTTTTGTCTCCCGTGCGCAAGTCTCAGGGACCTGCGCTACTTCCTCTTCTTGGTCTCGTGCCCGGTCCCGCTTTCGATGATCGCCAACACTTCGTCCTCTTTCATGATGAGGTAATCCTGGCCATCGAGCTTGATTTCCTGGCCGGAATACTTACCGAAGAGGATCGTGTCGCCGGCTGTGACGTCCAAGGGAACGCGCTTGCCATCGTCCTTGGTCTTGCCGCTTCCGGCCGCGATGACTTTGCCCTGCTGGGGTTTTTCCTTCGCCGAGTCGGGAATGATGATTCCCCCGACTTTCTGTTCGCCTTCTTCAAGGCGCTGGATAATGATGCGGTCGTGGAGCGGTCTGATATTCATGGATTCGAACTCCAGACGATCCTGAATGTGCCGGACTCGGGCTGAGCCCCAGCGGGAAACGTCTTGCGTCCATTCTCACGGGAATGACCGGGCGCGGTGTGTGCACAATGGAACAGGGGCGAAACGGATGGCGATTAAGGGTCCCTGAAATCCTTCACGAGCGTTCTCCTTCCACTCTGAGGACTCTCTTCGTACCACACGGATCGTCCTTTTCCTTTCGCCAACCCGATCGCCACCTCCTCGGCGTCGCCGTAATTCTCGTGTTCAGCCCCCTGGTCGGTATGCCCGGGATAGGTGACGGCGTAGATCTGCTTGACCAGGTGCGTCGACGCATGCTCGCCAAATCGGCGGCGAATGATGATGTCGTCGTGCCGTGGCTGTGTCGGTAGCATTGAACCTCCGGAGGTCGCATCGAACGCTGAACAGAGCGGCGTTCAGTGCGAACCCGCCCTCACGCAATCATAGCGCCGGACTCGAAGGGTCCCCGACTCGCTGTCCGTTTTGGGATCCGAGCCCGCCACCATCTCGGGTTTCGGGGGTGTGCCATTTGGTACAGCGCAGGAAATCGGGGCGTCACATGCTGCGAGGATGGCACTGCGCAAGCTCGCCCCGACCAAACCGAACGGCTCGTCACCGTTCAATTTGCGACTTTTGCTTGAATCGGCGGGAGCGCCCAATGGGGTCGTCCACTACCGCCGGGGCGACGTCGTCTTTACACAGGGCGATCCCTGCGATCACGTCATGTACATTCAGACCGGCGGCGTCAAGCTGTCGGTGCTGTCGAAGCTCGGCAGGGAAGCCGTTGTCGCAATGCTCGGCCCTGGTGACTTCTTCGGCGAGGGCTGCCTCGCGGGGCAGCCCCTCCGAATGGGGTCCGCCACCGCGATTACGCCGAGCCATATCCTGCTGGTCAGCAAAGAGAAGATGATTCGTCTGCTGCACAAGCAGCATGCGATGTCGGACCGATTCATCTCGCACATGCTGTCCCGCAACATGCGCATCGAGGAAGACCTCATCGACCAGTTGTTCAACTCGAGCGAGAAGCGTCTCGCGCGCGCCTTGCTGTTGCTCGCGCGCTACGGGAAGCAGGACAAGCCGGCCCGGATCGTGCCGAGGATCTCGCAGGAGACGCTCGCCGAAATGATCGGCACGACGCGATCGCGCGTCAACTTCTTCCTGAACAAGTTCAAGAAGCTCGGCTTCATCGAGTACGACGGCGAGCTTCCGCTCAAGATCAACAGTTCGCTCCTGAGCGTCGTGCTGCACGACTAAGGGCAGCCTCTCGAAGCGCCGCACCTGTTCTCAATCGCACAGCGCCGTACCCTCATCTGGGGCATGCTGATGTCGGAGGCTCCCTATGTGGAACACGAACGAGCGAAAAGGGAAGATCGATGAAGCCAAAGGCAAAGTCAAACAGGCCGTCGGCACGTTGACCGGGAACAAAAATCTGAAGGCTGAAGGCGAGCGGGACGAGACGGTGGGAAAGGTCGAGGGCGCAGTCGGCCGGACCAGCAAGAAGGTCGCGGACGCGGTTACGAAGGTCGCCGAAGCGGCGAAGAAATGAATGCATATCCGATGGTGTGAACGCGTGCCTCAGTTGCGATCGGGCTTTCTGATGTCCTGGATGTCGCGGAGAGTCCGACGCATCTCCTCGACGGCCTTCATCTGCTCGAGATTGGATTGCAGCGCGGCGGCGGCGGCCCGCACGGCCTCTACTGTCGCGTAACGCGCCTCGTCGGCGGCCGCGCGCGCTTCTTCGCCCGCGACGCGAGCGGTCTCCCCGGTTTCGCGGAGCTGCTCGCGCTCCTGCCGGATCATTTCCAGCGCTTCGCGATGGTGATCGCGGACCTCGCGCGCCTCTTCCGCCATGCGTCTGAAATGTTCGGCTTCGCTCCTGGCGATCTCCGCATTGTTGCGGTGTTCCTCGGTGAGCGCGTGCCCGGGACTTGGCGGATTGTGGTCGTTGGGCATATCGCATCCTTCTTGCTGTCGGGTTCCGGCAACTCAGCCTACCAAACAGGACACGCGGGCGCTGTGCGCAATGTGACACCAGTCGCGCAGAACGATTCTTTCCGGAATACGGAGCGAACGCGGTATCTCAAACAGAACAGCCGCGCGCCATCGCGCGGCGTAAGGTTCACCACGGGCAAGGCATAACAAAAAGGGAAGGTACATGTGAAATTCATCATTGCGGCAACTGTAGCGTCAACCATGGCGCTCACGCCTTTGCTGGCGGCGGAGAACGAGCCGGCGAAGCGGCTGAACGACGCGGCGATTGTGTTCGGCGAGATCATGGACACACCGGACAAGGGCATACCTCAGGACCTCCTCGCGAAATCCCATTGCATCGTCATCGTTCCGGATCTCAAGACTGCGGCGTTCATCGGAGGAGGAAAATACGGAAAAGGCTACCTGGTATGCCGCAGCACGGCGCACGCGGGTTGGTCGGCGCCCGCCACGGTCCGCATCGAGGGCGGGAGCGTGGGCTTCCAGATCGGCGGTTCGTCGGCGGACCTGATCATGCTCGTGATGAGTGAGCGCGGGATGGACAAGCTGCTCGACAGCAAGTTCACGCTCGGCGGGGAAGGCTCGGTGGCGGCGGGCCCGGTCGGACGGACGGTTACCGCCCAGACCGACGCGCAAATGCACGCGGACATTTTGTCGTGGTCGCGCACGCAAGGGTTGTTTATCGGAATGGCCCTGGAAGGGGCGACGCTTCGTCAGGATCTGGACGAAAACGTCGCGCTCTATGGGAAGAAACTCGAGAATCGGGCCATCGTGACCGGCGCGGTGCCTGCCCCCAAGTCGGGCGAGAAGCTGATCGCGCTGCTGAACCGGTACTCGGCTAAAGAGCGCACGTCGCAGTAGTCGAAGCCTGAACGCGTTCGTTTGGGCCGCCGTTGCCGCGGCGACAAGTCACCGTTTGACTGTCGATGCCGCGGCCGCTGGCGGCCCATTCGCTTCTGGAGCGTGCGGCGCGGCGACGGCCGGACCGTGCGCGTCGAGGTACTTGGCGAGCTCGGGGTTTTCGGGGAAGTCCACGGCGAGTCCCCGTGCAACCGCAACGGCCGCCGGGACGTTCCGCTCTCGAATCTGCAGGTCCCACAACGCGAAGCGCGCCTCGGCGTGGACGAAGAAGTCGGCATCGGCTTTCGCGGCATCCTGGATGGTCACCAGCGCCCGTTTCCGGTTGCCCCCGCCGAGCAGCCACTTGGTGCCGAACGGCATTCGCGTATCGACGATGTAGTCGATCCAGGCGCGCGCCACGCGGGCGCGAACGTCCGAGGGATTCCGCGCGAGCACGGCGTCGAGCGAGCGGCGGGCCTCCCAGTACTCGTCCCAGCCTGTCCTGCGCCCGAGCACACCCAACTGCAGCCATACGTAATTGAGATTGATCTTTCCGAGGAAGAACCGCGCGGTGAGGTCGTCGGGCGCTGACTGAATGCGAGCGCGCGCGAGCGCCAGGCCCTGCACCGTATCGCTCAGGAGCGCGGTCAGCAGGCCCGGGCACGTGACACACTGTTTGAAAGCCTTGTCTTTGTCCGGTTGATCGTCGAGCACAGCCTTGAGCTGGAAAAGCAGTCCCGAGCTACGGAGCTCCCAGATGGCGAGGTCGTCAGGTTCTGCGCTCCGCAGTTCGAGGGCCAGAGCGGCCGCGGCGGCGTAGCGCGCGTTGAAAAACAGCGATTGAGCGTCCGAGAACGTGGGACTCTCGGCCTCGACGCGTGGGCCGCTGCAGACGCCAACGGCGGTGGCCAGGGTGATCACCGAAGCGATCACGGACGATCGCACCATCCTCCTTACCCTCCCAACGGACTCCTGCCCCGAACGACCCGGAGCACCACGACACCCTGTCCCTTCGCGATGGTCAAATCATCGTAATTCCGGTCGATCCGAGCGTCTGTCCTCTTGTGCACAGGCCGTGCGATCGCGATGGGCTACCGTGGCTTTGGAAAGTCGGTCGACAAGGAGATTGCCATGATGATGATTCTGATTGTTCTCGCGGTCCTGATGTTGGTCGGAGCGCTGCCGACGTGGTCGCATAGCCGAAGCTGGGGATACGGCCCGAGCGGCGGGCTGGGTGTCATCCTTGTGATCGTGTTGATCCTCTTCCTCGCCGGCCGACTCTAGGCGCGCGCCATGCGCACCCGCATGCGGCTGGCCTGCGCGGTGGTGGCGGGCACCATCGTGGCAGGCGTCGCAGTCGGCGCAGTCGCGTTCACGATCGGTGCGTGGTATCACGTGTACTTCAACCGTGAGAATCTGCCCGACCTCGGTCCGCTCGTGCGATTCGAATTTCCCGCCATCGGCCACGTCTACGACACCAACGGCCAGCCGCTCATCGAGCTGGCTCGCGAGTACCGTGTGATTACGCCGTATACCGGCGTACCGCCGGTTGTCCGCGACGCGATTCTCGCAGCCGAAGATAAGCACTTCTTCTCCCACAACGGCGTCGACTACCACAGCATCCCTCGCGTGTTGACGAAGGTCAGGGTTGGCGCCTGGGGAACGCGACTGGTGACCGGTGGACGGCGCGACAACACGAGCGGCCGGGCGATCTTTCCGCAGGGCGGCTCGACGATTACTCAACAGCTCGTGCGCGGGATGTTTCTCCAGCACCAGACGTCGCAGGAAAACAGCTACGAGCTCCGCAACAAAGGTTCCGTATCGCGCGCTTTGTCGGCGCTCGTCGGCGCGCGGAACGCGAACATGGTGTGGCGCAAGCGCGAAGAAATACGGCTGTCGCTGTGGCTCGAAGCGCAGATGCGCGACCGCTTCGGGTCGAAGCGGCGCGCCAAGGAAGAGATCTTCGCCCGCTATGCCAGCTTCGTTTACATGGGCAACGGCCAGTACGGGTTTGCGCGGGCGGCGGAGTACTACTTCGGCAGAAGCCTCGCATCGTTCACGATCGCCGATGCGGACAAGGCCGCACTGCTCGCCGGCATCGCCAAGTCGCCGCGCGATTATGCGCCGACGGCGTTCGACAGCTTTCTCATCCTGCGCCGGCGCAATCACACGCTCGGGCTCATGGCCGCCGAACAATTCATCACCCGCGATCAGAAGGTGGCAGCGATGCAGCAGCCGCTTCCCGACGTGACCCTCGCGGCGTTGCCAGCCAGCCATTCGTCAGCGGTCGTCGCCCACGTGCTTGCGGAACTCAAGGACGAGCATCCCGACTTCGGCATCGAGGACTTGCTCCAGGGCCGGATTCAAATCCGCTCCACCGTCGATGCACGCATCCAGCGCATCGCCAGTGAGGCGTTGCAGCACGGCCTCGAGCGATACGAACGTCGCCACCCTCACGCGAGTGCCCTGACCCAGGGATCGCTGGTTGTTCTGAATAACCGCGATGGCCGCGTGCTGGCCGAGATCGGCGGGCGCGAAATGTATCAGGGCCGGCCCGCGTCCTACAGCGACTTCAACCGCGCGACCGAGTCGTTACGGCAGCCCGGGTCGGCGATGAAACCGATCGTCTACCTCGCCGCGTTCCGCCACGGCGATTTTACGCTCGAGACGATCGTGCCCGACGAGCCAATCAGCGTGCCGGACGGCAGATTCGAGGTCCGGAAATGGATCGCGAACTACGACGGCCTTTTCAAGGGTCCCATCGCCGTTCGCGAGGCGCTTGCCGAATCGAGAAACGCCGTCGCGATCTGGATCGTTGAACAGGTTGGTATCGGCAATGTCCTGCAGACGGCACGCAGTCTCGGCGTGCTGACGCGATTGCAGCCGTACGAAACGACGGCGCTGGGTGCGTCCGAGGTCAGCCTGCTGGAACTGGCGACGGCCTACCGGACGATTGCTTCCGGCGTTGTCGCGCAGCCGTACGTGATTGGGCGAATCGATTGGGGGACGGGCGACACGATTCCCGGCAGGAAGCGCCCGCTGGTTCCCGTCCCGCTCGACGACGGTGCGCTCGCGCTCATTCAGGAGGGTCTGCGAGGCGTCGTGCGCATCCCGACCGGCACGGCGCATGCCCTGGATTCCCGCGCGTTTCCGATTGCCGTCATGGGCAAGACCGGCACGACGAACGACTTCAGAGACGCGCTGTTCATCGGCTCGACATACGGCCTCGACGGAATCACGGTGGCCGTCCGGATCGGCTTCGACGACAACCGATCCCTCGGCCCGAAGGAAACGGGAGGCCGCGTGGCGCTTCCCGTGTTTCAGGAGGTGATGCTGAGGATCTACCGCGACCACGTCGCGGGGAAAGCGCCGGCGTTCCCCGGCCAGATGGAGGAGCGCATCACGCGGTACCTCCAGGGCCCGTCGCCGAGCGTCCAGCCCTGAGGCGTCGCGGAGATTACCGCCTGACCGGGTCGAGCGACACATCCCGCAGCTGGTCGCCGGTCATCGTCAGGCTGATTTCCTTGAACTCATAGCCGCTCATGGAGAACTCGACGAGGATGCGGAGCCCCGGCAGGCCCTCAAGCGTGTACTCGCCCGCCGCGTTCGTGGTCGTGCGGCCGGCAACATCTCCAAGCATGTGAAGTTCCACGCCGGCGAGCGGCTGGTGCGTCGACGAGTCACGGACGACGCCGCTCAGGACGAATGTCACGGGCGGTGGCTTCGTCACGGCCACGCGCATCGTGCCGACGAAGTCTTGATAGGTCGCCCGCAAATCGGTGTTGCCCGTGGCCACCGCGGTAACCGCTCCCGTGGACGACACGGTCGCAAATGACGGCGCCGACGATTCCCACGACGCCAGCGACGTCACGTCTCGAGTCGAGCCATCGGAATAGCGGGCGGAGGCTGTCATCTGCGCGCTCGACGAGATGGCTGCCGGGCCGCTCACGGTCATGGTAACGAGGGTCGGGGCAACTGGAGGTTGAGGGCTTGGTGTCACGGGGGTCGGCGCCGTCAAAGAGACGGGGTTACTCCCGCAGGCAGCCGCGAACACTATCGCGGCGAATACCAGTGTCATGCGTTTCATGAATCGAATATGACCGATTGACGAAAACCTCCCTGTGCGATCGAGCACAGGTCGTTTCCCCCGCGAGGCATAGAGTGGACTCCATGAAGATCCTTACAGCGTTGGCGGTCGCAACGGTCGGTGGATTGCTCCTGGCGGCTTGCACGAAAGATGTCCAGGCGATGAGCGCGCAGCAGATCGAACGCGATTACGGCCTCTCCGGTGCATACAATGGCTCGGTCGACACTCCGGATGGGCCCTTGAGCGGAATGCTTGTGCCCATCACCCTCGCAAACGGCCGCGCGGGGCACCTGTTTATTCCGCAACGACAGGCGAACGACGTTCACGCCGTCTACATTCAGGATGAACGGGGGCTGCACCCCGTCCAGCTGGGAGCGAGCGCCCGGCGCGACGAGCTGGCCCGTGCTCCGGGCATCGTCGAGACCCGGGCGGTGCCTTCAGGGGCGAAGAAACGATCGTGGGAACAGGAAGCGCTGATCATCGGCGGCAGCGCCGGCGGCGGAGCGGCGATCGGTGCACTCGCGGGCGGCAAGAAGGGTGCGGGCGTCGGCGCGGCGGCGGGCGGCGTCGGCGGACTGATCTACGACCTCCTCACCCGAAAGAAGTGACGCGGGGCTCGAACGCCCGCGTAATCGACGCGCGGGTTGATCAGTGGGAGAGACGTCCATGGACCTCGAAGTCGTGATCGAAGGCGTGTCCGATCCACGCGTTGCGCAGGCGATCAAACGCCGGATCCAGGAGGTTTGCCGCGAGGTGGAGCACGGCGGCGAATGGAGTGTCACCGTCTCGCCCTCGGAAACGCGCGGTGAGTGGGACCTCGGCGTGCGAGCGCCGTTCGGACGCCGTTTTGCCTCGTTCGCCGACGGTGCCGGCCATTTACCTGATCTAGTGGCCGAACAACTGCGAGCATGCTTATGATTCAGACCTTCGATTCGGCATCGTCCGGCGCGATCGCGCGCCTGATGGCGCAACCCGACCCCGCGGATCTCCCTCGCCGTGCGCACGTCTGCCGCTACGAGGGCGATCCGAATCGACGGGAGACACGCCTACCCGGCATCGTGACGGCCTGGCTGCAGCGGCGCCACCTCGACGTCGACGTTGAAGAACCGCTAAAGCCGGCGAAGCGGGCGGTGATGAGCCGCGCTCGTCCGGTGAATCCGGGCCTCCGCCTACTTCAGCGCACAGGCACGGACTAGGTAAGTGTCGATGAACAGGAGACCCTGATGAATGCGCTGTGGACCCTCGCTGGCGTCGTTATGTTGGGCACGATCACCGCGACACTCCGGTGGTCGATGGCGCGCACCCGGTATGCTGATCTCGGTTTCGTGAGCCAGCAGTGGCTCGCCGAACACCGTCATTCAGAATCACACCATGAGCGGTGATGGGCCGGCGCTTGCGCGTAGCTGCTGGCATACGCCCTGTCTCGATTCGGAGAAGGAAAGGACCGCCGTGAATCAGGACGAACACAAAGACCTCCCTGCATTCATCATCGTGTCGCCGAAGGACATCGCGGCTCGCGCCTACGAGATATACCTGGACAGGGGCGCGTCCGAAGGCTTCGACCGCGAGGATTGGCTTCGCGCCGAACAGGAACTGAAAACGATGCCTGCCGATTGACGTAGTGGCGGCTTCGGTGTGCAAAAGGGAACAGCACTCTCCAATATGGCCGCTATAGAGTCTCTCAATTACGACGAACCCTGAGACCCCACGGTCTTCGGGCCAGATTGCCGATTCATGAAGAACGTCGACGCATTTCGTGTGCCTCTCATGAATGGTCAAGCCATCGGACTGGCCGGCGAAAACACGATCGCCGACTGGCTACAGTTGATCCGCGCCGAGTACGCCGAGTTTCCTGGCCTGCATCTGACGCAAGCAGAGGTCCAAGCTCTGTGGGGCCTCGATGCGTGGGTTTCTGACATTTTGCTGAAAGCGCTCGTCGACGCGGGGTTCCTCCGGTGCACCCGTGACGATACGTACGTGCGGGCCGAGGCCGTGGCGTCGAGATTCGGCCTCGATGCCGACGTCACTGATGTGGCGGGTCTCGTTTCCGCGAGAGAGGACGAGCGCCGTCGTATCGGCCGTGAACTGCACGACGACATCAGCCAGCGCCTTGCGCTGCTCGCGATCGGAATCGAGCAGTTGATTCAGCACACGCCCGATCGGAACACGCTGCGCGCGCGCCTGCGCGAGTTGTGTCAGCGCACGAACGAGATCGCAAAAGGGGTCCATCACCTGTCGCACCAGCTGCATCCGTTCACGCTCGAAGCGTTGGGGATCGTCGCCGCGCTGCGTACGTTGAGCCGCGAGCTGTCGGAGAGGGGGCTGCGCGTCGCCTTCAACAGCGATGCGGCCTACAGTGAGGTATCGACTGCCATTGCGTTGGGGTTGTTCCGCGTCGCGCAGGAAGCGCTGAACAACGTGTTGAAGCACAGCGGTGCGCGAGAAGCGACGCTCCACTTTTCATGCTCCGACCGGGTCGTGACGATCCGTGTGGAGGATCGCGGCCGCGGATTCGACGCGCGAGCGCACGGCGGCGGCCTCGGTCTGGTGAGCATGCGGGAGCGGCTGGTGCAACTCGGCGGCGAGGTGGCGATCGAGTCGAGACCAGGGGAAGGGACAGCGGTCGAGGCGCGCGTCCCACTCAGCGCCGCCTAGCGACGTCCGCACTTACTGGTGCCCTTCAATCGGCGGCAGATGAAGGAAGCCGCTGACCAAGGCTCGCACTCCTGGCGCTCCGCTGACACAAGAGCGACACTATGCCTACCATCATGATCGTCCTCGTACCTGTCGTCGTGCTCGTGTGGCTGTCCCTGCGCGTCGTGAAGGAGTACGACCGCGGCGTCATCTTCTTTTTGGGAAAGTACACGGGTGTACGCGGCCCCGGTCTGATCATCCTCATCCCGGTCTTCGAGCAGATGACGCGGGTGACCTTGCGCACGATTACGATGAACATTCCCTCACAGAAGATCATCACCAAGGACAATGTGTCGATCGACATTGCGGCGGTGGCGTACTACCACATCGTCGACCCGAAGAAATCGGTGATCGCCATCGAGAATGTGAACGCCGCCATCAACCAGATCAGCCAGACCACGGTGCGAAATGTCGTGGGGCAATTCAGCCTCGACCAGCTCCTGTCGCAGACGCTGGCGATCAACGCGAAGATCAAGGATGTCATCGACGGGCATACCGAGCCGTGGGGCGCCCAAGTGACCGCGGTTGAAATCAAGGACATTACGCTTCCAGACAACATGCAGCGCGCCATGGCGAAAGAGGCTGAGGCCGAGCGCGAGCGACGCGCGAAAATTGTGGCGGCCGAAGGAGAGTTTCAGGCGGCGGTCAAACTCGGTGAAGCGGCGGATATCATCTCGCAGCACCCGGTTGCGCTGCAGCTACGGACCCTGCAAACCATGGCCGAGATCAGCATCGAAAAGAATTCCACGATTATCTTCCCTGCTCAATTCATGACCACGGTTCAGGAGGCCATCAAGATGATCCGCGGAAACGAGACGCCGTGATTCGGCGGCTCATCTCCGTGGAGTCCTGGCGCGCCGCGCCAATCAACGGTCCCGACGATATTGCGAGGTCTCTACGATACGCGCCGACGTGATTCTTCCGTTCAGCCCGAGCCGCGAGACCTCCGCGACATCCTGGGTGATGGTTGCGCAGCGTCCTGAGCTGTCGCAGAGTTCCCAACTCCCGCCCCCGCGAAGCTGTACGCTCCCTTGCCGCGCGGACCATCCCACGTTCGAGGATCTGCCCGTCACGATCGTCGACGCACCGGTGAAGCCGCCTCGATCGTAGAAGAGCAGGCTCTGCTCAACGTTGTCCTGAAACACTGCTTCGGACAGGCGCTCGCGATACCTGCTGCTGTTCACGGAGCGCAGCGACGAGATCCGATCGTTCCAGCCCATGCCGCGCAGGTCAGCCACGTCGCCCGACAGCACCTGGCAGTGGTTTCGGTAGTCGACGTCCTGGCACACTTCCCAGGTTTCACCGCTGGGGATGCGGATGCTCGAGATCTTGTCGTTCCAGCCAGAGGAAACCAGATCCGGCATATCGTCGCGGAACGACGCGCTTTGGCCGCTGAAGTTCGGGTCGGCATACAAGGTGATCCCGTTGATGCGGTTTTCGAACGCGCCACCCGCTCGACGGCCGTTGTGGATCCTGCGCAACGACGAGATCCGATCGTTCCAGCCCATACTGCGCAGGTCAGCCACGTCGTCCGACAGCACCTGACATCGGTTTCTGTAGTCGGTGTCCTGACACACTTCCCAGGCTTCGCCGTTGGGGATGCGGATGCTCGAGATCTTGTCGTTCAACCGATCGACGTTCGGCGTATCGTCGCCGAACGACGCGCTCTGGCCTTTGAAGTTGGGATCTGCATACACGGTGATCCCGATGCGAGTGTCGAACGTGCCGCCCCACTGACGGACGCGGTCGACTCGGCGCAGCGACGAGATTCGATCGTTCCAGCCCATGCCGCGCAGGTCAACCACGTCGCCCGACAGCACCTGGCAGTGGTTTCGGTAGTCGACGTCCTGACACATTTCCCAGGTTTCGCCGCTGGGGATGCGGATGCTCGAGATCTTGTCGTTCCAGCCAGCGGAACCCAAGTTCGGCATATCGTTGCGGAACGACACGTTTTGGCCGCTGAAGTTGGGGTCCGCGTAAACCGTCACCCCTCTGCTGCCACCTTGCCTCGACTGGGCTGAAATCGAGCCGCCAAACGCGGTGAGTGCAATCAGCACAGCCCATAATCCGAAATACGAGATCGAGCGATCCGTTTGAATGGTCATGTGTTTCTCCTGAAGTAAGTTCGCCGATTGCTCGTGTGCGAACGGCTGCGTTCCACAATCTGCGTACCTCCATGATTGGGTAATCGGCGCCGCGAGGCTGTTCGTTTGAGCACAGGCCTTGTGACATTTACGTGTGCGGAAGAGAACAGGCGCCTTGCGTCACCCGGCGGTAGCATGGTTGGACGCTGGACAGGAGGTCGATCGTGACAGTGACACTGCCGGGAATCATCGTGTTGATCGTCATCGCGGCAATTTGCGGCGCAGTCGGCAAGGCGCTGGGAGGCGGTGCGCGGGGTGGACTCTTCGTGTCCATCGTCCTCGGCTTCATCGGCGCGCTTCTCGGACCATGGGTCGCGCGTCAGCTCGGCCTCTCCGAGCCGTTCGTGGTCCATATGAGCGGGCAGTCGTTTCCGATCCTGTGGTCGATCATCGGCGCCGCCCTGTTCGTGGCGCTTCTGCATCTGCTGTCAGGACGCCAGAGGTGGATTGCGGGCTGATCGCCTGCCGGCGTAGCCTGCCGCCCCGAGTGGCGGTTATCCGGCAACCAGGTGCCACCCCCTTCTGGTGTCGCTCGATTCGTTCGAACACCAGCAAGGGCTCAGCATTTGCTTCTGCGCCATTGGAGGCACGTGATGGCTGGTGACAAGAGCTACCCGTTCACGTACGTTGGCGTCCACGAGGCGCCGAACACTTCCGGTTTGTTTACGATCTACAGCCCGCAGCGGTACGTCTACGTCGGCGAAAGCGATGACATCCGCGAGAGCTTGTCTCAGCTTCTCAATGAATCGCCGGCGTGGATGGATGGTTTCGGTCCGCTGTCGTTTTCGTTTGAACGGCTGCCCCGGGCCGAACGAGCCGGCTGTCAGCACGCGCTCGAAGAGGCGTTGAACCCAGCGCACCACTCCGGTCCGGCTGACTAGAAAGCGGCTGCCGTGAACTTCGCGCTCACCGACGACAGCGGCAACCTCGACGTCATCAACTGGCTCACTGCCATCGTCATCCACGAGTGACTCGGGAGAGTCGGGAACGTGGCTGACGCTCCGGTGATGTCGGCCCCGGGATGGCCGGGCATTCCGGCCCGATGGACGTCGAGTGCGAAGAGTGGCCTCGGAACGGCCGTGAGTCGTGACAGTCGCGTCTGGTTCACGCTCAGCCATGGGATTCTCAACGAGGTCTACTATCCACGCGTCGACCACGCGTGCACGCGCGACCTTGGCTTTATCGTCACAGATGGCGAGACATACTTCTCGGAAGAGAAGCGCGATGCCTGTTCAGAGACATCGACGATAGCCCCCGGCATTCCGGCGTATCGGATTCACAACACCGCTGTCGACGGACGCTATCGCATCGAGAAGGAAGTGTTTACCGACCCGTGGCGCGACGTTGTGCTTCAACGCGTTCGTTTCGTGCCCCTTCGCGGGCGGCTGGCCGATTTTCGGCTGTATGTGCTGCTGGCCCCGCACCTCGCCAACAGGGGCGGTGGCAACACGGCGTGGGTCGGCGATTACAAGGGGACGCTCATGTTGCTCGCCGAGCGCGAGAACTACGCCCTCGCGCTCGCGTCGACGGCCCCGTGGCTGGCCCGGTCTGTCGGGTTTGTCGGGTTTTCCGACGGATGGCAGCAACTGCGGGCGCACAGACGCCTGCGGGAAACCTACGTGCGCGCAGAGAACGGCAACGTGGCCGTCACGGGCGAAGTCGATCTCCTTGCATCGGATGGCGCGTTCGTGATGTCGCTCGGCTTTGGTCCCACCGCGATGGAAGCGGGGCAGCACGCGCTGATCAGCCTGCTCGAGGATGCCGAGGGCACACGGGCGGAGTACGTCAGAGGCTGGGAAGTCTGGCAGGCGACGCTCAAGAGCGGCATCCCACCGAAGGCGCGAAGCACCTTGTACCACACCAGTGCCGCGGTGTTGCGCACGCACGAATCGAAGCGCGTCGAAGGCGGGGTCATTGCCAGTCTGTCGATCCCGTGGGGCTTCTCGAAGCCCGACGACGACCTGGGTGGCTATCACCTGGTGTGGCCCCGCGACCTTGTCGAGGCCGCGGGCGGCTTCATCGCGATCGGTGCGCATCAGGAGGCCCGGCGCGTTTTGCGGTATCTACAGGTCACGCAGGAAGCTGACGGTCATTGGTCGCAGAACATGTGGCTCGACGGTACGCCGTACTGGGACGGTATTCAGATGGACGAGACCGCCCTGCCGATCCTTCTGGTGGATCTCGCCGCACGACAGGGCGTGCTCGATGCCCGCGAGCGAGACACGTACTGGCCGATGGTGCGGCGAGCCGCCTCGTTCCTCGTTCGCCATGGCCCGGTCAGCCCGCAGGATCGCTGGGAGGAAGAACCTGGCTACGCGCCATTCACGATCGCGACCGAAATCGCTGCGCTGCTCGTCGCAGCTGATCTGGCCGACGCGCAAGCGAACGAAACCGCCGCGGATTATTTGCGGAAGACGGCCGATGCGTGGAATGCCAGCATCGAACGATGGTTATACGTCTCGGACACCGAATTGGCGCGGCTCCATGGCGTCGACGGGTATTACGTCCGTGTCGCTGAGCCCGATCGCGCGGACGCCGCGTCGCCATCTCACGGATTCGTTCCGATCAAGAACCGGCCTCCGGATCAATCGAAGGGAGCCGCCGCGTTGGTCAGCCTCGACGCGCTGGCCTTCGTGCGCTTCGGCCTGCGAGCGGCGGACGACCCGCGCATCGTGGGCACCGTCAAGGTCATCGATGCCACGCTCAGAGTCGAAACGCCGCGCGGGCCAGCCTGGCACCGTTATCAGGGCGACGTGTATGGTGAGCACGCCGACGGTGAGCCGTTCGATGGCACAGGCATCGGTCGCGCATGGCCGCTCCTGACTGGCGAGCGTGCACACTATGAACTCGCCGCCGGTCGGACGGACGTCGCTCAGCGTCTCGCGCAGGCGATGGAGGCGTTGGCAGGCGAGAGCGGGCTACTGCCCGAGCAGGTCTGGGACAGCGCCGAGATTCCTGACCGGGAGCTGTTCATGGGGCAAGCGTCCGGCTCGGCCATGCCGCTCGTGTGGGCCCATGCCGAGTTCGTCAAGCTCTGCCGGTCCCTTCGAGACGGGGAGATCTTCGATCGGCCATCGCAAACGGTTCGGCGATATCTCGTGGAGAAGACGCCGTCGCTCCATGTCACCTGGCGTTTCAACAACAAGGTCCGCTCCATGCCGTCAGGGAGAATCCTCCGAATCGAAACGCTCGCCCCAGCGATCGTGCATTGGAGCGTGGATGACTGGTGCACCGTACACGATGCGCCGACCGCCGATACGACACTCGGCGTTCACGTGGCAGACCTCCACACGACGAATGTGCGCACCGGCGGCCGTGTGAATCTCACGTTGTATTGGCCAGACGTGGACCGGTGGGAGGGGGTGGATTTCTTCGTCTGGGTCGAATGACTTTCCGGTTGCGCGATCTCTCGCGAATCTGACTTCCGCACGTCGATCGAGACGTCTCGATTGCTGCTGTGCAATTGGGCACAGGGCTGGAATCCGGTAAGAGCTAGGCTGGATCGACGACGAAATCGGTGAAAGAGGATCGACATGATGAATGCACGCACGATCGCGACCTGCGCCGTTGGCATCGTCCTTCTTACGCACGGACTCGAAGGACAAGGTCTCGCGCTGTATCGGAACTTCGAGCTGAAGTCTGACCTCGCCACGGTATCCACCATCGTCGGTGTGCCTGCATCCGAGGCGAAATTGATTCATCAGCGCCCAGCGGTGATGCAGGAGCTCGACTGGCGGCTGTCGAGCTGGGTTGCGGAGTCCAACCAGACTTCCAGCGATCCGGTCGAGCAGATGCGCTTCAGCTTCTACAACAATCAATTGTTCCGCATCGTCGTCGACTACGGTTACGAGAAGACCGAGGGCATGACGGACGCGGACATGATTGAGGGCATCACCTCGGTATACGGCACACCGGTCAAACGCACCGCGGCGGCCGCCCGGGTGGCCACGCGAGTAGAGATCGAATCGGGTTCGCCTGTGGCCCGATGGGGCGATGCCGGCCACAGCGTCGTGCTGTATCGAAACTCCTCGTACCGGCGCACGTTCCGGCTGATCGTGACCGACCCCGCTCTCGATGACCTGGCGCGAAAAGCCGACAGCCAGGCTGTGCGCCTCGACGAGCAGGAAGCGCCGAGCCGCGAAGTCGCTCGTCAAAAGAAAGAGTTTGACGACGGACGAACCGCCGCCGAAAAAGCGCGTGTCGTGAACAAGAGCGTTTTTCGACCGTAAGAGCGACGATCAACCGGGCGCAGGCGATCAAGAGCTCGTGTCAGCTCTTCGTCTGGGGCGCCGACGGTAGACCGGGGAGGGCCGGCCTTATCGCGCTCGGTACCTGGGGGGAACGGCGTCCGTCGGCCGATGGCGACAGCGCGCCGTCAAAATCCGTGAATTGGCCGCACCGATCGCATTCGAATGCGGCCAGCCATCCGCTGGTGGTCCGCGCGAGCGGCCGGCGGCAAATCGGGCAGGCGATCGGTTCCGATCGAACGGCGCTAGTGTCCACAGTAGCCCCCCAAAGCACTGTAGGCCGTTCGAGAGGGGCCCGCTGTCTCCTCTTGCACACCCTTGCCGGGCGCCCGACTTCGAGATCTCCTACAGAGTCGGGACGGGCTGACCACTCGACGGCGCGCGCTCATCATCGTCGTTCTGCAATTGGCGCGAACTGCTTGATCCGATATGCAGCAGCATGAGATTCAAGCGGTAATACAGCGCTTCATCAAAAAGCCCCCGCGTCACCAGCGCAAACAGCGGGCGGTCCGTCGTCGATACGATCTGTGTTTGCGAACCAGTGCAAACAATCCAATCCAGCAGGCGTGTCTGATCGTCGGCGCTCAGCGCCGTGACGTCTTTCAGAACCAGCGCGCCGGTCTCTTCAGTCGGAAGTGTGAGGGCTCGCTGTGGCTGGCGCCATCGGATTGGCTCGGGCAGATGGGGCTGCAGCAGACGCAGCACGGCGTTTGTGGCGATGGCCGGTCCCTCGAGAAGCACGTTGAGCCGGTGCGCGCGCAAGATTCGCCATTCCGTCTCGTACGGATCCATTAGTGTGTCGTCTATTGCCGCCGCAGCGATCATCGAACACCTCGTCCAACACAGGGCTCACCGGACGCGATGATCGCGTCGGGAAACCGTGAATCTACCCCGGCACCGAACGGCCAGGCTGTTTCCTTTTGCACAGGCTCATTCACTGTGCCGTTTCGCACAGCATCCACGCCGCGACGTCGCTATGCTTGATTTCTCAGAATCCATCGAGAAGAGAGGAGCGCGACCGTCGCGGATCCGCACAGCGGCGGGCGATCTGTCTTCCTCAAGGAGTATGGAAATGAACATCACCACAACGCGCAACCTGCTCACCCGATCGTGGACGGCCGATGTTGACGCATTGGAAATAGCCATCGGCCGACTGACGTCGCGAAGGAAGCTGACGAACGACTGCCGCGTCGCGCTGTTCGAAGTAGTCGGGGACGGCAATCTTCACGTCAATGTGACGCACCGGCACGAGACGCAGGCGCCGAGCGGATGGGCGGGCCCTGCGGATCTGCCGCAAGGATTCGTCCACAATCGGACGTTCGGTGATATGGCGCCGACTAAAATCGCGCGTCATATTCGCGACATGGTGTTCTCGGCCAGAATCTGAACCTTCGTTAGGCCGCCGAGCGCGAAGGGCGATGTTCAATCTGGCACACCGCGCGCGGTCACACCTGCGACAAACTGATTCCGACGAGTAATGCTCTGGCCCGTTATGACACGGGCTTCGGTTGGAGGACATGATGGCGGCTCTGAACGGTACGATCAAGCGGCTGGTGAGCGATAAAGGTTTCGGATTCATTCTGGCGACGGACGGAAACGAGTACTTCTTCCACAGCTCGGCGTGCGGCCAAACGCCGTTCGACGAACTCCGCGAGGGCCAAGCCGTGATCTTCGACAGGGGACAAGGGCCGAAGGGACCGCGCGGCGAAAACGTCAAGGTTGCCTAGGTCCCTACAGCGCGACGCCCTCGGAATGAAGCGACTCGCCATCCTTGGCAATCACCTGCCCGAATCGCGACATTCACGACCCTCCTCGATTGGTTGGATCGCCATGGCACAGCAGCGTAGCCGTGCGGCGAAACACGTTGAGTACCTGCGTGCGTCTCTGACGGCACGTTCTCGGAACGGCCGTTTTACCGGTTGAACATCACTTCATGGCAAGGCCCTCGGCGCCGGTGCAGGTGTGCAGAACCGCACAGACGATCGCGGCCCGATCTGGGACGATCGACCAATCACCATGACGAGTATTGACGACGATCGCGATCCGGAGGTGCAACAACTGGAGCGGATGAAGAACGAATTCCTGGTTGCGCAGCAGCGGCGTCGCGAGAGAGCCGCCGCTTTGCGTCGCGGCGACACTGGTGACGGTGACGGGCCGCCTCTGGCGGGCCCTCTCGCCGATCGTCAGGCAGGCATCGCCGCCTTACGACCCTGACGCCATGCCGCATGTAAACTCGCGATCGCCTGTATGGCAATGACGGAGCGCACAATGCGTGGAACGGCCGCACGCACGAGGGCTACACGGATTCGCCACTTGCACGAACTGATTGCCGCTCTTGACCGTCGTGTCCCCCACGTCGAGCGCAGTGGAGAGGCTTTGATCGCACGCGCGGCGGCGGTCCTCAGAGCCGACGCGCTCAAGCGGATTTCCGATCTCGAGCGCGAGGCGGCAACCGACTCGGTTCACAGCAATGTTGGCTGACACTACCGGTTGGTCGCGCACGAACTCTTAATTCTTTAATTGACAACGTTGCGCTCCGCTGTTAGAGTTCTCCCCGTGAAGTCCGAATTCTTTAAGAGTTAGTTTCAATGGCGAGGAAACAATCCCCAGCGCTGACCGACGTCGAATCCGAGGTGATGTCGGTCCTCTGGCGATTGCGAAAGGCATCGGTCGGCGAGGTGCTCCAGGCGCTGAACCGCAGCCGTGCCGTCACCTACAGCACCGTCCAGACGATTCTCCGAATCCTCGAAACGAAACGCTACGTGACGCACGACAAGGTCGCCCGCGCGTTTGTCTATGAGCCAGTGGTCGACGAGCGTCAAGCGCGGCGTCGTGCGCTGCGCCATCTCGTCAAGCGTCTGTTTGAGGGGTCCCCGAGCCTGCTCGTGCTCAACGTTCTCGAGGACGAAGAACTCGACCCGGCGGAACGCGAACACCTGAGGAAATTGATCGAGCGTGCGTAGGAGCGCGACATGGACGCTGTGCTGAACTGGTTGTGGCAGGGTGGCGTTGTGGCGGTGGCATTGCGTCTGATGCTGTTCGCGCTGGAGCGCGCGTCGGCCAACCTGCGATACGGCGTGTGCTGGGCCGCCGCGCTTTTCGTGATGGCGTTGCCCGCACTGCCATCACTGCAATCGACGCCGGTGTTGCCCGAGGCATTTCGCGCAATGCAAGGCGATGCGATTGTCTCGTTGCCCGACGCGTGGTGGACGTCGATGCTCGTGATCCTTGGCGCGTGGACGCTCTGGGCCGGCATCCAGATGGTCAGGTTCGTCTCGGCGATCGTCGCGATCCGTCGCGCGCGTGCCCGCAGCCGTGCGTTCCCGTTGCGTCTGGAATCGGTCCTGCCACACTGGCGCCGCGTCCGCCGCGGCGGGCGGAGCGCCACGCTGGTCTTGTCCGATGCCGTGACGACCGCGGCGGTGCTCGGCTGGGGCTCGCCGATCATCGCGGTGGCGCCGTCGCTCGTGAACACGCTCGACGCCGACGAACTCGATCGCGTGCTGATCCACGAGTGGGCGCATGTCCAACGCCGCGACGATCTGGTGAACATCCTGCGGATCCTTGTCCGGATCGTCGCCGGATGGCATCCTGCGCTCTGGTGGATCGACCGTCGATTGCAGATTGAGCGCGAGATTGCCTGCGACGAGATCACCGTCGCCGTCGCCGGCTCGCCGAAGTCTTACGCGCAATGTTTGATCAAGCTCGCCACCCTCGGAAGCACACCGGCAGCGATGCGGACGGCGCCAGCAGTATTCACGCCCTCCAGCCTGCGCGCCCGCGTCGTCAAGATTGTGTCGTCACATCCGTCGATCGCGCCGGTGTGGTCTCGCAGTATCGCAGCAGCGATCGTTACAGCGCTATGCCTGATATCTGTCGGAGTCGGTGGACTGAACTTCGTGGAGGCGACCGCATTGGCGATGCCGTTGGCTGTGCCATCCCGGATGCTCACCGCCACGCGGGACCCGGTTGCACCGATCGCGCCGCCGCCGCGCTCTATGCAACTGCTGAGCGCGCGTTTACCACGTCCGACGGTGGCCCAGACGCCCTCGGCTCAGCGTCCGACGGCAGAACCGCCTGCCGCATCATCAACACCACGAACCGAACCCGTCGCGCCCAGCACGACCGACGCCAAGAATGTCGTCGATGCGCCGTCTGCTGTCGAGGCCGGTGCACAGTCACTGGCTGGAAAGCAGATCCTGGCCGTGACGCCCATTCCACTCGCGCGAGCTGACGTCAGGGCAGAGCAGCCTCAATCTCCCTGGTCGGCCGCAGCGGCTGGCGGCACGGCCCTGGGCCGGAAATCCAGGGACGCCGGTGTCGCGACCGCCGGTTTCTTCTCTCGATTCGCTCGTCGCGTCGCCGACTCGTTTTAGAGGCAGCCATGCGCATTCATCTTGTCAATCCAAGCGACGTGTCGTTTGGTACTGCCTTCATCACCCCGCGGTGGCAGTACGTGCTCGCCGCAGCCACGCCGGCGCGTCATGGGACACCGCTGCTGGTCGATGAGACGCTGGAGCCGATGGATGAAGACTCGGTTCAGGCCGGCGACGTGGTCGGCATCGGCATCCACACGGGGAATGCGCTACGCGGGTATCGAATCGGCCAGGCTGCTCGAGCACGAGGTGCGTTGGTGGTGTTCGGCGGCATTCACGCGACGCTGTTCCCGGACGAAGTGCGCGAGTATGGCGGCGCTCATGCCGTGGTCACCGGCGACGGCGATCTGATCTGGCCAACGGTCCTTGACGATTGCGATCTGGGCAACCCGCAGCCGCTGTATGCGGGTGGGCGCGTGGACGGAGAGTCGTTTTACCCGGCACGCTGGGATCTGCTGCCGACCAATCGCTACATGTGGGCGTCGGTTCAGACCGTGCGCGGCTGCCCGAAGCACTGTTCGTTCTGCTCGGTGTGGCGCACCGATGGCCAGAAGCCTCGCCAGCGTGACGTCAACCTTGTCGTGCGCGAGATCGTCCAGCTTCGTCGTCAAGGCTTCCGCTTCATCGTGCTGGCCGACGACAACTTCTATCCGGTGACACTGGCGGACCTTGCCGCCGCCGACCGTCGTAGCGACAAAGCACAGCACGCGGCTTTGACGCGGATCCGCGCGGAACGCTTCGAGTTGATGTCGCGCCTCGAACGGCTGCCCGATGACATGGTGTTCTACACGCAGATCACGATGGAGGCGGCGGAGGATCCGGCGTTCCTGGCGGCGATGCGTCGAGCCCACATTCGCGGGGCACTGGTCGGCGTCGAGTCGGTCACGCCAGAAGGACTGAAAGCCGTGTTCAAGGATTTCAACCAGGCGGGCGAGGGCCTCGTCACACGATTGCAGGCCTTCCGGCAGGCAGACGTGCACGTGCTCGGCTCGTTCATCTTCGGTCTGGCGACCGACGCGCCTGAGACGTTTGCCGCGACGGCCGATCTCGCGCAGCGCGCCGGTGTCTCGTTCGCGCAGTTCGTGATGCTGCAGCCGTTTCCGGGCACCATCGATTTCGCCAAATGGGAAAGTGAAGCCACTGACGTGCCGATCATCGACGGCGTGCCGTTGACGCGTTACTGGCTGATCCCGCCCGAGCGTCGGCCGCGCGTGTATTTGCCCCACCCTTTGATGACCCCCGACGAACTGCGCTCGCGCACGCAGGGCGTCTGGGATCAGTTCTACGCATTGGGTCTCGTCTGGCAGCGCTCAGGTTTCTTGAAGAGTCTTCGCGCGCGGCTGGCTTTCGTGCTCGTCTCCAAGCTGTATCGCCAGATGTACGCCAACACCGGCATCTCGACCGACAGTGCCCGCGTTCAACGCTCGGCTCTGTGGGCGCGCTGGCTGGCGCGGTTTGCGCGCCGGCTATTCGCGTCCGAACCGATGCCCGCGTTGCGTGAGCCGGGTCGTGTGCCCCTCGTCACGGTGAGGCGAATTCCCCTTGTCGCGGTTCCCTGAGCGAGGCGCCATGGGAATCCGAATCGTCGCGACGCTGACACTCTTCGCGCTGCTGGCAACCCCAGGCGCCGCGACGTTCGATCCGGCGAGGACATTCCTGTTGACCGCCTTCAACGTGACCGCGGCAGAGATCGGACGTCTCGACCATGGCGACGTCGTGTCGCGGACCCTCGAGGTGAAGCACCGTCGCGAGATAGCGACGCTCGGCATCGTCCGCATCAAGACGTCGCCGGCGAGGTATGTCGAGCGCCTCGCCGACATCACGACCTTCAAGCGCACGGACGACGTGCTGCAGATCGGGACATTCAGCAGTCGGCCGCAACCGGAAGACATGGCGTCGCTGATCATCGACGAACCTGAACTGAAGCGGCTGCGCGAATGTCGCGTGGAGGACTGCGAGCTGCAGCTTTCCGCGGACGGCATCGAACGCGTCCGGCGCGACATCGACTGGCATGCGGCCGATTCCTCACGCAAGGCCAGCGTGCTCGTGCGGCAGCTGCTCGTCGACTACGTCGCTCGCTATCGCCAGAGCGGCGCCACGGCGACGATGGAGTACGCTGATCGTGCGCCGCGACTGAATGTCGGACTCGAGTTCGCGTCGTTAATCGATGCCGATAACATCACGTCGAACTACGCCCCGCGGCTGCGTCGACACCTGCTCGAATATCCAACGTCTTCAGCCGGCAAGATGACCGATTTCGTCTACTGGTCCAAGGAGCTCGTACGCAGCCGGCCGGTTATCAGCATCACTCATGTCGCCACTTCGACCGCGGCGGACGATTCACCGGTGGCCTTCGCGATTGGCTCGAAGCAGATTTACGCGATGCACTATTACGATGCCTCGCTCGGGCTGACGCTCCTGGTGCCGGATCGAACGTCGGCATCGCCGGCCACCTACGTGGTCTACCTGAACCGATCGCGGATCGATCTGTTCGACGGTTTGTTTGGCGGCGTCACGCGGCGGATTGTGGCCGGAAGGGCCCGGACGTTGGTTGCGGTGCAGCTCGAACGACTGCAACGAGTCCTGGCCGGCGACGCTTCATAAGACACCGGTCGCGCGCACTGTGACAGCGCGCGAACCTCTGCGGTGATGCGCGATTGACCGTATTCGGAAGATCCTTATACTGTCGCTGTTGTGACCACAGCGGAAGCAGGAGGCAGTATGGCCAGCGAATCAGAGGAACGAGCCGGTCGAATGAATCGGCGGCAGATGCTGGGGACCACCACCGCGCTGATCGGCGGTGCAGTCGCGCACGTCGCAGGTAACGGGCTCGTACAGGAGAAGCCGAAAACGCCCGCCGATCCGGCGGCGCACGGACCGAACCTCAATCCTCCGCTGGTCCGGCTCAAGGGTGGAACGCTCCGCGGCCTTCGAGAGGGCAAGACGTCGTCCTTTCTCGGGATCCGCTACGCTGAGGCGGAGCGGTTTGGGCCGCCCAAGCCGGTGCAGCCGTGGGCGAGTATCAAGAACGCCCAGGCCTGGGGCCCCTGCTGCCCGATTCCGGAGCAGATCAGCGTCAGTGCCGACGAGCTCGTGTTTCCCCATCGCTATTGGATTGAGAACGAGCATTGTCAGTATCTGAACGTCTGGACCCAGAACCTCACTCCGTCGGTCAAGAAGCCGGTCATGGTGTGGATGCATGGCGGAGGCTTCACGAACGGTTCCTCGATCGAGTCGTACGCGTACGACGGTCGCAGCCTGAGCGAGTATGGCGACGTCGTGGTCGTCAGCGTGAATCACCGGCTGAACATCCTCGGCACCCTCGATTTGTCGGCCTACGGACCGCCGTATGCGAGCTCTCGTTACACCGGCACGGCAGACCTGGTGGTGGCGCTGCAGTGGGTGCACGACAACATCGAAAGCTTCGGCGGTGATCCCGGCAATGTGATGATCTTCGGGCAGTCCGGCGGCGGCGGTAAAGTCGTCCGCATGCTGCACACGCCGGCCGCGAAGGGCCTCTTCCACAAAGTCTCTGCCCAGAGCGGCGGCAACAACGCCTACCGCACGACCGATCCGTCCGCAAGCATCAAGGCGCAGCAGACGATCGCGGCCCATACGCTCAAGAATCTGAATCTCACCGGGGACCAGATCGACAAGCTGAAGATCGTGCCGTATTCGGCCTTGATTGCAGCCGGGACCGCGGCGCTGCGTTCGGCGGCCCAGGAACTCGCCAGGCCGGCGCTCAACTGGGAAGTGATCGCGGACGACCAGTATGTGATGCGCGAATTCTGCGACTGGGCCGACTCGATTCCGCTCATGGCAGGCGCGGTGTTCAGCGAGATGCAGGGCACGCTCACCCGCGGCGACGGCCGTAAGAACGAATGGTCGCAGAAAGAGATCGACGACCAGCTGACCGCTGCGTTCGCCGACAAGAAGAACGACATCGTTGCCGAATTCACACAAGCCTTCCCGCGGAAGAAGGAGCAGGACGTGATCTACTACGCTGGCGCGTCGCGCCCCGGCGTGAAGAACCTGCTGGCTCGCAAGCTCGAGAGAAGCAAGACTCCGGTCTACAACTACCTGTTCGCGTGGGAATATCCGATCAATGGCGGGATCACGTCGTTTCATTGCTCCGAGCTCGCGTTCTGCTTCCACGCGCTGAACGTGCCGCAGATCCGGACGGCGACGGGCGGCGGTCCGGTTGCCATGGCCTTGCAGGACAAGGTTTCACAGGCGTGGATCAATTTCGCCCGAACCGGCAATCCCTCGCAGCCCGGGCTCGAGTGGAAGCCTTATACGAAGGACGACCCGCAGGCGATGATCTTCGACACGGTCAGTCAGTCGGTCGCGCTCCGCGACGACAAACTGGTGTCGCTGTTACCGGCAGTTGCCGGTCGCGGAGGAACACCCACCGCCGGCCGCGGCGGGAACGGACCGGTGGGCCGGGACTAACACGCCCACGTCAAACTCGTCCTTCGATCGTGCGCGGTTGTGATCCGGACGGAGCCGGTTTGGATCGCGTGGAGCTTCATGCTTTCTCCACGATTGATCGCACGATTTGGGGCTGGTCGAAATGGACCATGTGGCCGGCATTGGGCAGACGGACCACGGTGGTTGCAGGCGCAGCAATGGCTGCTGGCAATTCCTTCACCACAGAACTCGGGGTGAGCGCGTCTTGTTCCCCGAACACGTAGTGAACCGGAACCGTAACACGCGGCGGACGGGCAAGCAGATCGACAGAGGCAATATCCGGCAGGAGCTTGCGCAGAATGACAGTCACGTTGCGCACCGCCCGCACGCCACCGGCAGCGCCATAGGTGCGAACGAGCGCGAAGAGCATCTCTCGGACCAACGCGCTGAACGTCTTTCCGCGCTCGATCGTGCCGAGATCGGCCAGGAGACGGGCGCGCTGTTGAAACGGGGCCGGATCCACATACGGCGGCGGTGCGAGCGCTTCGATACGTCGGCGGACACGACTGCCGTCCGCGCGAAGCGCGTGCTCCCGGAGAAAGGTGTGCGCGGCGGCATCGCTGGCGCTGGTCTGCGCATCAGGGGAAACAGCGATCACCGCCCGCACCCGATCGGGTTCATGCTCGACTGTCTGCAGGGTGATCGTGGCACCAATCGAAATGCCGAGCACCAGAGCGCGCTGCCGTGTTTCGCCGTGCAACCACCGCAGGACGCTCCGCAGATCATCGATCTGCTGCGCCAGGGACACGCTGTGCGCGTCGTGCGCCGACGCGTTGCCGCAGCCGCGTTGTTCCCAGTAGGCGACGAGAAAGTCGTTCTCCAGATTCAGGAGTCGCTGGAATTTTGCGACCTCGTGCAGCAGCGGAAGGGCCGGGCCGCCCTGGACAACCAGGAGCGGAGGGAGTTCAGGACGCGCGGCGCAGAAACGGATGCGCTGCCGAGCGCCGTTGATATTCAGCGTGATGGTTTTGTCGATGGCCAGCGGTGGTCTGGTTGTCATCGCTCAAGAAATCGGCACATCGACAAGGCTGGAACCGAAGCGCTGCCCAGGCGCCCGGCCGGCGACGCGGTTGCGGCCGGTGCGCTTGGCGCGATACAGCGCCTTGTCGGCATCCGCGATCCAGCGGTACCCGCTCTGGCCGTTCTGCAGCTCGCAGACGCCGGCGCTGATCGAAATGCGGCCGCCGATCTCGGTCAACGTTGCATCCGCCACCAGCAGCCGCAATTCTTCGGCGACCAGCATGGCATCCGCGTAACGCGCTCCCGAGAGCAGCAGCGCGAATTCTTCCCCTCCAGTGCGAAACAGAATGTCGACGGATCGCATCCGGCCGCCGATCAGCGCGACGAGCCGTTTGAGGACGTCGTCGCCGGCGGAATGGCCGAAGGCGTCGTTGATCTCTTTGAAGTGATCGATGTCGAGCAACACCAGTGAGGCTGCTTCCAACGTCCGGTTGCGACGCTCGATCGCCATTGCCAGGCACGCTTCCAGGTGGCGTCTGTTGAAGGCACCGGTCAGCGGATCGGTGATCGTCTGTTCGGCGAGCGTCCGTTCGATCGCGGCATGCCGCCGCGTCAGCCACGCCATCAGCACGATGATGATGGCCAGTGTCATCGCGAACGAAGCGCCGGTCGCGAGGTCCGCACGGCTGGTGACGAGAGCGGCCGTCGCGGTCAGCAGCACCACGCCGTACCTGGCGGCCGTCCGGCGCGGCAGAACCGCAAACGCCAGCAGGGCGACCGGGTATGACCAGAACACGGCGGACATCATTGGGAGATGAGCCTCAAACGGTAGGCGGGAAACTGAAAACCCTTTCAGGTCAGCGCACGCCGTTCAAGTTTGCCCATTCTCCGGACTGGATGAAGGTCGCCCAGTAGAACGGATGGCGACGACCGGGACGGCGCATCAACTGCAGTTTGGTCTCGCGCAGCGCGTCGCCCCGTCCCCGGCCGGCACGCAATCGTTGGTAGAACATCACCATCGTCTCGCGCGCGACCGCGTCGTTGACCGGCCACAGGCTGATCACCAGCGATTCAGCTCCAGCCAGCGTGAAGGCGCGGCGAAAGCCATAAACCCCTTCGCCGTTGCGTACTTCGCCGAGCGCGCTGTCGCACGCCGACAACGTGACGAGACGCGTTCCCCACAGGTTGAGTCCTGAGGCCTCGAGGGCAGTGAGGATGCCGTCTTCGTGCGCACGCCCGTTGACGTTGGCATTCGCGAGCGCAAGGCCCGATCGCAACATCGGATTCTCGACCGTCGCAGCGACGGTGAGTGCGCGGCTGCTCACTCCGCTATTGGTTGCGCTCCCGGACGCGACCGCTGCGCCGGCATCCTGCAACAGAAATCCGTGCGACGCCACGTGCAGAATCATCGGGGCTTCGACACCGCTCAGCGCGCGTTTTGTGGCGCGCGCTCCGGTCAACACACTCGCCTGTGGGAAGAGGACCTTGATCGCACGGGCTTCGGCCGCGGACCCCGGTAATGGAACGAAATAAATCGTCGAACGATCGCGGGCGGCCGGTTCGCCAAATGTGGGATTGGCAATCACAACCGGCGGATTGCCGCTGCTTGGTACCGCACCCATTCGCAGCAGATCTCGACCACTGGTCAGATAGGTGATCGGAAAGTCCTCGACCAGAAATCGCCCGCGCTGGTCGACGAGTGCTTCGAACGGCACCAGATTCAGGTTTCCGTCGGGCGAAACCAGCAGGCGCCGGGCATCGCCGTACGACGACGCCAATGGCGCCATCACACGATCGAACAGCGCCCGCGCGGCTCGTCGATAATGCGAACCCCGTGGATCGCGAAGCTCGGCGCGCAGCGCCGCGATCAGCTGGTCGATCGCGCCGGCGTCGCCGAGATCAAATCCAGTTGGCGGGCCGAACCGCTGGATCACATAGGCCGCGTAACGGGGCAGACCGTAGGCGTCGGCGTTACGTTCTGCCGCCGGATCATACGACCGGAACAGCCCGAATTCGATCAGCGCAGCGTCGCCGGGAAGCGCCGACTGCACGTCCTCGAGCGTTATCGACGCCAGTTCGGCGCGAACCATCGCACTGTGGCCGGCCAGTGCTGCCTGCAGCTGCTCGATGCGCGATTCGGCGTCGCGAATCGCCTGCTGCGCCGATCGGTCGCCCGCCTGATTGGCGCCGCGCAATGCGAGATCCGCGAGTTCGCGGCTCGCGGCGTTCAACCGATCGAGAAGGTCCCGGTCCTCGGCGCTGGTCGCGTGCTGGCGAACGACGCCGACCGTGTCGAGCATCGCGTCAAGGACGCGACCCTTTCGTTGCAGCAGGACCTGTGCGCCGAGCGCGGAAGCATCGGGACGGTTCGGCATCCGATCGAGATGCAACGAAACGGTGCGATCGGTCCGCTCCGCGATACTGTGGACGAACAGCTGTTTCTGACGCTCGGAGCCGACGGTCAGATTGAGCGCGAGCTGCTTTTCGATGATGCGGTCGGCTTGCCGTTCGTAGGCGACGGCTGCATCCAGGTCGCCCAGCGCCGTACTCGTCCGGGCCAGATTGCCGACCGACAGCAGCGTGTTGTGGTGAAACGGCCCGTACGCCTGTTCCCCGATCAGCAGGGCGCGGCGATGCATCTCGAGGGCGCGCTCGTAATCGCCGGTGGCGTGATAGATGTTCGCGAGGTTGTTCAGAATCAACGCGATCTCGGAGCTGTTTTCGCCGGCGATCTGCTGACGGATGGCAAGGGCGCGCAGGTACCGGGCTTCTGCCGTCCGATAGTCCTTGCGTTCCCGCGCGAGAACGCCGAGATTCACCAGCGGATTCGACAGAAAGTAGTCGTCCGCACCACGCAAGGTTTCGCCGAGTGCCAGCGCCCGCTCGAGAAAGCGTTCCGACTGTGCTGGATTGCGGCTTCGGCCGTAGATGCCGCCGAGGTTGTTGAGAACGCCCGCGTACAGCATGGTGTCGGCCTGATCGGTATCTTCAAGAATCGCCAGCTCGCGCTCGAGAATCTTCGTCGCTTCTTGAAAATCGCCGGCATCGCCGCGCAGCATCGCCAAAGTGGCAAGGCAGCGCACGTACCAGATGTGCTCGGCGCCGAGTGCTTTCTCGATCGTGGCCATCGACTCGAGCAGCATCGTCTCCGCGCGCGGGCGCTGGCCGGTCAGCTGGTACAACGTGGCCAGACGCGACCGAACGAAAGCAGTGGCGGGTGAAGTGGCGCCCCGATCGCGATCGAGGATCGACAGCGCACGCAGGTAGGACGATTCGGCTCGCTGGAAATCAGGGAGATCGGCATACGCATCGGCAAGTTGCGCCATTACCTGGCCGGCGGCACCACTGTCGGATCCGAGCGCCTGCTCGGTCAGGCCGAGCGCTTGCTCGAACAGCGTCACCGCCTCGTCGGTCCGATTGCGATCGAACTGGTGCACGGCGGCGGTGCGCAGCCGACGCGCTTCGTCGATCAAGCGGTCGCGGCCAGTGGCAGGGCGGCGCGCCGTTACGCGAAGGGTGTACTCGCCTGTTGCCTTCGTTCCCGCAGCCGAAGCGAGCACGACGGTATACGTCGCGTCGGCATCGGCGACGAAGCTGACGTGCTCCTCACCGGCGAGTCCGACTTCATCCTGGAATTCGGCGAAAGCCTGCCCGTCCGCACCCACGACGCGCACGACGACGTCCACGCCGCGCTGTTCGACGACCGCCGAAAGAGACTCCCCGGCTTGCATCGCTGCCGAATATCGATGCGATTCCCGGTGAGTGAGCTGGCGCTCGCTCGATCCGCTCAGCGGCCAGACTGGATTGCCTTCGAGCCTCGACAACGATTGCGCAGCCGGTTGACCTGGCGAACTGACGATCAATAAGAAGGCGACGGCAGTACGGCAATGATCCAGGATGACGCGCGATGTGTTCATACCTCATTACCGCTGCTCGACTTCGAACACATAAGTGGCAACGACTTCCGGTTGCCCTGTGGACCTGCGGCCGGCCACCTCGAGCCAGTACCGCTGGGCTTTCAAGAGGCCCTGGGGAATTTCGACCGTGAGCGACAGCACATCCTTGTAGTTCGACGGCCAGCGCCAATCGTCGCGCCAAAGCGCGCGGTTCGAGGACGGATGTTTCAAGGTGGCTTGATATGGCCCGTCGTCCGCGTCGAGTTGCATGACGATGACAACCGCGCGATCCGCAGCCGGTGCCGCCATTGTCGGAATCGACTGAAACCCGCGCGTCTGCGGCGGAAGGACCAGTGCCACCGCTGCGGCGATGTTTCTGATTCGGCTGCGACCCGGGTCGCGCGGCGCCGTCGTGGCGGGCAGCGGCGACGCTTTTTGCGAGCTCATGGGATTCGGAGCGGCAGTGCCGTTGGCGGCTCGCATCGCCGGTTCGTTCTGACGACCGCCGAACGCACCCCGGCTGACGATGACCGCTGCCGATACCGCGACGACAATGGCCGCCGCCAACACCAGCAGCCGCGTGAAGGTTCGGCGCCGGTCGCTTCCGGGCGTGCCAGGTTCGACCGCGTCAGCCTCGCTCGCCTCCGCTGGTCCCGCTACGCGGTCGATCGCATCGAGAAAGGCTTCGGCATTTTTAATTCGGTGCAGCCGCCGCGGCGACGCGGCGTAGTGCCGTTCGACGCTGGCCATCAGCTCGGCCGGCAGCGTGCGGCGTACGTAGCCATCGACCAGCTCCTGCTCGATGAGGCGCAAGCGGTCGGCGAAGTCGTCGTCTTCGATGCTGGAGCGGTCGAATCGCTCGGCCTGCGCATCAGACAAGTGACCGAGAAGGTAGCGAACCAGCAATCGATCGTCGGCCGAAGAAGCCTCTGACAAGGTCATCGCTCACTCAAATCTGCCGCACACTGCGCACCGCAGCGCTCGATGCACGCCATCAAGCCGTCGCGGATTCGAAACACCCGAATGCCGAGCGCGTTCATCGTGATGCCGAGACGGCTCGCCAGCGCTCGACGCCGATCGAGCTTCTGGCGCTTGGCGTCGCGGTAGTAGTCGACGACCAGTTCACGCTGATCCGGCCGCAAGGCCTCGAGACAGCGATCGAGGCAGTTCAAACGGCGCTCACGTCGCAATGCCGCGTCCTCGCCCGTGACAATCGCCACCGGCCGCGGTCCGGATCCTGGATTGAGGGCGGTTTCGCGCAGACGCACGTGTTTCCGCACCCGCCGGTAATCCTCGAGCAGCACGAATCGTGCGACCACATAGCAGTAGCGTGCCGGCGGCCGCGTCGCGATGACACCTTCGACCTGGAGCGTCCGCGCGATCCGGTTGAGCGTTTCGTCGGCGAGACTGTCCGGATCCGGTCGATTGCGCCGCTCGAAATAGGCAACGAGCCGCCGTCGTATTTCGATGTATCGCTCGCCGTGGGAGTTGTCGCCGTCGTCGAGCCAGTTGAGCAGCTGGCCGAAGGCGAAATGCGTAAGTGTTGGCTCTTCTCGAAAGACCTCTTGTCGTAGCACGTCCGGACTGCCTTTGCTGTGAGCCCGTAACTGATTGTGTAAACGTTCCGGGCTGAAAGGACGCGCGCGAGACGCGCGCAGCCGTGCGGCATTTTTGCAAAAGCAACGCCGTCGCATCGCGGCGGGCAGCGATCGGCTGCAGGAATATTTCGCATCGCTGTGATGTCGTGTCGGGATTCGCCGGCGTTTTACGATCGGTGTGTGAACGCGTCACAAGCAGCCTGCAACGCGTTCACGATTGTCGAGCAGACGAACGTCGCGTTTGGAAAGTGTAAAGGCTCTGGAGTTCACTGCCCTTCGCACGACACCCGCGGGTTCCAGTCGACGAAGGAGCCGTTCGGGTTGTCGCGCCACGCCCACACATGCAGTTCGTAGAACGCCGGCAGGCCGAAGCGATTCGGCTCTTCGTTGAAATTCAGCAGCCGTCCGGCGATTTGCGGCGGATCGTTTTTCGAGTGCGTGAGATGCCAGACGTCATAAAAAACGATGTATTCCACGCCGACCAGGCGGCCGAGGCCCTCATGGAATTCATAAATCAGTGCCTCGGGCTGCGCGGGATCGAGGACGTCGTCGCCAAGCAGGTTGCCGTTGACGAAATGAACGCCCATCGCGCCCTGATCCGGTCCGCTGACACAGCCGAGCGCGCGGCCATAGCCGCTCGGCACGTTGCGCGCGTCGCGGAACGGTTCGGTGGCACGGCGCACCTGTTCGACGAATGACTCGGGCGGCGGCGTATTGTGCGAAGAGTGGTCAACCTGCGCCTGACCGGCGGCCACCAGCGGTACCCCGAGAGCAACGACAAAAAGCATTGAACGGACGAATCTCATATAGCAGTCCTCCGGCACGCATCCGGGCGTACCCATCTCTATAGGATCGCCAGCGCAAAGTCTTTCGCCAGGTGTTGGCGGAGCACACGCTCGCGGTTCGCGTGGCGGCGGTCGTCTACAGGGGTCGCCGCATGGCCAGGCCCACGCCAAATCGAGTATCGAACGTTCCGGTCACGAGGAAGCCACAGGAAACGTAGAAGCCTTCCGCATGGGGATTGCCAATAACGTGCAGAAAGCTCGCTGCGCTGGCACGAGCAAACTCGGCAGTATGGTCGACCAGTCGCCGTCCGATGCCACGCTTCCAGAGGTGCGGCTCGACGAATAGGGCGTCCAACTCCGCACCGCCGTCGCGGCGCGGCACTACAGCGGCAAAGCCGGCGACGACGCCGTCGTGTTCTGCGACGAAGACGCAGCCCGCCGTAATCTGCTCGATCGGCAGCGCGATCGCGTCGGGGTTCGCGAGAATCGCGTCGCGATCACCGGGATTGTTGAGCGACGCACGCCGCTGCAGCGATTCGAGCATCGTTTGCTCGTCGGGTCGTGCCGGGCGGATGAAAACGTCGTGCGTCATTGGACCGATGCGCTCCTTACGAGTCAGGACCCAAACGCTTGCGCATCAGCAGATTCTGATGCCCACGCGGATGATCGTCGATCGTCGCGACCACCTCGAAGCCGTGCCTCCTGTAGAAGGCCGGCGCCTGGAAGGAGAACGTCATCAGCACGATCTGTGTGCAGCCGCGGCGCCGTGCCTCGTACTCCGCGGCTCGAAACAGCTTCGTGCCGAGCCCTCGGTGACGTTGCGGCTCATCCACCCAGAACTGGCGCAACTCACAGGTGCCGCCCCACGTGTTCCCGCAGATTCCCGCCACGATGCGATCGCGCTCGTGCACGAAGAACGCGAGCAGCTCGCCGTCGGCGATCTCGGTGGCCCTCGAATTGAACTCGTAGATCCGATCTTCCAGGTACTGCACGTCGTCTGCCGTCGGTTCGACCGGAATCAGCGCGACTTCTGTCACTGTGCTCCTTTCCGGTGATTCATGACGTGAGAGTCCAGAGGCTGTCAGAATATTCCGACCGGGTCGCCTTCCCGAACCAAGCCCTGTCGTGTAACGAACGCGTTCAAGCAGATCCGACCGTCGAAGCGGCGGACGATGTCGCGGAGGACCCGGTTGTCCTGATCGGCCGTGTCTGGGTCGTAAGTCGTCATCACACAGCGCGCCCGCAGATCGGCGAGGCGGACCTCGGCGTCGGGAAGACGCAGCGACGCATCTTCCCATGCGCGCTCCGCGTTTTCCTCCACACCATCGACCAGCAGGTTGGGCCGCAGCCGCCGGACCTCGCGTCCGAACATCCGCACCGCGCCATCGGTGCAGACCAGCAACGGCAGGATGTCGAAGCGTTCCGGGCCATCGAACCGCCGCAGCCGAGCGCCGGGTTCGACCGCGGCGATTACGCGCGCCGCTGCTTCGTCAGAGTCCCAGCGAAAGCCTGTGGCCGGGCCGCCATGATCGAGTACCGCAGACTCACGCGTTCAATCCGAACCGGGGTTCCATTGCTGGCGCTCGATCGGAAGCAGGCTCACTGTTCATAGGGACCTGGTCTCGGCCTCGTCGCATGCGATATGCGACATACGAGCCACCCACGAGCGCCAGCGTAACGACTGCCGGCGTCCAGGCGCCAGGCGGGTCGCCGATCGAAAGATGTGAATACAGCGCGCCCGTCACATCGAAGGTCAGGCCTGCGAAAGCCCACTCCTTGATCCGTGGAAAGCCAGGGACGAGAACGGCCGCGACGCCGAGAATCTTGGCCGTTCCCAGGAACACCAGTAGATACGGTGGATAGCCGAGGTGTTTGAACACCAGCAGCGCGCCTGGAATCCCAAGGACATCGGGCACGGCTGACAGCAGCAACAGCGCAGCCATCAATCCTGTGACGATCCACCCAATCCAGCTTCGAGTTCTCATCGCCGACGCTCAGTTCTGCGCGGCGTCGCGCGGCGAAAGAATCGCAACGCCATTGGCGTCCGGGACCCCGACGGTGATGATCGCGCCAGCCGGGGCCAGCTCGCCGAACCGGTTGTAGGTGAACACTGAAAGATGTGATTGGCCGGCCTCATGGTCGATGACGCCCAGCACGCCCGCATCCGCGTCGATGTCGGCCGGCGATCCGGTCGGAGTCTGGGCCGCAATCACCCAACACTCTCAATCTGGACATTGCGTTCTCCTGATACGTCAGGAATACCCGCGCGCGAGCCAAATGTTCCGGCTGCGTTGCGGCAGAGGAAGGTGTTACAACGCGCGACGCGCTGCTGTCGCGAGGACGAGGGCCTCGATCGCCGACCTCAACGAAATCGACAGACACGAGTCGCCGAGGTTGCCGTCGGCATCCAGGGCGGTTCCGGCGAGTGGAATCGTGATTGATGCGTCCTTAACCACGTTTCCAGACATGGTCGTAAGCGTCTCGGAGAGCGACGCGTGCGCATGCGTCGCCCGAGCCGAGGCATTGATCAAAGCGATTGGCTTGTCGATGAATTCTCCGCTGCTGACCACCCAGTCGAGCGCATTCTTCAACACGCCGGACACGCCGTGGGCGTATTCCGGGCTCGAAATCAGGACGGCATCGCTGGCTTGGAGCACCGCGCGAAATCTCGAGACCGCGACGGGAACAGCTTCGGTGTCGAGATCCGGGTTGAACGGCGGGATGTCCGCGAGCTCACGGTAGATTGATAGCTCGACCCCGGCCGGCGCCAGTCGAACAGCAGCCTGGACCAGCGCGCTGTTCGAAGATGCGCTGCGAAGACTTCCAGAGATCGCAATCACCCGAACAACCGGTGTGTCGCCCATAACGACTTCAACTCCCGGCGCGTCCCGGATATTCCGATCCGGTCTAGGGGCTGGGCGTTTCGCGGCCGCGGTTCGTCGGGGCGCGGAATATTTTGAGCACGTCTCGGCATTTACGTCATGAAGCAGGTGCGACTCGCAACCTGCTCGACAACTCAACAAGGAAAAAGACCGATGAAGTGGATATGGAGTACAGCGTTCGTCGTCGTCGCGATATCGGCGGTGGCAAGTGCGCAGTCCGGCAAGGAAATGAATGAGTCCAAGATGGGCAACCAGATGAACACCACCTACTCGGGGTGCGTCGAGGCGGTGAACCACGGCGGGTCGTTTCTGCTGACGCACGTCGATGAGGAGCACCAGAGCGGACCCGCAGTAAAGCGCACGCCGACGATGATGAATCACGACGCGATGATGAAGACCGATTCCGAGATGGCGAAGAAGGATGATTCCAGCGCGTCGAACGAGATGCATGGAGATCACATGATGCCGAGCGCGGTTGTCCTGACTGGCCGGTCGGATCTGAAGAAGCATGTCGGTCAGAAGGTGACGGTCACCGGGTCGCTGTCGCATGGAATGTCGAAGACGATGTCGAGCGACCGAGACACGCTCGCCGTCGCATCGCTGAAGGTCGTCGCGAAGTCCTGCTCGTAGGGAGGTGTGCGATGCCGGGTTCGTGTGGTGTTCGGCTCGAGCCGCTGGCCCGTACCGCGGTTGCGTGCTTCGCCGCATTGGCGCTGTATGGCACCTCCGCGATCGGATCCGCGGCCGTTTCGAAATCGCCTGCATCGGCAAAGGTCCTCGGACGGTCCGGCTCGAGTGACCGAACGACATTCGTGCGCCTAGATAGGCGTGAGCAGGTGATCGAGAAGACTCCCTTGCCGCAGATCACCTTGAATCGATCCCCAACCGTTGGCAGCCTGTCGACTTTGACGCCTGTCCAGAAGGCGATCTCGGTGCCGCTGTCGCGGCAATTGGAGGTCGGCCTGCTGCCGCCGCGCAATAGCTTCGCTTCGCTGCAATTCGAGCGGCCATTCCCATAGGTCGCGGGTCCCCAGAAATTCGCTACTCGGGCTTCGTTTGTTTGACTTGGACAGGTGCCCCGGCCCTCAGTTCGTCGGTGCCTCGAGCCGCGATCTCGTCGCCGGGTTTCAGATCCGCAAAGATTTCCACGAGTGGACCGGACGTGAGCCCGGTTTTGACGTCGACCCATTCGGTGCGACCACCGCGCACGCGGATGACAAACGTGCGCCCGGTGGTGCTCGCCACGCTGCCGGCCGGCACCAAGAGTGAGGGAGAGGTGCGACGTACGGGCCACTTCACCTGCGTGAACGTGCCGGGGGCGAGCCTGCGGTCAGCGTTGTTCACGTCCAGTTCGACGGCCATGGTTCGAGTGGCGACGTCGACTGCCTGCGAAATCCGCGACACGGTGCCGGTGAACATCTGTCCAGGGTACGCCGCAACGGTAAATGTCAGCGACGTGCCAGTCGTCATGCCGGCGGTGTACGCCTCGGGTACTGGAATCACGAGACGCAGTCGATTGCTGTCGACGATCCGAACGATTGGCAAGGCCGTGCCTGGTCCTCCGGTCGGACCGACCAGTGCTCCTGGATGTACATTGCGTTCGGTCACGACGCCGCTGAACGGGGCCGTGACCCGCAGATACGCTTCGATGTCGCTGACCGACGCCAGCGCCTGGCGCGCGGCTTCGACGTTCTGTCTGGCGGCCGCAATTTGACTCTGATCGGCTTCGACGGTTTTTTGCGCGAGCACGACGTCGTTGCCGGCCACTACACCTGGCGTGGCGGACGCCGCCTTCAGCTTTTCGTACGTGCTCGCGTTCGCGTCGGCTTTCGATCGGACCGCTGCTAGCTGCGCCTCCGCACTCTGCAGCTTCGATTGCGCCTCTGACCGCTGCGCGACGAGTTCCGGCGCTTCGAGCGTGGCCAGTTGCTGGCCGGCACGGACGCGCGAACCGCGGTCCACCGTAATGCTCCTCACGAAGCCCGTGACTCGTGAATACAACGCGACGGTCTGGTAGGGTGTCAACTCGCCGGGGAGCGACAAGGTCACGTTGAGCGGTTGTTCGACAACCTTGACCACTTCAACGGTCGGTGGTCCAGCCGGCGCAGCCTTTTCGGTGGCCTTGGCTGGCGGATTACCGCGGCACGCCGCCATCGCGAGAAACGACAGCACGCTGACGACGGCGTACCGTCGCGCCTCATGTCTCGACATCCTCAGACGGCTCCCTGCCGACGATATGCACTCGCTGGATCGTCTGGATCCATCGACGGGGACCCAATCCGCGCCGATCGCTGCACCAGTGAATAGATCGATGGCAGGACGATCAGAGTCGCCACCGTGGCGGCGGCCAGCCCGCCAATGACGGCGCGACCGAGCGGCGCTGTGGCCTCCGCGCCTTCACCCAGTGCCAGGGCCATCGGAACCATGCCGGCAATCATCGCGGCACTCGTCATCAAGACGGGCCGCATGCGAGCGCGTGCCGCGTCGATGGCGGTCTGCAGCGGCGAGGTGCCGTGGACCCGCGACTGCTCGGCAAAGGTCACCAGCAGGATAGCGTTCGCGACGGCGACGCCGATCGCCATGATCGCGCCCATGAACGACTGCACGTTCAGCGTCGTGCGCGTGATTGCCAGCATCACGACCACGCCCATGAGCACCGCGGGCACCGTCGAGACGACGACGAACGCCAGGCGCAGCGACTGAAAATTCGCCGCCAGCAGCAGAAAGATCACGACAACCGCGACCACGAGACCGGCCGTGATGTTCGTGAAGGTCTCGCGCATTGCGCCGATCTGCCCGCGCACGGTCACGGACACACCGCGCGGGGGCGTGCCCGCACGTGCGATCGCTTGATCGACCTGGCCGACGGTCCGTCCCAGATCCTGCCCGGCGACGTTCGCCGTCAGCGTGACCATCCGTTGACCATTGATGCGGTCGTATTCGCCCACAATCGTGGCACTCCCAATCGTCGCGACATCCCCTAACAGTGCGTGCGAGCCGTGTTCGGCACTGACCGGAATCACACGGAGATCCTCGAGGTTGGTCATGCGCGGTTGTGGAACTTCAATCTGCACCTGAAACGCGATGCCGGTGCGCGGATCGGCCCAATAGTTCGGCGCGACGAAGCGGCTCGACGATGTCGCGGCGGCAAATGAGCGCCCGATGTGATCGACCGTGACTCCCAGTTGGCCCGCCATCTGACGGTTCACGTCGACCTGGATCGCCGGGTAGTCGAGCGCCTGGCCGTACTGCAAATCGCGGAGTGCGGGAATGCGCCCAAGCTCGTCTCGCACCTTGGCGGCAAACGTCCGGCTGGCCGGGAAGTCAGGGCCGGTGATCGCGACGTCGACCGGGGTCGACGTGCCAAAGTTCATGATCCGGTTGACGATGTCGCCAGGCTCGAACGAAAACTGCGCGGCCGGGAAACGTTCGGTGAATCGCCGTCGGAGGGCTTCCTCGAGATCGGTGAGTCGAATTCCGGCTTGCGGTTTCAACGCCACCTGCAGCACACCTTCGTGCGAACCGCCGGTCCACAGGAAGATCGTGTTGATTGGATAGGACGAAGGCTGGACACCGACATACCCGAGCGTGATTTCTACATTGTCGGGCCCGGCCGCCTGCTTGATCTCATCGAGTACATCAGTCGCCAGTCGCTCGGTGGAT
>Ga0207659_10000095_pt1 | contig 51635 bp, 32 predicted proteins | sample KBSM43metaG_FD_184330 | JGI IMG/M metagenome (GOLD analysis project Ga0207659, IMG submission 184330) | Miscanthus rhizosphere microbial communities from Kellogg Biological Station, Michigan, USA - KBS M4-3 metaG (SPAdes) (version 2) | ecosystem: Host-associated > Plants > Roots > Rhizosphere >...
GCATTCGGCATTTCGGCATTCGGCATTCGGCATTTCGGCATTCGGCATTTAGCATTTAGCATTATGATGATCCACCTATGCTGCGATGGGTGTGCCTTGGGGCACTGCTGACGGTCGCCGCTCCCGCGACCGCGCAGGATTCAAACAGCGTCATCAGCCGTACCTGCACGGGGTGCCACAACGACCGCATGCGCGCCGGCGATTTGTCACTGGCCGGTTTCGACGTCGCCACGGCGGGCCAGCACAGCGTCGTCACTGAAAAGATCGTCCGCAAGCTGCGCGCCGGGCTGATGCCGCCCGCCGGTGTTCGCCGCGACGATGCCGCGCTGGCGGGGCTGGCGACGGCGCTTGAAACCGAAGCCGATGCCCACGCCGCAACCCTGCCGCCAGGCCGCCGCACTTTTCAGCGGTTGAACCGCGCCGAGTACACGCGCTCAATCCACGATCTGCTCGCACTCGACGTCAACGCCGGCGACTACCTGCCGCTCGACACCAAGAGCGCGAACTTCGACAACATCGCCGACGCCCAGCTGCTGTCACCGACACTGATGCAGTCGTATCTCACGGCGGCCGCCGAAATCAGCCGGCTCGCGGTCGGCGATCGCGCCGCGACCGCTCGCGAAGCCACCTACCAGGTGTCGCGCTGGACGTCGCAGCGCGAACAGGTTGAAGGGGCGCCGTACGGCACGCGCGGCGGAACCTCGGTCGTGCACACCTTCCCGGCCGACGGTCAGTATCGTTTTCGCGTGTCCTTCTATCACGAGACGACCGGCGCGCTCTACGGCAACGGCCGCGCTGCGCTCCACACTGCGGAAGCGCCCGAGCAGATTGAGATTTCGATCGACGGAGTGCGCGCCGCGCTGCTCGACATCGATCGCTGGATGACGACGTCCGATCCGGACGGCGTCAACCTGCGTACGGAGTCGATTGCCGTGACCGCCGGACCACACCGTGTGTCGGCGGCATTTATCCGGCGGATGGAAGGGCCGGTGCAGGATCTGATTGCGCCGCTCGACTGGTCGCTGGCAAGCACCAGCATCGCCGACGCCTACGGCTTCACGACGCTGCCGCATCTCCGCGATTTGGCGATTACCGGTCCGATGACGGTCAGCGGCGTCTCCGAAACGCCGAGCCGCCGAAAGATTTTCACCTGCGGCCCGAAGTCCGATTCACAGGCGATCGTCTGTGCTCGAGACATCATCGCGCGGCTGGCGTCGCAGGCATTCCGGCGTCCCGCGACCGAGCGCGACATCACCGCGCTGATGGCGCTGTACGACAAAGGTGCGAGCGCCGGATTCGAATCGGGCGTGCGCACCGCGCTCGAGGGCATTCTCGCCAGCCCGCGGTTCGTCTTCCGCTTCGAGGAACGGCCTGCTGCCGCGCGCGCCGGCGAAGCCTACCCGATCAGCGATATCGACCTCGCGTCGCGCCTGTCGTTCTTTCTGTGGGCAAGCGGACCAGATGAGGAACTGCTGCGGCTGGCCGAGAAGCAACAGCTCTCCGTGCCGGCCACGCTCGAACGCCAGGTTCGGCGGATGCTTGCCGATCCGCGCGCTGATGTGCTCGCCTCGCGCTTCGCCGCCCAGTGGCTGCGCTTGCAGGATCTCGACAAGATCAATCCGGACGTCCGCGTCTATCCCGACTTCGACGATCAGTTAAAAACGTCGATGCTTCGGGAAACCGAGCTGTTCTTCGGCCACATCGTCCGCGAAGATCGGCCGGTCACCGATTTGTTTGCCGCAGACTACACCTTCGTCGACGAACGGCTGGCGCGGCACTACGGTATTCCGAACGTGATCGGCCCGAACTTCCGCAAAGTGTCGATTCCGGATCCGCGGCGCCGCGGACTGCTCGGCCAGGGTAGCATCCTGACGCTGACCTCCCATGCCGACCGCACATCGCCGGTGCTGCGCGGCAAATGGGTGCTCGAAGTGCTGCTCGGCACACCTCCACCGCCGCCGCCGCCGAACGTCCCGGATCTCGATCAGACTGCCGAGGCCGAAGACGGCCGGCTGCGGACGGTGCGCGAGCGGATGGAGCAGCATCGCGCCAATCCGGCATGCGCGTCATGCCACCGGATGATCGATCCGATCGGCCTCGCGCTCGAGAATTTCGACGTCACCGGCGCGTGGCGGATCCGCGATAACGGCGCAGCGATCGATGCCGCCAGCGCGCTCTACGACGGCACGCCGCTCGGCGGTCCCGACGATTTACGAAACGCGCTGCTGAAGCGATCGAGCGTCCTGGTCCAGAACTTCACCGAGAACCTGATGACCTACGCGCTCGGGCGCCGATTGGAATCGACCGACATGCCCTCGGTGCGCGGCATCGTCCGCGGCGCGCACGGCTCGGGCGATAGTTTTTCGGCGTTTGTGTTGGGGATTGTGAGGGCGCCGGCGTTCCGGATGAAGAGTGCTGACCTTGTAACGGAGCAAAGATGAAACGCAAAGTTCGCAAAGGTCGCAAAGGAAAACCAATGTTTGACTTCGCGAATTTCGCGTCAACTGGTTTCAGGAGTCACTGATGACGTTCATCACAGGGAAGCATCTGACACGACGCACCATGTTGCGCGGGATGGGCGCGACGGTGGCGCTGCCGTTTCTCGACGCCATGGTTCCGGCGCGCCGGCTGTGGAACGGCACGGCGACGGCCGCATCGCTCGACCGCACGCGGCTGGTCTGCATCGAGATGGTTCACGGTGCGGCCGGGGCGAACGACTGGGGCGCCAAACAGCATCTCTGGTCGCCGGCTGAAACGGGCCGTGGCTTCGACCTGTCGCCGAGTGCGCTGAGCCCGCTCGAACCGTTCCGGAAATACCTGACGATCGTCAGCGACACCGACGTGCGCAACGCCGAGGCGGTGACGCAGCCGGAAATCGGCGGCGATCACTTCCGGTCGAGCGCGGTGTTCCTGACACAGACCCACCCGAAGCAAACCGAAAGCTCGGACGTGCGCGCCGGCATTTCGCTCGATCAGATCTACGCGAAGCGGTTCGGCCAGGACACGCCGATTCCGTCGATGCAGTTGTGTATCGAAAACGTCGATCAGGCGGGCGGCTGCGCCTACGGCTATTCGTGTGTCTACACCGACATGATTACCTGGGCGTCGCCGACCGAGCCGCTGCCGATGATTCGCGATCCGCGGATGGCGTTCGATCAGCTGTTTGGCGCGGGCGGCTCTGCGACGGAGCGCGCCGCTCGCCGCAAAGCGACATCGAGCGTGCTCGACTACATCACCGGACAGGTTGCCGACTTGAATCGCACCCTCGATGCCAGCGACCGGCAACGGATGGCCCGCTACCTCGAGGACGTGCGCGAGATCGAACGGCGCATCCAGAAAATCGAAACGCGTAATCTGAGCGGTGACAGCCGCGAACTGCCCGGTGCGCCGGCCGGCGTGCCCGATTCGTTCGACGACCACGTCAAGTTGATGTTCGACTTGCAGGCGCTGGCGTTTCAGGCAGACGTCACCCGCGTCTTTTCGTTCAAGATGGGACGCGACGCGTCCAGCCGCGTCTACCCGGAAAGCGGTGTGTCGAAAGGGTTCCACCCTTCGTCTCACCACGGCAATAAACCGGCGAACATCGTCGAATTCGGAGCGATTAACCAGTACCACGTCAGCCTGCTGCCCTACTTCATGCAGAGGCTGCAGTCGATTCAGGAAGGCGACGCGACGCTGCTCGACAAGAGCCTGATCATCTACGGCTCGCCGATGGGTGACGGAAACGTGCATAACCACAAACGCTGCCCGCTGATTCTGCTCGGCGGCGCGAATGGCCAACTGGTCGGCAACGTCCACTTCCGCGCACCGGCCGGGACGCCGATGGCGAACGTGATGCTGACTGCGATGCACAAGGTCGGGCTCACCGAGGTCGAAACGTTTGGCGATTCGACGGGAGAATTCTCGCTCACCTCCGCCTCGACATCGGTGGCGTGAGCACGAAGACACGAAACGACGAAAGAAGCAGCAGGCATATGCTGAAAAGAGCCCTGATTCTGACGGCGAGTGTGACCCTTCTCGGGTCGGCGATCGGCGCCGCGCCGGCGTCATCGACGGTCGCCGATGCGGCGATGCGCGGCGACACGGCGGCGGTTCGTTCGCTGATTCAGGGGAACGCCGGTAAAGATGCCGTCAACATCGCTCAGGGCGATGGGATGACCGCGCTGCATTGGGCCGCGGAGCGCGGCGACGCGGAACTGACGGCCTTGTTGTTGAAATCGGGTGCGAGTGTCACCGCCGAGACTCGCATCGGCCGGCATACTCCTCTGCATGTCGCGGCCCAGCACGGAAACTCGGCGATCGTTCGCGCGCTGGTCAACGCCCGTGCGGCAGTGAACGCGCTGACGACCACCGGTGCGGCGCCTCTGCACTTCGCCGCCGCCTCGGGCGACCGTGAATCGATTGCGGTGCTACTCGATCGCGGCGCCGAAATCGACATCCGCGAACCGCAGTGGAGCCAGACACCGTTGATGTTCGCAGCGGCTGGCGGCCGGACCGACGCGGTGAAACTGCTGCTCGCCCGTGGCGCCAATCCGTCGTTGACGGCGAAGGTCGTCGACATCAGCGCGCGGAATCGCAGCGATGGCGCCGAAAGCCGGACGCGGAACGCGCGTGTCGCCGAAATCCAGCGCCAGGCCGCCGCCAAGGCCGGCACTGCCGCGAAAGCGGCGGCGCAGGCCGGGCGTGGCCGCGGTAATGACGACGGCAACGAACCGGAACCACTTGGCTACGCCGATCTGGTCGGCGCGCAGGGCGGCTTGACCGCGCTGATTCTCGCCGCGCGTGAAGGCCATGCCGAAACCGCGTTCGCGTTGCTCGACGCCGGCGCCAACATCAATCAAGTCACTGCCGCGGATCGCACCAGCCCGCTGCTGATCGCGTCCATCAACGGCCATTTCGATCTCGCCAGACAGCTGCTGGCGCGCGGCGCCGACGTCCGGCTGGCGAGCGATGCCGGCGCTACGCCGCTCTACGGTGTGCTCAACATGCAATGGGCGCCGAAGGCACGCCATCCGCAACCGGCCAAATACATGCAGCAGCAAACCGGCTACCTCGAACTCGCCGAGGCGATGCTGAAGGCTGGCGCCGATCCGAATGCGCGATTGCGGAAGTCACTCTGGTACACCACCTACAACCGCGACCTGCTGAGCGTCGATCGGACGGGTGCCACGCCGTTCTGGTGGGCGGCCTATACGCTCGACGTCCCGGCGATGAAGCTGCTGCTGAATTACGGTGCCGATCCGAATATTCCAACCGCCAAGGTGCCAGAGCGGTACGAGGAAGGCGGTCCCGACCCGAACGTGCCGGACCGATCGGGATTGGCGCCGATTCCGTGGGGCGGGCCTGCGGTTTCGCCGATCCACGCTGCCTCGGGCGTCGGCTACGGGCTCGGGTTCGCTGGCAACACGCATCGCCATGTTCCCGACGGGTGGGTTCCCGCGGTGAAGTTCCTGGTCGAAGAGCTCGGAGCCGATGTCAACGTCCGCGATCACAACGGCTACACGCCGCTGCATCATGCCGCCTCGCGCGGCGATAACGACCTGATCAAATATCTGGTTTCAAAGGGCGCCGATCCGAAAGCGGTCAGCCGCACCGGCCAGACGACGGTCGATATGGCGAACGGTCCGGTACAGCGGGTGCAGCCGTTTCCCGAGACCATCAAGTTGCTAGAAAGTCTCGGAGCGAAGAACAACCATCGCTGCGTGAGTTGCTGAGCCGAAAACTGAGAACTGAGAACTGAGAACTGAGAACTGAGAACTGAGAACTGAGAACTGAGAACTGAGAACTGAGAACTGAGAACCTCTAGAACCTCGTTTGCGAACCCCGCGAACCCTGCGAACTTCGCGAACCCTGCGAACCCCGTTCAGGTTTCCACGCCGGTGTTCCTTCTTCCCACTGGTTGTCGGTCAACTGCTCGATGTTGGTGCCGTCGTAGCGCATCACGAAAATTTCGCCGTACGGCTGCGGCGCGTCGGTGTAGATCGCTTCGTCCTTGAATCCCATTCGCGAGCTCGCGAACACGATGTGCTCGCCGTCGGGTGACCAGCCCTGGTGGGCATCGTTGCCGCGAGCGTTGGTCAGCCGCTTTGCCCCGCTGCCGTCGGGTTTCACCGTCCAGATTTCGTAATTGCCGGCCTCCAGTCGGGAAAACATGATCAGATCGCCGCGCGGCGACCAGAGCGGAAAATTCTCGTAACCGTGGGTCAGCGCGGTCACCGCTTTGGTTTCGATGTTCATCACCTTCAAGCCGCCCTCGCCATTGGGGCTGAACGAGCGATAGACGATGCGCTTGCCATCCGGCGCCATCGATGGAAAAGCGCTGTTGTCGGCACCGCTGGTCAGTTCGTGGAAGTCGCTGCCGTCGGGACGAATCATCGCGATCTGCGCGCCGCCTTCAGCGCGGTCGCTGCGTTGCGCGAACCGCGTATTGAAGCCGTTGAAGAACGCGTCGAACACACCGATGCCGAAGATGATCGCATCGCCGCGCGGCGACCATTGCGGCGCCAGCACGTTGCGGGCTTCGTCTTTGAAAATGACGTCGCCTTTGTCGCTGCCGCTGGCGCCGACGACAATGCTCGATCCGAACGGACGCCCGGGTACCGACGGTCGTCCGGTCATCACGAAGCGATCACCTGAGGGATTGAATGACGGCAGAATACCGGTCATCGTCAGTTCGTAGGAGGGATTGCGGCTGTAGGTGGGACGCCAGGTGGGCGGCGGCGCCGGCAGCCGCTTGTGAAAGACCACCTGCGATCCATCGGGCGACCACGACGCCGAACGGATGTCGCCTTTCGGCCCGCTCCGGCCGTCCGCGTAATAGATTCCTGCGCCGGGTCCCTGTGCGAACTTGCGAACATAGCCGATCGTGGCGCCGACGTACGCCGGGTTGAAGATCGCTCCGGCGGCCTCTTTGACCGTCTCCGATTCGCCGGTGACGACATCGAAGGCAACCAGCCGCGTGTCGTTGCCTACGGGATTTTTTTCGGGGACGGCGCGGCGGTTGTCGAGCGTTTGCTCCGCGGTCATGCAGTACGCGATCAGGTGCTGACTGTCCGACTTCCACTTCGGACTGCCGCAGAAGTTGCCGTGCTCGCTGATCCGCTTCAAACCGGATCCGTCTGGCCGCACGACGTAGACGTCGGCGAGTTGCAGGTGTTCCCAGCGTCCGTTGGCAAACGGCATGTTGCTGCCGCGGTCTGATGCAAAGGCAATCCATTGTCCATCCGGCGACCACGCCGGCCGGAAGTCGCCGCCGTTTCCGGTCGTCAAGGCTCTGGCGCGGCGCGTCGCGAGGTCGATCGTCCAGAGCCGCGCGTAACCGCCCTGGCGGCTGCTGACGAACACCAGCTGCTTGCCGTCCGGCGAGAAGGCCGCCTGATCGTCGTAGGCCGGATCGTTGGTGAGACGCTCGATTCCCGTGCCGTCTGGATTGATTCGGAACAGCTCCGCAGATCCTTCCCGATCGGACGTGAAAACAATCGATTTGCCGTCGGGAGACCATGCCGGGTCGTAATCGACATCGGCCGGCGCGAGCAGTGGCCGCTCGCCGCTACCGTCCGCGGCCGCGATGAACAGGCCAAGCTGATTCGGATTGGGAAAGACGCGCGCGTAGACGATCTTTTGATGGTCGGACGCAGCGGTGACCGCTCCCAGTGCGACCAGGACGATGCCGATCCAGAGATTGCGCATGCGGGGGATTTTAGCTTAACGAGGGGGCTGGGGGCTGGGGGCTGGGGACTGGGGGACTGGGGGACTGGGAAACTGGGATCGCTACTGCTTGTTTTGCTCGCGGAGTCGCGCGCCGCGCATGATGTTGGTCATCGCGTAGTTGCCCTCGTGGCACGCGTATTCGAACAGCCGGCTTTCGGTCAGCGGCCACGCTTCTTCACCCGACCATGGCTTTGTCCACGTCTCCGGATCGTCGACGGTGAATTGATACCGCACGGTGCGCGCGTCGATGCGTGAAAAGCGTTCGACGACGTGCAGCTTCTCGCTGGAGCCACGGAAACGCGTCCTGTCGGTGAAATTCGTCGTGTCCACGACCAGCGTGTCGCCCTCCCATCGGCCGATCGAGTCGCCGTTCCACTTTCGAATCGACGCCGGCAAATGCAAACTGTTGATCCTCACGATCCGCGCGTCGTGCACCATCTCGCTGAGAATCACTACTGCGGTCGGCGTTTGTACGATCTGATGAAGGTTGTTGTAGAGCACTGGCAGTGACGGCGGTCCTGAGGTGGATCCGAATCCAAGGAGGCAGCGCTCGCCGAGAGGCCGCTGTTCCATGTTGTCGTAGGCGTTCGGATTGCCAAGGCCGGGGTCGTTTTCCTGCGCGTCGGAGGTCGGCAGCGCGAACCGCTCGGCGCGTTGCCGTGCTTGCGGTGTGAACGGCGGCACGCGGCCGTCGGGCGGATCGACGATCACCGACATCCGCTTCTGACCGTCGATGGTGTAGTACTCGGTGCCGTTGTCGACCCAGAAATTGTTGTAGCCGCCGACGTTGCCCGCGGCGCCGGTCGATCCGTCGCCGCCGTGCGGCGGCGCGTCCCGATCGCCTTTGCTCGGCAGCGCGGCGCGACGAACCCGCTCGGCGCGTTGCAGCTCGAATCGCGCAGCGTCCTCCTTGCTCATCACCAGCGGCGTGCCGGGCTCGCGCTCGAGCGGCGTCATCGACGCGATGTCGTAGATGCCTTGAAGATCCGGATGTCCGTCGGCCAAGCGAGGGGCGGAGTTGGTCGCGGAGCCGACCACCTGTGCCGTGGCGACGGCGGTCAAGCCGGCCTGGACGACGGCCAGAAAAGCGAGCGTCAACCTCCGACGCATGGCGTGCACGATAGTCACGCCGCCCTTATCGTTTGTCAACAAATTCCCGTTGACACTGGCTGGCTGCAGCCTGAGTATCAGCCCCGGCCGCACACCGGCCAGGAGGGCGCGATGGATCGATTGATGTCGCGGGTTGGGTGTGTTCGCGTTGTCGCAGTCGTCGCGGCGATTCTCATTCTTCCCGGCGCGCTCCATGCGCAAGAGCGCGCCAGCATTGTCGGTGTGGTCCAGGACTCGTCGAGCGCGGTCATGCCGGGTGTGACGATCGAAGCATCGAGCCCCAGCCTGATCGAGCAAGTGCGCTCGACCATCTCCGACACCAACGGCCGCTACGCGATCATCGATCTTCGGCCGGGCACTTACACGGTCACCTTTTCGCTCCCTGGTTTCAAAACCGTCAGGCGCGAGGGCATTGTGCTGGAGGGCGCGTTCAGCGCGCAGGTGAATGCGTCGCTCGCGGTGGGCGCGGTAGAGGAAACGGTCACGGTTTCCGGGGCGTCGCCGGTCGTTGATTTACAGAGCACGCAAAACCAGTCGGTGTTGAATCGTGACGTCCTCGACGTGCTGCCCGCCGCGCGGACGATGCAGGGCGGCGCGGCGCTGGTGCCGGGCGTCAGCTTCTTCAGTCAAGGTTTCACCAGCAACATGAGCATTCATGGTTCGCTGCGTGAGGACCAGCACATCTACTTCGACGGGATGAACATCGGCCAGAACCTGACGCAAAACGGCCAGCAGGGCAACGGCGTCGGCGTCAACGAACTGGCGCAAGTCGAACTGGTTTACGACGCCGGATCACAATCCGCCGAGAATCCGCTCGGTGGCGTGCGGATGGATTCGATTCCGAAAGAGGGCGGCAACCGCTTCTCGGGCGTCGTCCGGGCGTTTGGCGCGAACTCTTCGCTGCAAAATTCGAACATCACCGACGAATTGCGGCCGTTCATTTCCGAGGGAAACAGTCTCGACTACACCTACGACTTCAACGCGGTGCTCGGCGGGCCGATTCGCAAGGACAAGCTCTGGTTCCTGGTCGCGCAGCGCGTATCGCAGACCAACAATCGGATTCCGCTGCCAACCCAGTACTTCCCTGGCGGCGGCGCGTCGGAATCAGGCGGTCAGGTGGCGCCGCACTCGACGGTGCGCTTCACCTGGCAGGCGACCGAGCGCAACAAGATCGTGGCCGCGTATTACAAGTCGCAGGGTGGCACGCACCGGTTCGACGTCGGCTGCACCGCGACCAGTTTCAACAGCGTGTCGTGCATTTCGCCCGAAGCATCGTACTGGCTGCCGACGCCGCTGCAGTACGCCGCCCAGGTCAAATGGACGTCGCCACTGACCTCGCGACTGTTGATTGAAGTCGGACAGTCGCTGGCGGTCCCGACCTACAAATTCAAGTACCAGGAGGAAAACGGCCCATTCGACATTCAGCACTTCAATTCCTCGACCAGCGTGCGCACCGTGGCATCGGCAACCGCGCCGCAGGACTACTTCAATCAGATTTGGAACGCGGTGGCGAACCTCTCGTACGTGACCGGCTCGCATAACGTCAAGGGTGGCATCAACCAGCAGTGGGGTTACGAAACGACGAAAGTGGAGCGCCACGGCGACATTTCGGTGTTGACCTACATCAATCAGAACGGCGTGGCGACAGCCAGCACGGTCAGCTTGACGAATTCACCCTTCACGCGGCGGGAAAACCTGAACGCGAATCTTGGTCTGTTCGCGCAGGACAAATGGACGCTGCCGCGGCTGACCGTGACCTACGGCCTGCGTTACGACTATTTCAACGCCTCGATTCCGGAGGAATCGGCTGCCGGCGGGCGATTCATGTCGGCGGCGGCGCAGGCCGCGCGCGCGCAGATTGCTCCGATTCAGTGCGTACCGTGCTGGAACGACTGGGCGATTCGCGGCGGCGCGTCCTACGACCTGTTCGGCAACGGCAAGACCGCGTTGAAAGTGTCGGTAGGCAAGTTTCTCGGTCAGCAGGCGCTCGGCCTTGCGTCTTCAGTGAATCCGCTGGCGGCCCAGACCGACGCCCGCGCGTGGACCGACATCGATCGCAACAACAACATCTTCGACGCCAACGGGAATTTCCAGGCCAACGAAGTCACCGGGCCGACGCGCAACGCCAATTTCGGACTGCCTGCCGGCGGCACGCAGTTCGATCCCGGCTTGCCGCGACCAACCAACTGGGAAGAATCCGTATCGGTGCAGCACGAGCTGTTGCCGCGGATTTCAGTGACCGGCGCCTTTTATCACCGCTCGTTTCAACATCTCCAGTACAACACCAACACAGCGGTCAATCCGGTGACCGACTACACCCCGTTCAAGATCACCGTCCCAGCCAACCCGAACCTGCCCAATGGTGGCGGTCAGGTGATCACGATGTACAACCTGAATCTCAACAAGCTGGGGGCGGTGAATACCGTGTCGACCTGGTCCGACGAGAATTCGCGCGTTTACAACGGCGTGGAGTTCAGCGTCAACGCGCGTCTGGCGCGCGGGTTTGTGTTCGGCGGCGTGACGACCGAACGCACCGCCACGAACACCTGCGCGGATCTGACGAATTCCAATCCGAACAACCTGCGGTTCTGCGATTCGGTGCCGCCGTTTCGGACGCTCTACAAGGCGTCAGGCGGATATCGGCTGGCGTGGGACATCAACGCCAGCGCGACGTTCCAGGCGCGCCCCGGGATCAGCGTCGGATCGTTCTATACATTCAACAGTGCGATCGCCGGTGTTCCACTCACCGGCGGCGGCAACCTCACGGTGACGGTGGTCGATCCCAACACTCAGTTCTATCCCTACGTGAAAACGCTCGATGCGCGCGTCGCCCGCGGATTCCGTTCGGGTCGCACCCGATTCGAACCGTTTGTCGAGATTTTCAACCTGCCGAATTTCTCGACGATCTTGACGGTGAACGAAACCGTCGGTCCGAACTATTACAGCCCGGGCTCGATCGTCCAGGGGCGCCGTTTCCAGTTTGGCGCGAGAGTAGACTGGTGAGACGAGGCTAACAGGCTGAACCCGTCCGATCGGCTGTTTACGCCGCGCTTCTTCGTGATGTGCGGCTTTACGTTCACCGTCTTTCTTTCCGAATTCCAGCTGCTGCCGGCAGCGCCGTTCCACATTCTCGACATGGGAGGCTCGACGTTCGCGTCGGGCCTTTTTCTCGGATTCCTCACGTATGCGTCGGCGATTTCTGCGCCGTTCACCGGGTCGGTCGCGGATCGGATTGGCCGGCGGCGAACGCTGCTGATTGCCAGCGCGGTCTCGACCGCCTGCGCAATCGGCTACGCGGTTGCACCCGACTATCGTCTGCTGCTGGTCCTGGTGGTCGTTCACGGCGTCTTCTGGTCCGGGCTGCTGTCCGCTTCGTCCGCCTACCTGACCAGTCTGCTGCCCGAACGCCGGCGGGCTGAAGGCATCGGCTACTGGGGACTCTCCAGCATTGCGGCAGTGGCCGTCGCGCCGCCGCTGGCCTTCTGGTTGATGCGCCACGGCGGGTGGGCGGCGGTCTGCTACGTATGCGCCGGTCTGAACATCTTGATGGGCGTCATTGCGTGGACGATTGATGAAGACGCATCGAAAGTGCCGGCGCCAGGCGGGCACCGCGATTCGAAGACCTTCCTTGAATCACGGGTGCTCGTCTTGTCGCTGACGTTGTTTCTGTACACCTTCGGCTACGGGGCGATCACCAGCTTCAGCGCGGTCTACGCGGACGCCCTCGGAGTCTCGCCGAAGGGCATTTATCTGACGACGCTGGCAGTCGTCATTCTGTTCACGCGGCCATTGTCGGCGTCATTGGCGGATCGCATCGGCTATCGGCGGGTGTTTGTCCCCTGTTTGGCGTTCATCACCGCTGGTCTGGCTGCGCTGGCCATCTTTCCCGGAACGCGCACGTCGTTGATTGGGTCGGCGATCGTTTTTGGACTCGGTTTCGGCACGGCGTATCCGGTGTTCGTCGCCTACGTGATGCGCGATGTCCACGCGGCGCGTCGCGGCGCAGCCTTCGGCGCGATTCTCGCGGCGTTCGACACCGGCATCGGCACGGGGTCGACGATTGTCGGGTGGTTGATTCAGCAGTTCGGGTACGCCACCGCGTTCGGCACCGCCGCCGCGCTGTCGGCGCTCGCGATGCCGTACTTTCTGATCGTCGATCGGCAGCAGCGGGCGAAGAAAAGCTGACCACAGAGACACTGAGACACAGAGAAGAGCGAAAACGCAAAGTTCGCAAAGTTCGCGAAGTCGTAGTGTTCGGCGAGCGCTAGCGAGCAGTCCGGCGGCGCTACGCGCCGCCCGCCGGACTGGTGGTCCTCACTGCCGGTTCGCTCGCGCGTCTAAGGCCGCATCCACGCCGCCACGATCACTCCGTGAACTCCGTCGCTCCGTTAACTCGGCGCGGAGGCAGTATCCAGCGGAGCGCCCTGAAGAAAGTAAAAGAAGCGCGGCGTGGATGCGAGGTGAGCGAGTCGAAACTAGACCGCCGCCTTCAGCTTCGCGAACACCTCGAGCGACGACCGCTCAACCGCCTCGGCTTTGCCGATCGCGGCGCGCGTCGACCGGAACTGCGCCTCGACCCGGCTGCGCCATTTGGCGCCGGCGGCCGGATCGTCACCATCGCTCGCGGCTTTCCGCTGCGCCGGAACGCGAGCGGCAGCGCGCAGGCTCGCGGCGCGCAGGTGCCAGCTTTCCGCCCGCAACCGCAAGAACTGCTGAGCGTCGTTCAACATCGCCTGGTGCTCGGGCGGCACCTTCTTCAAGGCTTTCAGCCGCGCGTCCACTTCCTCGAGTTCCGGAGAAATCTTTGCGTCGATGACTTGGGCAACGCCGTCGGCGGTCGTCTTGCCCTTCTTCAGCCGCTCGAGTTCCGCGACATACGCCGCCGCCGTGCGATCTTCGGTGGCGACGACGCGAGCAATTTCTGGGCGGACGTCCGAAATGCCGTTGAGCGGCCAGGCCGTCAGGATCGCGAGCAGGAAACCGCCGGCGGTGGTGACCGCCAGTCGTTGCGCCGGCGGGACGCTTACAGCGATGCCGCGCATCAACACCACGCCGCCCGCCAGTCCGGTCGCAAGCGCCGCCAGTTCGGCGGCAAACGGCAGCGACCCGCCGATCGCATTGACAAGCAGCATGCCGACCGCAACGGTCGCAATCCGGCGACTCGCGAGCGGCGGAATCGCGACGCGGAATTCCTCGGGAACCTCGCTCGACGGCCGGCGGCTCATCACGACCGCACTGATCATCAGGCCATACAGGCCGAACAGTCCGCCCGAGGCGCCCGCCGTTACCATCACCGGTTGCACGGCGATGCTGGCGATCGCCGCGAGCATGCCACTGAGGACGAACACCGAGGCGACGGTGCCGCGTCCGGCGAGCCGTTCGAGAACGCGGCCCACCTGATAAATCGCGGCGCCGTTCAGCGCGAGCATCACGATGCTGCTGTGCACGAACATCGACGTCATCAGACGCCACCATTCGCCGTTGGTCGTGCGCGTCCCGATGCTCCCGCCCCAGCTCAAAACGTGCGTCGCTTCGTCACCACCGCGAGTCCAGAGCATCGCTGCCCAGATCGTTACCATCAGTGCGACAGACGCCGGGGTCAGCAGCAGACGTGACGTTCGCGCCCGCAGAGCCGCGTCGAATTGATCGAGCTCCGGCCGCGGCTTGGTCGCCGCCGCTTTCAGGTGATACCAGTTGGCGAGGGCGATTTGCAGATAGCGAAGGCGGTCCTCAGGAGTCGTGACGCGGTAAAGCAGTACGCCGATCGCCCCAATAAACAGGATGAAAGTCACTCGGCGGTAAGCACAAGAGGTGTGCCAGAAGATTCATGTTTTTGGGCCGGAATCCTCAAGAGCGGCTGCGTTGACTGACAATTCTGTCAACCGCGCTTCCAGAAACCGTCGTTCAGCCGGATTGGTCACCAACGTTAGCGCATCGCAGTCGGCGGCGCGCAAGTCGGCTTTCGCGGCGTGAAGGTGATGGTTGACGCGCGCTTCCGCGAAATCGACAGCCGCCAGAAAAATAACTACAGTTCGTCGGCATGGCTGGGGCGAAGCGGCGGATTGCGGACGTCGATCTCTGGGTCGAGGAACAGGGAGCCGGGCCGGCGGTCCTCTGTATTTCAGGTCTTGGCTATTCGAGCTGGTGCTGGCGCGAGACAGCCGCGGCGCTGAAGGACCGTTACCGCATCGTTACATTTGACAACCGCGGCGCCGGCCGATCCGATGCTCCGGACGGCGAGTATTCGATCGCCCAGTTCGCGGACGATGCGGCCGGCGTACTGGTGGCCCTGAACGGGGTGCCGGCGCACGTGATCGGGCATTCGATGGGTGGCTACATCGCGTTGACTCTGGCTAGCCAGCATCCCGCGCTGGTGCGATCACTGGTGCTCATCGGGACCAGCAGCGGTGGCGACGGGTCGCAGCCGATCCCTGAGGCAACGTCCGAGGCGTGGAAAGCCGCCGTGAAATTACCGCCGCACGATTTCGCGAAAACCACCATGCCGTATTCGTTCGCCACGGGCTGGACGCACGAACACCCCGATCGTTTCCGTCAGCTGCTCGCAGAGCGGCTGGAGTTTCCGACGGGGACTGAGGCGTGGAAGAAGCAGTTCCGCGCCGCCTCTGAATTTGGCCGCCTGGGACTGCAGCAGGTTGGTGACATCGATATTCCGGCGCTGGTCGTCCACGGTACGGATGACCGCGTCGTTCCCTACGTGAACGGCGAGCGGCTGGCGGGGCAGCTGCGGCACGCCCGTCTCGAGACGTTCGACCGCGCGGGCCACCTTTGCTATCTCGAGGAGCCGAATCGCGCGCACGCTCTGTTAGGCTCCTGGCTTCAGGGATAAACAGTTCAGTATCAGCTACTTGCGTTCAAAACGAGGTGCGGGTGTGTGCATCTGTGACCCATTGGCGCGCAATATGGCGCGTATGGAGTTACCAAGTTGTCCACTGTGGCCAAATTTTTGGCCGCTTTTGGGTTTACTGTCGAGTTAAGATGTGCACTCTTGTACCAATTGGTCTGTTGGTGGCTTACGAGGTGTTGGCGATTCGGCCCTGATCCGTTGATCCATTGAAGAAGAATGCATTTTTGGTCGTCTTCTTAGAGTCGGCGCTTAATCACGTCGTGGCCAAAGTTCTTCGCAGGCCCACGAAGCAACAAGAAGGACTTCTATGACGAGAGCATTTCTCACAGCAGCGTTGGTGGCGGTCGGCTTGAGTCTTCTGTCGGCGCAGGAAGTGCGCAACAACGTCAATGTGTTGCCGATCAATCCCAACTTCCTCAAGGGCGACTTGTACCTTCAGCGCCAGCTCGAGCCGACGATCGCCATCTCGACGCGGAATCCGAACAATCTCGCCGCGTTCTATGTCGATTACCGGACGGTGGGTTTCGGAGCCGACATCAGCGTCGGCGAAGAACTGCAGGCATCGACCGGATTGTGGTCGACCGTGACCGGTTGGCTCGCAAAGCTGATCGGACGACCGACTCCAGGTACGCGTGAGGCTGCGCCGATTGCTGCATCACCCGCCGAAGCGAACATCGGCTTTTCGCGCAGCCGTGACGGAGGGCTGACGTGGACCGGTGCGCTCCTGCCGGGATTGAGCTTTGACAGTGTTCCGTCGCCGATCAAGAACTACTCGGCGACCAGCGACCCAATCGCATTGTCCGGACCGTGCGGGTCAATCTACCTCGTGTTCATGGCGTTCAATCGGAACATCAACAACGACAGCGCCATGGTGATCGCGAAATTCGCGGACCTCGACAACAGCACCGACAGCAGGCAGACGATTGTCTACAAGGGCATGAGCGTCATCGAGACGGCGAACAACAGCACTCATGGTCCGTTCATTGACAGACCGAGCGGCGCGATCGATCTCGAGCCGTCACTGGGTGCGTGCGGCCACCGCGTCTGGACGAGCCACAGCGTGTTCACCGGCCAGACGAAGGCCGGCAAGTTCCAGAGCAAGGTCGTCATGGCAACGAAGGCGTTTGCCGACGAGAAGTCTTCGCTGGACGGCGTCACAGGCTGGGCGACGAAGGAAGTCAGCGGCAACTACCTGCAGAACCAGGGCACGTTCCTCAACGTCAACCCGACGAACGGCGACGTTTACCTGTTCTGGCGCCACTTCTACACGCCCGACACGATTCTCTTCGCCAAGGCAAACCGATCCGACGCCGCTGCGCTGCGCATTGGAAAACCGGTTCCGGTCTTCACCGGCACCATGGCTCCGGCGGATCAGGTTGCCGTTCCAATCGACTACGGAGGACCGGACCTTCTCTCGTTCCGCTATACGTCGATTCCGACCGCTACGACGGCCGTTGACTCGGGCGGCAACAGTCACGTGTTCGTCGCATGGGCAGAAGAAGTCGATTCGAACGGGAACCCTGTGGTTGGTGGATCCCCCCGGATCATGCTCGCTCGCTCCGACAATGGCGGCACGTCGTTCAACCCGCGGTTCGCGGTTGATATGGCCGCGAGGCCCTCCGAACCGCCCGGTCTTGGGTTTGCGCAACCCCCGCTGGACCCGGCGAACCCAGCGCTGCTGCGGCCTTCGTTTCCGCAAGCATTCCCGGTACTGAGTTCCGGCGGCGGTCAATTGCTGCTGGCATACTTCGAAGCCCGCTCACTGAATGGCGACAGTGGCCTCGACGCAACGAATCATTACATCGCGGGATATAACCGCGTGCTGGACTTCCGGGGGGCATCGCTTAGTCCATCCACCGGAAATCTGTTGAAGACATTCCAGATTTCGCGCTATCCGATTAAGCCGTGGGCGGTGGACCCGGCGAACAGCAATACCGTTGATGATCTCGAACCGATCAACCCGCCATGCTCACCGGATTTCGGAGCCAACTATGCGGATTGTGTTCGCCGGATCAATCGCGCGGCTCCTCAGTCAGCGGCCGGCAAACAGTGGTTCCCAGGCGACTACAACGCGGTCACCTTCCTGAACTTTGTGCCGAACGGGTCGGGTGGCTGGAAATGGGCGACACGGCCGGCGGACGTGCCGTCGGTCGGTGCGATGTCGATATTCGCCGATAACCGCAACCTCAATCCACCGACCTACCCGGCCAACATTCCGGAATACCAGCGATACCCGTACTACGACGCACCTGGCACCAATCAATTGTGCACGAACCCGGGAGCACGCAACACGGACGTATTCTCCGCGCGCGTCAACCTCGGGCTTGCGGTGACCGCCCCGTTCACCTGGAAGCCACCCGCGACGCCATCGGCGGAGTTCCCGATGACGGTCTGGAACAACACGGCGTCTGCGAGATATTTCAAGCTGCAGATCCAGACGAGTGCCGCGACGGTTGGTTTCGGCAAGGAAGGCAGCGACGCCCAGGGGCATCCCTTCAACAATCTCCGCGTGGGTGTCGTTCAGATCTCAGCATTCTCGAGCAACTCGCAAGTCGTCTACGTGACAGACTCAGGCTCGCCGCTCGTTACGGTTTCGGTGACGGAGGTCGCTAATTACGCTGGCGACGCCCTCCTGACGGGAACGCCGCTGACCGGACAGATTACATTCAACGCCGAAGCGTCAACGACCCATCCCGTTTACGTGACCGGCGGAACGACGAAGGGCGTCACCGTCAGCGAACCGTTTACGCAGCCGTTCACACAACCGTTCACGCAGCCGTTCACGCAGCCGTTCACGCAGCCGTTCACACAGCCATTCACGCAGCCGTTCACGCAGAGCTCCACACGCGATGATGAGGTGGTCGATGTGACCTGGACCGTCACTTCGGCAACGACGATCAATCCCGATGCGATCGGGACGTTCGCTGCGCTGGTTGGTCTCGATCAGGCGTACTGGCCGTACTACAACTTCCAGTTGCTGATCTCGAAGCTCTCGTCGTTTGGTTCGTTCCAGGGTTGCACGCCGGGTGGTGTTCAACAGGGGACATTGGTTGCGAACTACGCCTTGCAGCCTTTCACGCAGCCGTTCACCCAACCGTTTACGCAGCCGTTCACGCAGCCGTTCACACAGTCATCACCATCTGACAATTCCTCGTTCATCATCGCGCCCCCGCCGGGCACGACGCCGACGACGGAGACCGAGGCATCGCCGCAGAAAGATCAGTACGCGGTGACGCTGCGTGTCTTCAAGCGTCCCGGCTACACCGCACCTCCGGAGGCGACGTTTGCGCCAACGAAGAATCCGCCGATGATTCTGGTTGCGGAAAAGAACTGTGTGCCGGGAACGCCTGGTTGCGCGCTCGCGGCGACAAGTCCGGCGCCGGAGATGTTCATCACAACAGATGGGTCGACAGCTACGTCCTCGCTCGGGGATGTGAGCCCGAACCCGGTTGCGGCGGGCCAATTCGTCACCGTGCCGGGCGCACCAACCGTCAAGAACGACGGAAACCGCGCGGCTTCCGATCGAAGCCACGGGTACTTCCTGTTGCCGTCGGGGTGCGCCCTGCCCACCTGGAACGCACCGGGTGGTGACGTGCTGCCGGCATGCGCTGTCGCTCTGTCGGAACAGACCTACGTCTCGCCGAATAACGCCGATCTCGCTCCCGGGGCATCCGAGAGTCTCCTCACCAGCATCCAGATTCCCGTGAGTACGGCTCCGGGTAGCGGTTATCGGCTGCTGTTCTATGCGGATTGGCGCCGACAGGTTTCCGAGCGGACCGAAGTCAACAACTGGGCGGCGAGCCTGGCGTTCACGGTGATTCCGCCGCAATATGTGATGATCGGTCCGTTGACCCCGTGCAGCCCGACGACGAATCCGAACTGCACGAAATCAACCGGATCGTCTCAGCCGCTCGCGTGGCAATTCAGCTACGACGGCGTGACCGCTGTCGACAGTGTGACGACGCAGCCCAGGTTGAAGGTCTACCAGGCAGGCAGCTCGACGCCGCTGTTCTCGGCCGATCCAAGCGACATCGCCTCCGGCGGTAGCGGGTGGCAGTACTTCAACGGCTCGTGCTTGCCGGTTGGTACCTCAGCGTGCACGCGTCCGGCGTATACCTGGCAGTACAACTGGCAGCTGAAGGTGCCGGGAACGGGCACGAATTTGCCGCCCGGCGATTACGTGGTGAAGATCGAGGTGCCGGCCACGCAACAGACCGACGACCCTGGCGGCAAGGGCGCCGTCGGTACGATCACCGTCAAGATTACGTAGTCCGGATCGGCTGAGAGGTTGATGGCCGCGGGATTTAATCCCGCGGCCATCTTTTTGTACGCTTCCTATTTCGAGGCGAGCCGTTTGCGCGCGTCGGCAGCAAGCGGATCGGCGGGATCCGCTTCGGCGATCAGCGTGAGGAACTGTTCGAAGTTCTTCTTCGCATCCGGGACGTGGACCGCCTGCTGCGCGCGAGCCAGCCAATAGTAGATCGGCGTGATGTACCGGGTCGTCGGTGTCTCGTAGAAGAAGGCGTCGGTCGCTTCGCCGCGTCGAGTGAGGCACCGGCCGAGATCGTCCAGCGCCTCCGTGTAGTGTTCGGTTTCGACGTATGTGCGCCCGCGCAGATAGCGCGCCAGCCACGTATCACGTCGCTTGATGCTGTCATTGAAGGTTTCGATCGCATCCAGGAACTTGCCTTGCTGCAGCGCAATCTCTGCGTTGATCAGTCGCGAGTAGGCGATCGTCTGGGTCTGGAGCATCTTCTCGAGGGCCACGGCAATCGGCTTTGCATCCTCGACGCGACCGACGGCTACGAGAACGCGGGCCGCGGGCACGAGCACGCTCTCATGCCCGCCATGAGCTGCGGCCTTCAGCGCAAATTCAGCGGCTCGCTTTTTGTCGCCGAGGGCCTGGTAGATTTCGGCAACCGCGACCTGCTCGCGTGAAAGGAAGAATGCGTCGTTTTCGCCTTCCGCGGCCGCGATGGCGGGCTGAAGGAGGGCCAGCGCGGGCCGGCGGCGTCCGCGCGCCATCTCGAGATCTGCGCGGCCAAGCAGCGCCCGCATTGCCCCCTCAGTCCCTGTTGCTTCGAGTTTCGCGTACGTATCGGTGGCGGTCTGGAAGTCGCCGCGTGCCAACGCGGACCAGGCGACCGGCAGATACGCATACGTGAAACCCGGTGTTTCCTGAAGCAAACCAGAGCCCTCTGCTGACGCCGTGTCGAAGTCGCCCGCGTACAGCGAGTACATCGCGTAGTTGTACCGCTGCAGTGCGTTCTTCGGATAAATCCGCAGCGCTTCCTTCACCTGCGCGATCGCGCCGGGCAGATTCCCCGTGTACAAGTAAGCGAGCCCCAGGTTGCCGTGGCCACCGTCATCTGCCGGATACTGCTTCACGAAAGTTTCGAAGTTTTCGATCGCCTTTTCGTTGTTGCGCGCGATGTTCAGGTAGTAATTGCCGAAGGTGCGGTACTTCTCGCGCTCGCTCATCCGGTCCACGTGCTTGAGCGACTCCTCGAAGGCGGCCTTCGCCTTCGTCTCGTCTTTCATGATCATGTAGATGTCGCCCATGCCGGCGTAGGCGCGGCCGAACTCCGGGTCGAGCGAGATCGCGCGCTCGTACGCGGCCATCGCTTCGTCGTTCCGATTCATGCGCCTGAGCTCCGCCCCTTGCGTGTAGGCCTGCAGCGCCTCGAGCGATGTGGTCGTCGCGGTTTCTGCGGCGCCGTCCTTGGAGCTTGCGGCGGTGTCGCCGAGCACGCTGCGCAGCTCGTTCGCGACAGTGCCAATCGCGCCGAGCACCTGGCCTTTGTCGCGCGCCGCCACCGTCTGGGTCGCCAGCGGTTTGGCCTGTCCCTGTTCGACAGAGGCATCAATGGCGCTGACGTTGATGCGATATCCGGACCCTTCGCGCGCGATCTCGCCCTCGAGCACGATGTTGATGCCTTCTCGAACGGCAATCAGTCGCGACACATTGACTTCGAGGCGGTCGCCCATCCGCGTGCTCCTCGCGAGCTTCACGGCGTCGGCGCGTGGATATGCGGTGATGAACGAGGCGCCTTCCATCGCGATGCTCAGCGCCTGTTCGAGCGAGCCGTCGAATGCGGTGTCCTGTGTGGTGTTCTTGAAATCAGCAATCAGGACGGACACCGGCTCGTGCTGGACAGCCGGACCGAGCCTGCGCGCGTACCACCAGGCCCCGCCCGAGAGTGCCAGCAACAAGGTGACGACAGCCGCGAGCAACGGCAGGCCGACGACGCGCCTGATCGGGATCAGTTCGCCGTTCTCGTCGAGCCGATCGAGATCGGCCGCCAATTCCTCGGTGGATTGGAAGCGCTTGGCCGGATCGGGCTCCAAGCACTTCGACACGAGCGCGTCGAGTGTCGCTGGAACTTCCGGAACGATCGATTTGATCGGCGGCGGAGCCTGCTCCATCCGCGCTTTCAGTTCGGCAATCGGATTTTTCGCGATCGCGGCGCGCGAGCGGCCGGCCAGCATGTCGTAGATGATCAAGCCGAGCGCGTAGACGTCCGCACGCTGATCGACGGCGACGCCTTTCGCCTGTTCCGGTGCCATGTACTCGACCGTGCCGACCACGGCGCCCATCACCGTCGCCTCCGGTGCCGACATGGCAACTTTCAGGCCTTCTACGATGGTCGTCGCGCCGGGCATCTTTCCGGCGACCGGCACGCCCGTCGATCGGGCGATACCGAAGTCCATGATCAACGCTTCGTCGGTCGCGTCGATCATGATGTTCGCCGGTTTCAAGTCGCGATGGACGACACCGGCGGCGTGTGCGGCGGCGAGCCCGGATGCGACCGACCGAATGATCCGCAGGGTCTTGGGTATCGGGAGTCTGCCTTGCTCGCGGAGGACGCTCGAGAGATCGGCTCCCTCGACGTACGGCATCGTGATGTACTTGATGCCGTCGATCTCGCCCATGTCGTGAATGCGGACGACGTTCTTGTGCGTGACCTGGCGGGCGAGCACGAGCTCGCGCTTGAAGCGCCGCTCCATGTCGGCAGCACTGGTTGGATCCGCGGTAATTTCCGGGCGGACAACTTTGATTGCGACGGCGACGCCCAACTCCGCGTCCCACGCCTGATACACGGCGCCCATTCCGCCGACACCTAGAACCCTGATGATGTGGTAGCGCGTCCCAAAGCTCTGCCCGATGCTGAGCGGTCCGTCCGGGCTCGGCTCGCTGTAGGGCGTGTCGCTGGAGATAGTCGGCGAGGCATACGCTTTCGGCGGTTCGCTGCGCGGTGCCGCCTTCGGACGGCCGGCCGCGGGAGCGAACATCGTCCGATCGGCATCGACCGGCGCACTGAACGTCGTTTTTTCGCCAACGTTCGGAATCACGAAGATCGTCGCGTCCGACTCGACTAGCGGGATATTCGTGCCGGTATCAGACTCCGATTGCGGAGCGATCGGACCGCTGACCATCGTCTGATCGAGCGGCGCAGTGGATCCAGTCGGCGGGGGTGTGAGCACACCAACGGCAATCCCGGCTCCACAACCCGGGCAGAAACTACCCGCGGACAATGAAACTGCCTTACCGCAGCGCGGGCACACCATCGGACTGCTCAAATATTTTCCGAAATCATATCACCGGGGACAACCGCAAACTATTGAAACGAGCGGACGTAGCAATTTTTATCAGAGTCGAACTCACGCGCGTCGATCGGTACTTCCGTACCTCGGTCGCTGCCCAGTCGACTCTCGATCACCGGAACGATCGCGCATCAGCTCGATGCGGCAGGGCCGGGACCAAGCGATTCCTGCGGAACGTATCGTCTTTCAGACAAACGAAGACATCCAGTGACTACAAAGTGCAGAAAACAAAGCTGTTGGGGTAACGGGCGGTTTATAATCGTCGGACATGCCTTCGCGAATTTTGGCGGCTGTTGGTGTGGCCGTTTTCGGTGTCACCCTTTCCGCGCAGTCTTCCGCGCCTCCCAAACCCACAGGAGTGCCGGCAGCGGCCACAGCCACGTCCGCGCAACCGAAATCGACCCTTGTCCAGCAGTATTGCGTCGGCTGCCATAGCGACAAGGGCAAAGCCGGCGGCCTGACTCTGGCCAGCTACGATCCGGCGCATGCCGACCAGCAGGCGGAAGTCACCGAACGGATGATTCGAAAACTGCGCGCCGGGATGATGCCGCCGCCCGGGTCGCGGCGCCCCGAACCGGCCGTCCTCAATGGTTTTGTCACCTCGCTGGAAAACACGGTCGACACGGCGGCGGCGCTGCATCCGAATCCTGGCCGTCGCGCCTTTCAACGTTTGAGCCGCGCCGAGTATGCGCGTTCGGTTCGCGAGCTGCTGACGGTGGACGTCGACGTCAACGCGTTCCTGCCGCCCGACACGATCAGTTTTGGTTTCGACAACATGTCGGAAGTGCAGGACATGTCGCCGACGCTGATGGAAGGTTACTTGCGGGCGGCGAGCAAGATCTCGAGCGTCGCGGTTGGCGACAAAACCGCGTCGCCGACCGAATTCACCGTCAAAGTGCCGCGCACCACATCGCAGATGGTGCACGTCGACGGTACGCCGTACGGCACGCGTGGCGGCGTGTCGCTGTTCCACACGTTCCCGGCGGACGGTGATTACACCTTCCGGGTGATGCTGCATTCGATCCCGACCGGCGAGTTGTACGGCAGCGTGTCGAGCCGCAACGAGCAGGTTGAAATTGCGATCAACGGCGAACGCGTCGCGCTGATGGACATCAATTACCACATGGACGAAAAGGATCCAAACGGCATGAACATCACCACGCCGCGGGTCCACGTTGCGGCGGGGCCGCAACACGTCACCGCCGCGTTCATCCAGCGTTTCGAAGGGCCGGTCGACGATCTGGTGGCGCCGATCGATTACACGCTTGCCGACACCGAACCGGGCGACGCAGTCGGCATCACGACGCTGCCGCACCTGCGCGACTTCAGCATCACTGGACCATTTACGGTGACCGGCGTGTCCGATACGCCAAGCCGCCGCCGGATTTTCAGCTGCCGGCCGTTGTCGGCGTCGGAAGAGATTCCATGCGCGCGCAAGATCGTCACGTTGCTGGTTGGCCAGGCGTATCGCCGGCAGCCGACCGGTGAAGACGTTGAATCGCTGATGGGTTTCTACGCGGATGCCCGCAAAGGCAAGGACTTCGAGGCGGGCATCCGTGCCATCGTTCAGGCGGTGCTGGCAAGCCCGCACTTCCTGTTCCGGCTCGAGGAAATGCCCGTCGGAACGCGGCCCGGTCAGAACTACCGCATCACCGATCTCGATCTGGCGTCGCGGCTGTCGTACTTCCTGTGGGCGACCGGTCCGGATGCAGAGCTGTTGAAAGCCGCCGGCAACAACACGCTGCACCTCGCGGCGACGCTCGACAAACACGTGAAGCGGATGCTGGCCGATCGGCGGGCCGACGCGCTGTCGACGCGATTCGCTTCGCAGTGGCTGCGCCTGCAGGATGTCGACAAGATCAAGCCTGACGCGCTGCTGTTCCCATCGTTCAACAATCAGCTGGCCGACGCCTACAAACGCGAGACCGAGCTGTTCTTCGACAGCATCGTTCGCGAAGATCGAAGCATTCTCGACCTGTTCACCGCGGATTATGCGTTCGTCAACGAGCGAACCGCCAAGGTCTACCGCATCCCCAACATCGTCGGCGACGAATTCCAGCGGGTGGCGGTGACCGACGAAAACCGTCGCGGCCTGCTTGGACAGGGCAGCATCCTGATGCAGACGTCGATTGCCGACCGCACGTCGCCGGTGTTGCGCGGCAAGTGGATTATGGAAGTGCTGCTCGGCTCGCCGCCGCCGGCACCGCCGCCCAACGTACCCTCGCTCGACGACACGAAGGCGGCCACCGACACCGGCAAGAACCTGTCGGTTCGCGAGCGGATGGAGGAGCACCGGAAGAATCCGACGTGCAATTCCTGCCATCGCGTGATCGACCCGCTCGGCCTCTCGCTCGACAACTTCGACGTGATCGGGGCGTGGCGAATCAAGGACAACGGCGTGGCGGTAGACCCGACCGGGAAGCTCTACGACGGCACCGAGCTGGCGGGTCCAACGAGCCTGCGAAATGCGCTGCTCGACCATCAGGACTCGTTGATTCGCGCGTTTACCGAGAATCTGATGGCGTATTCGCTGGGCCGCCGCGTCGAGTACTACGACCAGCCGGCGGTGCGCGCGATCGTCAAGAAGGCCGCACAGAACAACAATCGTTTTTCGTCGTTCGTGATGGGAATTGTCACCAGTTCGGCATTTCAGATGAGCAGATCGGAAGCGGTGACCACCACCGTGGAGAATCGTTAATGTCCTATATCTCGAAAAAACATCTGTCGCGGCGCGCGGTGCTGAAAGGCATGGGCGTCACGGTTGCGCTGCCGTTCCTCGATGCGATGGTGCCGGCCAGCACGGTGTTTGCGAAAACCGCGGCAGCCGCGTCGGCGGCGAAGTCGCGGTTGATTTGCATGGAAATGGTCCACGGTTCGGCCGGTGCGACACCGTTCGGGTTGAAGAAAAATCTGTGGGCGCCGGAAAAGACCGGGCGCGACTTCGATCTGTCGCCGAGCAGCCTGAGTCCGCTCGAGCCATTCCGCGACCACATCACGATCGTCAGCAACACCGACGTCCGCAATGCCGAGGCGTTCTCGCTCCCGGAAATCGGCGGCGATCATTTCCGCGCCAGCGCGGTCTTTCTGACCCAGTCGCATCCCAAGCAAACGCAAGGCTCCGACGTTCACGCCGGTACCTCGCTGGATCAGCTCTACGCGCAGAAGTTTGGCCAGGACACGCCGATTCCGTCAATGCAGCTGTCGATCGAAAACGTCGATCAGGCAGGCGGCTGCGTCTACGGCTACTCGTGCGTTTACACCGACACGATCAGCTGGTCCGATCCCAAGACGCCGATGCCGATGGTGCGCGACCCGCGTGCCGTGTTCGACCAGTTGTTCGGCGTCGGCGCCACCCCGGAAGAGCGCGCCGCGAATCGCCGCGCCGACAAGAGCATCCTCGACTGGATCACGACGCAGGTGACCGGCCTCAGGAAGGAACTCGGCGCCGCCGACAAGCAGCGGCTGAAGGACTATCTCGAAAACATCCGCGAAATCGAACGTCGCATTCAACAGGTCGAGGCGCGCAACCAGAGCGGCGAAACCCGCGAACTGCCTGACGCGCCGATCGGCGTGCCCGACGCGTTCGCCGAGCACGTCAGGATCATGATGGACTTGCAGGTGCTGGCATTTGCGGCCGATGTGACGCGCGTCTTTTCGTTCAAGCTGGGCCGCGACGGATCGAGCCGCTCGTATCCTGAGAGTGGCGTCAACACCGGCTTCCATCCGGCATCACATCACGGCGAACGCGAAGAGCGGATCCTCGACTACGCGAAGATCAACAAGTTCCACGTCAGCATGATTCCGTACCTGCTCGAGAAACTGAAAGCAACGCAGGATGGCCCGGGAAGTAATGCCACGTTGCTCGACAACACCCTGGTGATCTACGGCTCGCCGATGGGCGATTCCAACGTCCATAACCACAAGCGCTGCCCGCTGTTCCTGGCAGGCCACCTGGGTGGCCGGCTGAAGGGCGGACTGCATCTCAAGGCTGCCGACGGTACGCCGATGGCCAACGTGATGCTGACGCTGTTACATGGCCTCGGTCGCAACGACATCGAGACGTTCGGTGATTCGACCGGCGAGTTTGATTTGAACAACGCGGGCGCCACAACTACCGTGGCGTAAGAAGAAACCGCAGAGGACGCAGAAGTCGCAGGGAAGATATGCGAAACACCATCCTGGCTCTCAGTTGCGCCGCCGCGCTCAGCGCGCCGTTCACGCATGCCGCGGCACCGGCGACGGTCGTCGACGCCGCGATGACCGGCAATCGCGACGCGGTGAAGACGCTCTTGCAGAACGGCGCCGACGTGAACACGGCACTGGCCGATGGCATGACCGCGCTGCACTATGCCGCCGCCAAGAACGATTCTGAGTTGGCGAAGATGCTGCTCGTGGCCGGTGCGAACGTGAAGGCAACGACGCGGCTTGGTGGCTATACGCCACTGTTGCTTGCGGCAAAAGCCGGCAACGCAGCGGTGCTCGACGTCCTGGTGACGGCCGGTCGGCCGGACGAATTGGCCAACGCGGCGACCGTGAATGGAACAACCGCGCTGATGTTCGCCGCGCAGGCCGGAAAGGTCGACGCGGTGAAACTGCTGCTCGACAAGGGCGCGAAGGTTGACGCCAAAGAAACCGCGCGCGGCGAAACCGCGTTGATGTTTGCCGCCGCCTACGGTCGTGCCGACGTGATCCGCGTGCTCACCGCCAAAGGCGCCGACCCGGCCGTCACGACGAAAGTCGTCGACCTGGCGGTGTTCGCCAAAGAGGAGCAGGAGCGCTTCGCGCAATTCGCGGCGCAGCAGGGTAACCAGGGGCGCGGCGGCCGCGGTCGTCAGGCGGGTGCCGCCGGCATCGATCGCCAGTACTCCTACACCGAGCTGGTCGGGTATCAGGGTGGTCTCGCTCCATTGCACCTGGCGGCGCGCCAGGGCTCGCTCGACGCCGTCCAGGCGCTGCTCGAGGCCCGCGCCGACATCAACCAGCGAAGCGCCGGCGACAAGGCCACGCCGATCATCGTTGCCACGCTGAACGGGCATTTCGATCTCGCCCGCTTCATGCTCGACAACGGCGCCGATCCGAACCTTGCCCAGATGAACGGCGTTACTCCGCTCTATGCGGCGATCAATTGTCAGTGGGCACCGCGCGCCGGCTATCCGCAGCCGCGCGCCTACGAGCAGCAGAAGAGCAGCTACCTCGATGTGATGACCGCGCTGATCGACAAGGGCGCGAATCCCAACGCGCGCCTGCGGATGAAGGTCTGGTACTCCGGCTACGATTTCGACCTGTCGGGCGTCGATGAAATTGGCGCGACACCGTTCTGGCGCGCCGCCTACGCCAGCGACATCGACGCGATGAAACTGCTCGTCGCTCGCGGCGCCGACCCGAACATTCCGTCGATGAAGGGTGCCGGTCGTCCGCGTACCGGCGACGCGCAGCGCGAAGTCGAGGATATTTCAAAGGCCCCGGCGGTGCCGGTTGGCGGGCCTGGGGTACCGCCGGTCGTCGCCGCGGCGGGCAGCGGGTACGGCGAGGGATTCGCCGCGAATTCTCATCGCTACGCTCCAACCGGGATGCTTGCGGCCGTCAAATACCTGATCGAAGAACTCCATGCCGATCCGAACGCGCGTGATCACGAAGGCAACACCGCGCTGCACAACGCCGCGGCTCGTGGCGATGTCGAGATGATCAAGTACCTGGTCTCGAAAGGCGCCGACGTGAAAGCGGTCACCCGCGAAGGAAAAACCACCGCCGACATGGCGAACGGACCGGTGCAGCGCATTCAGCCCTGGCCGGAAGCGCTGGCCCTGCTCGAATCGCTCGGTGCCAAGAACAACCACAAATGCGTGTCGTGTTGACCCCGTTCCGTTCAGTATCTGGTGTATTCCGAGGCGTTCGACGGGTTGCCGTCAGCGCGGACTTTGCTCGTCTGTCAAGCGCGGATCGCTGGGCCATCCGCGAAGTTCTCGAAGCGACAAAGCCCGCGCTGCTTCCCGGTTAGTTCGAACAGCTCGCTGCGATCATCCGCACCGAGTCGACCTTCAGCTTCGGACCATTCGAGCCCGCTGAGGCTGAGGCGCCGCCCGCAGCCGACGTCGAACCCGCCGGCGCCGTGCTGCTCATCGACTTGTCGAGCGAGCCGGTGATTTCGACTTTGTGGCCGACATGCGGCGTGAGTTTCGAATCGTCGGCGTCGAGCTTATAGCTCGCCGTGTTGCCCGACGTACCCGTCGTCGTCGCTCCAGCCGCTGTGCCGGTTGTCGAAGCCGAACTCGGCGGTATGACCTTCAGAACGAACCCGGACGCGCTGCTACTCGCGCTCGTGCTACCGCTGGTCCCCGTCGTGCCCGCCGTCGCGGTTGAAGACTCGCGCTGCAAACATCCAGTCACGGTGATGGAATCCGATGCGGACGTCGATGTCGGCCGCTGAGTCGGACTTGTCTGCGGAGTTGTCTGTGCTGACACACCGATCGCCAGTGTGCACGCTGTCGCCGCAATGAGACCGGTCCACGCCTGCTTCTTCATGTTCCCTCCTCGAATACGATTACGTTGACGGCATCTTTAACCTGCAACCAGTTCGCCAGCGAAAACGGCTGGGCACGAGGGAAAAAACGGTTGGGCAGGAGAGAGAAAACGGCTGGGCAGGCTATTGCGAAAGGCCGAGCAGGCGTCGCGCTTCCGCGACGATGCGATCCGCACCGCACGGCTTGATCAGCACGACGTCGGCGCCAGCAATCGTCACACGATCCGGATATTGCCGATCGTCGTACCCAGTAACGGCTAGCACTGGCACTCCGCAGGTGCGCCCATCGGCGCGGAGACGACGGCACAGCTCGATGCCATCGAGTCCGGGGACTGCAATGTCGGTGACGACGAGATCGGGTCGCACCAGGAAGGCTTTGTCGAGCGCCTGGTGCCCATTGTGCGCCTGATCGACCTGAAAACCGTCACGTTCCAGTGCGACCGTGTAGAACTGACGCGTCTCGGGATCGTCTTCGACGAGCAGGACGAGCGGGGCCAAGCCTCGCATTCGCCCGAGATGATATGAGCGCGAATTTGCATGCCGCAAGCTCTACCGCAGGAGCGCTCAATTCTCGGGTTACTACTAGCACAAACCCTTCGTGATGGGTTTGTGGCCTCAGTCTTGTAGAGGCCAAGGCCCATGGCTGGCCACGTCGTCCGCGTAGCGGCAATCGCCGATCTGCATTGCACGCGCAACTCGCACGGCGCGTTCCAGGCAATCTTTTCGCGCATCGCTGACGCCGCCGACGTCGTGATCATCGCCGGCGATCTCACCGACTACGGACTGCCTGAAGAAGCGCGCGTGCTCGCGAAAGAATTCGCGTCGCTGCGCATTCCGAAAGCGGCGGTACTTGGCAATCACGATCTCGAATCGGGCAAGGCCGCTGAAGTCACCAGCATTCTGACCGACGCCGGCCTGACGATTCTCGACGGCGATTCGTGCGAGTTGATGGGCGTCGGTGTCGCCGGCGTCAAAGGATTCGGCGGCGGCTTCGGCAAGCATGCGCTCGGGCCGTGGGGTGAAACGATCATCAAGCAATTCGTCCGCGAAGCGGTGGATGAGGCGCTGAAGCTGGAAGCGGCGCTCGCGCGATTGAAGACCGGACATCCGATCGCGCTGTTGCATTATTCGCCGGTCCGGGAGACCGTCGACGGCGAACCGCTCGAGATTCTGCCGTTCCTCGGTTCGAGCCGTCTCGAAGAACCGATTGGCCGTTATCCGGTGTCGCTGGTCGTTCACGGTCACGCGCATCGCGGACAATTGCAGGGCGCCACCAAATCGGGGGTGCCGGTCTACAACGTGTCGATGCCGCTGCTGACTCGGACGTGGACCGACAAGCCGCCGTTCCGGGTGTTCGAGATTCCAGTCGTCGAGCAGCCGTCGATTGCTGCGGCAGCCATTCGCGGCCGCCGCGCTACCGACGCGGTTGCGTCCTGAGAGGAGCTCATGGAAACGTCAACCGCGCGCGCCATCCACGACCCGGCTGCCGACTTCTATATTGACGCGCTGCACAAGCTGCAGGAAACCAGTATCCCGTTTCTGGTCGGCGGGGCATTCGCCTTTTCCTTTTACTCGCGCGTGTCGCGCGACACGAAGGATTTCGACATTTTCGTCAAGCCGGACGATTGCCCGCGCATTTTGCAGGCATTCGAGCGGCTCGGATTTGCGACCGACGTGCCGTTTCCACATTGGCTGGGCAAAGTACACCGCGAGGGTCACTTCATCGACGTGATCTTCAGCTCGGGCAACGGCGTCGCGCGGGTGGACGATCTCTGGTTCGACCACGCGCCGCGCACCAACGTCCTGGGTGTCATCGTCAAGCTGACGCCGATCGAGGAGATGCTCTGGTCGAAAGCGTTCATTCAGGAACGTGAGCGCTTCGATGGCGCAGACGTGATTCACTTGCTGCGGGAGGCCGGGCCATCGCTCGACTGGCCGCGCCTGCTGATGCGATTCGGCGACCACTGGCGCGTGCTGTTGAGCCACATCATCATGTTCGGTTTCGTTTACCCGGACAAACGCCAGAACGTTCCGGCCTGGGTGATGGAAGAATTGATGCGGCGTCTGAGTGTCAGCCGTCCGAACCTGCAGAACGACGTCTGTTATGGCACGCTGCTCTCGCGCGAGCAGTACCTGCACGATCTGGTCAATCTGAAATACAAGGACGCGCGTGGAGAGCCGTTCGGCGTAATGACGCCGGATCAGATCGAGATCTGGACCAGCGCAATCAAGAAGTAGCCGTCACCAGCAGCGCGACCGGAAAATCCGCGAACAGTGTTGACGCGTCAACGTCGCAGGTTGGGCCGCTGCCGTCCGCGCAAACCAGCGCACCGGTGAAGGCGTTGCGATAACGGCCGCGCGGAACCGCGACACGCGTGTCGGCCCATACTTCGCGGCCGAGCGGCGGTCGCGCCGCGTCCGGAATCAGCGCCGCGACCAGTCTTGGCACGCACACCACTGCAGCTGAATCTTCAAACCGCCTGGCAAAACCAAACAGTGAATCGGCGCGCGTCCCCGACACCTCGAGCGGTGTGTAGTCGCCAAGCTCGAAGGTCGATCGGTTGGCGGCTCGCGCGCAGAGCGAACGATTCGCCACGAACAGCTTGATACGTCCGTCGGCGCGATGCGTCAACAAGCTGGCGAAATCGCTCGCGGTCCGCAACCCGGCCAGGAGCTGCGAGCGCGATCGGTAGTCGACCGCACGACGATTGTCGGGGTCGACGAGGTTGAGTTCCCACAACTCACTACCCTGGTAGAAGTCGGGTATGCCCGGCGCCGCCACTTTGATCACCAGCTGTGAAAGGCTGTTGTAGATGCCGAGTTGCGCAACCCGCGACTGGAACGGCTCGAACGACTGGAAAAACGGCGCGGCGCGGCGCCGATCGAGGATGGCGTCGACAAATGCCAGCACCGCGCGCTCGTGCTCTTCATTCGGGCTCAGCCAGGTGGTGTGCACCTTCGACTCGCGCATCGCTTTTAGCGTGTAGGCGCGAATCCGGTCGCGGAACGCGTCAAGGTCGAAGTCGCCAAACGGCCACGCACCGACCAGGGTTTGGTAGAGAAAATATTCTTCGTTAGGATCGGGCGCCAACGTTCCTGCCAGCTCCGCCTTGAAGCGTCGGTTGAGCGAGCGCCACTTCGATACCGCGTCTTTCCAGGCTCCGGGGATTTCCGACAGAACGTTCAATCGAGCGCGGAGATCCTCACCGCGTTTGGAGTCGTGCGTGGATGTAGCCGACAAGGCGTGGGGCCAGCGGCGGCGCCGCTCGACCATCCAACGATGGACCTCGGCGGGCTCGATCCCGAAGCGCGTCGGCTCCGAGCCGACCTCGTTCAGCGAGAGCAGCCGGTTGTCGACATACAGCACGGTGTCTTCAATGCCTTTGGCGGCGACCGGACTGGTGATCTGCTGGAATTTCCCGATGAATCGCGCGCGATCTTCGCATTCCTCGACGGTTCGCGTCGTGGTCTGCTTCAGGAGAATCCGCTCGATGAAGTCGAAGACCAGCGACGCCGGACCCGGTGCGCGCCGCTTGGCCTCGGCAATCGCTTCGCGCACGTAACGACGATCGTGTGCGCTGACCGGGTCGGTGGGTGTCACGTAGGTGCGATACACCGGGAAGCAGGCGATCACTTCCTTCAGGGACGAAATCAGGCTGTAGAGCGTGAAGTCGCGGAAATGGCGGTTGCGTTCCGAAAAACGGTTCAGCTGATGCCCGAGCGAATTGATATCGCCAGACATCGTTTCGTGGAGGACCTGCTTCTTCGAACGATAGACCAGCATCGGAAACGCCAGTCGACGGCGGACGAACCGGCGGTAAATCTGGTCGAGCGCGGCGGCGTTGCGCCGATCGACGAACAGGTTGTTGACCGTCGCCGCAAACTCGTAGCCGGTCGTACCCGCCACCGGCCACTCGACGGGTAGCGCTTCGCCGGGACCAAGAATTTTTTCGACGACCACGAAAAACGGCGAGCCGTTCGGCACTGCTGTCGACGACGCAATCCGGCTCTGCAGCCGGTTCAGATAATCAGCTGGTGCAAAGAGACCGTCGACGTGATCGATCCGCAGGCCGGTCGCCGCTCCTTTGGCGACGAGTTCGAACACAAAACGATGCACCTCGTCGAACACGTCAGGGTCTTCCATCCGAAGCGCGGCCAACTGGTTGACGTCGAAGAAGCGGCGGTAATTGATTTCTTCCGATGCGACGCGCCAGTGGGCCAGACGATAGGACTGCGCGTTCAATAAGGCGTCGAGCGGATCGAAGCTGCGCGGCTGGCCCGCCTCGCCGTTGAGCCGGTCGATTGATTCGGCGATCAAACCTCGGACGTCGTCGCTGCGTTCCTCCAACGCCGCCAGGCGTCGCTTGACGATTTCTTTCTCACGCGCGCGGACGGCGATCGACTCCGCGTCGCGGCTGCTGCGTGATGGTAGATGTTCCGAAGCGCTCAGGATACTCAACAGCTCGTCGGCGTCGTCACCGCGATGGTCTTCGGTCCAGTGGTCGAGGTCCGCTCCGAAAATCAGGCGCATCGTTTCGGGCGCGATCGGCAGGCGATCGTCGTAGTGCCGGATGACGAACGAGCCGCGCTCAAACACCAGTGTGAGCTCTTGCCGCTCGAGGACTTCGCCGTACTGAGCGCCAAGAATCGGCAGCAGCACTTTTTCGAACAGTTCGTCTTTGACCGGCCGCCATTCGATGTCGAAGAAGCGCGCATAGCGCGAGCTCGGGCCGTTCTCCAGTACGTCGGTCCACCAGGGGTTCGCCGACTTGGCGATGCCCATGTGATTCGGAACGACATCGAGAATGTGGCCCATGCCGTGGTCGCGGAGTGAATCAACCCAGCGCTCGTAGTCGTCGCCGGTGCCGATCTCCGGATTCAAACGAGTCGGATCGGCGACGTCATAGCCGTGCCCGCTTCCGGGAACGGCGGCGAGATACGACGATGCGTAGCAATCGCTGATGCCGAGGCGGTGAAGATATTCGACGATCGACGCAGCGTCTTTGAACGTGAATTGCTGATTGAACTGCAGCCGATAGGTCGAAAGCGGAATGTGTGTCGGAGTCAACCTTGGAGGTCGTGCAAGCTCAACGCCACTCCTGTACCAATGGCAGAGCCTTTGCTGAACCGTGTGGCAATGCGATTTGTGCTGCTATGGCTGGCCTTGATGTTCACATTCCCGACGGCCGTGACTGTTTTTACGGCACAGCCTGAGCTGGAGCAACCTCGTCAGTCACGCGGCGATATTCTGAGCGAGTCGCCCGACACACGGGCGCAAATCTCACAGCTCCGTCATGCCGCGGTACGTCTGCCGATTGCGGCCGGGCTGGCTGGTTTCCTTGCGTTCCGACCTCGCCGTCGCGGCACACCACATCGTCAATCGCAGGTCATTCAAACGCAAATCATTCTGGCGGTGGTCGGCGCGGTGGTCATGCTGGTCGTCGGCTCCAGCCTGGCGCGCGCGTTCGGCATTGTCGGCGCGGCCGGCCTGGTTCGCTACCGCGCGAAAGTTGACGACACCAAGGACGCTGGCGTGATGTTGTCCACGCTGGCTGTCGGTCTTGCCGCGGGCGTCGGCTTGTGGATGCTGGCGATCTTCGCCACCACCTTCTTCCTGGTCGTGCTCTGGGTGGTCGAATCGTTCGAGCCACGCGCGATGCAGATGTTCATGCTGAAGATCAAAGCGAAAGATCCGGCGGCGCTGAAACCCAAAGTGGAGCAGCTGTTGTCGCGCTACCGCGTGACCTACGAGGTGCGATCGGTTTCGAAAGAGGAGCTCCATTTCGAAGTGTGCTGGCCGCTCGATCGCACGACCGACCGGGCGTCCGAGCAACTGCTGGCGCTGGACGGTGAAGAGACTGAAGTCGAATGGGAAGAGAAGAAGGCGCCGAAGAATTAGGGCGCTAACGGTAGTTGCCAAACTGCAGCGAGATTCCGAAGTCGTGCTCGCGCAGCAGGTGAATCGCCGCCTGTAAATCGTCCTTCGACGGCGACGTGACACGAACCTGATCGGCCTGGATTGCCGCCTGAACCTTTTTCAGTTTCGCGTCCTTGATGAATTTGACGATTTCGCGCGCCGCCTCGATCGGGATCCCCGACTGAATCTCGATCACCCGGCGCACTTTGCCGCCGGCGGCCGGTTCGCTCGGCTTGGTCTTGAAATTCTTTACCGGCACCTGGCGTCGCGTCAGCCGCGTCTGGACGATCTCCCACAACGCGTTCATTTTCATCTCGTCGTCGGTTACCAGCGTCAGTGTTTTGTCCGCCGTACTGAGCGCGATCTCGGCGGTGACGCCCTTGAAATCGTAGCGCTGTCCCACTTCCTTGCGCGCCTGGTTCAGCGCGTTGTCGACTTCCTGAAAGTCGATGGTCGACGTAATATCGAAAGACACATTGGCCGGCATGCTTGCATTTTACCGTCCTCGAGCCGCCTCCCGCGGGTTGAGCCTACGCGACGATGTCTAAAATCGTTGACGTCATGCGAGTTCACTCCGCCTCGACGACGTCGGCGCGCGACGTGGTGGCGATCGAGGAGCCGCTCGAGATCCGGCTGCACGGGCGGCCGTTCAGCGTGATCATGCGGACACCGGGCGCCGACCGCGAGCTGGCCGCTGGTTTTCTGCTCTCCGAACGAGTGCTGCGCGGCCCCGACGATCTGGGAACGATCGAATATTGCTCGGATGTCATCCCGGGTCCCGGCAAAACAAACCAGTCCAACATCGTCAATGTGACGCTGGCCGATCCGTCGCGGGCCGGCGCGCTGCTCGACGCCGCGCGTCGTGTCACGACCAACTCGTCATGTGGCCTGTGCGGCCGTCAAACAATCGAGTCGTTGGCTACCGATGTTGCGCCGATTGCCGTGACGATGTCGGTGCACGCGAACGCGCTGACGGCCCTGCCGCGACTGCTGCGGGAGCAACAGGTGGTGTTCGATCAGACCGGCGGTCTGCACGCGGCCGGTCTGTTTACGGCGCAGTCAGAGTTGCTGGACGTTGCCGAGGACGTCGGTCGCCATAATGCCGTGGACAAGGTGATTGGCCGGCAGTTGATGCGTGATGCGCTGCCGCTTTCGGGCATGATCCTGATGGTGAGTGGTCGATCGTCGTTCGAGATCGTGCAAAAAGCGGTGTTTGCGGGCATCCCGATCGTAGCATCGGTGTCCGCTCCGTCCAGCCTGGCCATCGAATTGGCGGACGAGATGGGCGTAACCCTGGTCGGTTTTGTCCGCGGCGACGGGTTCAACGTTTATACAGCGCCGCAGCGGATCCAAGCAGAAGCGTAACCCACCAAATCGGAATCGCTCCGATCAGCCATACTGGAATCACCGAGCCGTTCGGCAGCTGTCGGCGCGCCTGTGCGAGGTGCAACGGAAAAAAGTCCGGCCCCTGACCTGGAATCGGCGAACGCCACCAGTCGGGAGACGTGACCGATTCGACGAATGGAATGTAAGCGAGTCGATAGCGATTGAATGCCCGACCTGGCAACGGCGTCACGCGTTCGTAGTAATTCGCCCGACCGCCGCCGCCGAGATCGGCGCCGATGCTTTGATCGTCGAGATACGACACATTCGCTGCTGCCAGGGCCATGACAACGCCGACGACGCCACAGACGGTGATCAGCCAGCGTGGCCGCAGGCTGGCGGCCGCTGCCGGCAGCATCAGCGCCGGCAGAATCGGCACCAGGTTGCGCGGTCCGTGCGAGTAGCCACCTTCCGGAAAGAGATACGCCGCAAAAAAAATCAGTCCGCTCGTCCCGGCGACGACCACGCCGAGGGCAACCGCGCGATGCATTCGCCAGAACTGGCGAATCCCGAGCGTTGACAGCACCAGCGGTGGCGCCCAGAGCAACAGCGACTTCCCCGGAGACGCAAGCAAGACCAGCAAGCCGCGCGGAATGTCGGAGGCAAGAAACGCCCGCGCTGGCAACTGCGGAATCGTCTCGGCCCAGTCGTAACCGAAGTTCAACGGATCACCGAAACGGACGGCGTTCCACGTCAGGTGCACACCGGCGGCGAACGCGATTGCCACACACAACGCGACCGCCGCTTTGATACGCGCCGATGCTGCGACCTCGCGTGCGGCCAGGACCGCGACAACGAAGGCCGGCGCAAAAACCAGGCTGGTAACTTTCGTCAGTCCAGCGCTCGCGATCAAGGCCGCAGCGATCGCGACGGAGCGGGTCTTCTTTTCCAAGAGCAGCGCAGCGGCCCAGATCACGGCGGCCGCCTGAAAGGCTTCCGAAAAAAAGCTGGTCCCGTACGGCCACAACATCGTGGCACCGCCAAGCAGCAGCGACAACCTCAGGGCGTCACGCTGATCGGCACCGATGGCGAGAGCAGCGCGATGAAATCCGGTCACCGCCAAAGCGGCGGCGGTCGCGGTCGCCAGCATCGTGAAACCGCCGACGACGAATAGCCAGGCCAGCCCGCCGGGCAGCGGCGTTCGTCGCACGCCGGCAAGCGATGCGACAGCGCGCCCAATCAGATGATGCGGCAGCGCCAGGAACGCGACGAGCGGACCATACGGTGCGTAGGGTTTTCGATTGCGGCCAATGGTTCCGAAGAACACCGGCTCCTGACCGACGGCTTGGCCGTCTTTGACGACTCGCTGCGAGATCGCCATCGTTTGCGGTACTGAAATGTCGCCGGCATCGACGAAGTGTTCGACCTGAAAGTAGACCTCGAACTCGTCCGGCACTCGAAACACGTTTCCCGAGGACGTCAGCCCGTAGAGCGCCTGAAAAAACAAAAAGAGCAGCGCGCCAACGGCCGTTCCGGGTGTCCGCGAACCGCTCATGTCCGCGCTAGGATACATGTGGCATGCTGCGCGAGCACACGCCGTTCGGTCGGTATCGCATCCAGCGACGGCTTGGCGCCGGCGGTATGGGCGAGGTTTACCTGGCGTTCGACACCCAGTTGCAGCGCGATGTCGCGATCAAGGTGCTCAAGCCCGAAGCCGGCGACGTCGCCCAATCCGGCCGGGTGCTTCGCGAGGCACGTACCGCCGCCACGCTGAGGCATCCGAATATCTGCACGATTTTCGAAGCCGGGGAGATCGACGGCCAGCCGTACATCGCGATGGAGTTCATCGTCGGCCGCTCGGTGGCGACGCTGGTCGAAGGCGGCCGCCTGCCGATCGAGCGGGTGGTTCGGATTGGCGCGCAGATCGCCGACGGCCTCACCGCCGCGCATGCGCAAGGTGTTGTGCATCGCGATCTCAAGCCCGCGAACATTCTGATCGACGCTGAGGGCCGCGCGACAATTCTCGACTTCGGAATCGCAGCGCATGCTTCGCTCGACGGCGGATTGACGATGACGCACGAAGCGGCGCCACAGTCGATTGCCGGCACTGTGCCTTACATGGCGCCCGAGACGTTGCGCGGTCAACCGGCGGACCTTCGCAGCGATATCTGGGCCCTCGGCGTCGTGCTTTACGAAATGGCGACGGGAAACCGCCCATTCGCCGCAAACCAGACCTACGAACTGGCGTCTTCGATTCTTTTGAACAACCTGCCCGAGATGCCAGAGACGGTGCCGGGGTCGGTGCAGGCGATCATCCGGCGGTGTCTCGCCAAGGAGCCGGGCGAACGCTACCAGCGCGCATCGGAAATTCGAGCGGCGCTCGAGGCGGCGTTCATCCCGGCCGGCAGCCGACCGTCCACCGCCAATCGCAGGTTCACGGCTGGACGCGCATTCACCGTCGCGGTCACGGCGGCACTGTTCGGCTTGATTGCGATTGGCTGGACGTTCTGGAAACGGTCGAACGGCCGACCGTTCCAAGCCGGCCAGATCCGTTCGATCGCGGTCTTGCCACTGGCGAACCTGTCGGGCGACCCTACGCAGGATTTTTTTGCTGACGGGATGACCGAGGCGCTGATCACCGATCTCGCGCGCGTCAAAGGGCTGGACGTCATCTCGCGGACGTCGGTGATGCAGTTCAAGACCGCGCCGAAGCCGGTGAAGGAGGTGGCCCGCGTTCTCGGCGTCGACGTCGTGGTCGAAGGGTCGGTCATCCGCTCCGGCGACCGGGTACGGATCACCGCACAGTTGATCGACGGATCGAACGATCGCCATTTGTGGGCCAATGACTACGACCGCGATGTCAGAGACGTGCTGGCACTGCAGCACGATGTCGCCCGCGCGATCGCATCGGAAATCCGCGCCACGCTGTCACCCGCCGCACCGTCACTGGCTTCGCGGCGGCGCGTCGACCCGGTGGCACACGAGCGCTACCTCAAGGGCCGCGCGTTGGTATTCCGCTACAACGAGCCGTCGATTGCCGAGGCGATCGATCTGCTCCAGGAGGCGCTGAAAATCGACCCCGAGTTCGCCGATGCCTGGGCCGCATTGGCGGCGGCGCATTCCGAGCGCGGCATCTGGGGCCGGATCGGCTCGCGCGAAACGGCGGGACGGGCGCGGGAGGCAATCACCCGCGCGCTCGCGCTCGACGCCGACAGTTCCGAAGCCTACGCAACGCTGGCGAACATCAACATGGTTTACGACTGGCAGTGGGCGGCCAGCGAGAGCGCGGCGAAGCGGAGCATCGATCTGGCCCCCGGCAGCGCGCGCGCCCACCAGGTGTACTCCGCGGCGCTGCAGGCGACCGGCCGCCTGCCGGATGCGATTCAGCAGGCGGAAGTGTGGCGGAAGCTCGATCCTGCTTCGTCGCTGGCAGCGTCGGCCGTCGGACGGACGCGCTATCGAGCCAGGCGATTCGAATCAGCCATCGAAGCTTTTCACGAGGCGATCGTCATCGATCCGACTTATGGCCCGAACTACGCCCGTCTCGCCGACGTCTACATAGCGCTCGGCCGCTACGAGCAGGCGCTCGAAACGCTCGACCGCGGCCAGACGGTGAGCGGTGGGACGCGACGACAGACCGACGGCTACGGTGTGGTCTATGCGCTGGCCGGTCGCCGCAGCGAGGCGGAAGCGGTCCTGCGCGAATTGATCGAGCAATCCAAGTCGAGCGATCAGTCGGCATATTCGATCGCGATGGTGCAGACCGCGCTTGGCAATCATGATCAAGCGATCGAGTGGCTGAATCGCGCTTACCAGCAGCGATCCGCGAACATGTATCTGATCAACGTTGAATTGAAGCTGGAACCACTGCGATCTGATCCGCGGTTTCGCGATTTGTTGCGGCGAATGGGCTTCAGCGATCCCGCACGAACTGCCAGCCGAAGCGCATCGTGACGCGCCGCTACCCCGCGGGTGACATCGTGATCGCGCGGCGACGATAATAAGTTCCGTGATTGCGCTGTCCAAGGTCAGTAAGCAGTATGGCAAGCAGGTGCTGTTCGTCGATGCCGGCTTTCAATTGAACCCGGGCGAAAAGGTCGGCCTGGTCGGGCCGAATGGCTCGGGCAAGACCACCATCTTTCGAATGATTGCCGGCGAGGAATTTCCGGACGAAGGCGATGTGTCGATTCCGAAGAAGCTGACCATCGGGTACTTTCGCCAGGACGTCGAGGAAATGTCCGGGCGATCGGTGCTCGACGAAGCGATTCTCGGCAGCGGCCGGGTTGGCGACCTGCATCACGAGCTCGAGCAGCTCAATCACGCGATGGCCGATCCGGCGCGGCAAGACGAGATGGATCGGATCCTGGCGAGGTTCGGCGAAGTGCAGGAGGAGTACGAGCACCTCGGCGGCTACGCGCTGGAGGCACAGGCGCGCGAGGTGCTGCACGGCCTTGGCTTCGAAGACGACCGGATCGACGGCGACGTCGGCGCGCTGTCCGGAGGCTGGAAGATGCGCGTCGCGATGGCGCGCGTGCTGCTTGGCCAACCCGATGTGCTGCTGATGGACGAGCCGACCAACCACCTGGACATCGAATCGATCATCTGGCTCGAGGAATTTCTGCAATCACGCAGCGGCGCCCTGCTGATGACGTCGCACGATCGCGAGTTCATGAACCGCGTGGTCACGAAGATCGCGGAAATCGACGGCGGCGAAATCACGGTGTACTCGGGCAACTACGACTTTTACGAGCGCGAGCGCGCGATCCGCGAAACCAACCGGGAGGCGGCCTACGCGCGGCAGCAGGCGATGCTGGCGAAGGAGCAGCGCTTCATCGAACGGTTCGCGGCGCATGCCGCGAAAGCGGCGCAGGTGCAAAGCCGCGTCAAAGCGCTGGAGAAGATCGAGAAGATCGAACTGCCGAAGAAGCGTCGCGTGGTGAAGTTCGACTTTCGCATGCCGCCACGTTCCGGCGACCAGGTGGCGGTGCTCGAAGGCGTGACCAAGATCTACGGGTCGCGAACGGTGCACGATCATCTCAACATGATCATTCGCCGCGGCGAGCGGTGGTGCGTCATGGGAAAAAACGGTGCCGGCAAGTCGACGTTGCTGAAAATGGTTGCCGGCCAGCTGTCGCCCGATGACGGCGAGGTGAAGCTCGGGGCCAGCCTGAAGATGGGCTATTTTGCGCAGCAGTCGTTGGACGTGCTCGATCCCGACCTGACCATCGAGGAGCAACTGCGCAAGGACTTTCCCGACGAAACGATTGGCGCGCTGCGCAACCTGGCCGGCGCGTTTCAGTTTTCCGGTGATGAGATCGACAAGAAAGTCCGGTCGCTGTCGGGTGGCGAGAAGACGCGCCTGGTGATTGCCCGCATGCTGCTCAACCCGCCGAACTTTCTGGTCCTCGACGAGCCGACCAACCATCTCGATCTGGCGACGAAGGAAATGCTGCTCGAATCGCTGAAAGACTTCGAAGGCACGATGTTGTTCGTGTCGCACGACCGCGCGTTTCTGCGCGCGTTGAGCAACCGCGTGCTCGAACTCGGCGGCGAAAGCGGCCGCGACGCCCAGCCGCATCTCTATCCGGGGTCGTACATCGAATACGTCGAGCGGACCGGTCACGAAGCGCCCGGCGTTCATGCATAAAAACGGGGTTCGCGGGGTTCGAGGGGTTTGCGGGGTTCGCGGGGTTCAGGGGTGCATGAGGTTCGCGAGGTTCACGAGGTTCGAGAGGTTCACGAGGTTCGAGAGGTTCACGAGGTTCGTGAGGTTCACGAGGTTCATGACCCCGGCGAGAGTTATGCGGCCGAGTCGGTTCCGCTGCGCTGACAGCGCGGGCACCAATACGTCAATCGCGCATCGAGGCCGGTCGCGCGCGATTGAATCGGCGCTCCGCAGCGGCGGCATGGCTTGCCGCCGCGGCCGTAGACCCACAACTTCTGGTTGGGATCGAGACTGCGCGTCGTCCGGCGGCCGAATGCCGGACTCAGGGTGCGCGAGGGCGGCAGGACGTTCGCGCGTAGCTGTGCCTGGGCGGTGGCGATGACGCGTTCCAGCTGCGCGTCGGACAGTTCGGCCGGCTTCGCGAACGGATCGACCTCGGCGAGAAACAGAATTTCTGACTTGAAGACGTTGCCGATACCGGCCATCACACGCTGATCGAGCAGCACATCAGCAATTGGATCGCGCCGTTGACGCATCGTATCGAGCACCGTACGCGCGTCGAAGCTGCCGTCCAGCAGATCCGGCCCGAGCCGGCGTAATTGCCGGTGCTTCGCCAGGTCGCTGGCGGTCAGGAATTCGGCGACCGGAATGTTGAAGCCGACCGCGACGGCGGTTTCGGTTGTAATCAGAATCCGCATATCCCGCTCCGGCCGCTTCCAGCGCTCACCGGCGGGATAGATATGCCAGCTGCCGTTCATCCGCATGTGCGTGTGCAGAATGAGGTTGCCGGAGAAGGTGACCAACAGGTGTTTGCCGCGCCCCACGACCGATTCGATGGTCCGACCGACCAGCGGACGGTCTTCGACCACCCGATTCAGGTACGGAAGTACCGAGCTGAAACCGGTGACGATCCGGCCGGCGAACACACGGTGAAGGGTCTGAGCGGCACGGAAGATCGTGTCCCCTTCAGGCACGGAACCCCGTAAAATCCCCCTGCGTCATATTCGGCGTCTGATTGCTCCTGGCATCATCTACCAAGGAGGCTGACATGAGACCGGTGGTTCTGGCACTCCCCCTCGCTGTAATTGCATTCGTTGCAACATCAAGCCACGTCACAGCTCAGGAATCGAAGTCGCGCGGTACGCTGACCGCGATGGCAGCAGACTCGATTACGGTCAAGGTTGCCCAGACCGAGATGAAGTTCGCCGTCGACAGCAAAACGGTCGTCGAAGCGCCCGGCGGCGGAACGAAGTCGCGCGCCGCGCAAGCGGCGGGCCAGGCCGGCCCGAAGTTGTCTGACGTCCTCAAAGTCGGCGACGCGGTTGAAGTGAGTTACACAGAGGCGGGAGGCCGGAAGGCGACGTCGATCCGAAAGGTCAGCTCTCCCGGATCAGGCGGCGTCCCCGGCAAGAACTCTTCCGGGACCGTGACCGCGGTATCGGCCTCCTCGCTCAGCATTGAAGGCTCGAGCGGTGGTGGCGCGAAATTCACCCAGACGTTCGTGATCGATGCCAAGACGCATGTCGTCGCGCGCGGCGCGTCGAAGAGCCTCGCCGGCGGCGGGCCGATCACCAACGCTGTCGGCAAGGGCGATCACGTTGATGTGTCGTTCGAAGAATCGGGCACGACGCTGCACGCGACGGAAGTGCGCGTGATGGCGAAGGCGCCGGCAACGAAGACGAAGTAGGGGCCGGTGATGCGCTCGATACTCTGTCTGGGTTCGTGCCTGATCGTGATGCTGGCCGGACCGCTCGCCCTGACTGCCAACGCCCAGGGCGCCGGCAGTAAGGAATCGTCCGGAGTCATCACCGAGGTCGCTGCGACGTCGGTGACGATTCAAATATCGAAGAGTGGAACGAAGAGCAATCAGACGTTTACTCTCGATTCGAACACGCAAGTGATTGCTCGCGGTGCGACCAAGGCCACCAAAGGCCAGGGTCGTAGCTCGGCAGCGGCGCTGCTCGCGAAGGGCGACACCGTCAATGTGTTCTACGTCGAATCGAGCGGAACGCTGCGCGCGACCGAAATTCGCGTGACCAAGAAAGCGGCGAAGAGCTAGTCGTCGGTCGAGTCCGTTTCCGAGTCGTCTTTGAAGTAGCGGCTCGCGAACGGACTCGATACCGTCGATCGGAACGGCCGGCGGCCGCGGCGGCTGCCGAGCAGTGTCGCATGCAGTTTCGTGACGGACGACTCCCGGCCCTCGACTGACGTGCGGCTGTCGATAGACGCCGGCGTTGGCTGCATTCCCATCGCGCCGCTGACAAATCCTGCTTCAACCAGAAACGGCGCCAGCGGATGCAACGACGCTGGTGAACCATCGACCTCCTCGATCAACATGCCGCGCGGCGCATCGGCGCCACTCCGCGCGCGGTCAATCAGCGCCGCGGCAATCGCGCGGGCGGTCTTCGAGCGCTCCGGTTCGGCGTCCGGTAAGAAGGTCGTCACCACTCGATCACCGCGGGCGACGTAGGCAGCCAGCCCGCCGTTCACCAGGATCACCGTGGCGCCAACCGATCGCGTCGGCCCTCGGGAACTGTCCGACGGTTTCGAATGCGGGCTCCACTTCAACGTGGCACCGTACGGATTGGCCGGATCGGTTGCCGCCAGCACGACGACTTCGGCTTCGTCTGCCGCATCGCGCAGCGACCGCAGCAAATCGAGCGCCCCTGGCAAAGCGAATTGCGTCGCGCCAAGTCCGGCGACGAAATAGCCGCGCCGGATCCGGCCGGTATCTTCAAGGCCTTTCAGCACCGGGTAGATCAGGCCGAACCCGCCCGGAATATTTTCCGCGGCAACGGCCTCGCGCGTCAGGACGCCGTGCCGGTTGAGCAGTTGCTGGGTGATTGCCGCCGCCCATCTTGTCGTGTCGGTCGCGACCGGCTTTCGCGAACCGCGGTTGACCAGCGCCCAGCGCCCCTCCGCCGAAGGCGGCGCGAGCCGGCGCGATCGAAACGCGGCAGTCGGGTGCCCGAGCCGGCGTGCCGCGCGGCGTGAAGGCTGCGCTCGCGTGAACGCTCGCAGCGCGTGGAACGTGTCGTTGGTGATCAGGCCTCGCCAGACCAGGCTCCACAACGCGTCGACGGTCTCCGCCGGATAACCGCCGCCGAGTGCGTCGTGCAGCGGCGCGAAGAAGGACGCGCCGCTCGCGCGCAACGCGTCGAGGATGGCCGCCTCGCGTTCGCTCAGCTCGTCGTGGTGCGGACGAGGAGGCAACAGTCGCGCGACGTGATCCGCGAGGTAGAGGGCGATTCGGCCATCGTGCTCGCCGAGCGACTCAGTGCCGACCCACACCACTTCGCCGGCCGCCGTGACCGCGTCGAGGTCCGCGGGGTTGTAGCTGTCGATTCGCGCCGGAAGCATTTCCGATTCGAGCAGCGAGGCGACCAGCGGCGCTCCCTGCAGCTGCTCGATCGCGTCGAGCAGCGCATCACTGCCGCGACGCGGCTTGACGATTCCCTGCCACGTGGTTTCGAACCGCCCGAGGACCGACGGGTCGACCGGTTCGACTTCCTGTCGCAGTTTGGCCAGCGAGCGCCGGCGGAGCATGCGCAACACGCCCGCATCGGTCCATTCGCGTCGGGTTCCACCCGGCCGGAACTCGCCTTCGACCATCCGGCCTTCGGCGGTCAGTCGCAGCAACACCGCTTCCGCGGAGGCGGCGCTCAGTCCGTACCGAGCGCCGAAGTCCGCCGCGGTGAATGGTGCATGCGTGCGCGCATAGCGCAGCGCGATGTCGCCCATCGGATCGGCAACCGGATTCAGCAGCGATTCGGGCAGACCGGCCGGCAACGGAACGCCGAGTGCGTCGCGCAGCCGGGCCGCATCTTCGACCGCGATGAAACGCGGTTCGCCGGCGATTCGGACGTGGAGCACGCGCCGTGCCGCGAGCAGTGCGATTGCACCATCCGCAATCTCGGCGCTCTGGGTCCGTTCACGCAGCTCGCGCTCGGTCAAATCGCCAATCGAGAGCAGCATGTCGTGCACCGCGTCAACGTTTCGCGCTTGATACTTCGGGTCGAGCCGCTGCAGTTGACGCTCGACGCTGTCCATCGACTCGGCGTCGAGCAGCTCGCGCAGTTCGGCGTCGCCGAGCAGCTCGCGCAGCTGCGATTGATCGACCGCGAGCGCTTGCGCGCGGCGTTCCGCCAGCGGCGCGTCGCCGTCGTAGAGAAAGCTGGCGACGTAGGTGAACAGCAGCGATGCCGCGAACGGCGACGGTGTGTCGGAATCGACGGTGGCCACGCGCACCCGCCGACTGCGAATGTCGCTGAGCGTGGTGATCAACGCCGGCATGTCGAAGAAGTCGCGCAGACATTCACGGTAGGTTTCGAGAAGAACCGGGAACGACCCATAGCGCGACGCGACGGCGAGCAGATCCGCGGCCCGTTTACGCTGCTGCCAGAGCGGAGCACGCATGCCGGGCCGCCGCTTCGGCAGCAACAGCGAGCGGCCGGCGTTCTCGCGGAATTTCGCCGCGAACAACGCCGTCGAGCCGAGCTGACGCACGACCAGTGCCTGCGCTTCGTCGGGATCGGGAAGCAGCAGCTTGACGTCGGGCGGAATGTCCACGTCTGGAAAGCGAACGACGAACCCATCGTCTCCCCAGAGCGTTTCGACGTCGACGCCGGTTTCCTCACGAATCTTGGCGGCTGCGGCCATCGCCCACGGCGCGTGGATTCGGCCGCCGCGCGGCGAGAGAACGCACACGCGCCAATCCCCAAGCTCGTCGCGTACCCGCTCGACGACGATCGTCGCTGCGTCGGGTACGGCGCGTGCTGCATTCATCTGATCGTTGAGGTACTGCAGCAGGTTCGCAGCGGCCCGCGCGTCGAGGTCGTGCTCGCGGGTCAGCCGATCGATCGCGGCCGGCGGCGGCAGCCGCAGCATCTCGTGGGTCAGCTTGCCGATCGCTAAGCCCAGTTCGAGCGGCCGTCCCGCGCGATCGCCTTTCCAGAACGGCATCTTGCCGGGTTCTCCCGGAGCAGGCGAGACGAGCACGCGATCGTGGGTGATTTCCTCGATCCGCCACGACGAAGCGCCGAGCACGAACGTTTCGCCGACGCGGCTCTCGAACACCATTTCTTCGTCGAGCTCTCCGACCCGCGCCGATCCCGGTCCCGCGCCCGCGAGAAAGACGCCAAACAGACCTCGATCGGGGATCGTGCCGCCGTTGGCGATCGCGACGCGCTTGGCGCCTTCGCGCGCCACGACCGTGCCGCCGACGCGATCCCAGGTGACGCGCGGCCGCAATTCCGCAAACTCGTCGGATGGATAGCGGCCCGACAACATATCGAGCACGCCGTCGAATACCGCACGGCTCAACTCGGCGAATGGGGCCGCGCTGCGGATGGTGGCGAACAGGTCGTCGACGTTCCACTCGTCCATCGAGGTCATCGCGACGATCTGCTGCGCCACGATGTCGAGCGGATTACGCGGATAACGCGTCGCTTCGACCGCGCCGTCGTGCATGGCTTTCGCCACCGCGGCGCACGCCAGCAGATCGCCGCGGAATTTCGGAAAGATCACGCCTTCGCTGACGGCGTTTGCTTGATGTCCACCGCGGCCGATTCGCTGCAGGCCGCTGGCAACGGTCGGCGGGGCTTCGATCTGCACGACGAGATCGATCGCCCCCATATCGATGCCGAGTTCGAGCGACGAGGTGGCAACCAGCGCGCGCAGTGCGCCGGCCTTCAGCAGGTCCTCGACCTCGACGCGTTGCGGCCGGGCCAGCGAGCCGTGATGCGAGCGCACCAGAATCTCGCCGGCCAGTTCGTTCAATGCTCCGGCCAGCCGCTCGGCCAGCCTCCGGCTGTTCACGAATACCAGCGTCGTGCGGTGCGCGCGGATCAACTCCAGCAGGCGCGGGTGAATTGCCGACCAGATCGACGGCCGCGAATCGCCCACCGACGCCGGACCGCTGGGAATGTCGTCCGCGGTCGTCAACCGCGCCATGTCCTCGACCGGCACCTCGATGACGAGCTTTAAAGGCTTCTTCTGCCCCGCGTCGACGATCGTGACGGGCCGATATTTCACCGTCCCCGCCGGTCCCGAAAACTCGTGCGCGATTTTGTCCTGAACCTCTCGAACCTCTTGAACCCCGTGAACCCCGTGAACCCCGTGAACCTTTTGAACCCCGCGAACCTTGCGAACCCCTCGAACCCCGCGAACCTCGCGAACCGCTCGAACCTCGTGAACCCCTCCGAGGAATTTAGCCACCTCGTCCAAGGGACGTTGGGTCGCGGACAAGCCGATGCGTTGCGGCGAGCGCCGGCAGATCGATTCGAGCCGTTCGAGCGACAAGGCCAAGTGCGCGCCGCGCTTGGTCGGCACCAGCGCATGGATCTCGTCGACGATCACCGTGTCGATCGAGGTCAGCACGCTTCGCGCATTCGAGGTCAGGAGCAGGTAGAGCGATTCGGGTGTGGTGATCAGAATGTCGGCCGGTTCGCGGGCAAATCGCGCGCGTTCGGACTGCGGCGTGTCGCCGGTGCGGATCGCGATTGCCGGTGTTGTAAAGCGCTCACCACGGCGGTCTGCCATCTGCGCGATGCCGGCCAGGGGTGCACGCAGGTTGCGTTCGACGTCGACCGCGAGCGCCTTCAGCGGCGAAACGTAGAGCACGCGGCAGCGCTCCGGCTTTGGCGGCTGCGGCGCGAACATCAAGCGATCGAGACACCACAGGAAGGCCGTCAGTGTCTTGCCGCTGCCGGTCGGCGCAAGAATCAGGGTCGATTCGCCGCCGGCGATGGCCGGCCAGCCCAGCAACTGTGGACGCGTCGGCGCATCGAACGCCGCCGAAAACCACTCGCGCACTGCTGAATGGAACAGCTCCAGCGGATCAGTGCCCTTTCCGGTCACGTGGTCATCTTATAATGTGGCATCTTCATACACGGTCGGGAGGACTGATGGGCGATGCTGGCGAGGGACTGATTGATGCCGATGCGCGAATCCAGGAGCGCATGGAGGAACTGGAACGGGAGCGCCGCCAGCAGGGCGGCAAGCCGATCAAGAACCCGGAGGAGGTTCACGCCCTCGAGTCGTTGAGGTTGGCGCGCACCGAGCTCGAACGCCAGCTCGAGGCGACGACCAACGACCGCCGGCGCACGCAGCTGCGCCAGGCGATCGAGGAAGTCGATCGGCGCATGAAGGCAACCAAGAAGACTGTTTGATTCATCGGTATCACGACGGCACGAAGCACTCCTTTCAGCGTTTTGCCCGGTCCCTCGGATATCTCGACTGGGCGTCCCAACCGAATCCGTTTCGATCGTTTGCCGGCGCGCCGGTCACCGCGCTTTCTCCGCGGCCCGACGCGCCCGCCTCGCCACTCGGGACGATCCTGCGGCACGCGCTCGGCCTGACGGCGTGGAAGCAGTTCCGTCAGTCGCGATGGTCGCTCCGAGCGAACCCGTCAAGCGGCAATCTTCATCCGACGGAAGCCTACGTCATCGCCTCGGCTGAACAGCGCGCGACGCTTTCGCACTATGCCCCGGACCAACACGCGTTGGAACAGCGCTGCGTTTTTGACGCGACGCTGCCGCCCGATGTCGCGCTGGTCGCGCTCACGTCAATCCATTGGCGCGAGGCGTGGAAGTACGGCGAACGTGCTTTCCGCTACTGCCAGCACGATCTCGGTCACGCGATTGCTGCGATTCGGTTCGCCGCCTCGCTCGCCGGCTGGACGGCCCGTCTGTTACCCGAGTGGTCTCATACCGACATCTCGTCGCTCACCGGCATCGACCGCGACGACGATTACGCGGAAGCAGAACGCGAAGAGGCAGGATGTGTCGTAGTCGTAAGTCGGAAGTCGAAAGTCGAAAGTGCCGGGTCGCCAGTCGTCAGTCGCGAGTCGATTCTCGACGGCGTGCAACGCGGGCAATGGAGTGGGCGAGCGAACCAGTTGAGCGAAGACCATGTCCAGTGGACCTTCATTGACGAAATCGCCGAGGCAACCCGCGACCCGGGCAGAGCCGGTTCAAATCCACCTGCTCCGCCAAACGATTCCGCCCGTCCAGCCCCGCCGGCCGCAATTATTCTTCAGCGTCGCTCGGCGGTCGCGTTCGACCGCCACTCGTCCATCCACGTCGATCGTGCGATTGCGATTTTGGCAGCGACGATGCCTGATGGTGCGCCGTTCGATGCGCTCTGGTGGGGTGCACGCATCCATCTCGCGCTGTTCGTCCATCGCGTCGACGGGTTGGAGTCAGGTGTCTATCTATTGATCCGCGAGCCTGAATCGGGCGACCGATTGCGAAGCGCGCTGCGGCGCGACTTTCTGTTTGAGCCGGCGAGCGACCGCGTTCCGCTGCTGCGGCTCGCGCGCAGCGACTGCCGCTCGTTGGCGCGGCGTCTCAGCTGCGACCAGGACATCGCGGCCGACGGTTTTTTCAGCCTCGGCATGATCGCCGAATTCGATCGCAGCCTCGACGAATACGGTCCGTCGTTCTATCGCCAGCTGTTCTGGGAATCAGGCGTCGTCGGGCAGGTGCTGTATCTCGAGGCCGAAGCGGCCGGCGTGCGCGCGACCGGCATCGGCTGCTTCTACGATGATCCGGTGCACGACGTCCTCGGTCTGACCGGCCACGCCTTCCAGTCGCTCTATCACTTCACGATCGGCGTTCCGGTGGAGGACACGCGGCTGACGACCGAGCCTGGGTATTCCTGGGAGTGAATGCAAAATGCAAAATGCAAAATGCAGAATGCAGAATGCAGAATGCAGAGTGTAAAATGCCGGTTGTTTCGGCATTCGGCATTCGGCATTCGACATTTGACATTTTGCATTCAGGGTGGCGTTTTTCAGCACCCTGTTAAAGGATGTCCGTACTGATTTCGAACCGCCGGAGAATCGCGGTTGCGACATCTGAATGGTCGTCCATGAAATGCGCCGGAAGGTCGATGCGCGGCGGCAGCGGCGCCGACGCCG